>Ga0180434_10007523_pt1 | contig 12245 bp, 10 predicted proteins | sample SS_ome_7_FD_132453 | JGI IMG/M metagenome (GOLD analysis project Ga0180434, IMG submission 132453) | Hypersaline lake sediment archaeal communities from the Salton Sea, California, USA - SS_1_D_2 metaG | ecosystem: Environmental > Aquatic > Non-marine Saline and Alkaline > Hypersaline >... | reverse complement strand
GCGCCGCCGGCGAGTACGCCGCCATGTCCGACCGCGTGGGCGTGTACGAGCGCGTCCTGGAAGAGCTGGACACGGCCGGCTGCGATCGCCCGCGGTCATACCACATCCTCGCCCGCTTGGCCGACGAGGTCGATTCCATGCTGGAGCGGAACGACGCCGAGAGGGACACGCCGGACGACGCTGCGTAGTTTGTTGATGTTTGACGCGGCCCGCAGGCTCGGGAGGGTTCAATGGGAGAGTCCAGGGCAAGCGTCCCCTCGCAGGGGGCGTATGTTCCGCGCAATGTGATAGTGAGCCACCCCGCCGTCCGCGGGGCGCTAGATGTGCGCTGGGACGACGCGTCGCACATCGACCCCTCCATCGTCGGCTACAACATCTATCGCAGCCAGGTGGAGCTGCCGGACACCTTCCGGCGGATAAACCGCGACCTGGTGCAGACGAACTTCTACCGCGACGGTATTCGGGACGATGTGATCATCGAGGATGTCAGCGACCAGTTCGCGAAGGTCGATGGGCATTTTGGCGATCCGAACGACAGGTTCGACCGGGTCGGCATAGACAGATCCCGCTGGTACATTATCGACCCGGCCGAGGTTCTGAGCCAGCAGGTAAACCTCCGTTTCCGCGACAGGTTCGGCCTCAGCAGACTGGCTTATGTCGAAAGCCGGTTCCTGCTCGACGGCGACTTCGATGCCGAGGTGGCGTACCGCGTAAGGGGGCTTGACGAGGTTGAGTCCGGCGAGGCGGGAGGGTTCCTGTGGGTGGCTCTATCGGGGAATGGCGGCGTGAGGATGATGAGGCGCCGCACCGCCCTGGAGGACGGGATGGCCGTGGAGCGGGTCATGCCCGACGGCACGGTCACGACCCTAGCGTTCCGCGCGGCCGCCGATCTGGCGCACGCACGCGACATCGGGAGGATGCGGATTGTCCGGGCCGGCGAGGACTTCACGTTCGCCTACGACGACGGCGACGAGATGGTGCTGCTGCACACAGAGCATGTCGGTGACGAGATTGCCGTGGTACGAGTCGGCGGCCAGAGCGGCCGGAACGACTCCGTCGGGGCGGTGGACGCATTCTTCGAGTTCGCGAACTGGGCGGTGCACGAGGCCGACGGGGTGAAGGCGTGGGTCTCCCCGGATCCGAACATGTGGCTCCGCGGCGGCGAGCAGAGTCCGCCCGACCAGGTCGAACCAGACTCCGCGTTCATTATCAGCCTGTGCCACCCGCCAGTCGTGGACGACCGCGGGCAGAACCGCCCGACGGACGACCCGCAGTTCATCAGGGTGCTGGTGGATGGCCGCGACGCTCGCGTTATGGTGCTGAATGGCGTGCAAGGCCGGGTGGCCGTCGCGTCTTTCCCGGTCTACGACGATGTCCTCAAGGGGTGGGTGGACAGGCCCGTCCCGAAGTTCGGTAGCCGCGTCACCGTCGAGTACCGTACGAACACGAACGTGGCCGACACCTCCCTGGACAGGAAGCTGTTCTACCGCGTCACCGCCGTCTGCGAAGGCGCGGACGGCAGCCGCGCGGAGACGGAGCTGTCCAAGACCCCCGCGGCTCGGCTGGGCGGCGAGGGCATGACGTACTACTGGGAGGAGGCCGAACGCCGCAACAGGTGGATACTGGAGCAGGGCGGGCACAGGGCGCAGCTTTACATCGCGAAGAAGCTGGGGGAGAAGTGCCCGCGGTGCCAGGAGACCGCCCACACGCACAACCAGCCCAGGGCGGATTGCACCGTGTGCTTCGGCACGGGTTTCGTCGGCGGGTACGAGGGGCCGTACGATGTCTTAATCTCGCCGCCGTTCGGTGCGGCTCGGGTTGAGCACGGCGAGAGGGGGTACAGGTTCGTCAAGCAGCCGGAGGTCTGGATGACGTCCACCCCGCTGGTGAGCCAGAGGGATTTCCTCTTCTTGCGGGACGGCAAGTGCTACGGGATCGGCGAGATAACGCAGGTGGAGGTGCGGAACCACACCGTGCTCCAGCAGCATTTCACGATAAGCGCGCTGGACAGCGGCGACAGGAGGTACACCTTCGCGCAGCGGGAGGCCCTTGCCGACAGGCTGCCCACGGACGGCAGCAAGTCCCTGAAGGGCACGGACCAACATCCGCAGGGCAAGGAGATCAGGCAGGACGGTTCCAGCAGGAAGCACAGCATCAGGAAGACGCCGGGAGACACCACCTTCGAGAACCACCTGTACTAGGGGGCAGAATGGCCGAAGTCTTTACACCGTTGACGAGGCGGCTGAACCGCGGCCCGGTCAGCAACCACGACGCGACGCAATTGAGGCCCACCGCCCTCCCGCCGAACTCCATCCCGCCGGAGGGGCAGTCGTTCATGGGCCCGATAGACGTCAGACAGCCCCTGTGCCCGCAGGAGGTGGGCGGTCGGCCTGTGCCCGACAGGATCGCCAAGCCGAATGACGATGTCGTGGACACAGTGCTCGTCAGCCCCGGGAGGCAGACGATCGTATTCCAGGAGTCCCTGTTCGACCTCTACCCGATCTACGCGCTCATCGCAATCCAGCAGGACAGGGCCGATCGCGCGCATTTCGACAACCTGCTGCGCAGTCCGCAGAAGACGGTCGGGCTCCCGAACTGGATGTCCGTGCCCCGGATCGAGCCGATCAAGGATCCGCCGCACAAGCAGCCTGCATATGGCCACATCCAGGTGCCGAACGAGCTCCCCCAGAAGGAGACCAAGGGCACCCCGCCGCATGTCCGCAGGCTGCTCCGCATAGATACCGGGCCCGCCAAGTCGTTCGCCAAGATCGCGAAGGGCTTCGAGGAGTTCGAGGGCGGGTCCACCGCCGGCTCCGCCACGGAGATCACACTAGAATCCGGCGGAGGTGATATTTGCGGGAACTCATCGTAGCCATCCTGGTCGAGCCGGACTCGCCCGACCCCACCGCCCTTGTGCGGGCAATCAGGACAGCAGGCGCCAAATCCGTGCGGGTCGTCCGCGACGCGAGGGAATTCGTTGTGGCCGGGTGCCCGTCGGATGTATTGGTCGCCCTGCACGCCACCTGGGCTATGTACGATGCCATGTGCCGCGGCCTGATTGTGGTGACCAGCCAGCGAAGCCGCTACCTGTGGCACCTGAACAACTCCGTCAGAGTGCCGTCGCCCGGACTAATCCCCGCCGCCCTCCGCCAGTTGTCCAGCAACGAACATCTGCTGTCGATTGTGCGAAGCCAAGCCAAGCGAATTCGACTTCGGTGCGATAGGCGGGAGTTCATCGCGAGCTTCGCGCCCCGCGCACCGCGACCCGAGCCCGCTCGCCGAACCGAATCCTCGCCGAGCCCGCCCCCCGCCGCGCAGGGGCCCGCCGCGCAGGAGCCCGCCGCGCAGGAGCCCACCGCGCAGGAGCCCGCCGCGCCCAAGGTTTCGGTCATCATGCCGTGTTACAACGACGAGGGTGTCATCGACGAGTCGGTGCGTTCGGTCTTGTCGCAGACATGGCAGAATCTGGAGCTGATCGCGGTCGACGACGGGAGCGCCGATGGAACGCGAGCCGCTTTGGCGGCCTTGGCGAAGTCGGATGACCGGGTCACTGTAGCCTGTAAACCGAACGGCGGTCCGTCGAGCGCCAGGAACCTGGGCCTCAGGCTCGCCGGGGATTCCGACTATATTGCATTTCTCGACAGTGACGATACCTGGAATCCGGCGTTCCTGCACAAAATGATCGGAGCGCTAACAGCGGCCAGCTCATCCGTGGGTTTTGCCTACTGCAACAGCGAGGTGACGCTGGATGGCGAATTCAAGGAGATTGCGGGGGTGGAGTATAGCTGGCCGAGACTCATCAACGGTTGGGGCATCATACCGACCGGGACATTCGTCGTGACCCGCGCCGCCGCGGACTCGGCCGGTTTGTTCGACGAGGAGATAGAGCGGGGCGAGGATTTGGAGTGGATGTGGCGCATCGGGCTTTGTTGCGAGTTCGTGCATGTCGCCGAGACTCTGCATCATTACCGCAGGGAGAGCGGGGGGCAGTTGGCCACGGCTCCGGTGAACATAGAGTTGCTGGAGAGGCGCCGCCGGGAGTGCCTGGCCCTGAGGCCGCCCACCGCCCCACCGGTGAATCCGGCTCGCCGGATCAAGCCGGATCGACGCAGCATCGCAACCGGGGTGCGAAGGGAGGAGCGGTGAGAGGAAAAGTATCCATTTTGTACATCACGCACAATCGACTGGGTTTCACCCGCATGACCCTGCCGCACCTGCTGGAGTCCGGCGGATACGGGGACTACACCGTGTCGGTGGTGGACAACGCGTCCTCGGACGGGACGCGGGAGTGGCTCATGTCCCTGACGCACCCGCGGCTGAAGGGCGTTACGCTAAACGACGAGAACCTGTCGCTGCGGGAAGTCACCAACAGGTTTTGGGCCGAGAGCACGGATGCAGAGTTTGTTGGAAAGGTAGATAACGACACTGTCATGCCGGTCGGGTTCATCGGGCAAGCCGTGAAGGTGATCTGCAACCCGGTCAGGTTGTCGGCTGTCGGTGCCATGCATTTCGAGCCGGCGGATGTCATGTCCGTGCACACAAGCATGTATGCGCACAACCTGCGTCGCCTCCCAAACGGAGCGAGAATCCTGTTGCAGAGGCATCTGGGCGGGTGTTGTTACCTGATGCGGTCGTCGGCGGTTTCGAGGTTCGGGTACATACAGGATGCGGGCTATATGAAGGGCGGGTGGACGGAGTACCAGTGGCGGCTGAAGAAGGGTGGCTACCCTGCGGCGTATATCTATCCGTTCATGTTCGCGAAGCATCTGGACGATCCGGATTTCAGCACCACCGCGTCCGAGTTGGGCACGGCGATAGCGCCAGCGCACATACCCGCCGAGGTGTTTCGTCGATCCGAGAGGAAGAGTGTGACCTCGCTGCTCACGGATTCGTCCATGGGCGAGATGCTCCCGAAACACAGGGGTGGTTGATGCGTAACGCCTGCGACATTGTGATCCTCTCGATGAACAATTACCAGTTCACGGAGGCGTGCCTGACCAGCCTGTTCTCCTGCGAAGCCGGTTTCCCGTTCTCCGTCCACGTGTTCGACAACGCCAGCACTGACGGCACGCCCGACAACATAGTGCGGGACTTCCGCGGCCGGGTCAGGGTGTGGCGCAGCGATAGCAACCTCGGGTTCTCCGGGGGGAACAACAAAGTGCTGGAGAGGACGAGGGGGCGGTTTGCCTGCCTGCTGAACAACGATACCATCGTGACGCCCGGCTGGCTCGGCGAGATGGTCGCCGCCGCCGAACAAGAACGGCGGCGGGTGGGCGTGGTCGGCTCGCGAGGGAACAACGCGAACCCGTCTGTCCGCCCGGAACAGGTTGTCGATTTCGACACCAGTTTGGAACAGATGGATCAGGAGGGCCTGCGCCGCGCTGCCGCAAGGTTGTCGCGGGCGCAGCCGCGTTTCAGCGACGCGTCCGCTGTCGTAGGTTACTGCATGCTTCTCCGTCGCTCCATGCTCGACAGGATCGGGTTGCTGGATACCCGCTTCTGGCCGGGTAATTTCGAGGACGACGATCTCTGCTACCGCGCCGCCGAGGCCGGATACGGGATCGCCGTGGCCAACCGTAGCCTCGTGTACCATTTCGTGTCATCCACACTGAAGGGAGCCACCAAGTGGCGACACATGTTCGGTGTCAATCGCGAGCTTTTCCGGGCCAAGTGGACGGACACGGGCCGCCAAGCCGCCATCGGGGCCAGCGCCCGCCCGAGGCTCAGGCTCGCGGTGGAGATGCCGCGTACGCGCGCCGCGGCCCACAGGGTGCGAGCCGTGTGTAACGAGTTGCGGCTTCGCGGTGGTCTGGTGCATACCTTCGGCTCGCCGGACAGCATGCCCCCGCCGGACATGGTTCCGCATGTGGCGTCCCCATCGCCAGACCGCCAGTACGGCGACAGCGCTGTCGTCCTCCATCAGTCGGAGCCTCCCGTCCCCCGAGCTGGCGGGCGCGAGCATGTGCTTCTGGGGCTCGAGGGCAGGTATAATCCGTCGAGAGCCTGCCGCCAGCTAGTGCTCGGACAGCGGGACGACCAGCGTTTCGCGCCGGATTTCCTGTCTGTCCGCTGGTCGGGAGACCAGCGCCAGGTGGTGCGCAAAAACGCGAAGAGGAGGCCGGAGACGTTCCACGAGATGGTGGATAGGATCGAGAGGTATCTGCTGGAACTCCAGGAAGCGGTATGCGAAGAGACACCCTGATAGTGATCCCGGCGTCCGGGAACGCCGAATACACGGCATTGGCGGTGGAGTCCGTTAGGCGCAACACCAGCGGAGCGCTCATCGTCATTGTCGAGTCCGACGAAAGCACCGCCTGGGAGGAGTCGGAAGACCTGGCGGTACTGCGCCTCCAAAGGTTCGAGTCGTTCAGTGACAGCGTGAACCGAGGCATCGAGTTCGCATCCGGTCTTCCGGAGGAATTCGACTACATCGTCCTGCTGAACAACGACACCGCCGTGGCCAAGGGTTGGCTACAGCCCATCCAGCGAGCCCTGGATGACGGCTTCTGCGTAGTCGGCCCCGTCACCAACTCCTGCGGTCACGGCGAGCAGGTGGTACACCCGCCGTTCTCTTGCACGACGCCCGGCGATGTCGACCACGACGCGATGGACAGGTTCGCCGAGTCGCTGGAGCCCGCGAATGCGCCGGTATTCGCCGTGGTCGGCATGTGTTTGGCGTTCAGGTCGGAGTTGCTCGACCGGATCGGCCTGTTCGACCGAAGATTCCTGCCCGGGAATTTCGAGGACAACGACTGGTGCCTCCGGGCGTCGGAGCTGAGCGACAAGGGGTGCTGCGTCTGTCGGGACTCGTTCGTGTGGCACTTCGGCTCGGCCACTTTTCGCGAATCGAGCGATTTCGCCGGGGTGATGGAGACCAACAGGGTACGTTTCGAGAGGAAGTGGCTCGGCAAGGCCGAGGCCCCCAAGCGGCATAATAACGCGATATACCGCGCACAGCGGCTGCCCGTGACGCTGGTGCACCTGGCCGGGAGCGATCCGGAAACGGACGCCCGCCTGGATACCGTGAGGGCGGAGATGCGGGCCCGCGGCCTGATCGTCGCCCCCGGAGGCGTCGAGGTGCCGCTGGATGCCAAAGCCGTGCCCGAAGCCGGCTCGGATGCCTTCTACGAGCTGTGCGACTCGGTGGAGTGGTCGGCGGTCGAGGCCGCGTTCGAGGCGGCCGCGTCGGAAAGACCCGATATTTCGGTCTGCATGATTGTGAAGGACGAGGAGGCGGTGCTCGACAGGTGCCTCAAGTCATTGGCTCCGCTGGCCAGGCAACTGGTCGTGGTGGACACGGGCTCCACGGACGCCACGGTGGCGATAGCCAAGCGCAACGGTGCGGAGGTGTTTCACTTCGCCTCCGACGGCGACGGTTTTGATTTCTCCGCCGCGAGGAACTTCTCCGTATCCAAGGCCTCGTGCGGCTGGGTTCTTGTGATGGATGCGGACGAGTGTCTGCTGCCGGACGACATCATCGCCATCAGGACCGCGGTCGAGGGCGGGCAAAACGGGGCGTACATGATATCGACGCGGCTGTACCAGGACAACCCCATGGTAGAGGGGCTGGTGCCGAACGACGGGCTTCACCCGGACACCGGGGATTACTGCGGCTTCGTCATTAGCACGAAAGTGAGGCTGTGGCCCCGCAGCGCCGGGCTGAAATTCCGCAACGAGGTGCACGAGACGGTCGAGCAGTCGGCCGTGGAGGCCGGGATCCCCCTTCGGCAATGTGATGCGATAGTGCATCATTTCGGCGGCCGGAGCTTGGCGGAGAAGGATAGCCTCTACGCCGAGTTGGGCTATGAGAAGGCCCGCAACGACCCGTGCTACCGGACATACCGGGAGCTGGGCCTGCAACTCTACCGGATGAGCCGGCTCGACGAGGCCGTCGCCGCGCTGCGGAAGGCGATCGAGTTCCAACCCGGCGACATCGAGTGCACCGTCCTGCTGGCCGCCAGCCTCTCCGGCGGCGATCAGAGCGCGGACTCCGCCGCGATGGGCCAGGCGGAGAAGGCGTATCTCGCCGCCCTGGAGACCGATAGGGACAACGAGCTGGCCAACAGGTATTACGCCACGTTCCTCAACCGGCAGAGGAGGTACAAGGAGGCGCACTGGCATTACCGGAAGGTCGCCGGACGGGCGGCACGGTCGGGCGATGTCAAGACTCTGTGCGACTTCGCGTTCGTGTGCCAGCACCTCGGCCAACCCGACGAGGCCATCGACCTCCTGGAGCAGGCGTCCCGGGTGAACCCGCAGTATGTGCGGGGTACGGGGATGTTGGAGTGCGCGTACCACATGTCAGGCGTCATCGCAGGCCGGTCCGGTGACATGGCCAAAGCCTGCGCCCGCTTCCGGAAGGCTCTGGAGGCGAACCCGGACTTCGCCGAGGCCCAGCACAATCTGACGATCGCCGAGCAGTGGGCCGCCGCCGACTCGCCCCCCCGCTAGGTCGTCCCGCTTTGTAATGTATTACCGATTTTGTGCTGTCTGAGTGGCCGTGAAAGGGCACCAGAAGCATGTTCGCGCGCGGTTCGCGCTCAAGGTGACGGGAGTATACCGGTGGCCAAGGGGATGACATATGTGGTTACTGCGACTGGCGGGTTGAGGGTGAAGTCCCTGAACACCTTCTGGGCGGAGGGGCAATATGTCGATATTGACCCGGCTTTTTTGTCGGTCTGCGATGAGCTGGGGCAGAGGATCAAGGAGAAGTTGCTTGTCCCGGTGGGTGCCAATTCGGAGTACCGCCAGGGCGGCCCCACTGGTCTGGTGCCCTCGGGTGACGAGATGGCCGCCTTGCGCCGCGGCGCGGCCGCGAGGGGGAGGGCCACCGTGGTGGTGAACAACATCACCCTGGATCGCGACCAGATGGTGAGGGATCACCTTAGCGGGAAGAGCATCAAGGCCATGGCCCGGGAGGTGGCCGCCGAGGCCGCCGGAAGAGGTGGTTTCGTTTTCGATGACGACATCGTGGACAAGATAGCGGCCAAGGTCGCAGCGATGCTCCCGACACAGCCTCGCGGGATCTTGACGCCGACGCCGAAAACCGGATCGCGACCAAGGTCGCCGAGATGCTGCTGCCGGCGATCCAGGCGAGCGGCGGCGGAGGCGGCACGGACGCGGCGGCGAAGAAGAAACGGGGCGTCATCGAGGTGGAGGTCGACACCGCGCCGCTCCCGGACATGCGGAAGAGCCGGGAGGACATGGAGGCCCATCTGGGGGACGATCTCGCTAACAGATCGACGGGGGAAGGCGTGGATGACCAGGTGGCGGACATCGAGAGGATACTGAGGGAGCAGCAAACGGATTCCGACAAGGAGGAGCAGCCATGACGCAAGGCAACCCAGCAAACAGGCCAGCACAGGACTCCGCGGCCAAGCAGCCCGCGCCGGCCGCCGCAGTGCCCAAGCAGGCGACGGAGGTCGAGTTCTCGAAACCATCGCCGAAGCCCGCTGCGGACGGTAAGACGGCATCCCCCGGCACTGGCTTGGACATAGGCACGATGTTTGTCGTCGGAGCCAAGGACATCGGCGGGAAGACCCACTTCGCCAGCGTGCGCGACGCGTTCTTCACGCTGGAGTACAACGACCTGCTCGTCGACATGATGAAGTCGGCCGGCGTCGACCACATCCGACGCGGGGACGAGATAGTCGTGGTGGGCGACAAATCCATCGAGTTCGCCAACACCTTCCGCGCCGAGCTGAGGAGGCCGTTGCAGGACGGCGTAATCAGCCCGCGGGAGAAGGGCGCGTTCGGGATAATCGAGATTATCCTCGAGAGGGCGATCGGCCGGGCGAGCAAGAAGGGCGAGACGTGCTGCTTCTCGGTTCCGGCAGAGGCCATCGACAAGGAGGACAGCAATGTGGTCTTCCACCAGGGCATGTTCTCGCAGTTCGTCGAGAACCTGGGCTACTCGCCGAAGCCGCTCAACGAGGCCGAGGCGATAGCGTATTCCGAACTGACCGGGGACAAGCTGACCGGCCTGGCGCTGTCGTTCGGCGCCGGCATGGTGAACGCGTGCTTCATCATGCTGGGTGTGCCGTACCTGAAGTTCGCGGTCGCGCGATCCGGCGACTGGGTCGACAAGATGGCCGCCGGCGCGTGCAACTCCACGGTCGCCGCAATCACGGCACTGAAGGAGTCCGGCGAGGTTGATCTCGTGAGCCCCGAGGGGTGGGAACAGAACGCCATAGCGATGTACTACAACAATCTTATCAAGTACGTCGTCCTGAACCTGAACAGGCAGGTCGAGGAGGAGAGGCTGCCCCGCATCAAGGATCCGATCAAGGTGGTGGTCAGCGGAGGCTCGTCGCGGATCAGGGGCTTCAAACAGGCGTTCGAGGGGGAGTTCAAGCAGCTCGACTGGCCGTTCGAGACCAGCGAGATCGTGATGGCGAAGGATCCCATGAACGCCGTCGCGAACGGCTGCCTCGTCGCGGCCAAGTTGGCAGAGAAGGGGTAACATGTCGCACGGGGCTTTCCATCATCGCGGTCCGGCGGAGGTCAAGAGGCTCATCATAGAGGCGTTGCAGGAGCACTTCGCCGAACACCCCGCGTATTCCGACCCGGACGGCCCCGGCGTGCTCGTGCGCAACAAGTTCTCGAGGGACGAGAGGCACAAAAGGCAGATCGTGGTGACGACCGCCTCGGCGTCCCCGCAGAGGCTCAGCCTCTCCGCGGACTTCGGCGGGCATGTCCACGGCTCCGTGGTGCTCGCCCGGCTGAGGGACAGGAAGGGCACCGCGCTTGAGTGGGTAAGCGAGAACCCGATCGAGAAACTCAGGCCGCGCCCCGGCATCTACCTGGTCGAGATGGAGACGGATGACGAGTTCCGCGTCACGCCGTACTACAGCGTCCGGCACGAGATACTCTTCCCCTATGTGGATCGCGCGGACGGTGACAAGGTCAAGGCCGCGCTGAAGAACAGTCCGGTCGAGGCGGGCAGCGACTTCCTCATTCTGGACGAGCACCTGCCGCTGGAGCGGGACAAGGACTACTCGATCGACTACGACACGGGGGTCGTGACGTTTCCGGGCCCACTCGCAGACGCCTGCTTGATATCGGCCGAGTACCGCTGGATCGGCGAAACCAGCGAGCCGTTCTGCGCCGCCAGGCAGGTCTATAACATAGAGGCCTTGCCCGGGATCATCCTGTGTTTCGGCCGCAAGATACAGGCCGGCAGCCAGCAGGCCGTCGTCGTGATGGAGTCGCCGGAGCACATCGCCGACTTCTGGACGGGCCGATGGACGGTGTCCGTGACCCTCGACATATACACACAGGACACTGTCGAGCAGGACGAGATGGCGGAGGAAGTGGCCCAGGTGTTCTGGTACTGGAATGTGGAGCGGTGGGCCGACCAGGGCATGGCCCTGTCCGAGCCGCCGGATATCGCTGGGGGCACGGAGTCCCAAGAGGACGAGATAACCGACGAGTACAGTTTCGGGAACAGCGTCTCCATGACCGTCGTGGTGGATTGGGAGGCGTTCGTCCCGGTGCTCAGGACGCTCCGCACGGTGAATATCTCCGGATACCATGTGTCGCCATACGACTCGCCCGCGACGGCCCTGAAGAAGGGGTACGCCGCCCGCCCCGACAAGCAGTTCGGGAACATCATAGACAGGCGCACCCTGCCGGGCCTGGGCGTGCAGGCGGTGCCGGACATGCGGGGGTACTTCGCCGGGCCGTACGACCCCCGTCTCACCCAGCTTTACCGCGAACTGCTCGATTTCGACGCCGCGCGGGCATCGAAGGCCATGTCCCAGTACTACGGCTCCGTGGATCCCGCGAACCCGGACGCCCCGGACGCCCCCGTGAACCTCCCGGAGGTGGTTCCCGTGTCCGAGTTCTCGAATCCGCCCGTCACCGAGGACGGCGTACCGTCAGATCCGGGCGTTTTTTCGCAGGATAGCGTCCTGTCGCTGGATCACCTCCCGCCGGAGCTGAAGGACGAGCTGAAGAAGAGGAGCCGGAAGTGACCTTGTTTCGTTTTGCTGAGGCCCGCCTGAGAAGGTCGAGGCGAAGTGCACTCGGCGCGTTTGATACTGTTTTAGGCACCCCGCGAGGGCTGCGTCCTAAGGACGGCTCGCTGCGCTAGTCGGGTGAAAGTCGAGCCGGGCGGGTACGGGAGGCTGGTCGACGTGAATTGGAGGCGATAATGGCTGGACCTTTTCAGAGCTATGCACCCCCGGGGGTATACACGAGAACGCTCCTCGACCCCGCGGTGGCTGCGCTAATCGGGAACCTTC
>Ga0180434_10007521_pt1 | contig 12247 bp, 16 predicted proteins | sample SS_ome_7_FD_132453 | JGI IMG/M metagenome (GOLD analysis project Ga0180434, IMG submission 132453) | Hypersaline lake sediment archaeal communities from the Salton Sea, California, USA - SS_1_D_2 metaG | ecosystem: Environmental > Aquatic > Non-marine Saline and Alkaline > Hypersaline >... | reverse complement strand
TTTTTGGTTGTGATGGGTCAAATAGCAGGTATTTTCGTATAAAATCATACGCCATTTTTTAGAACACACCTTTTAGACGCGGCAATAGACCAATACCAGCTAACGTCGCGACGATCAAGGTCTCTTTTTTCGATTCTTGACTTTTCACGCCCCGGCCGGTAGATATGAGGGATCGTGGTTGGTTGGGTTGGTTGGATTGGTTTAATTGGTTGGATTGGTTTTGTTGGTTTAATTGGTTTAATTGGTTGGGTTGGTTGGGTTGGTTGGAAAATGAATCCTGTTGATGCGTTGTTTCATGAACCGAAGCGGCTGGTCCTCATTTCGGGGCCCTGCGTGATTGAAAGTGAAGACATCACCTTTCAGGTGGCGTCATTTTTAAAAGAGGTGACCGACCGGTTGGACATACCGCTGATATTCAAATCCTCTTATGACAAGGCCAACCGCACCGCCATCCGCTCTTTCCGCGGACCGGGGCAGCACCGGGGTTTGCAAATCCTGGCGCGGATCAAAAAAAAGCTCGGTGTGGCGGTGCTGTCGGATGTCCACCGCATCAGCGAAATTCCGGCGGCGGCGGCGGTGCTGGATGTCATCCAGATACCGGCTTTCCTGTGCCGGCAGACCGATTTTCTGATTGAAGCCGCCCGCACCGGCAAACCATTGAATGTAAAAAAGGGACAGTTTATGGCCCCCGCCGACATGATCAATGTCATTGAAAAAATCAAATCCACCGGAAATCAGGAGGTGATGATCACTGAAAGGGGCGCCAGCTTCGGTTACAACAACCTGGTCGTCGACTTCCGCGGCATTCCCATCATGAAAGCCACCGGACAGCCCGTCATTTTCGACGCCACGCACAGCGTCCAGCTGCCCGGCGGCGGCGGGGATCGTTCCGGCGGCCAGCGGGCGTTTGCACCGGTGCTCGCCAGGGCCGCCGTGGCCGCCGGAGCGGATGGGCTGTTCTTTGAAACCCACCCGGATCCGGACAATGCGCTTTGCGACGGACCCAATTCGATGCGGCTGGAGGACATGGAAGATCTGCTGGCAACGCTTTTGAAAATTCGTGCCGCCTGCACCCGGGATCCGTAATGGAAAAACTGAATCAAATAAAACTGTTGCTGCTGGACGTGGATGGGGTGTTGACCGACGGCCGGATTGTCTGTACCGACAGCGGGGAGGAAATCAAATCTTTTGACGTGAAGGACGGCCTCGGCATCCGGCTGCTGCAGCAAGCCGGCATCCAGGTGGGGGTCATCACCGGCAGAACATCATCAGCCCTGCGCCGCCGGGTCCAGAACCTGGGCATCAATCTGGTCTGGGACGGCGTGGACGACAAAACCGCGGTACTGGAAACCGCATGCCGCAGGGCCGGGGTTACGCCCCGGGAAACGGCCTTTGTGGGCGATGATCTGGTTGATCTCGGCATCTTCCGCCGGGTGGGTCTTTCCATCGCCGTCGCCGATGCCCATGCAGTCGTGCTGCAAAAAGCCGGCATGATCACCGCGGCCAAAGGCGGCGCCGGCGCCGTGCGGGAAATCTGCGACGCACTGCTCAAAGCCGCCGGCGTCTGGGAATCCGTCGTGGCTTCCTTCGAGGAAAACCATCCCCGTGAACAAACGCATTAAACACTTTTTATTTTCAGCTGCGGCGATTGGCATCGCCCTGGTCGTCGTCGTTTTTGTGGGCCGGCGCGCCGGGATCGAACCCGGGCTGCCGGCGCTGACCGGCCTGTCGGACAATGCCGCCATCGTCATCGACAAGGTGCGGCAGACCGCCTTCAGGGACGGGCGGACCCAATGGCGTCTCAAAGCGGCCAGCGCGCGCTACATCGACAGCAGCCGGCGTGCGCTTTTTGAAGACATCGATGTCGTCTTTTTCGCGTCGGACGGCAAACGCGTTCACCTGGCCGCGGACCGGGGTTCGGTGGACACCGCTTCCAGCGACATCGACATTCAGGGAAATGTGGTGATCGACTATGATGGAATGACGCTGAAAACCCAGACCATCCGCTATCAGCACGCCGGCCGCACGCTTTCCTCGCAGACAACGGTTCAGATCGCCGGAACGCTTTTTTCCGTGCTGGCGGACGGCGCCTGGTTTGATCTGGAAACGCGGCAGACCCGACTGGGTGGAAATGTCAAGGGAACCGTATATGAAAATATCCGCCTCTGATCCGCTGCGGCGGCCGCGATGGGGACGGCTTGTTTTTCTTGCCGTGTGGCTTATGGGAAGCGCCGCTGTCCCGGCGGCGGAGACAGCGCCTTCACGGGACAATGCCGCCGCCGATCCGATCCACATCACGGCCGACAGCCTGACGGCGGACGGGGATTCCCGCAACGTGGAATTCATCGGTAACGTCGAAGCCCGGCAGGGGGCGACAAAAATCACCTGCGAGCGGCTCAAAATTCTGTACGCCGAGGAGGGCGGCACCGGTGCCGCGCCGTCACCGTCGGATGCGCCGGCGGCGGAAGCGGTAAAGGCCGGCGGCGCCGCCATCAGCCGCATTGTGGCTACCGGTGGGGTAACGATTGAATTTCAGGAATATATTGCCTATACCCAGCACGCTGAATTTATCGCCGCCGAAAAAAAGATGATCCTCAGCGGGGCCGACTCGCGGATTGTCAGCGGCGGCAATTCCATATCCGGTTCTAAAATCACTATTTTTCAGGACGGCGGCCGCATTTCGGTTGAAAGTGCCCCGGAAAAACGGGTAGAAGCCTTTATTTATTCCGATGAGGGGACGCTCCCGTCTCTTGGAAATCCATAATGGCGCTTTTATCCGTTCGTGATCTGGTGAAAATGTACCGCGGCCGCCGGGTGGTGGATGCCGTCCGTCTGCAGGTCGAAAGCGGCGAGGTCATCGGGCTGCTGGGGCCGAACGGCGCCGGCAAGACCACCACCTTTTACATGACCATCGGCATGGTCAAACCGGACAGCGGAAGGGTGTTTCTGGACGCAGCCGACATCACGGATCTTCCCATGTACCAGCGCGCCAGAAGCGGGCTCGGTTATCTGCCGCAGGAGGCGTCGGTTTTCAGAAAGCTCAGCGTCATGCAAAATGTGCTGGCGATTCTGGAAACCATGCCGATGGCCCGGCCGGCACGTGAGAAAAAAGCGCATAAACTGCTGGATGAGCTGGGCATCCGGCATCTCTCGCGGCAAAAGGCCAGTGAATTGTCGGGCGGTGAAAGGCGGCGTCTGGAAATCACCCGCTGCCTGGCGACCGACCCGGCCTTTATCCTGCTGGACGAACCCTTTGCCGGGGTGGATCCCCTGGCGGTGATCGACATCAAAAAAATTGTGCGGCATCTGCAGGAAAGGGATATCGGCATTCTGATTTCAGACCACAACGTGAGAGAAACACTTGAGGTTTGCAACAAAGCCTATATACTGAGTGACGGCAGGGTCATTGAATCCGGTCCGCCGCAAAAAATTGCGGCCAGCGACATCGCCCGCCGGATATATCTGGGAGACGAATTCAGGTTGTAACGAACATGGTGATTGAACTCAGACAACAGCTCAAACTGAGCCAGCAGCTCATCATGACGCCGCAGCTGCAGATGGCGATCAAACTGCTGCAGCTGTCGCGGCTTGAACTCGTGGACAAAATCCGCCAGGAGCTCGAAGAGAACCCGGCCCTCGAAGAAACACAGGAGGTCCTGGACAAAGAGTCGCCTGAAGAAAAAATGGAGTCCACGGACGCGGGGGATACGCAAAAAGAGGTCACCTTCGAGGAGACGCTGCAGGCGGACATCGACTGGAACAACTACCTTGACGAGTACAATACCCCCGGCCGGATCAATTTCGAGTCTGAAAACCGCGATGCGCCGCAATACGACGCCTTCATCGCCCAGAAGGAGTCTTTAAGCGACCACCTCCTGTGGCAGCTGCTCATGACCTTTCCCAACGGAGAGGAAGAAAACATCGGCTCTTTGATCATCGGCAACCTGAACAAGGACGGCTATCTGGATCTGTCCGATGCGGAAATCGCCCGTCTTTCCGGCGCCTCCCCTGCCGCCGTGTCGCTGGTGATCCAACGCATGCAGACATTTGATCCGGTCGGCGTATGCGCCCGTAATTTAAGTGAATGCCTGCTGATTCAGCTGGAGCATCTCCGGATTGACGCCCCGCTCGTCAGAGAAATCGTCACCCATCACCTCCACCATCTGGAAAACAAAAATTACAAGGCCGTCGCCAAGGCCCTGAAGGTCAAACTGGACGACGTGGTCGCGGCGGTCAACGTTATCAAAAGTCTTGAACCACGTCCCGGACGGCTGTTCAGTGATGAGGAGCCCCAGTACATCACGCCGGACATTTACGTCTACAAATACGAAGACGATTTCGTCATCGTTTTGAACGACGACGGCCTGCCCAAGCTGCGCATCAACAATTATTACAAGCAGGCCATGGCGCGGGGCGAAAAAATTTCCAACAATGCCAAGGAATATCTACAGGAGCGGCTGCGGTCGGCGGCCTGGCTGATCCGCAGCATTCACCAGCGCCAGAAAACCATTTACCGGGTGATGGAAAGCATCCTCAAGTTTCAACGCCCCTTTTTCGACAAGGGCATCACGCATTTAAAACCCATGGTGCTGCGCGATGTGGCCGAAGACATCGACATGCACGAATCCACCATCAGCCGGGTGACCACCAATAAATACGCCTACACCCCCCAGGGCATTTTCGAGTTGAAATTTTTCTTTAACAGCTCTATCCGGCGTCTCACCGGCGATGCCATCGCCTCTGCCAGCGTCCAGGAAAAAATCAAGCAGCTCATTGACAGCGAAGATCCCAAAAAACCATACAGCGACAGCCGGATGGCGGAAATGCTCAAAAAGGAAAACATCAATATCGCCCGTCGGACCGTGGCGAAATATCGTGAGATGCTGGGTGTTTTGTCGTCCAATAAACGCAGACAATTCTAAGGAGGTTTTCTCATGCAAACATCGGTCACCTTTAAGAATCTCGACTCCTCCGAAACCTTGAGAGATTACGTTGCCGACAAACTGAACCGCTTTGACAAATACCTTTACAACCCGGCGGAGGCCAATGTCGTTCTATCGGTGGAGAAGTTCCGGCACATCGCTGAGATCAACATCGTCGGCGACCGCCTGAACATTGTCGGCAAAGAGGAAACCGAAGACATGTATTCGGCCATCGATATGGTCCTTGACAAGATCGAAATCCAGATCAAAAAGAACAAACAAAAAATCCGCAACAAAAGGAGCGGCGGCAAACGCAAAACCCTGGCGCCGGCCGCTGATTCCGCGCCGGCCATGGAAGAGGATTTCGGCAAGCAGATCAAGATACAGCGCATCGAATACAAACCCATGGATGTCGACGAGGCCGTTATGCAGCTCGATCTCATTGATGACAGCTTCCTGGTCTTTGTAAATGCCAGAACCGACAAACTCAATGTCCTGTATCGCCGCAAGGATGGACACCTCGGGCTTATTCAGCCCTCCAACTAAAACCGGAATATCGGCGCAGGGCAAACCGGGAAAATCAACCCATGAAAATACTGGATGTATTACCAAAAGAAACGATTCTGGCTGATCTCAAGGCCGCTGACAAAAAAGGAATTCTGGAGGAGCTGGTCACGCCGGTCGCCGACATTGCCGGCGTAAGCAGGGAAATCCTGCTGCGCGTGCTGCTGGAGCGGGAACGCCTCGGCAGCACCGGCATCGGCGGCGGCATCGGCATTCCCCACGGAAAACTCAAAGAACTGGAGAAGCTCGTTCTGGGCTTCGGACTGAGCCGTCGCGGGGTTGACTTCGAATCCATGGACGGCCGCCCCACGCACATTTTTTTTCTGCTGGTCACGCCTGAAAATTCAACCGGCCTGCATCTGAAGCTGCTGGCCCGTATATCACGCATTCTGAAAAACGACTGGTTCAAGGAACGTCTCATGGGGGCGGCCGACCAGGAGGCTGTCTACCGCATCATCCAGGAAGAGGACGAGGATTTTTAGGCCGTGAAAACCGACAAAATCTTCATCATCACCGGCCGGTCCGGGTCGGGCAAAAGTACTGCCGTCGCCGCATTTGAGGACGCCGGCTTTTATTGTGTCGACAATATGCCGGTGGTGCTGCTGCCCTCGTTTCTGGAGCTGTTTGCCGAACATGCGGACGATCTTGCCGGATTCGCTTTTGTGATGGATCTGCGGGAAAGAGGCTTCCTCGACAACTACGCCTCCGTTCTCGCCGCGCTTTCGCGCCAGGGCTTCTGCTTTGAGATCCTCTACCTGGAAGCCGACGAAGAAACCCTGCTGAGGCGGTATTCCCAAACACGCCGGCAGCATCCCCTGGCAAGGGGGGAAAGCATCCTGACCGGCATCCAGGCCGAGGAAAAAAAATTGGCCCGTCTGCGCGGGGAGGCGGACCGGATCATCGACACCTCCACTTCCACGGTACACGACCTGAAAACCGTCATTTTGGGCATCGTCGCCCGCCACATCGACATCTCACCGATCAAAATCAACCTGATGTCGTTCGGTTTCAAATACGGCATTCCCCGCCACATCGACCTGCTTGTCGATGTCCGTTTTCTCCCCAACCCCTATTTTGAACCGGCGCTTCAAGCCCTGGACGGCGAAACCAGGGCCGTGCGGCGCTTCGTCATGAACCAGGCGGAAACGCAGACCTTCATCGACAAATATTTAGAACTGCTTGACTTTCTGATTCCGTTATATGAAAAGGAAGGCAAGGCCTACCTGACAATCGGCATCGGCTGCACCGGCGGCCGGCATCGCTCGGTGGTCGTCGCACGGGCCATATATCAATATGTACGCAAAACCGGTCGGGATGTCACGCTCTCCCACCGGGATATCCATCAGGACGGAACGTCATGACCGGAATCCTTATCGTCACCCATCGGCAGCTGGGTGAAGCGCTGATCGATGCCGCCGCATTCATACTGGGAAAGCCGCCGGACGCGGTCGAACCGGTGTCCATTGATTTGAATGAAAAGGTGGACGTGCTGCGCAAAAAAATCGAAGACGGCTTAAAAAAGGTGAGATCGCCTCAGGGAACGCTGATCCTGACCGACATGTTCGGTGGAACCCCGTCCAATTTGAGCTATTCATTCCTGGAAGAAGGGCGCATCGAGGTTCTTTCCGGCGTCAACCTTCCCATCCTCATCAAGGCGGTCAGCGACCGGGATGAAATGGACCTGAGCCGGCTGGCGGAACACCTTGAGACGCACGGCAAAAAAAGCATCTCCGCCGCCAGCGGCATTCTCAAGGGCAACAAGAAACAATAAACCATGCAAATCAAACAGGAGAAACACAATGGCTACAAAAATCGGCATTAACGGATTCGGCAGGATCGGACGTCTGCTCTTTCGAGCGGCTATGAATAATCCGGAATTGGAAGTCGTCGCCATCAATGATCTGACGGATGCCGCCACCATGGCCCATCTATTGCGATATGATTCCGTCCACGGCAAGCTGGACATCGACATCATCCCCAGGGAAGACACGATCGAGGTCAACGGCAAGCCCATCGCCTTCACCGCCATCAAAGATCCGGCCGAATTGAACTGGGATGCCCGCGGCGTTGAAATCGCCGCCGAGTGCACCGGCCTTTTCAGAGACCGCGAAGGCGCGGGCAAACACTTATCGGCCGGCGCCCGCAAGGTCATCATCTCGGCGCCGGCAAAGGATCCGGACATCACCGTCGTCATGGGGGTCAACGCCCATCAGTACGACCCCAAAAAGCATCACATCCTTTCCAATGCCTCGTGTACCACCAACTGTCTGGCGCCGGTCGCCAAAGTCCTGCTCGAAAATTTCGGCCTCGAACAAGGCTTGATGACCACGATTCATTCCTACACGGGTGATCAGCGGCTGCTCGATTTTCCGCACAAGGATCTGCGCCGGGCGCGGGCCGCCGCGCTGTCCATGATCCCCACCACCACCGGCGCCGCCAAGGCGGTATCGCTGGTGCTGCCCGAACTGAAAGACAAGCTGAATGGTCTGGCGATCCGTGTGCCCACCCCCAATGTGTCCATCGTCGACCTGGTGGCCACCATCGGCAAGTCCGGCGTCAACGCCGCCGACGTCAACGCCGCACTGAAGGCCGCATCCGAAGAATCACTGGCCGGCATTCTGGGTTATTCGGAACTGCCGCTGGTATCGTCGGACTACAACGGCAACACCCTCTCTTCCATTGTGGATGCCGGAACAACCTACGTCGTCGGCAACCTGGTGAAAGTGCTGTCCTGGTACGACAACGAAGCCGGATATGCCACGCGCATGGTGGACCTGGCCGCAATGATCGGCAAAATGCTGTAAACAAAGGGGCCGAGGGACCGAGGATTCAAGGGGATTCTATCTTCCGATAAAATCAATAAAGGCTTGGCCCCTTGACCCCTGGGATCCTTGAACCCTAAAACGGCAGGAGACATAAAATGGCCCATCGTAGACCACTTATCGCCGGCAACTGGAAAATGCACAAGACCTGCACCGAGGCAACCGACAGCGCTCGATCGCTGGTGGCGCTGACCGCGGGTGTGGCCAACACGGACATCATGATCGCCCCGTCCTTCACGGCGCTCTCCCATGTCTGCAACACAGTCAGCGGCAGCGCTATCGCTGTGGGCGCCCAAAATCTGTACTGGGAAGATCAGGGCGCCTTCACCGGTGAAATTTCGGCCGCCATGATCCGCTCGACCGGCTGCCGCTACGTCATCATCGGACACTCGGAGCGGCGCCAGCTCTTCGGCGAGACCGATGAAACCGTCCATCGAAAAATAGCGGCGGCCCTGGAAAACGAACTGATTCCGGTGTTCTGCATCGGCGAGTCCGAAAAAGAACGCGAAGACGATTTAACCTTTTCTGTACTTGACAAACAGGTCAACGACGGGTTAAAGGAAATGGTTTCGGATGATCTGACCCGGCTGGTCATCGCCTACGAACCGGTGTGGGCCATCGGGACCGGAAAAACCGCGACCGCCCAACAGGCACAGGAAGTACACGCCTTCGTGCGTTCGCTGGTTGAAAAATCCTTCGGCCGGAAGTTGGCCGAGGGCATGCGCATACTGTACGGCGGCAGCGTCAAGCCGGCCAATATCGTCGAGCTGATGTCCATGGCCGATGTGGACGGTGCCCTGGTGGGCGGTGCCAGTCTGGATGCGGAAACCTTCAGCCGGATCGTGCGCTTTGAATAACGATGATGACAACCGCCGCCCTTTCGTGCACGCAAAGGGGCACATCAACAACGGACTGTTTCAGGACCCGACAACACTATGTCTTTATTGATTATAATCGTTCATGTGATCGTCTGTGTCGCGCTGATTCTGATCGTTCTGCTGCAGACGGGTAAAGGGGCGGACATGGGCGCCGCCTTCGGCGGCGGCTCCAGCCAGACGCTCTTCGGCACCACCGGGGCTTCGAGCTTTTTGAGCAAGGCCACCACCGCCGCGGCCATTATCTTCATGTTGACCTCGCTGGTGCTGGCCTATATTTCCGGCGGCAAAAAGAGCACGTCCATCATGACCGAGCAGGCCCCCATCGAAGAGCAGGCGCCCGCCCAAACACCGCCGCCGGCCGCCGATCAGGGCGCTGCAGACCAGAGCGATACACCCTGATGCCGATTCCGTTTGCCGAAGTGGTGGAACTTGGTAGACACGCTATCTTGAGGGGGTAGTGGGGAGACCCGTGCCGGTTCAAGTCCGGCCTTCGGCACCATATATGCATAACCAAAACAGGGGTTAATAATCTTTAACCCCTGTTTTGGCCGGTCGGCACCCCCAAAAAAATCTTGCCTTAACAACTTTTTCAGTCGTTTAATTTTTTCCGCATGGGCTCCTAATCCAGCCAGTTTTCTATTACCAATCCTTTCACCCGTTTAAATTCCTCAACGTTGTTGGTGACCAGTTTCAAACCGCAAGCTCTGGCATGACCGGCGATCATCATGTCGTAAGGTCCTATTGGACGACCCATTTGGTAAAGTTCAGCCCGAATTTGTCCAAAATGATAGGCAGGCGCCGCATCAAATGGCAAGACTTCAAGCCGTGCGGTCAGCGCTTCAATGTCGGCCAGATTTTGTTCCACCTGCTGCGAATGCTCTGCCCCAAAAACCAACTCGCCTAAAGTCACAGCAGAAATCCCGATACGTCCCTGCTGGGCCTTGAAATATCTTCTGACCTTCCGGGGTCGGTTTTTCATTGTATAGATGACAATGTCGGTGTCCAGCAGATATTTCAACATCAGATTGAATCCCTGCGCTGATCATCAGGCTGGTGTCGTTCCGCCATAAAATCGCTGGATACGCCGGGACCATCAAACCACTCATCCCAGGATTGGTCCACCGGGGAAATAATGCGTTTTTTCCCAATGGCGACAATTTCCACATCGCTTACCGATTCCGAAAAAGCAACTTTTTTTGGCAGACGAACCGCCTGGCTTCGGTTGCTTTTAAATATTTTCGTTTTTACGCATTCCATATGATTGCCCCTGAATAACTGTTGAATGAATTGTATATCAGCAAAAGGGATATGTCAATGGGATATACTGAGTGTGTTCGATTCGTTGCGATCGTTAAGAACGACAGACACATTGTTTGTCATTTGGTGCTTGCGATTTGTGCTTTGTGCTTTGAGATCTTATTCCTGCACGCCCTGATAAATTCGCTGCCGCGCCTTGGCCGCCGCCTTCAAGGGTCCCACGTTGACATCCACGTAGTCGTAGACGACCGCCTTTTCTTTGCCGGGCGCCGGGCGCAGCACGCGCCCCAGGTACTGGATCACCCGGCCGGAAAATTTCACGGGGGTCACCAGAAACAGCGTTGTCAGGGCCCGGCAGTCAAAGCCCTCGCCCATCAACTGACCGGTGGCGATCAGTACGCGGATACCGCCGGTATTGATCCGCTCCACTGTGTCCCGACGCACCGCTGCCGGCGTGTCGCCGGTCATCACGGAGACCTCGGTGCCGAAATCCCGCATCAGAATGCGCTGCAGGGTTTCACAATGGCTTTTCCGGTCGGTCAGCACCAGGCACACGCCCTGATCTTCGCCGGCCGCCGCCGCAACGTCGCCGCAGATAAGGCGGTTGCGGTCCTCGTTGTCGGCAAGCTCGCTCAACATGGTACTGTATTCGGTGGACGGGTTGCTCCAGGGAACAAAATCCGTTTCCCGGACGATCACATCGGCGCTCAGGATATCGCCGTTTCTGACCAGGGCGGTGTTTTCCACCCGGTGCTGCACATCGCCGATAAAGATAAAAATCAGCCGGCTCAGTTGATCCCGGCGCCAGGGGGTCGCGCTCAAGCCGGTCATGTATTTGCAGTCAAAGCGTTTGACGGCCTCGGTAAACGTCCGCGAGGGGGTCCGATGGCACTCATCGATGATCAGGTGGCCGACATGCGGCCTGACCTCGGGGGCGCATTTGTAAAGCGACTGGATCAACGCCACGGTGATCCGCCGGCCGATGTGTTTCCTGCCCTGACCGATCACGCCGATGTCGGCGGCGGCGACGCCCAGGAAGCTGCGGATGCGCTCCATCCACTGATGGAGCAGCTCTTTGGTGTGGACCACAACCAGCGTGGGCTGCCGGCGTTCGGCCGCCATGCACAACCCCATCACCGTCTTGCCGCCGCCGGTGGGGCAGACAAGGGTGCCGAAGTCGTGCCGCAGCATGTCCCGAACGGCCTGCCGCTGGAACGGACGCAGCGACCCTTTGAAGGTCATGCCGGCATCCGGCAGCACGCGCCGGCGGTCTGTGTACGCAAAGGGCTCGCCGCGGCGCTGGCACAGATAATACAGCTTCAGAAGATATCCCCGCGGTATGATGAGGCCGCCGGCCTGTCGGCGATAGAAGCGCAGCACCTGCGGCGTTTCGCCCTGCCAGCGTCCCATTTTATCATTTTCGATCCAGCGCGGATTGTCGAACGTCAGCCGCCGCTGGATTTCCCGGACAACGGGCGCCGATGTGTTTGTGACCCGCAGTTCACTGGTAATCGTTACCTTCACGGGATGGCAACCCCCCATTTTTTCAACTGTTCAAAATAGATCCGACGGGCGTTCTTTTCAATGTCGACCAGGTTGTGGAAGGGTTGGTTGAAATCATAATGTCCGCCGCTAAAGACCCCGTGCCCATAGACGATGACGCCGCGATTTCCGCGCATGGCCGCCGGGACCGTGTGGCACAGGGCCGTAGGGCCGGCGCCGGTTTCCCCGGGAACGATGGGGATGTCGCCCACCCGCCGGTCGCGGGGACACTGGACATGGCATTGCCCCGCAAACGGACAGT
>Ga0180434_10007518_pt1 | contig 12248 bp, 7 predicted proteins | sample SS_ome_7_FD_132453 | JGI IMG/M metagenome (GOLD analysis project Ga0180434, IMG submission 132453) | Hypersaline lake sediment archaeal communities from the Salton Sea, California, USA - SS_1_D_2 metaG | ecosystem: Environmental > Aquatic > Non-marine Saline and Alkaline > Hypersaline > Sediment... | reverse complement strand
TGACCGGTGGAGTGTTCGGGCGGTTCGACCTGTCGTTCGACGCGAAGAAGATAGTTTTCGACTGGAAGAAGGCTTACGAAGAAGGTTATCGCATCTACGAGATGAATGTCGATGGAACTGGACTGAGGCAGTTGACATTCCCGCAGGCCGACGAGAAGCAGCTCGTCGCCAAATACAAGAATCCCAAGCTGCCGAAGGTCTATCTCGGTTACCATCACGGTACGGACGACATGCACCCTTGCTATTTGCCCGACGGCGGGATTGCATTCATTTCCACGCGCTGCCAGTATGGAACGCTGTGCGGGCCGTGGGGAAATTTCACGACGACCGTACTCTACCGCATGGACGCGGGTGGAAAGAACATCAAGAAGCTCACAAACAGTTCGGTCAGCGAGGCCTACCCGACCGTCATGCCCGACGGACGGATCATGTACACGCGGTGGGAATATGTCGACAAGGGCGCCGTGTCGGCCAAGTGCCTCTGGGCAATGAGGCCCGACGGAAGCGCTTCGGTCGAGATATACGGTAACGATATCTCCCTTCCGCCGAGTTTCATCCAAGGGCGCCCCATCCCCGGCTTGCCCAACAAGTACATTATGCTCGGCGCTCCGCACTGTCCCCAGATCGGTGTCGGAACGGTCATCCGGGTCGACATGAGCAAAAACATCCGCACTCGCGAACCGATGACATACATGACACCCGACGTGGACATCCGCGCCGAAGGCGGTTTTGCATTCCGCGATGGCGCCGGCCCGTGGCGCCGGGACCGCAACGGGCGCGGGCGGTTGTTCAGGGACCCGTATCCTCTGTCGGAAAAGCTGTTCCTGGTATCGCACAAGCCGGCAGGACCGGCCTGGACGGACCCAAAGGCATACGGTCTGTATCTGCTCGACGAGAGCGGAAAGGTCGAACCGGTCTATAGCGACGCGAACATCTCGTGTTGGCAACCGGTCCCACTGAGGACTCGAGTGCGCCCGCGAGTGCCGAGCAGCGACTTCGATTCGAAAACGGCGGGTAAAGGCCTGGCCACCTGTGTCGTGACGAATATCTACCACGGTATGGAGGATACGCCGCGCGGGTCGATCAAGTATATTCGCATCCTCGAGCAGGTTCCGCGCCCGTGGGCGTCGCGCCGATTCTGGCATGAAGGCGAACGCACCGCCGGCGCCGGGTCGGATCAGTATGACCAGCAGCATTCGGTGATCTCGAAGAACACGCATCTCGGCCTGAAGGTCCAGCATGGAATCGTGCCCGTCGAGGAAGATGGATCGGCGCATTTTCTGGTCCCGGCTGAAAAAAACATCTTCTTCCAGGCGCTGGACGCGGACTACATGTCCGTTCAGGTCGAACGGACATACGTCAATTACATGCCCGGCGAGACGCGCAGTTGCATCGGCTGTCACGAGACCCCCAACGATGCATCCGCCGCGCGGGCCGGAAGAGTGGTCCAGGCGCTCAAGCGCCCGCCATCTGCGCCAGTGGCGCAACCGGGCGACAGGTCGGCGGCCCGTCCGCTTTACTATCCGACGGACGTCCAGCCGGTCCTGGACAAGCATTGCATCAAGTGTCACGGCGCCGGTAAGGAAAAGCCCAAGGCCAATCTCGACCTGCGAGGAACGCCGACCACGTTCTTCAGCAACTCCTACGAACGTCTGCTGAACCGCAAGTATCTTCCGATTATCGGCGAGAATCATCCCAAGACGGGCAACGTCCACTACCTGCCCGCACGATCGCTCGGTTCGCACAACAGCCTCCTGGCGGCGATGCTGTCAAAGGGAAAGGTCAAACTCAAGGACGCCAGGCGAGCCGAACAGGCCGCAAAACTCGCCAAGAAACACAAGGACCTGAAGCTCAAAGGCCACGAACTTCTCAAGATCACCAACTGGATCGACACGAACGGGCAATTCTACGGGATGTACTGGGGCCGGAAAAACCTGGTGCATAAAGACCATCCCAACTTTCGCCCGATCCCGACATTCAAACGCGCCGTCAGCACCAAGAGCCTGATACCCGAGGAGCAGCGGTAAAGAAACGCTTTGGCCCCTGCCGGTGAAAGTGCTAGGATTTTTCGAAGTTTCGGATGCGTCATTCACCGATTCGTTCGGTTTAAGGAATGTCGCAACAAAACTAAAAGGAGACCATGATGATCGAGAACAGAATGCGGTTTTTTTTGACCTTGGCGGTGGTTGCTTTTTCGGCGGGTTTGGCGATCGCCAAACCCGAGACACCCAGGCAGGATGCCCCAAAAACTTCCGCCGGACATCCCGCCGAAGGCAAGATCGAATCGTTCCTCGGTGAGGCGAAGCTCGATATGCAGCAGGTCTTCAAGGGCGGGCGCTTCCCGAATGTGGTGGTGGGTGTTGACGGTACTGTCCTGGCGGTCTGGAATGGCGTAAAGGTGCGTCGAAGCGAAGACGGTGGTAAGACCTGGGGACCCGAGATAATGGTTGGAAAGGGGTTCATGGGCGGAGGCGTGACGGTCAATGAAACCACGGGAGAGATTCTGGCGTTTGTCGAAAAGCACCACCCGCCGGCGCCGCTGACGGTTTACAAGAGCAAAGACCACGGAAAGACCTGGTCCGCGATGAACGTCGCAATAAAGCCGGACACCAAAGGCAACACGCCCAATATGCACATGAACGAACACGGTATTACGCTGCGCCGCGGAAAGCATGCCGGACGGATCATACGCCCGTCGCGCCACTACGCGGGCGCGAACGCTCGAAGCAAATGGCCGAAGCATTACACCAATGCAATTTTCAGCGACGACGGAGGGAAGACCTGGCAGGCCAGCGAACCGTTCCCGGCAATGGGCACCGGAGAGGCGACGCTCGCGGAGCTTTCCAATGGGCAGATATATTATAACTCGCGCAGGCATTGGGCTCAGGAGGGCGCCGACCCGCGCCGGAGGTGGACCGCCCAGAGCAGCGACGGCGGGGCAACATGGAAGAACCTGAAAATCTGCCAAATACTCCCCGACGGACCGCAGAATACCAATTACGGGTGCATGGGCGGATTGGTGCGCCTTCCGATCGCCGGCAAGGACATCCTGATCTACAGTAACTGCGACAGCCCCGGTGGCCGCAACCATATGACCGTATGGGCCAGTTTCGACGGCGGAAGGTCATGGCCTTTGAAGCGACTGGTCTACAAAGGGGCAGGCGCCTACTCATCGCTCAACGCCGGGCGCCCCAAAACCAAGAGTGAAGGCTGGATATATCTCAACTTTGAAGGCGGCCCCAAAGGCGGTTCGACGGTGGCGAGATTCAACCTGAGTTGGCTGATGGAAGGCAAAGAGACCGGTAACGGTAAACCGCCAAAGCTGGTTTCGCCTTAGGACGAATCGTGTGGAATATTGCTTGACAAAACGATGCTCACACCCTATAATATTAATGTAACTGGAACCCGAACCCATCCGACCCTGTTTCCCCCGGGTCGGATGTCCTTGAAGAAGACCTGGTCTCCCCCGCCAGGCCTTCTTCTTTTATTTCCCTGTCTCGCGCGGCATAATCGTCTCGGCGCACGTTGTGATTTCTGTACAAGTGATGCGTCTGACTGCAAATAGCTGTAACAATTTCCGCGCTGCCTGCGTATCGATGGGTGAACTGTTCCGAACCGAAAGGAAGAACACATGTTTCGCAAGCAAGAGATTCTCCTGATTGTTCCAGTCCTGATTCTTTTCGTGCTGCCCCTGCCTGCCGCCCGGGCCGCTGACACCTTGCCGCATAGGGACGAATTGGTGCCCGCCGGCGCGGTGATCGTCGTAAACGTTTCCGAACCGAAAGCGGTGTTGGATCTGATCCTGCGCCCCAAGTTGATCGAAGCTATCGAATCGTCCCGGTTCCACAAGGCCCAGATCGCTGACAAGGGCTTCAGACAGTTTCGCTCCCTGGTCAGGCTTATCGAGCGGAGGCTCGATACCAACTGGCGGTCAATCGTTCGCAGGCTCGTCGGCGGTGGCGCGACTTGGGCCGTAGGACCCCGAAACACCAGCCTCCTCATTATCGATGCACTCGACACCAAGGTGCTCAAGGAAGCACACGACCTCCTGCTGTTCCTGATCGAGTCCGAAGCCGAGAAGAAAGGCCTGCCCATCGGCACGGGCGAAACCAAGTACGCCGGCGTGACCTTACGGTCACTGGGTCCCAATGAAGCCCACGCGATCGTCGGCAGGCGCTTCATGATCGCCAACTCACCGGCGCTCCTCAAAACCGCACTCGATCTCCACGCCAAGACCGGTGGAAAGTCCATATCCTCTCGCCCGGCCTATCGGCAGGCGCTCAAAACCGCACCCGCCGACGCGGCGGCCGTAGTCTACGCCAACACCGCCGTCCTGAAGCGCATACCGGCGGTATCAAGGGCGCTCGATGCGAAGAAGAACCCGTTGACAGCGCTTCTGGCGGCCCCGATCACCGAGGCGCTCAACAATTCGACGTGGCTTGCCGTTTCCCTGAAGATCAAGGGCGACACGCTTACCATCGACGCCATCTCGGACGGGACCCTCGCCTCAACAGGCCCCGCACGGTTCGCCATACCGCCCAAAACCTCCGACGGCGCCGCGCCCAACCTTGTCGTCCCACGCCGAATCGCCGCGATGAGCCTTCACCGCGATCTGCAAGGCTTTTACGCCGCCAAGGACAAGCTGTTCGGCGAGCGGACAAGCGGGCTGATATTCTTTGAAAACATGATGGGGATATTCTTCACCGGGCGCGACCTTGCCCGGGAAGTCTTCGCCGAGACCGGACCGAAGGTCCGCCTGGTGGTGGCGGAGCAGAAATACGATCCCGCCGTCGGCAGGCCGGCGATTCAGCTTCCGGCGTTCGCCCTGGTCCTTCCGCTGAAGAATCCCAGGCAATTTTCGCCGGTGGTCGAAGAGGCCTGGCAAAAAGCAATCGGACTGGTCAACTTCACCCGCGGTCAAAACGCCCAGCCGGGACTTCTTATCGACCGCCCGGTGTACCGCAAGACGAAGTACACGACGGCCTGCTTCAACCCGCCCGGAGGCAGCGAACCGGGGAACGTCGACGTGCGTTTCAACTTCCGCCCCACACTGGCCATGCCGGGCAATCACGTGATCTTCAGTTCCACCGACTCACTGGCCAGGGATATCATCGACGCCCTCGCCAGGGAAACCGCCCGAAGGCCCAAACCGCTGGGAGGGATGCACAGCGTGATCGAGATCGACGGTGGGCAACTCGCCTCGATCCTGCAGGCCAATCGCAAGAACCTCGTCCGCCAGAACATGGTCGACAAGGGCCATACGCAAGAACAGGCCGAAAGCGAAATGGACGTGCTGGCGGCGGTCATAAGAAGCCTCTCGCGTGTGATGTTGACTATCGGCGCCGATAAGGGGCGATCGAAAATGTCTCTCGAACTCCACCTCGACTTCCCATCGGCCGACAGCGGAGACAAGTAATGTCCAAGGTGCTTCAAAACCGCCCATGGCAACGCTATGAACCCTCGGCGCGATGTCCATGGAACCTGGCGCGAGCGGCGCATTTGTGGCGCCGCGCGGGGTTCGGGGCGACGTGGGACCAGTTGCAGCAATCCCTCAAATCCGGTCCACAGAAAACCCTCGACATCCTGCTGCAACCCAAAGCTGACACCGCCGCCTTCAACCGCACCTGCAACAGCTACACCGAAGCAGTCGGTTCAGCGGCCGCGCTGAGGGCATGGTGGCTGAGGCGCATGATCCTGACCCCTCATCCGCTTTTGGAGAAAATGACGCTTTTCTGGCATGATTTTTTCGCCGTCAGCGCCGCCCGGGGCCCCAGCGCCTCGCAGATGCGAAAGCACCTCGCCGCTTTGCGCAGCGGTGCGATGGGACAATTCGGCGTGCTTATGGGCGATGTCGCAGGCGATGCGGCGACACTCGTGGCGCTGGGCGCCAAGGCGAATCGCAAGGCCAAACCAGACGAGAACTTCGCCCGCCGGTTGCTCGCCCGATACACGGTCGGGTCGGGCGAATACAGCGAAAAGGACGTTCGCCAGACAGCCCGGGCAATGACCGGATGGTTCGTGCTGAGAAACCGCAGACGCTACTTCGAGCGCGAACACGATGACGGCGTGAAAACGGTTCTCGGTAAAACGGGCAGGTTCAATTACGCCGACGTCGTGAAGATCGCCGCCGAGCACCCGGCGACCGCGAGGAATATTGTTCGAAGGCTCTACCGCTGGTTCATCAGCGAAGCTCAAGAGCCCGGGGAAGACCTGCTGGCCCCGCTGGTAAAATCATTCTCCGGGGACTTCGACGTCGCGAGGCTGGTCGGGAAAATGCTGCGGAGTAATCTGTTCTTTTCGGCGGGCATGATCGGCCGACGAATCAAGCGCCCCGTCGAGTTTGCGATCGGTATCATTCGAAGCCTCGAGGCGACGCCCGCCACTACAAGGCTTGCTGCAGACCTGGCCGAACTGGGCGAAAATCTCTATTATCCCCCGACATTGAACGGATGGACCGGCGGGCGATACTGGATCAATCACGCAACGGTGATCGGCAGAAACAATCTGGCCGCGTCTCTGTTGGGCGCTTCGGGCCCGTACGACGGAAGGTGCGATCCGGCCGCCGTCGCCAGGCGCCACGGTCACACAGACGCCAGATCCGCCGGACGCTTTCTGGCGTCCCTACTGGGCGGGCATGACGACGAGACGTTCGAAAAATTGTGGAAAGACCAGCCGCGCAGCGAAAACCTGTCCAATCGTTTGCGCCAGTTTGCATACACCCTCGTCAGCCAACCCGAGTTCCAGTTGGCATAGCGTTTGGAGAATCGACATGACCCAGTCTCGCCGCGAGTTTCTGAAATCCGCCGTGGGGGCGCCGGCGCTGTTGTCGCTGGGTGGGGCGGCGCCGGTATTCCTGAACCGTGCCGCCCAGGCCGCTAAAGCGGAAAAACGGACAGATCGCGTGCTGGTGGTCGTGCAGCTTTCCGGGGGTAACGACGGATTGAACACGGTTGTGCCTTACGCCGACGACGCCTACGGCCGCAAACGAAGCACGCTGCGACTGAGAGGAAAGGACGTCCTCAAGATCAATGATTACGTGGGATTTCATCCCAGGATGGAAGGCTTCTCGCGGCTGCTGAAAGACGGGCGGCTCGCTATCGTCCAAGGCGTCGGCTGCCCCGGATCAGACCGGTCCCATCCGGGGGCGATGCGCACCTGGCATACAGCCCAACCGGACCATGCACAGTGCCCCACCGGATGGCTCGGACGCGCGATTGACTGCGCCTCCCGCAAAGCCCCTGCCGGCACGCCGGGCATATTCGTGGGCCGGATCGCCCAGCCTTTTGCCCTGGCGGCGCAGGATGCAATCGTTCCCACGATTCGATCGGCCCGGCAGTTGACGTTCCGCGGGAAGGGCGCCGCGGGCAGGCGACCTGCCGGTAAAAATCCGTTGGCGAATCACGTGCGTAACGCCTACGCCGGCGCCCATGCAGCCAACCGCCGGATCCAGACCGCACTTGCCGACGCAACCGCAACGGATGCGTATCCATCAGGAGGCCTCGGTCCGGGTCTCAAGACAGTCGCCGAACTCATCGATGCGGACGTGGGCATCCGGATATTCTTCACCGAGTTTGGCGGAGGTGGTATCGGCGGTTTCGACAATCACGCCATCCAGCGCGACAACCACGCGGCGCTGCTGGGGCACTTGTCGGCTTCACTGAGCGCCTTCGCCGCCGACCTTGCCGCCCGCGGGCGCCTCGACCGTGTCGCACTCATGACATTCTCCGAATTCGGCCGAACCCTTACGGAAAACGGACGTCGGGGAACCGGACATGGGAATGCGGCCCCATGCTTCCTCATGGGCTCAAAGGTCCGCGCGGGCCTGATCGGAAAGCACCCGTCCCTGACGGACCTCGAAAACGACGCCCCCAGATTCCACACCGACTTCAGGCGTCTCTATGCAACCGTACTGACCGGTTGGCTGGGACTGGACAGCCAACCCGTGCTGGGAGCGGATTTCAAACCGCTCGACGTCTTCCTCACTTAATCGCAAAACGACCGCCGAAAGCTGATAGCTGACTCCCGATCGTTTTCCTGTTATCATGAGCGCGCTGCGTCTTCGAACTATACAGGATTACGATAAGCGCATATGTGCGGTATTGCGGGCATATTGAATTTTGACGGTGCGCCGGTCCGGCCGAACGTTCTCGAGCGGATGGCTGACAGTATGGTCCATCGCGGACCGGACGATCACGGCGTGCATGTCGACGGTCCGCTGGGCCTGGCGCACAGGCGACTTTCGATTATCGACCTCTCGCCGGCCGGTCGCCAACCGATGTGCAATGAAGATCGTACTGTCTGGGTTACCGCCAACGGGGAGATATATAACTTCGCCGAAATTCGCGCCGAGTTGGAGGACTCCGGGCATCATTTCAGTTCCAATACTGACACCGAAACGATCGTTCATGCTTATGAAGAATGGGGGCTCGACTGCCTTTCGCGTTTCAACGGCATGTTTGCGCTGGCCCTGTGGGACGCCTCCAGGCGAAGGCTCTGGCTGGTGCGAGATCGAATCGGTATCAAACCGCTGTTCTACACGCACCAGGACAAGTTCCTGGCGTTCGGATCGGAGATCAAGAGCATCCTGCAGGACTCGCGGGTGGTCCGTAGTATTGACCGCCGGTCGCTGGCATACTACGTCGCGTTGAACTGGACACCGGCGCCGAACACGCTGCTTGCCGGAATCCGCCAGTTGCTCGGCGGACACTACCTGCTGGTCGAAGCCGACGGGCGGGCCAGGGATGTCGAATACTGGAAATTAAACTACGATGAAGGCGCCCGCAAATCCGAGAGACAGTGGATCGAGGAATTCGACGCCCTGATGGAAGACGCCACGCACGCCCGCCTGGTGAGCGATGTTCCGTTCGGGGCATTCCTTAGCGGCGGTCTGGATTCGTCTGCCGTCGCGTACTGGATGTCGCGCCGCCTGTCGAATCCGGTTCAGACGTTCTCGATCGGATTTGATGAATCATCGTACGACGAGACGCCTTACGCGATGAGAGTCGCCGAGCGGATCGGCGCCGAGGCGCACAAGCAGACAGTAACCGCCCGCGCCGCGGAAATCCTGCCGCAGCTCGTCTGGCACGCGGAAGAACCGACGGCCGATTCATCGATGGTGGGCGTCTACTATCTCGCCCGGGAGGCCCGCAAGAACGTCACGATGGTCCTCACCGGCGACGGGGCCGATGAAATACTCGCCGGATACGAGACTTACCAGGCCTACTACATCCGCCGCCTCTACCGGACGCTTCCGGGATTCCTCCGGCGCCGCGTCTTCGGCGCAATTACCGGGCGGATGAAGGTATCGCACTCGAAAGTCAGCCTCGACTTCAAGCTGCGCCGGTTCGTCGCCGGCGCGGAACTGTCCGCCGAAGATGCCCACGCCAGTTGGCGCATGATTTTCGGCCCGGATATGCGAAGCAGGCTCCTGGCGCCGATCTGGAACGATCCGGCGGCCCGATCCGACGTACTGGACGTTTACAGATCCTGTTTCGCTCAGACAAACGCTTCGCATCCGCTGAACCGCATGCTCTACGTCGATACGCGACTTTACCTGCCCAACGACATGCTCACAAAGGTCGACCGGATGACGATGGCGCATTCACTTGAAGCGCGGGTGCCCTTCCTGGACCATCGCGTGGTCGAGTTCTGCGGAAGCGTGCCTCCCAGGCTCAAACTCAAGGGCCTGCGGACCAAGAAGCACCTCCTCAAAACCGCCATGCGAAACCGCCTGCCCAGGTCGGTTATCAAACGCAGGAAAGAAGGCTTCAACCAGCCCGTTCCGCGGTGGATTTCCAAAGACATGAAACCTTTTGTGCTCGACACGCTCACCTCGCGGGCGATTGGTGACACCGGGCTGCTCGAACCGAAGTACGTCAGCGAACTGCTGGCCCATCATTTCGACGGTTCGGCCGACAACAGCCACCAGATATGGTGTGTGCTGACGCTGGTTCTTTGGTACGATCAGTTCATGCGATACAGCGGAGAACCAGCGGTCCGATGATCCAACACAACAGCAACCCGGTACGCGCACTGTTCCTCGAGGCGCCATACTCCTACGGCAGCGCCGATGGGCTCGTAGGCTCATATTTCCCGCTGGGCATAGGCTATCTGGCGGCATGGTTAAAGCAGCACGGTTACGCTGTGGACATCGTCCAACCGGCGCGGGGGCAGTCGGTTGACCAGGCCCTGGGCGACAAACTCGATAGTTTCAAGCCCACGCTGGTCGGGATAAGCGTTATGACGCCGTCGTACCCGCAGGCGGTTCGCCTTTGCGAGGTCATCAAGAAATCCGACCCGTCGCGGCGGACGGTTCTGGGGGGGCATCACATATCCGCCGTCGGAGGCGAGGTGCTCGAACAGTCCCCCAATACGGATTTCGTGGTAATCGGCGAGGGTGAACAGACACTCCTCGAACTCGCCGGCGCCCTGTCGGCCGGAAAGAACGACCTGTCCGACATCACCGGACTTGGATGGCGAGACGCTGACGGACGGACGCATATCAACCCTCCGCGCGATTTCATCGCCGACCTGGACTCGCTGCCCCACCCGGCGCGCGAACTGGTGGATATGAGTCGCTTCGGCCTGCACAGCTATATCGACTTCGGCAAGAGAAGCGCAACGATGGTGACCAGCCGGGGATGCCCGTTCAAGTGCATGTTCTGTTCGAGTTGGTTGGCGATGGGCTCGCGTTACAGGTGGCGGTCGGCCGGCAGCGTGCTGGCGGAAATCCGCGAACTCGTCGACGTCCACAAAATAGATCACATCGTCTTCGAAGACGACACTATGACGCTCCGTCGCAGCCGCATGATAGAAATCTGCAACGCTCTCATAGACATGCCCGACTCCCCGAGTTGGTACTGCCTGTCGCGCGTGGACACGATGGACCTCGAACTGGCCCGCCTCATGCGGAAGGCCCGATGCCGCATGGTGAACTTCGGGATCGAATCCGGTTCGCCGGAAATACTTGAGAAGATCGGAAAGAAGATATCGCTTGACAAGGCGGTCGACGCCGTGGCCGCCTGCACTCGGGCGGGCCTGAGAACGCAATGCACGTTCATTGTGGGCTTTCCCTACGACACCGACGAGACCATGGAACTGACGTACCGCGCCGCGGTCCGCATCAAACCGACAATCGCCATGTTCTTTCCGCTGACCCCGTATCCCGGAACGCGCGTGTTCGACGAGTTCATGGACCCCGCCCTGGCGCCGAAAACCGTCGGTCAGTGGGACAAGTTCATCATGACCAGCGGACAAGGCTCGATCAGCGTGAACCCCGATCACAGCGGACAGAACATCTGCCGCATCGCCGATCGCTGGAACCGGCGTTTCTTCCGCCGACCGAGCCAGTGGTTCCGCCTGCTGAGAACCGTTTCGAGCGTCGGAGAATTCATGCGTCTGGCAAAAGGCGGGCTCTACCTGGCAAGCACGATATTCAGGAAATAGAAGACCATGCACAAACGACATTCCCAACAGGGCATCAGAAGTTTCTCGCACGGTTTCAAGGGGCTGCTGGGCAACATGGCCTCGTACATGTTCTATCCTCCGGTGCTCATCGCGTGGATTCACCGGCTGCGGGGAGTAAAGTTCAAGAGCATCCGAAAGGTGTTCCTGTCGTTCAACGTGTGCATCGATAATGTCTTCCCCGAGCTGGTCAGCATCGGTCAAGACGTGTGGATCTGCCGCAACGCGACGATACTGGCACACTTCAATCCCAGCGAAATGCAGCGCCAATGGCTTGGCGATATAGTTGCAAAAGAAGTCGTGATCGAAGATGGTGTCTTTATCGGCGTTCACGCGATCGTCCTTCCTGGCGTTACGATAGGCGCCGGGGCCATGGTGGGCGCCGGCGCCGTGGTGACCAAAGACGTCCCGGCGCGTACAATGGTGGCGGGTAATCCGGCAAGGGTGATACGGAAGCTCGACGCCGAGGCCCCCGCCGCCGAGACAAAGGAACAGGCTTAGATGGACTACAGCGATTTGAGCATCTGCGTTCCGGCCTATAACGAGCAGGAGGCCGCCGTCAAAACGCTCAAGCGCCTGAGGCGGAATTTCCCCCAGGCCGAGATACTCTTTGTAGACGACGGGTCCACCGACGACACGCTCGCCGAGGCGAATACCGTGGACGGCGTGAGAGTCCTGGCGCACGATCGCAACATCGGGTACGGCGCGGCGATCAAGACCGCCATGCGCAACTCTACCCGAAAGGTGGTAGCATGGTACGACGCCGACGGACAGCATCGCGCCCG
>Ga0180434_10007516_pt1 | contig 12252 bp, 14 predicted proteins | sample SS_ome_7_FD_132453 | JGI IMG/M metagenome (GOLD analysis project Ga0180434, IMG submission 132453) | Hypersaline lake sediment archaeal communities from the Salton Sea, California, USA - SS_1_D_2 metaG | ecosystem: Environmental > Aquatic > Non-marine Saline and Alkaline > Hypersaline >... | reverse complement strand
TTCCCGTACGGAATCCCCCACTCCGGCAGCACGTTCAGCGTGCTCCAGAAAATCACCTCGACCCCGCACGCCAGCGACACCGCGTAATATTTCACAATCTCATCGCAATGCGTCTCCGGCGTGTACGCCTCCTGACCCCTGATGAACGGCCCGCCCATCTCCGTCGTGAAGATGGGTTTCGAATAACCAAGCTCCGCCATCTTGTCCCGCAGCCACGCGACGCATCCCGGAATGTTCTGCCACTTCCCGTATTTGTGGAACGAAACGACGTCGTAATACGGCCCCGCATCCTTCAACACCGTCTCGATGAACCCCCGCTGCTTCTCGTATGCCGGTATCCCCCGCACATCCTCCGGACTCAATTGCTTCCCCTCGTAGACAATGAACTCCTCCCCCGTATACCCGTCCACGAACGCCAGACCGTCGATCCCCGTCATCCCGCCCAGCACCACCTTCGCCTCCGGGTCCGCCTCCTTCACCACCTCATGCGAAATCCGGTACAGCTCGATGAAATCCTCCACCTCCCCCTGCCAGCGCCACGTCCATTCGTTTGAAAACTGCCAGTAGCGAATCGGGCGCTTCAGCCCCGGCTTATCGTCAACCCCATCCCCGTCGTATCGCTCAACCATCTCCCCCAAGCCCTTGCGCCAGCTCTCGTGCCTCTCCTTGGGGAACACCCGCGTTCTCCCCGTATTCACGCACGGAATCGTCTGCGCCCCGCACTCGCTGTGAATGCTCGTCCACTCATCGAGACGAATGTACTTCCGCTTGACGGACTCCTCGTACGTTGGGCTGCTCGGGTCCAGGACCCCCGTCCACGCCCGAGCCCACTTCGCCCCCGTCTCGCAGAACAGCGGCTTCCGTTCTTCCGTCACCGTAAACCCATGGATCGCGAACGGGCACATATCGAACTGCTTCTCCTCGAACTCCAGCGCCCGACCCCGCGCCGCGGGATTAACTTCAGCCGCCTCCTCCGCGAACGCATAGACCCCAAACCCAAGCACCACAATTGCCGCCACACCTAACGCCATCCAACTCCTCATCTCTCTCCTCCCAGGTTGGAACCACCGGCCGACTATTTCCCAATAAATAACGCACGCAATCCTCGTATTCTCAGCAGCCCTTGTCAAGACCCCCTCACATCCCTCTGCGCGACTCCGAATTTCGATTGACAAGCCGGTTTCGTGGACTATCATCAGCTTGGGCAAACCCACGGGCCGCAGGGGATAGGGTAGGGGTGGCAGGGCCCTGCGGCCCTGAGGGTATTTTGTCGGAGAGCGCATTGTGACCCCGGCTCGTTTGTTCGTTTTGACAGTTGTCTTCGGGCTTCTCGCTCTTCTCCCTCTCGTGATTCCCATGCACAGAATCACCCCAGCGTTGCCGGAAGACGTTGACGCCGCAATTCCTCTGATACTGGCGCTCATTGGTACTGGGATTGCTCTCTGGGTCCACGGGCGTCAACGCCACTGGGAATTCGCGGCCATGGCTGCCGGAGGCGTGCTGTTCTCCGCGGCGCTTGGAACGAAGGCATTGGCGGGCGACGCGGAGTGGGCCGCCGCGACTCGAGCGGCTCTGCATTACGGCAGTGCCGCATGTTGGCTTGCCGCGGCCATCGGCATGGCATTCAGAAAGAAGAGGGTAGACAGAGCGACCTCGCCCCTTCTTCCAGCACAAAACGACTGAAGCATCCAATCTCGCCAGCAACTGCAAGCGCGGAGAAGTTGACATGAAACACTCAACCGGGATAGCAACTGCTCTTATTACCTTGGCTCTTGCAGGCGGAGCCGCCGTCGCTGCCTGGGTTGTCTGGGGGCTCCACGGACTGATCGTCCTCGTTGGCCTGTATGCTTTTCTGCTGGCTGGGATCTGCCTGTGGGAATACAGGCGTCGCGGCCGTTGGGAGTACATCGTGTCCGCCGCTGGCTCGATCCTCTACGCTGTGGCATTCAGCAACTTCCGTCGATTGGAGGAGGATGTCGTTCTCTCCGACGTGCTGGTCTTATCCGCACTCTTCGCCGGACTTGGCTGTCTTTGCGTGGGGGCCATAGCCACGCTGCGAAGAAAGCTCAGGGAGAAAGCCGCACCCACCCTCCGGGCACAAAACCACTGAAGGAGCATAATCCCACCGCACCTCATTCGGAGGCAGTCACACGAAGCGCTCGACTCTCAGAACAATGATGGTGATCGCTGTCCTTCTCATTGACGCCGCTCTCATAGTCCTATGCTTTGTGCGAGCGTTGCCCATGACGTTGCTGTGGATTGGCGCCATCACACTCATGACTTCCTGCTGGTACTTCGCGCTCAGACTTGATCTTCGACCGATACGTGGAATCGCCACCGCGGGATTCCTGCTGTTCTCCGCGCGGCTCGGCGCTGGCCTCGTTTTCGGTTTTGGTGTGCTCTCTCCGGTTCTCATGTTCGTCGCTGTCATCTGCATGCTCTGGGCGGCTACCGCCGGCAGCTTGCCGAAAGGCGCATCCAAATGAAACGCTCAACCGCAATAGCAGTCATGCTGGCTGCACTGGTCATAATTGTCGCCATCGTAGTTCTTGCAGCCGTCCTCTGGGGGAGGACCGGAATCAGGGTCGTCGCAATCTCCTACATGCTCATTGGTGCTCCCCTCTTTCTCCGCGCCCATAAAGGCCGCATGCGCTGGGAAGTCATCGTTCTCGGCGTCGGGTACTTCATACTTGCAGCCGGTTTCGCGACTTCGTGGCTTGCACGTGAACCCGCAGCAGCCCAGATGCTGTCAACCATCCTCGTGTTCGTTGCCGCCGCATGCATTTGGACTGGCGCCATCGCGTATTGCCGAAGACTCCTCCACCAACGGCGCCACCCCTCCACCCGCCCCCCAACCACTCAAGGAGCATAAATCTACGCCCGACCTAGCGTATGAGACGATGGACACATTACCTGGCGGCTGGTTCAGCCTGCCGTCGAGAAACTGAGGCAGACATCTGAGGAAAGGACTGCAAAATGGCTCTCATAGAATGTCCGGAGTGTGGAAGACAGGTTTCGGACAAAGCGTCAAGTTGTCCCCAATGCGGCTGTCCCATTCACAAAGTCGCTGTCCGCGAGGAAGTTCCAGCGCCACAAGCAGAACACCAACTCTTCTCCGAGCACCCGGCGATGTTTCGAGGAGACCCCGGCAGGACTCTGTTCATTATGGCCCTGGTAGTTCTTTGCGTCCTCGCAATCTCCGGTGTGTTTGATTCGGCGCTAGGTGAAGACGGTGCTGACCTTGCAAGGGGACTTGGTGTTTTCGGTCTGGTCTTGATTCTGCTCTACCTTCTTGTCTGGTGGTTACAGTGCATGGCTGCCAGAATCACTATCACAACCCATCGCACCACTGTCCGCAGAGGCATCCTAGCGAAGAAGACCACGGAGGTCCGGCATGTGGATGTTCGCCTTGTGCAGGTGGAGCAAAGCATACTGCAACGCATCTTTCGGTCCGGCACACTTGCTGTCGGCAGCGCGGGCCATGCAGGCATGGAGATTCAATTTCGCGCGCTCCGTAACCCGGAGAGAGTGGCGGCTATGATACGGGAACGCCAGCAGTCGTGAGCAAGACGGAACGGAAGAGATGACTGTCGATATCGACGGTTACATAAAGGACCTGCGCCACACGATCACGGTTGCGGCGCTCAACTATGATATCTGGCGGGCGTACACGAGCGAGGATTGTCGGCCCTTGTACGTCCAAACGATGAACAGCTACAGCCCATTCTTCCAAACGTCTCTGCATGCTCATTTCGTCGCCTTGCTTGTCGCGCTGTACAGGCTCTACGAGAAGAGGACCGACACCTTCAACATTCCTTTTGTCTTGCGCACACTCAAGGAACGGAAGGCGCTGCCGGAAGACACGCTCGAATCACTTGATCGCATCTACGAAAAGGCAAAGCCCCTTTGGGTCAAGGTCAACATCCTTCGCAACAAGGCCTTCGGTCACCGTTCTTCGGCGCACACCGTTGAAGGAGTCTTCAAGAAGGCTGGCATCACCCCAAACCAACTTCGCGAACTAGCTGAATTGACAAAGGAATTGCTCAACGAATTGACGCAAGCATGGGACAAGAGCACTTACCTCTTCGACCTTGATGCTCGTGAAGCTACGTTTAGGTTGTTGCAGGACCTCAAATGTGCGTATGAAAAACGAAAGGCTGAGCCGGAGCACTGACGGCTGACGGGCAGGAGGAGGAATGATGTTTGACGATCATGTGGAGCCCATATTCTGGTCCAACGCGGCGCTGATATGGGTGATTCTCGTAGTTCCTCACGTGGCTCGGTCGTTTAACTCTCCAGGTTCCAAGCACTGGTGGCCTCTGGGCGTCGCCGTGGTAGTGCTTGCTGTGGCTGTCTTCGTAGGGCGGCTCCAGCCCAGGAAGTGGGAGGAGAGAATACGGGAGAAGCTTGGCTCGCTCAGACTTAAGTTCGTGGGTCACGATGAGCCTCCGCTGGAAGAATTGAGCGGTAGGGCCTACGAAGAGGTTGAGCGTCGCGCACGAGAAACCGAGATGGTGACCTGCCTTGTCTTGACCTCTTTTCTCGTGGTTGAGCTTTTCTTCTTGATGACGCGCCCGGAGCGCGTCAACTTCTAGGAGACGAGTGCGGCGCGCACAAGAGCATATGACGTGGTGACGTCTTGTTATCGCCGCTGCGACGGGGCTAAGCTTGATGAGTCAACGCACAGAAGCCTTTGTCATGGCGGTCGCCGCAGCACCCGCGCTCATAGCCGCCTTATTGGCAAACTATGCCTGGGAAGACGGGGTGCTATGGCTTGCGAGCGCCATCTCTATGTTGCTCCTGGCCGCCGCGTTCGTGCGGGTGTACCGTCGCCTGAAGCACTGGTGGTTCTTGGCAGGCGCAGCGGGATTCTCTCTCTGCGCAGCTTTCAGCGCTTCTATGATCAGCGGTACTGTTTGAGACCGCCGGAGCGCTGTGCCAGTCCTGTCTCTCGTCATGCTCCTCGTCCTGGGTTGCTGCTTTACCTGCATGGTTGCCGCCTTCCGAGAAGCCATCCTCCAGATCACAAAACGCCGCGCCGCACGACGACCGAAACCGCCGTAAACGTATCCGGGCCAGCGCGATGAGGGCGCGCACGGAAGCCGGAACCATCCTCTCTCACCGCACTCGATTTCTTGCTTCCACTCCGCGAAGGCTGTACCATTTCATGTCTGCGGGGGTTTGCCTTTGCTCCAGACTCCGGACTACAGACTACGGACTGATAACCTCCAGCCTCCAGCCTATGGACTGACCAATGCGTGATCACACAAAACTCCGCGCCTTTCAACTTGCAGATGATCTCGTCTTAGCCGTGTATGCCGCGACCAAAGCCTTCCCACACGAAGAGCAATTTGCGTTGACTTCTCAGATCCGCCGCGCCGCTGTTTCCATCACCTCCAACATCGTCGAAGGCTGCGCCCGGCAGTCCAAATCCGACTACGTGCACTTCCTGAACATTGCCTATGGCTCCTCACGCGAGCTTGAATATCAACTCTCACTTGCGTCACGCCTTGGTTATCTTGACGAGTCATCGAGCAAGGACTTGACTGCCCGTTGCGCGGAGACATCCAAGGTCCTCAACGGCTTGACCCGCGCCCTCCGCAAGCAGTGACCTCCCGCCTCCGGCCTCCAGCCTGGCTTTCCTCCTTGGTTTTCCATCTCTGTGCTCCAGACTCCGGACTACAGACTCCAGACTGCCTTCCCTCCCGCCTCCGGCCTCCGGCCTACCGCCTGCTTTTCCCCTTGGTTTTCCATCCCTTAGCTCCAGACTCCGGACTACAGACTCCAGACTGCCTTTCCCAGCCTCCAGACTGCCTTCCCTTCCGCCTGCTTTTCCCTTCTGAAGCTGCTACAATTACTGTTGGGGGAGGGCTCGACTGGATGAGCATTGTGGCGCAACTGGACAAGGGAGGGAAGATGACTGGGATTCGGGAACTGCTTCCGGGGATATTCGTCGTCGACGACATCTGCAATGTCTACCTCATAAGAGCCGCCGACGCCGTCATCGCGATCGACTTCGGCAGCGGCCGCGCTCCGGACTTCCTTGAAGAGATCCGCGCAACTCACATCGACTGGGTCCTTCACACCCACTTCCACCGCGACTGCTGCCAGGGCGATCGCCTCGCCATCGAGCACGGAGCCAAGATCGCCGTCCCCGCCGCCGAGAGGAAGTATTTCGATCAAGCCGAGGAATTCTGGAAAAAGACTAAACTCTTCCCTTACCACAGCGTCTATTCGGACCGTAACTGTTCCACGTGGAACATTCACGTAAATCACGACTTGAACCACGGCGACGTTCTTCGCTGGAGAGGAATCGACATTCGCGCAGTCGAAACTCCCGGCCACACTCGCGGCTCCCTTTCCTACGTCGTCGAGTTGACCGGCAAGCGGATCGCATTCTCCGGCGACCTCATTTTCGCGCCCGGCAAAACGATGACCTATCACGACATGCACTGGAATTACCTGACGCCGATTCTTTCCACCGGCAGCGACGGCACCGTGACCGAAATGGGCATGGATCAGGGCTTCCGGCCGCAAATCGAATCCGTCGACCGGCTCCTTCGCGAAAATCTCGACCTCATTTTGCCCGCCCACGGGCAGCCGATTTCCGAGCCCGCAAGCGCGCTGACACAGCTCAAAGACCGCGTCTCCGACGTCTACGAAGCCGTTCTTCGCAAAACCGTCCACACTCGCGAACCCACCCCGCAATGGGTCATGCCGCACCTGATTTATCTCGGGAACACCTCGTTCGGAATCCTCGGCGACAACGGAAAGCTCTTCCTGCTGGACTATTCTTACGGCAACGACGATATGATCGAAAGAGGGAGAGAAGAGTTCGGATTCGGCGAGATCGAGATCGCCTATCCGACTCATTTCCATCCCGATCACGGCGGGTTCAAGGAGCTTCTGGACGAGGAGCCGTTTGAAGTGTGGGCGGATTCTCACGTGGTTGATTTGCTCGAAAATCCGAAGCGCTACAAGCTGCCCGGCCTGAATCCGGACCCGGTGAAAGTGGATCGGGCTCTCGGCGAGATGGAAGATTTCGACTGGGGCGGGCATCATTTCACGTCTTTTCATTTTCCTTGTCACACGCATTACGCGTCGGGTCTGCTGGTCGAGTTGGACGGGAAACGCGTTCTTTTCTGTGGCGACAACGTGAATCTCGTTCAGGGCAGAAAGCTTCAAGGCTCGTTCGTGCCGGCGAGCCGCGCTTCGATCCGGAAAGGATTTCTGCCGAGTGCGGCGAAGATGATTGCGCTTCGGCCGGACGTTCTGATTGCGGCGCACGGACGCGGCGCGGCGTACGACGTCGACGGTCGAATGCTTGCGTCTTTCGGCGAGTGGGTGCGCAAGCTGGAACGTGCTTTGGAGAATCTTGTCGGCCTGCCGGACTACGAGTGGGGGATCGATCGCGAGTGGGTTTCGATCGAGCCGTACATAAGCGAAGGCGTGCGAGGCGAGCCGCTGCCGCTGACGGTGACCGTGGCCAACCACCTTCCCGGACGTCAGGAGGCGAGAGTGAGTCTCGTTGCCGGCAAGGGCTGGAGCGTGAGTCCGAACGAGGCGACGCTGGAGATTGCGGGGCAGGGGAGAATGGGCGCGGCGTTTACGCTCATGCCGGGGACGGAGCTTTCGAGCGGGCGGCATGTCGTGACGGCATCGGTGGAGTTTGCAGGGCGAAGCTGGGGCGAAGTTGCCGAGTGCGTGGTTGATTTGAAGTAAGCGCGAAGAGGAGTCGACGTGCAGAAGTCGGAACTGATAAAGGCACTGAAGCAGGCGGCGTCTGATCCTGAATTGATCTCGATGATCTCGCCCGTGGTCGCTTACAGCTTCGGTGTGATTCCTCTTTGGGAGAAGACGGGGCGGGTGTGCGTCGCCTGCTGCCAGGGAATCAATCCCGACTGCGTCGACTTCCTGCGGGAGCATTTGTCGAAGGATGTCCGGGTGTGTGAATGCGACGCTGAGGTGATGGATCATTTTCTCAAGCGGCTGTACCCGAAGAAGGGCGGCGTGAATATGAACACGTTCGAGTCGCCGGACTTCATAAAGGATCGCAAGAACGCGGCTCTCCTGACCAGTGAGAAGGTCGATGCGCTGGGAGAGATACGAAGCGATCTGAAGCTCGAAGAGCTTGTGGTGTTCGACATGTCTTCGGAGAGTTACCTGCAGAACCTGGATCAGCCGGCGGTTCAGGAGAACATATCGATCGGGGATCTGGAGATACCGTTCTGCTGCGAAGGTGAGGACGTCATCGTGTGGGGGACGCCGGTGGAGGAGAGCGTGCTGCTGATGGGAAGGCGCGACTACTTCTTTGACGGGTGCGAGCACTTGCATGGGATCATGGCGTATCGTGAGGCGGTGCTGCCTCTTGTGATCCATCCGAGCGAGGTGCAGATCACGCGAATCAGTTCGAGCGGAGTGCTGACGTTCTATCTTTACGACCGCATGGAAGAGGTCGAGCCGGGCAACGGCCTGGAGTGGCGGAAGAAGTATTGCTTCCTGCATCGCGGGAACAGGTTGTGTCGCGAGCTTGGCATCAAGGTGAGCAAGACGAAGAAGGTAATGAGACGCGATCTCAAGTACAGCATTGAGCCGCTGGAATGGACCGCCGAGGATCTCGAGAGATGGTTCCGGCTGGACTGTTCCTGCGCGCACCCCAACCTGGCGGAAACTGAGGGGACGTCGGGAGCGGGGTAGGGGCAAGGGCGCAATTGCGTCGGGGCCGCACACTTCACTGAGCCACCAGTCCTGGTCCTCGTAGGCCGCAGAGCGTACAGCGTCGGCCTTCCCACCCACTCCTTCCCGCTCTGCGGACAAATCCAGCCTGTACTGGCGTACGGAAGAACTCGTCAGAAGCCGATGAGTCAAGAGTTCGTGCTGCGTTCTAGGAGACGGTCAACGTCGGCTTCCGCCTGGATGTGCATGATATCAGCTGCGCGGTTCCTGAGAAGGTCCTGGAGGCGTCTCAGGTTGAGGCCCGCATGGAGCATGATGCGGCGTCGTGCGTACCGTTTCAACTTTCCTCCCTTCTCAAGGCCGAGGTTGAGCCTCAGGAAGACAAGCTCGTACTTCGAGATCAGAACCATGACGTAGAGGAATGGAGAAAGTGACAGGGAAAGAATGGGAGCCAATGCGATGCTTCTGACAGTGTCAAACCTCCGAAGGTTCTGTAGATCAGAAATGGCGCGCCCCAGTGCGACCGCTAGAATCATGAATCCAACGACTGTCAGCACCCCCTTGGTGAGTTTTGCCACCGCCGCGTTCTTCTTGTCCAAACTCGCGACCGCATCGATCATGGCGACGAACGTCAGTAGCGGCACGATGATGAATTCGACAGGCAGTGAGAAGGTGTACGTGTTCACGAGGAACTCGAGGAGAATGACGATCTTGATACTGTCGACGAGTGCTTTGTGGAAGATGTTCTCGTCGTCGTCAGACGTAGCGAAACGCATCATCATCGCCATGCCGCTGACGCAGAACCACACGATGGTATCCTTGAGAAGAGTGGACTTCCATAAGCCGATGAGTGCGAGCAGCGTTACAACGGCTGCGGTGTACAACAACATCAGGCATACGGATGCGAGGATCTTGAAGTGGCAGAATGCTCGCAGGACTCCGGCGAGCGATTTGCGGATGTCACCCTTTTGCAGCGCCAACGCCACGAATAGGAGAACCCAGAAGGCGGTGGCAATCTCGCGATTGTTGAACGGCCCCATACGTCACCCGGGGTCTCTTTCTCTTAAACACAATTTGTCGTCCCACGCCGGTTGACCTTTGCCGAGGACCAGCAGACGTACCGACGGTAAGCTACCCGCCGCCCGAATCGACGTCAAGCATACTAAGCCGAAATGACAGAGCAGTATTGACGGAAGCTATGGGGAGGATCGACATGGCGTCCGAAAGGTGTGACCACAGGCATAGGGCCAATAAGGCTCTGCAAGAAATTCGGAAGGCGGCTTACATTGAAGGGAAAGAAATAGCCCCCTGAGCAGTTCCCTCCGATCACGAAGCTCGATTATGCTCAGACCCATCGGATGTCCGGACATCTTCCGAAGGTTCCGCGAAGACGATAAGCAGTCTGGATCGATAGAAGAGAAACCACCACATGGAATATCGCGGATCCTCTTTCCCGATTTTACGTGCGTAGGCAAAGACGCCATCTCCTATCCTACACTTAGGTGCCTGGGCCAACACGTCAGGGAAAGCTCGCTTTCCCTTCGGGTCAACCAAGACCAGGAACTCTAAGTCAGCAGGCAACCTACTCCGGTAATGGTGATGGAAGAGTCCGCGGACTATTCTCTGAATTACACGGTCCACCAGTTCCTTATCGAATGTCAGTCCAGGGGCAACGCCCACATAAAGACCTCCTGGAGACCGGATCTCGACGTCGATCAGGCAACTTCGAATGTACTGGCGCAGTTTCTGGCTTCGAGCCAAAGATGAACCCATCACTTTGTCGTCCCATATCTCTCTCCCAACGGGGTCGTCGTAAGGAGCACCTGCGGCCGCGAATATCCTGAAGTACTCGTCGTCGAGTTTGTACGAATCGTGACATCGGTGACACGCCGGAACAGTGATGAGATCCGATGGCCTCGGTTCCGGGAATAGGCAGGCCGGGGGGATATGATCCCTCGTGAGATTGTCGGACCTGCCACACAGGTAACAGTTTTCCCGCCTCTCGCGACGCTTCTTCGGCATCTTTGCTCCGACAGGCTCCTGGCAAGGCACGTGCACCCATTCGACTTCGCTAGCCGGATATATGATACGCTGCCCTCGAAAGTGCCTCAACAAAGACAGACTGAGAAAGCAGGCCCCGGGACTATCGCAGGAATGGAATTAGCTCGGAGCCGAAGGTCGGATCGCCTGCGGTTTGCGATCCCAACGCTCCGAAAGGAGGTGATGCACCCATGATCTGACTTCCGTTGTGTAGAGGTTGTTTCGTTGGTTGCCCTGCCCCATTTCGGAGCAGGGCTTTTTCTTTCCCTGAAGGAGGAAGAAGATGCAGGTGGAAATCTATGGGTTCGCGAGTGAGCCCGTGATCTTGCAGGTATCGGATGGGAGCACTGTCCGGGACATCTTCTCGCATCGATCCTGAGGCAAGGCCACAGGAAGAGAAGGGGTCCGGAGTCTCACCAAGCTGAGGCCCTTGGTGCGAGAGATGGCGTCCCGGATAGGCAGATGGGCGTGAGGGGTTGGCCCAACAGAAGAGAAGAAGATGGGGGACGCGAACGGAAGCTGATGAGGTAGGGCGCGGCAAGCAGCGCCCCTACGATAGCTGGACGGCGGATGGTGACACAAACGGAAGCTGGTGCGGTGGGACGGGGATAAGGGGGAGTTTCTGGAGGGTGGTTCGGTGAGTTCGGCAACGATTGGCATTGTGTCTCCGCCGGAGGCGGACGGGTGGGAGGCTACGCCCGAGGTGGTGGGGACAAGGATGGGTGTTGTGTGGCGGAGCGGTTGTGATTGGGTGGCGTTGACAGGGATCGGGGTGGGGGCTATGATTCCGGGTGGTTTGTTGCGTTTGTTGTGATTTGAACTTTCATACTTCAAGGATTCGTCTTGGATCCCTGGACCATCCTGCCAAGAGCGGCGTACGGTCTGGTCTATTGCTGGTTGCCGCGCGGCAGGTACTTCCGCGAACTTCAGCAAAGCCAGTGGCTTTCCTCGTCGGAACTGGTGCAGTTGCAGCTTCGGAAGCTTCGGAAGCTGCTGGTGCACGCGGAGAGTAAGGTGCCCTTCTACCGGCGGAGGTTCGGGGAGGCGGGTCTGGACGTGCGGCAGGTGGCCGGGCTTGAGGATCTGCGGCGGGTTCCGGTGCTGACGAAAGAGGAGATCCAGCAGGACCCCGAAGATCTGACGGCGACGGCGGGCGCGGACAAGATGCACTTGAACCATACGGGAGGGTCGACGGGTGAGCCGCTGGCGTTCTACCAGTGCTCGAACTTCCGGGAGCGCTCGAAGGGAGAGATGCTTAGGGACTACACGCTGTGCGGGTACCGGGTAGGGGATAGGGTGGCGTTTCTGTGGGGAGCGGACTACGACGCGAGGGCGCATAACTCGTTGGCGTCGAGAATCTTGGATCGTGTGGGGATGAATCTTGTATGGATCAACACGTTCGGGTTGGACAGAGATAAGTTTCCCGGCTACGCGGCGTTCCTGAGCGAGTTCAAGCCAGAGCTGCTTGTGGGCTACGTTTCGTCGCTCACGATGTACGCGAGGTACGTGAGGGAGCATTCGGAACTTGCGATAAGG
>Ga0180434_10007515_pt1 | contig 12252 bp, 8 predicted proteins | sample SS_ome_7_FD_132453 | JGI IMG/M metagenome (GOLD analysis project Ga0180434, IMG submission 132453) | Hypersaline lake sediment archaeal communities from the Salton Sea, California, USA - SS_1_D_2 metaG | ecosystem: Environmental > Aquatic > Non-marine Saline and Alkaline > Hypersaline > Sediment... | reverse complement strand
GCCTCAGGGCGAGGTTTTCGCCCCAGCTTAAATCGCTTCCGGCCCCGTTGCCCCGGAGTCCGACTTCATGGATATCGGGATTGAAAAGCTCGCATGATTCCATATTAACGCGAAACCAGAGATCAGTTCGAGCCGATGGTGTAAATGGAGGTGTATAATCATTGTCGAAGTATGCCTGTTCCAGGACGACATCCTCCGTTAATACCAGTGTCTTATTATATCCGCTCTCCCAATCGTCCGCATAATATTTATAGGACAACGTTTCTCCAACTAATGAAGAATCGAATTCAATCGATGTCTCCCAGTAGTCTCCATCCACGTTTGTTAAATCAACCGAGGTATTATCCCATGATAACGGAAACAAACTTCCTCTAACCTGTACAAGGCTGGAATCCGTGACATCATTGCTGTAGATCGTGCTCGTATTCAATCGAAATGTCACTGTGATCTGTGTGAAACCGATGGTATGCATCAACAACATACCACTGACGATATACAAAAATCGAAGGCGATTCATGACATACCCCCATTAAACCGGCCGTAGTCATAATTAGACTGAAAATAATACAATCATTCCAATGAAGTCACCTTTAAAACAACTCGCAGATCATCCGGATCATAAACATCCTGTCGTGAGAATGTATGGGTTTACGAAATAGCAGAAATGGGGCATCTGCTCATTGACACGAGTAGACGGAATGAACCTCCATTAAGCCGATGAAAGGAGGCTATCGTATGTCTGTGCATCAAATAATCATAGCCGCTTTTTCAATCGGCTCTCCGCTATAAGACCACTGCCGATACGATCTCGCAGTTCTGCTTTCGGGAGAGCCGTAAAATTCAGAAATTCTCTCGTAGGAGTAGACAAATGCATGTAGATTCTCTGGGTTGGAATGAGTATTTCAATGTTCGATTTCATGAGTTTCATGGTTGCGGTTATACACCGGGACGTATAGCGGGGCAATCCCGCGATCGATACATGATCTGGGGCGATTTCGGGGCATTATCCGGTGAGGTTTCAGGCAGATTTCGGTTCGAAACGAAAACGCGATCCGATTTTCCGGTTGTGGGCGACTGGGTTGCCGTACGTCCCCACGGTGATGAAGATTCGGCTACAATCCATGCTGTTTTGCCACGGCGAAGCGCATTTTCCCGAAAACGCGTCGGTTCTGTTACAGAGGAGCAGATTTTGGCCTCGAATATGGATTTTGTCTTCGTGGTTGCCGGTCTCGATCAGGAATTCAATCCCCGGAGACTTGAACGGTATGTAGTTACTGCCTGGGACAGCGGCGCTATGCCCGTTATTATTTTGAATAAGGCTGACATCTGTTCCGATTTGTCGAAGTATCGAGACGACGCTCAGAAATCCGCGCCTACGACGCCCGTAGTGACCATGAGCGCGAAAACAGGTGAAGGTATTGATGTTCTCGATCAGTATCTTCAGCCCGGGACTACCGGTGTGCTCCTGGGATCATCAGGCGTAGGGAAATCGTCGGTGATCAATCGACTCGCCGGTGAAGAACGTCAGCTGGTAACCGATGTTCGAGAGGGAGATAGCAGAGGACGCCATACCACGACGAATCGGGAGCTGATTGTGCTTCCCGGAGGAGCGTTGATTATCGATACACCCGGACTGCGGGAGTTACAGCTTTGGGCCGATGAAGAGGAAGTGGATGCGGCGTTTTCCGTGATCGGCAAACTTGCAGAAAAGTGCCGGTTCCGGGATTGCCGGCATGAACAGGAACCCGGCTGTGCTGTTTTGGAGGCGGTTCAGAGCGGGAAACTCGATGAGGCACGTCTTCGGAATTATCGTAAGATGCGACGAGAACAGCGTCGGTTATCCACCCGCAAAAAGCTTCATGAGTTTCAGATTGAAAAACAGCATGTCAGAAAGACGATCCGGTCCCATGAACGATCGATAAACAGAAGAGAAAGATGATCGCGATCCACATCGATTCGGTATTGCCGTGACTTACATTTCTCCTGCGGTCATCCCGATGATCTTCCTGCAATGGGGGCAGCAGAAAACCCTGTTTATGGCAAACCATCCACGTTTGACTTGAATCAATTCTTGAACTTCCTGTTCACAGTAGGGACATATCGGGGTGATTTCAGTTCGTTTGATATCAATCATGGTTTTTCCTTTCTGATGCTGAACCACGTAGTGACAGAAATCGCCATTCAATAATGACATACTTAATTTTAAGGCGAACTATTCGATTTTTCTTTTTTTATCGTGCTATCAACTGTTCGGCTATACAATCGTTCAGCTACGTGTTTGTATGCCTGCGAATCGACGCGCGTACGCATGACCAACATAGATATGTACCGGCTGGATCTCTGGACGGTCACGCCTTTGCGTGACCGGATGTTGGAGCGGCGTGAGCCGCGACCGTAACATCCCCGCTTTATCTCCGTCTGACCGGAAGCTGTACATCAACGTACGTACCATGCGGAGATCGTCTATCCAGTAGAAATGCGTGAAGGTATTCGTCTCAGGAGCGCCTTTCTCCGTAACGGCCATGAAGTGTCCGAAATGGGCGGACAATGCGGAGATCGTCCACCCTGCGGAATTTCGTGTTCGATTCGTCCGGATGGCAATGCATATAGACGGACTAGAAAACTTCCTTGAAAAGATCCAGCATTGCATCCCAGGAGCGTTCTTCCGCCAGTTTGTTATAACGATCAGAATCATGACGATGCGTGAAGCCGTGGACCGAGTTTCCGAACATCATCAGATACCAGTCCACGTCGGCATTACGCATCTCTTCAACAAAATCCATGAGTTCATCATCGCGGACTGCCTGATCATCGGCGCCGTGTAAGACCAGAACAGTTCCTTTGATTTGCCTGGCATCTTCGGGATCCTGTGTGGATAGACCTCCATGCAGGCTTACTGCAGCCTGTACATCCGCGCCGCTCCGTGCCAATTCCAATGCACCGGTACCCCCGAAACAGTATCCGATGACACCAATCCGGTTCGAATCAACTTCAGGTCGCATTCTTAACGTCTCGAATGCGGCGTTCAGTCGTCGGCGATACAGGTCTGTATCACCCTTATACTTCATTGCATATGTGCCTGCTTCGGACCGGTCCGTTGGCCTGTCTCCTTTTCCATAGATATCCACGGCAAATGCCACATATCCTTCTTGAGCCAAGCGATCGGCCACTTCTTTTTCATGATCCGACAGACCCATCCATTGATGAACTATAAGGATACCGGGCATCGAATGAGCATGATCAGCCGGCAGTACCAGATAACCTTCTAATTCCGTTTCTCCATCCTGGTAGATAAGGAATTCCGATTCCTGAGAGTATGTCGTCTGAGGAATAATGAACATTTGAAACAATAAAAACGAAGCCATAATAAATCGAATACTGAGCTGAATCATGATAGTAATTCTCCTTACATTACTTTCTGAATAACTGTCTCTTCTGATATATCTAACAAAAAATAACAAGAAACGTGCCCGCGGAGTTGTACCATTCTGCAATTAGACATACTCGGTCTTTTCGAATTCTTGGACCAGTCTGAGTAAAATCTGAGCGAAAAAAATAAACTGTTGTTTGAAACAGGTCGATGCCCGTAATTATGACCATCGTGGGTCGGGGGGCATAGAATTCATGCTGTCGTTGTTTCTTGGCGGAGGTAAATCGATGAAACGAAAAATCGTTGTGTTTTTGAGCGTGATCATGGTGATGATTTTGAGTATCCCGTTCTCGGCACGTGCGGAGAAGGTGTTGTGGGATGCCATAACGTCGGGTGGTATAATTGCATCCAGCTCAGGTGCGAGTGTGATCTCGTCATCAGTGGGTCAACCTGCGGTGGAACGGGTTGAAAGCTCAATCAATCGAGTATACTCGGGATTCTGGAATCCGTGGTTAATCGGGAGTGTAGGGACGGATTTCGATATTCCCTCCGGGCTTCCGCTTCGCTTCCAACTCCACCAGAGTTATCCGAATCCATTCCAGATACAGACGACTATTCACTATGATATTGTCAGAGCGAGTCATGTGACGTTGGAGATCTTCGATTTACTCGGTCATCGCGTTCGCGTGCTGACCGATGTGCCACATGAACCCGGGTTCTATACTGTCAATTGGGATGGGAAGAACGCGTCGCACCGACGAGTGGGGAGCGGCGTCTACTTCTGTCGGATGCGAACCCATGATTCGGCCAAGATAGGATTTTCGGCCACCAATGAACTGCTGTTGCTGAAGTGAAAGGGGAGAAACGATGATTCGAACACTGCACATTACACTTATACTCGTTATGATTATGGGCATTCATGGTGCTATATCTCAAATACCAGAGATGATAACGTATCAGGGTCTTTTAACCGATGATACGGGTTCACCCGTGGCGGATGGTATCTATACGCTCACATTCCGAATTTTCGATGTGGCCACGGGGGGTACGGCACTGTGGACGGAAACGCAATCCAACATATCGACAACGGGGGGATTGTTCAGAGCATTTGTTGGAAGCGTCAATCCTCTCACTGAGGACTTTCATGATCAATGCTGGCTCGAGGTCCAGGTGGGAAGCGGCGCGCCGCAGACTCCTCGCGTGACACTTACCTCGGTACCCTACAGCTATATGTCAATGGATTCCGACGCGGTCGACGGATTCGATGCTGAAGCAACGCCTACCGCCAATACATTACTGGCATTAGATGGAACCGGAAAATTTCCCGCTGATGCTATTCCATCAGTACCACCGACCGGTGCAGCAGGCGGAGATCTCAGCGGAACATACCCGAATCCGACCATTGCCAATAATGCCGTTACGACCGGTAAGATCGAGAACGGTGCGGTGCGTACGGTTGATTTAGCTGACGAATCTGTATCAAGCATAAAGATAATAAACAGCGCGGTACATACCGCGGATTTACAGGATGGAGCAGTGACCCAGGCGAAACTGGCGTCGGATGTGACACTACCTCCAGGCGGAACTGCGGGCGGAGATCTGACGGGGACGTATCCCGATCCGACGATAGCGGCGAATGCCGTGGACAGCGGGAAGATAGAAGATGGGGAAGTAAACACCGGTGATATCGCGAACAATGCCGTGACGGCTTCCAAGATAAGTCCGAACATCGTATCGAGTATAGACGGGGTTACGAATGATGCGGGGAACATCGATTTCGTCGCGGGATCGAATATAACAATAACACCCAACGACGGTGCGAACAGCATCACTTTTGATGCAACCGGCGGAGGCGGCGGCGATATAACGTCAGTCTGGCCGGGAGACGGTACGCTGGCGGGTGGAGGAGATTTCGGCGATGTTTCATTGTCTGTTTCAAATCCGTTTTATCTTTATGGAGATGGGGTATTGCCGGAAGGTGTTATCAACGGTATAGATGGAAGCACGGGCAATGCAGGTGTCCTCGGAAATGATTGGAGAGGAGCACAGGGAGCAACCGGCGCGGGGGGCTCGGGACCGTGGGGTTTCCTTGGCGGACAATATGGCGCTTATGGAACAAATCAGGATTTCGGTAATTACGGCTATCTCGGCAGTGGATCTTATGGTGTATACGGGGAGAACATGTTAGGTAACTACGGCTGTCTAGGTTCCAACGATCACGGAGTATACGGTGAGAGTTATCGTGGCGATTATGGCTATGTGGGCGGTTCCCAACGAGGTTTATATGGGCGTAACATCAACGGCAATTGGGGCAGTATAGGAAGCAATAGTTATGGTGTTTACTATTCCGGCGGACTCGGCGGGAGCGGAGATAAAAGCTGTATCGTGCGCACATCTGTGGGGCCCGTGGCTCTGTATTGCCAAGAGAGCCCCGAATCATGGTTCGAGGATTTCGGTGAAGGTACTCTCAAGAACGGCAGAGCTCATATTGAGCTGGACGCCCTCTTTCTCGAGACGGTGACAATAGATGAACAGAATCCCATGAAAGTGTTCGTACAATTACATGATGAAACCTGCAATGGAGTCGCCGTTAAAAAAGGTAGTACGGGATTTGATGTTATTGAACTCGCCGATGGTAGATCAAATGGTACATTCGACTACCGCATCGTGGCGAAACGAGCAGGATATGAAACGGTACGCCTCGCAATCAAGGAAGAAGCCCGAAACGATACATATCTGTATCCTGAACTTAAAGATACCGAGGCGAAACCCGTAAAACCGTCGTACTCCGAAACATTTGCCGGTGGGAAAAGAACGGAATAGGTAGTAGAATCAACGGCGTTTGAATACATGATGGACGACGAACCATTCCGTTCCGTTTCGATACGCGAATAGCTCCTCGCAGGCCATGAAAAACATACGCCAGCGGTTATACCAGAGACGAGCATCAGAGGGGCCGTAGTGACCATGGAGGACCGACATGATTTCGTCTTGTCGGGAATCCATGGTTGCAAGCCAGGTTCGAAGTGTGCGGGCATAATGGAGCCCTGATACAGTCCACGAATCGCTGATTGTCATATCATCCCGGAACTCTGAAAGAAGCCGTTCCGAGGGCATAAGACCGCCGGTGAAGAAAAGGCGCGCCATCCAGTCCCGTTCATCATCCGCCTCCATGGTATACGGCATGTCACGATGGCAGAAATGATGAACAAACAGCCTTCCGTCCTCGTAAAGCCAATCTGCTATTCGTTTGAGAAGTTCGGCGTAATTTCGTACATGCTCAAACATTTCCACTGATACTATCCGGTGGAATGTTGTATCCGGTCGATAATCCTGCACATCGGCACGAATGACGCGAAGATTTCTGAATTCCGATGCCTCTGCTTTCCCACGAATAAAATCACGCTGAAGGACCGAATTCGAGACAGCGGTTATTGACGCATTGGGATAGCGGTTAGCCATCCACAGGGACATGGCTCCCCACCCGCAGCCCAGATCGAGGATACTCATCCCGTCCTCGACTCCTGCTCTTCGGCACGTGAGATCGAGCATGGACTCTTCCGCTGCTTTTATGGTTTCAGTTCCTTCCTCCCACAAACAGCAACTGTACTTGTTATATGGTCCCAGTACCAGAGAGAAAAACTCCGGCGGCAGTTCATAGTGCTGCCGGTTGGCGGCATCCGGTGTAAGGGCGATAGGGCTTTTCTTGAGGGCTTCCACCAGCGTTTGAATAATCGATTCTCGTTCTGCAGGATCTTCAGGTCGCTTGTTCTTAATGGATGTTCCGATGATTCGACGCATGCCTCTTCTGACAACAGTATCCGGTAATTTGCCCGATTCAGCTATCGATGTGCCGATATTTGACCACATGTTTTCATTCACCTCATGATCTGATTATTGCCTGAAGCAACCTTCGTCGTAGATATGCCTGGATATCCAATCGGGAGATCCGCTCGTTTAGACCACGAGAGAAATCCCTTCAATGATTCATCAAGAAGTACAAGCCTTATACATACACCGACGTGCTTAAAGTTAATCCATTCTGCAAACAATCGAAATTACGACATCCGATCCTGTATTCGTGCTCACGGTAACTGGCACTCGAGATCCATTTCTCCAATACGGTTTGATTCCGTCAGAATTTCTTCCGTGGAAGTCACTGATAGAACAGTATATGTCCAGTTGTCACCCGGATTTCCGATTCCTGAAAGACTCGACCAGGTTGTGGTTCCGTTGGGAAGAACAGCGAGTCGAAATTGATAGTCCGGAGCGCTACCCGGGTTGAAGAATGGATAATTACTGGCTCCGTATACCCAGTACTCCGCTGCATTGAGAACAGGAGTCCACGTGAGAGTCAGTTGTCCGTCGGCGATCTCTCCGGTGAGACTCGAGGCAGCAGAAAGGAGAGCGGCATATTTGAGATCTCCTCCTAAATAATCATTATAACTCATCCTGGGTAGCCCATCCTGATCCAGGGCGAGTGAAACGTGATAACCGGTCACGCCCTGATCTTCGATGATCAGGATTTGCCATCCCTCTTCATTCATGAACGCATACTTGAGCATCCCCGAATAATACATCTCCGTGGAAGCATAATACGCGATCTGGGGATTTCCCTCTGTATCCAAGGCTATTGATGTATAGAATAGCCCATCATCGCCGCAGTCCACCAGCATCATGTCCCAAATAGTGCCATCGAAAAATGCATACTTCAAGCCCTTATTCGTCTCATCCTGGTAACTGATATGCGGATAGTCGTTCTCATCGAGAACAAGAGACGTGAATCTCCCAACCTCGCCGCTATTATCCACTATTCCCATGGACCATCCAGTCTCGTCTTTGGAGGCGTACTTCAGAGCTGTATTACTCCCATCATAGTAGCTGATATGTGGATATCCGCCACTATCCAGCGCCAGTGATGTATGCTCACCAACCGAGCCCTGAGTATCAACAACCTCGAGATGCCACCCCAAATCGGTACGATATGCGTATTTCAGATTTCTGTATACGCTTTCCACGTAATAACTGATATGGGGAAATCCGTTGTCATCGATTTTTATGGATGTGAATTTTCCGGCCTGTTCTTGTTCATCGAGAATTTGTACATGCCATCCGGACGCGTTTTCAAATGCGTATTTCAGGCGACCGTTGTTCACCCAATTGATGATATCATGATAACTAATGTGCGGATAGCCGGCGGGATCCAGAGCAATCGACGAATGAGATCCGACTTCTCCAGATGAATCGATCGTAAGGAAAGTCCATCCTGATTGAGTCTGACGCGCGTATTTCAGAATTCCCCAATCGGGTTGTGGTACTGCGCCGTAACATATATGAGAAAAGCCATTATTACTGATAGCCAGAGAAGTATAATGGCCCACCCGGCCATCCTGTTCTGCATCGACGAGTTCCGTATGCCATCCCGTTCCATCTTTATATCGGTAGTGCAGATGGTTTTCCAGTGAGTTCAGATGAGCGATTCCGGGATATCCGTCTGAAGTCAGCGTTAGGGAAACATCTGACACAGCTGAAGTGAGTGCTTCCAGATTCCAGGTTCCATCGTCTCGATATGCATAGGTCAGAGCCGTTCCAAGCTTGTAAGCCACATGAGGATGTCCCGAATCGTCAATTGTAATCGAAGTATAGCCTGTTGTGTACGAAGTTCCTTCAAGGACTTCGATATGCCAACCGGATTCGTCGAGATATGCATATTTTATGGATTGCGTTTTATAGCTGATATGCGGATAGCCGTCACCATCAAGGGCGATGGATGTTCCGATGGCGTCCCATGCTTCCGTCTCAATCTCATGCAGATGCCATCCGAAATCGTCTTTGTAAGCATATCCCAGATTATCGGATAGCTGATAGCTGATATGAGGATACCCGTTTTCATCAATGGCCAATGATGTATATTCGCCGCCATCACCGGCGAATACGGTCTCTATGTGCCACCCCGAGTCGTCCTCGAAAGCGTATTTCAGGAAATGGGTTGAACTACCGCCGTAATCATAGTGACTGATATGGGGATATCCATCGCTATCCAGTGCGATAGATGTAAACTGTCCGCAGAATTCCCCCGTCTCTACAGAGTATGAATGCCAACCCGGGCCATCATTATACGCATACTTCAGACCGTTATGTCCTTCATAGCTTATATGAGGATATCGCCCGTCTTCGAGAACTATTGCGGCATAATTACCGACATTACCTTCCGGATCCGCGGTTTCATACTGCCAGGCCGTCCCGTCATACCATGCATGATATAGATGGTCTTCGCCATATGCGATATGCGGATGATCATGTTCATCCATGGCGATACTTCGATCAGTGAGAAAAGTAAAGAGCCTGGGATTATCAACATACTCGACTTTCCATCCGGGTGGTTGAGCGAGAGAACAAGCCGGTAATAACGTATAGCACGATAGTAGAAGCATCGTAAGTATCGATACGATATCTGAATTCCGATTCATCCTGTCACCTCCCAAGGGTTCTGCCAGTGTGCGGAATCCTTTTTTATCTTCAAGAAGGAAAAATGTGAAGAAAACAACCAGAGATAGGTCTTCCATACTCTTCTATGCAGGAGAACACAGTTACTTTTAAGATATTATGATACGTACTTTGGTGCAACTGTGGATGCGATACTGAGGTATTGTCAGTATCGGGAGGTAGACAAATACATTGCGTACGTAATACGATTTGTAACTGTCTCTCATCAACTCCGGCTTTGCTTATGTTTTCATCTTCGTCAGATACTGTCGCTGCAACAAGTCGCAGCGATGAGACAGGCGAAGCCCTCTTCCTCTTCCTTCCTCCTTTCGAAAAGGAGGACAGAGGAGGATTTTCTTCTCTCAGACTGATAAGTGGCAACTGACAACGATCTGAATATCGAGTGATTCGATATGCAGATCATTAACGATGATAGCGCATGCAGTTCCGCGATTGCAGCAGAAAGTTGGTGAGAAATGCGGGTTAAATCTGAATTCGAAACCGACCGAAAACTGACGACTGATAACGAATCATGAATGACGATTGATGAATTTTGCATTGTGGATACGTGAATTCCGGATGTGAAAAATCCAACTTCATGGCCTGCAATTCTCTTCTGTGCATCCGGATAGATACCAGACCTCTCCGAAACAGGCTAAACCATATGACTCGCTCAACCTGTGAATCTGTTGGATTCGATCATTCTACTGAGTTACGTCCACTGCATTGAGGCAGGGATAGAGTCCGATTCTTATAAAAAAGTAAGGGAAACGTAAGTTGTTTTTTCCATAAAATCCATTACTAATACAATGAAATTATAATCACGCACTGACTCTGATAGGAGGTACGGTTATGTACAGGACTATTTGTTTCTGGATTTTTTTATTCACAGTCCTCAGTATGCAAACAACTAATGCTGGTGGTAATACCGGAGTTGTGACCGAGATTATTAGAGGAGATGTCGTCACGATTGGAGAATCGTTTTCAGCACGGTTGACGGGGATTTATTGCCCTGCTCCGGATTCAACGGAGATCGGAAAGGAAATTATCGATTTCGCGACCAGGGAGTTAAAGGGGAAAGTTGTTCAATTCGCCACTTGGACCACCGATAACTCAGCCGCGGGAATTGTATACGATGATATCGGTTACCCGTTTGTTACTATCAACTATGGCGAAAACAATGAGTATTGCTTCAATGAGATCATGATTTCAAAGGGATTCGCTCGTGTTGATACGCTGTGGCTCCCGAAAGACCGGATACAGTATCTGGACCTTGAGAGCCACGCCAGGGAGAACCATATCGGTATCTGGAAGTGACCGTTTAGCTTGATTTATCGTATCAAAAGAACAGGAACACTTATCGTCTTTTGAGTCGTCTGAAGACGGCACATATACAGGCCGGGAGGTGACGTGCCGACCCATGTAAATATCCACCGACCGGTATTCAGGAATCCGTCATGAAGACGTTGGATCTGGTGTCCCGCCAAATCAAATACTATGATTGTCGCGGTAGTCGGAGTCGGAATGCGGCAAAGGAACTCAAACGGTCCGCTGGAGGGATTCTCGCCAAGCATATACATGGCGAGCTCATCAGAGTTGGGAATCGCGTCCGCTGACACTCCGGGGATGATTGAGAATACTTCACTTGTCCCGGATGGAGCACCATCCGTATCAGTAATTCGTATCATACAGTTCGTTGAGGCCGGTCCGGTGACCATCCATGTATATTCGCCAATGTCGCCGATATCGTTGCTGATAGGTGACCAGTTGTTGCCATTATCTCTGGTGATCTGAATGTTAACAGAACCCGACGTTCCCCCGGATGACCATCGGATTATATTCTCACGATCTACCTGCCACTCCGCGCCAACCTCGGGGGAAGTTACCATGATGAATGGCTCTTCAGAAATAGTAAACCAACCGCTCACTCCCGTGGGGCTCCCGTCCACATCGGTAACGCGTATACGGCATTGATTTGTCGCGGGACCAGTAACGATCCAGAAATAGTCGCCGTCATCCGTCGTATTGTTTTCGAGATTGTTCCAGGAACCTCCACCATCCCGGGTAATGGTTATTTTCACCGATCCGCTCGTACCGGATGATACCCATTGAATATGTTGCTCGCTCCCCATCTGCCACACATCATCAGTATCGGGGGAGGTTACGGAAATATGCGGTTCCTCAGAGATAGTGAACCATCCGCTTACTCCGGTCGGGCTCCCATCCGTATCGGTGACTCGTATCCTGCATTGAGTCGATGGTGGACCGGTGACTGCCCAGAGATACTCACCGTCATCCGTCGTATTGGTTTCGATTTCGTCCCAGGAGCCTCCGCCATCCCTGGTGATAGTAATCTTCACCGATCCGCTCGTACCGGATGATATCCATTGGATATG
>Ga0180434_10007512_pt1 | contig 12254 bp, 8 predicted proteins | sample SS_ome_7_FD_132453 | JGI IMG/M metagenome (GOLD analysis project Ga0180434, IMG submission 132453) | Hypersaline lake sediment archaeal communities from the Salton Sea, California, USA - SS_1_D_2 metaG | ecosystem: Environmental > Aquatic > Non-marine Saline and Alkaline > Hypersaline > Sediment... | reverse complement strand
GGCAGTTCGTACATGATGTTGAGCATGATGTCTTCGATGATCGTGCGCAGCGCGCGCGCGCCCGTCGTGCGCTTCATCGCCTCGTCCGCGATGGCCTCGATCGCCTCCGGCTCGAAGACGAGGTCCACCCCGTCCCAGTCGAAGATCTTGCGGTACTGCCGCACCAGCGCGTTGCGCGGCTCCGTGAGCACCCGCATCAGCGCCTCCCGGTCCAGCGCTCCCAGCGTCGCCACCACCGGCAGCCGCCCCACGAACTCCGGGATGAACCCGAACTTCAGCAGGTCCTCCGGCATCAGGTGCGCCAGCGTGTCGCCGATGTTGTGCTCGCCCCGCTTGCGCGTCGGCGCGTCGAACCCCAGCGGCGTCGCGCTCACCCGCTCCTCGATGATCTTCTCCAGCCCGTCGAACGCCCCCCCGCAGATGAAGAGCACGTCGGTCGAGTCGAGTTGGATGTACTCCTGCTGCGGGTGCTTGCGGCCCCCCTGCGGCGGGATGTTCGCCGTCGTCCCCTCCAGGATCTTCAGCAGCGCCTGCTGCACCCCCTCCCCGCTCACGTCCCGCGTGATGGAGGGGTTCTCGCTCTTGCGCGCGATCTTGTCTATCTCGTCAATGTAGACGATCCCCTTCTCCGCGCGCTCCGTGTTCCCGTCGGCGGCCTGCAGCAACTTCAGCAGGATGTTCTCCACGTCCTCACCCACGTACCCCGCCTCGGTGAGCGTCGTCGCGTCGGCCAGCGTGAAGGGCACGTCCAGAATCTTCGCCAGCGTCTGCGCCAGCAGCGTCTTCCCGCAGCCCGTGGGGCCCACCAGCAGGATGTTCGCCTTCTGCAGCTCGACCCCGTCGTCCGCATCCTCCATCGTGACCCGCCGGTAGTGGTTGTACACCGCCACCGACAGGATCCGCTTCGCCCGCTCCTGCCCGATCACGTACTGGTTCAGCGTCTCGTAGATCTCCTTGGGCTTCGGCACCGGCCTGGCGAAGATCGGCTCCTCCGCCACCGCCGCCAGCGCCTCCTCCTCGATCACGTCGCTGCACGCCGTCACGCAGTCCGGGCAGATGTAGGCGCGCACGCCCCCCAGCCGCGCCCCCGAGATGAGCCGGCCCACCTCCTCCTGGCTCTTGCCGCAGAACGAACAGCGATACTCCTCCGGACTGCTCGGGCGCATGGAACTCCTCCTGGTGCAATGGGTGCGGCCCTTCGACGGACTCGGCGTCGCCGGCGGGCGCGCGGCGGCTACTTCTTCTTCTCTTTGCCCTTCTCCACGGGGCGCTTGTCCACGACTTCGTCCACCAGGCCGTATTCCTTCGCCTGCTCGGCCGACATGTAGAAGTCGCGGTCCGTGTCCTTCTGGACCCGCTCCAGAGACTGGCCCGTGTGCCGGGCCAGGATCCGGTTGATGTTGTCCCGCGCCTGGATCATCTCGCGCGCCTGGATCTCGACGTCCGAAGCCTGCCCGCCCACCCGGTCCACGTGCGGCTGGTGGATCAGCACCCGCGAGTTGGGCAGCGCGAAGCGCGTGCCCGTGCTGCCCGCCACCAGCGGCAGCGTGGCGATGCTGGCCGCCAGGCCGATGCACCAGGTGCGGATCGGCGGCACCACCAACTGCATCGTGTCGTAGATGGCCAGACCCGCGTGCACGGCGCCCCCGGGGCTGTTGATGTAGAGTTCGATCGGCTTGTCGGGGTCCTCGCTCTGCAGGAACAGGAGTTGCGCGATGACCAGGTTCGCGACGCTGTCGTCAATGGGGCCCGTGATGAACACGATGCGATTCTGCAGCAGCCGCGAGTAGATGTCGAACGCCCGCTCACCCCGCGGCGACTGCTGCACGACCATGGGAACGACCAATGCCTTACCTCCTGGCTGCCCGCCGTTGCCCGCTAGGGGGCAGCCGGGCCGCCCTCGTCTTCTCCGCCGGCCTCCGGCGCCCGCTCGCCCGGGGCGGCCTCACTGCTCACTTCGGCATGCTCCACCAGATAATCCATGATCTTTCGATGATACACGCGATTCGCGATCCGATCAAGTTCGTCCGACCGCTCCAGCCGCCGCCGCATCTGCTCCGGCGTCCGCCCCTCCTCCTGGGCCAGCGCCGCGATCTCCGGCTCCATCTCCTCGTCGCTCGGCTCCAGTCCCTCGGCCCGCCCGATGGCGTCCATCACCAGCGCGCGTCGCACGTCGTTGCGCGCCTCGATCTCCAGCGATCGCAGCCAGCCCTCCTCGCTCATCCCGCGCCGCGCCAGGTAGCCCTCCAGCGTTCCGCCCCGCTCCTCCAGTTCCTGCTCCGCCGCCGCCCCGCGCCGCTCCACTTCGCGCGCCACCGGCTCGGCCGGCACCTCCACCTGCGACGCCTCCACCACCTGGCCCACCAGTTCCGCACGCAGGTTCGACTCGGCCACCGCCTCCGCCACGGCCTGCAGCCCCGACCGAACCCGCACCCGAAGATCCAGCACGTTCTTCGCCGTCGTGTGCTGCGCCACGAACTCGTCGGTGAGTTCCGGCAGCACCCGCGCCTTCAACTGCTGCACCGTCACCACGAACTCCCCCGACTTGCCCGCCCACTCCTCGCGGTGGAAGTCCTCGGGATAACTCACCGGCACCCGGCGCTCTTCCCCCACCTGCGCGCCGATGAGGCTCTCGTTCAGTTCCGGAAACAGCGTATCCGTCCCCACCTCCAGCGGGTAGCCGTTCGCGCTCCCCTGCTCCTGCGGCTCGCCTTCGATCAGCAGCGCGCAGTCCACGATCGCCAGGTCGCCCTGCTCGACCCCCCGGCCCTCCACCGGCTGGTACTCGGCGTGGCGGGTGCGCAACTTGTCTATCTCGGCGTCCACGTGTTCGTCGGTCACCTCGGAAGCGGCCTTGGTGGCCTTGAGCCCCTTGTAGGCGCCCAGCGTCACCTCGGGACGCACCGGCACCGTCGCCTGGATCACCACCGACCCGTCCTCCCGCGTGTCGGCCTTGTCCATCGTGGCGCGGTCCACCGGAGCCAGGCGGTGCTCGGCGATGGCCTTGCGGAAGCCCTCGTTCGCCAGGTCCTCGATGGCCTGCTCTGTCGCCGCCTCCCGCGACAGATAGCGCTCCAGAATCTGCCGCGGCACCTTGCCCTTGCGGAAACCCGGCACCGAGAGATCCTTCGCGTGCTGGCGGTACACGCGGGCCACAGCCCTCTCCACGCCCTCGGCGTCCACCTCGATGGTGAACGCCACCACGGCGCCGTCCTGCCGTTCGATGCTGACGTCCATCGCGCTCTGCGTCCCTCGCTTGGCTTCCCGCGCAAACTTGGGCCTCGCCGCAGCGGAGAGCCGATCGGCGAGGCCGGGCCTTGCGCGCCTGAGCCTATCTTTTCCATGATTATAGCAGACTACCGCCCCAGCGCCAAGCGCGCCCCGCCGCGGTAGAGGAGCGGCCCCGCGCACCGGCGAACTCGCCCGCCCGGAGGATCCCCCGTGGCCGCAGCAGGTGCCAGACGTCCCAACCTGCCAGCCGAGGCCCTCGCCGTCGGCGTGCTCGTCGCCGCCGTCTGCGCCTTCTGGTGGCGGCTGCTCCTGATGCGCGGCTATCTCGTCGCCGATGACATGGCGACCCAGAACCTGCCCTTCGCCTCCCTCTACGCGCGGGCCCTGCTCGAGGGCCGCCTGCCGCTCTGGACCGGACATCTCGGCGCCGGCTACCCCCTCTTCGCGGAGGGGCAGATCGGGGCGCTCTATCCGCTCAACCTGCTCCTCTTCCGCTTCTTCCCGCCGCTGGCGGCCATGAACCTGGGCCTCGTAGCACACGTGCTCCTGGCGACCCTCGGCGCCTACGCCTGCGCCCGCGCCCTGAACCTGTCGCGCTCCGCCGCGATGCTCTCGGGCCTCGCCTTCGGGCTCTCCGGGCTCATGGTTGTTCACGCCGTCCACATCAACATCGTGCGCGCCGCATCCTGGCTCCCCCTGCTCATCCTCTGCGTGGACCGCGCCGCCGCCCGGCCCCGGCCCTCCTGGCGATGGGCCGTTGCCATCGCCGCCGTCACCGGCATGCAGTGGCTCGCCGGGCACCCCCAGACCACCGTCCTCTGCCTCGCCGCCGCCGTCTGGTACGCTGCCTTCGCGGCTTTCGCTTGCGGTCGGGCCGCCTTCTGGACGCGCGCCAGGCGGGTGTGGCCCGTCGTGGCGGCCGGGATTCTGCTGGGCGCAGGCTTGGGCGCGGCCCAGATGCTGCCCACGCTTTCGCTGGCCTCCTACTCGGGACGCGCCGCGCTGGCGGGCGGCCGCAGCGCCTTCGGCATCATGCCCGCCGGGCACCTGGTCTCACTGCTGCTTCCCACCCTCGTCGGCTCCCCGAAGCCCAACACCTTCCCCGGCGACATCTGGCAGTTCCAGGAGTGGTGCGGCTACCTCGGCGCCATCCCGCTCCTGCTGGCCGCCGCGGCCGGGCTTCGCTTCCGCCAGGGGAGGGCCGCGGCCTCCGGCGAAGGCGGCTGGCGCATCTGGGCCCTCGCCTCCCTGGCACTCGCGGCCTTGGCCTGGGCCGTGTCGCCCCAGATCGCCCAGGCCGTGGGCCACATCCCCCTGCTGCGCGGCATGCGGGTGCCCCCTCGCGCCCTTCTGGTCTTCGTGATGTCCGCCGGCCTGCTCGCGGGCGTGGCGCTCGACAGAGCGCGCTCGGGCGACCGCCGGGCCGTGCGCCTCCTGGCCGGAGCCGCCGCAGCGCTCTTGGTCTTCGGCGCCGTCCTCCTCTGGTCGCGCGGCCGCCTGGCGTGGATCGTCCCCGGGTTCCAGGGCAACCGCTCGCGCGACCTCGCCCACTACAGTGCCCAGCCCGAACTCTGGCTCATCGCCGCCACGCTCGCGGCCGCCGCCCTGGCGCTGCATCTCGCCCCCCGCCGGCCCCGCGCCATGACGGGCCTCGTCGTCGTCCTGGCGGGCGTCCAGTTGTTCGCCTTCGGGGCCGGCTACCAGGCCGTCGTCCCCGCCGCCTTCTACCACGAACTCCCCTGGACCGCCAAGGCCGTCCGAAGCCGGGGGGACATCCGCGTCTTCTCCCGCCACTACCTGCGAGAGCCCCAGTATAAGGATTTCCTGGCCGAGCGCGGCGACTGGTCCCGCGACCGCCGCCTCTTCGAGGCCGACCGCAATGCCCTCAACTACGACTGGCCGGCCTGGTACGACATCCGCGCGCTCCACGTCTACATGGCGCTCCCGCTGCGCCCTTACCAGCGGCTCATGCGGCGCATCGCGTTCGAGCCGCCTCCCGACGATGCCCCCCTCTGGGGCGCCACCGGCGCCGGCGCCATCGTGGCCTCCCGCTACTTCGGACCTGAGCGCCGACCCACCCGCATCGCCTGGGTGCCCTATGCGCCCCGCGTCCGCCTCGTCGGCGCCCTGCGCGCCAACGGCGTGGACGAGGCCGTGGAGATGCTGCTCCGCCGCGCCGACCCCCGCCGCGAGACGGTGATCGTCGCCCCCGCCGACGTCGTCCTGCCCCGCGCGGCCGGGGGTGAGGCACGCATCGCGCAGGACGATCCGCTGCGCGTCACCGTCGAGGCTGCCTCCGCTGGGCCGGCCGTGCTCGCCCTGGCCGATGCCGCCGCCCCCGGATGGCATGCGGAGGTCAACGGCCGGGAAGCACCCATCTGGGTTGCGGACGGCATGTTCCGCGGCGTCGCCGTGCCCGCCGGCGAGTCGCAGGTCGTCTTCGAGTACCGGCCCACCTCCGTGCGCGTCGGCCTCTTCGCTGGCCTGCTCGCCGCCGCGCTCCTCTGCGGCATCGCAGCCTGCTGGGCCATCCGCTCGCGGGGAGAGGACCGCCCCGACGCCCCAGCGAAGTAGCCCCGCGCAGGGGCGTCGCCGTGGCCACAACTCCAGATCCCGGGCCCCGCGCGTGGAGGGCCGATGCCGCAGCCGTCTGCGCGCTGCTGCTCGTCGTCTGCGCCTTCTGGTGGCGCATCCTCTTCATGCGCGCCTACCTCGTCCTCGACGACATGGCACGCCAGAACGTCCCCCTCGCCCTGCTCTACGCGCGCGCGCTGGCCGACGGCCGCGTCCCCCTCTGGGTCTCCGACCTGGGCGGCGGCTATCCCCTGCTCGCCGAGAGCCAGGTCGGCGCCCTCTATCCCCCCAACCTGATCCTCTTCGCCCTGCTGCCCCCTCTGGCCGCCCTCAACCTGAGCGGCGTGCTCCACGCTGCGCTGGCGGCCGTCGGCGCCTATGCCTGCGCGAGACGCTTCGGCGTCTCGCCGGCTGCCGCGCTCCTGGCGGGGGTGGCCTTCGGGCTGTCGGGCCTGATGAGCGTTCACGCCATCCACGTCAACATGATCCGCGCCATCGCGTGGCTCCCGCTGCTCATCCTCTGCGTGGACGGCGCGGCGGCCAGCCGCCGCCCCTGGCGCTGGGCGCCGGCCGTGGCCCTCGTCACCGCCATGCAGTGGCTGGCGGCCTACCATCACATCACCCTCCTGAGCATTGCCGGAGCGATCTGGTACGCCGTCTTCGCCGCCGGTGCGCAAGGACGCGCGGCCTTCTGGCATCGCGCGCGCTCCCTCTGGCCGGCCGTGGCCGGCGGCCTGCTGCTGGGCGTCCTGCTGGCCGCCGCCCAACTGCTCCCCTCCCTCGAACTGGTGGCCTTCTCCGAGCGCGCGGCCGCAGCCGGCCTGCGCCAGAGCACCTACGGCCTCATGCCCGCCAGGCACCTGCTGGCCCTGCTCCTTCCCACCCTCTTCGGCTCGCCCAAGACCAACACGTTCGCCGGCGCCACCTGGCAGTTCCACGAGTGGTGCGGCTACCTGAGTGCGGTGGCGCTGATGATGGCTGCGGCGGCGCTACTGTGCCGGCGCGACTGGCGCGTGTGGTGCCTCGGCTCGCTCGCCGCGGCCAGTCTCGTCGTGGCGGTGACGCCCCAGGTGCAGGGATTGCTGAGCCGCGTCCCCGTGCTGTCGGGCGTCCGCGTGCCTCCCCGCGCGCTGCTCCTCTTCACCCTGTCGGCCGCACTGCTCGCGGCCATGGGCGCCGACGCTGCCCCGCGCCGATCCCGCCTCGCACGGGGGCTTGCCGGCTGTCTCGCCCTGCTGCTCGCGGCAGTGGGCGGCGCGGCGCTCCTGCTGCGCGCCCGCACCGGCTATGCCGCCGGCGCCGAACTCTGGCTCACCGTCGGCGTCCTGGCAGGCGTCTGGCTGGCGCTGCGCCTGGCGCCCCGCTGGGCCGCAGGCGCGCTTCTAGCCGCCCTGGCTGCCGCGCAGTTGTACCAGTTCGGGTACGCCTACCAGCCCCTGGTCGGCGCATCCTTCTACACCCAGCCGCCCCCCGTCGGGCGTCAGGTCCCGGACCCCGTGCTGGAGTCGCGCGTCTACTCCACGCACCACCTCACCTCCCCGGCCTGGCAGAACCTGCTGGCTGCGCGCGGTGACTGGTCCCGCGACCACCGCATCTTCGAGGCCGAGCGCGACGCCCTCAGCCACAACTGGCCCGCCTGCTTCGGGCTGCGCTCGCTCCGCCTCTACTGCGGCCTGCCCCTGCTGCGCTACTCCGTGCTGCTGAGGGCCCTGGCCGAGGCCGCTCCCGACGCCCACGCTTCCGTCTGGGGCGCGGCCAACACCCGTCACCTCATCACCTCCCGCTACTTCGGCGCCGGCTCCCCTTCCGAGCGCCTCGACGAGGCCGGCGTGCCCACCCCCAGGGCTCGCATTGTGCGCCGGCCAGTGCGGTGCCGGGATGCCTACGAGGCGCTCGACCTCATGCTCTCGCGCCTCGATCCCACCCAGGAGGCGGCCGTCGAGGCGCCGCCCTCGGCACCCCTGCCCGCCTCGGGACAGCCGACCGACGGCAGCATTCGCATCGTGAGCGAGACCCCCACCCGCCTCGTCGTCGAGGCCCACTCCGCCCGCCCCGCGCTCCTGGCCCTCGCCGACGCCTACTGCCCCGGGTGGCACGCGACCGTGAACGGACGCGAGGCGCAAATCTGGCCCACGGACGTCATGTTCCGAGGCGTGGTCGTGCCGGGTGGCGATTCGCAGGTGGTCTTCGAGTACAGGCCCGTCGCCGTGCGCGTGGGCCTCTTCGCGGGCCTGGCAGCGCTCGCGCTGCTCTGCGGGGTGTTGGCCTGCCGCGCCCTTCGCCGCGAACCCGCAGGGTCTGGCTCGTAGCCCTCGGAACCCCCCGAAGCCGCCTGCGGGCTGGCCTGCCAGCCGCAGCCCTGACGCTTCCCCGAGGCGTCACGGGCGAAGGCTGGTGGGCGAGGGGGGATTTGAACCCCCACGATCTTTCGATCACTGGATCCTAAATCCAGCGCGTCTGCCGTTCCGCCACTCGCCCGCCCGGGCAGCGTAGCATGCGGCCTGCCCCCCGTCAAGCGCCCGTCACGCCAGGTCCAGCAGGTACTCCGCCATGGCGCGCCCGCCTTCCAGCCGCGTCTCGCGGTGCAGCCGGAAGCCGCACCGCACGTAGAAGGCATTCGCTGCTGCGTTCTGCGCATCCGTCTCCAGCAGCACGCGCCGCGCCCCCATCTCGCGCAGCCCCTCCACGCACGCCGCCATCACCTGCCGCCCGACGCCGCGCCCCCGGTGCGCCGGCAGCACGCCGATACTCAACAGCGTGGCCGCCTCAATCGGCTCGCCTGCCGCACGCCCGCCCCGGAACAGCCGCGGCACCCGCGAGGCCATCTCCCACGCCACCGCCGGATGCGTCAGCGCGCGCCCCGCAACGCAGGCAGCCAGCGCCGGCCAGCACCGGCGAACGAACCCGTGCGTGAACCGCCGCCGGTCCATCACCCCCGCAGCGAAGCCCACGACGTCTCCGTCGGCCTGCGCCACCCAGGCCGTGCTCCCGGCGTCGCGCGCCAGCCGCCGATACAGCGCGGCCAGAAACCGCGGCCCCAGCCGTGTCAGGAAGTAGTCGGGAAAGGCAGCCGCATGCACCCGCGCCGCCGCCGGGGCATCGCACTCGGCCATGCGCTGGATCGCAACGTACACGTTCGTGGGGTCAGTCATCGAGTCCGAGCATCGCCAGGCATTGCGGACACCCGCGCGCCATGACCGCGCGGCGCACGGGCCGATTGAGAATCGGCCCCTACCTCTCCGGCTTCCGCGCACGGCATGTTGGGGCCCAGTCTCATTGGGCCCGCCCAGGATCGTCGGTCACCCGACAACCCGACTCCCAGCAAGACAATCGGCCAGCGCGAGGTCCAGGCCGACGCCGGCCGCCGACGATCCGAGCGACGCCCCGAAGCCCACTCCTCTCCCCTCTTGCCCCACTATCCATCGCCTACCAGAAGTGCCTGCGCGCGAATGCGTGGCCGGAACCATCCTTCAGGTAGCGTTCGAAGGCTTCCGCTCTCGCGTCGTCTGCGAGGTAAACGGCAACAACCAGTTTCCAGGGCGCGTGCTTTGCCGTATGGGGCGACTTGCCCTCGTTATGGTCAGCCAGGCGGCGCTTGACGTTCTGCGTCGTTCCGACGTAGCGTTTGCTGGGATCCCGCAGGCTTCGGAGCAAGTAGACGCATCTCATGTGCTGCGGCTGCCCTACTTCGCCCTCCTGCGTCGGGCTACGAAGGGCATCCTGCTCCGCTCCCCCGGGGCAGGCCGGGTCCTGCGTGGTTCCCTCTACCCGACGAGCTGGGACGAAGTCCTGCGTAGCTCCGCCTCCGGCGGAGCGGAGCAGGATGGTGGGCCGTGGAGGATTCGAACCTCCGACCTTGGGATTAAGAGTCCCCTGCTCTGCCAGCTGAGCTAACGACCCACCCGATGCCTGGCGCGCCTGAGAGGATTCGAACCCCTGACACCCGGGTCCGAAGCCCGGTGCTCTGTCCACTGAGCTACAGGCGCGCGGATCGCCGTCCGGCGTGCTGGTCGGCGCCTCAACCCGCCGGATCCATATGGGGCGAGCGATGGGATTCGAACCCACAGCCCCTGGAGCCACAGTCCAGTGCTCTACCATTGAGCTACGCCCGCCGCATTCTCAATGCGAACCTACCCTCGGCCCGCCCACTGTCCTGGCGCGCCCGGCAGGATTCGAATGGCTGAGCCCCGATTCCATCGGGGCCGCCATCCCGGTCCCGACTCCGTCGGGACTCAGGGACCTGCGACCCGCTGTTTACGTGCCGGCCGCCGCGTCCTCCTGCCTCTCGTGGCGCGCCCGGCAGGATTCGAACCTGCGACCCGCTGCTTAGAAGGCAGCCGCTCTGTCCTCTGAGCTACGGGCGCGCGTATCCTGGAGCGGGAGACGGGACTTGAACCCGCGACATCCAGCTTGGAAGGCTAGCGCTCTACCAACTGAGCTACTCCCGCGTCCTCGCCATCTGGTCGGGGCGGGCGGATTTGAACCGCCGACCTCCTGCTCCCAAAGCAGGCGCGCTGCCAAACTGCGCCACGCCCCGACGGCCCAACCGCCTCAGAAGAACAACGAAGGCCGCCGCGCGGCCGTCTCCACACACCCGTTCCGTCGTGCTCGTATCGCTTGGAGTATACCCGAAAGCCCCCTCAAACGTCAAGACAAACGCCCCTCACGCTGCGCTTACGGCGTCCGCTCGAGCCACTCCGCGATCACCGGCCGCAGCGCGCGCAGCGCCCTGCCACGGTGGCTGATGCGGTTCTTCTCGTCGGGCGTGAGTTCCGCCATCGTCCGCGTATCCCCTTCGGGCACAAAGATCGGATCATACCCGAAGCCGCCCCCGCCCCGAGGCGCCAGCGCGATCGCCCCCTCCACCACGCCCTCGACCACAGTCACCTCTCCGCCCGGCGCCGCCAGCGCGGCCGAGCAGCGAAACCGCGCCGACCGCTCCGCCTCCGGCGTGTCCTCCATCAGCCGCAGCACCTTGGCCGTCCGCTCGGCATCGGTCGCCCCCTCGCCCGCGTAGCGATTCGAGAGCACTCCCGGCTCCCCGCCCAGCGCGTCTATCTCCAGGCCCGAGTCATCGGCCAGCGCAATCTTACCCGACCATCGCGCGATGCCCAGCGCCTTGGCGCGCGCGTTCTCCTCGAACGTCGCGCCCGTCTCCTCGATCTCGGGCGCCCCGGGCAGGTCGGCCAGCGAGAGCAGCCGCACCTCCATGCCGGCCAGCACCTCGCCGATCTCGCGCACCTTGCCCGCGTTCCGCGTGGCGATGATGAGATCGGTCATGGTGAGTGTTGGTTGCAGCCTGTCATCCCGAGCGCACCCCTGTCATTCCGAGCACACCCCTGTCATCCCGAGCGCAGCGAGGGATCTCGCCGCCCTGAGGTTCGACGCGCCTCCGGCGCGCGAACTCCGGGCGCGCTCCCCACTTCGCTCCTCGGATCGAGATTCCTCACTTCGTTCGGAATGACGGTCAGCCCTGACCCAGCGCCTCCTTCTGCAGCGCCACCAGGCGCTCGATGCCGCCCTGCGCCAGGTCCACCAGCCGGTCCATCTGCGCGCGGCTGAAGGGCGTCCCCTCCGCCGTGCCCTGAATCTCCACCAGGTGCAACCGCCCCGTCATCACCACGTTCATGTCCACCGAGGCCGCGCTGTCCTCCACGTACGAGAGATCGAGCAACTCCTCGCCCTGCACGATCCCCACGCTCGCCGCCGCCACCGCGTCAATGACGGGCAGCGCGCGGAGCACGCCCTCCTCCTGCATCCCCCGCAGCGCGTCCACCAGCGCCACGTAGCCCGCCGTGATGGCAGCCGTGCGCGTGCCGCCGTCGGCCTGGATCACGTCGCAGTCCACCGTGATCGTCCGCTCGCCCAGCGCGCGCAGTTCTACTACAGCGCGTAGTGCTCTCCCGATCAGCCGCTGGATCTCGTGCGTCCGGCCGCTCTGCTGGCCCCGGGCCGCCTCCCGGCTGGTCCGCTCCTTGCCCGCGCGGGGCAGCATCCCGTACTCGCCCGTGATCCATCCCGTGTCCTGGCCCTTGAGCCAGTGCGGCACCCGCGCCTCCACCGTCGCCGCGCAGACCACCCGCGTGTCGCCCACCTCCGCCAGGCACGACCCCTCCGCGTACTTCAGGTACCCGCGCGTCAGCCGCACCGGGCGCAGCGCGTCATTCGCCCGCCCGTCCGAACGGGGCATCGCCACCTCCCGCAACGCCGTGATGGGTGATGAGTTATGAGTGCGCGCGGAATAACCTTCTCCCGGCGCGAAGGGTCCGTCCGGCAGGTCGCGGCGCTCCCTGCTACTCCAGCGCGACCTTGCGCAGTTCCCCCACGTCCCGCCCCAGAAACTGACTGCCGATCCGCCGGAAGTGGGGCGTAATGTCCGACACGTAGAACTCGCCCCCATCGCCCCGCCCCAGCGAAGCGGCCAGCGCGGCGGGCGGCGGCGCCTCGGC
>Ga0180434_10007511_pt1 | contig 12254 bp, 11 predicted proteins | sample SS_ome_7_FD_132453 | JGI IMG/M metagenome (GOLD analysis project Ga0180434, IMG submission 132453) | Hypersaline lake sediment archaeal communities from the Salton Sea, California, USA - SS_1_D_2 metaG | ecosystem: Environmental > Aquatic > Non-marine Saline and Alkaline > Hypersaline >... | reverse complement strand
GACACCGACCGCGACCGCTTCATGGACCCGCCCGAAGCCCTCAAGTACGGCCTGATCGACCAGATCATCGAGCCCGAGGAGAAGCCGCGCGGCGGCAAGGATCAGGAGAAGGACTAAGGTCCGCTTGCGCCGCTGCCGGCCGTCGGCCAGCCGCACGTAGTGTTGATGCGGGCTGCCGCGCCTGTTGCCGGTGCCCGGTGTCTATGTTAAGATCAGGTTAAGGCGGTACGCGGGCGCCGTGGGAGGCCGAAGCACGCCGAGTGTTGTGGTGGGATTCGAGGATGGAAGTGAAGCGCTGCAATGAGTGTGGGAGAGAGCTGCCGGCTGATTACGAGCCCGATATCTGCAGCCTGTGTGCGATCGGACTGACTCCCGCCCAGGGCGCGCCGGCCAGCGAGGACCCGCCCGAGGGACGGCGGCGGGTGATCCCCGAAGGCCGCCTGCTCAGCGGCGTCGACTGTCCCACCTGCCACGCCCAGCTCAGCCTCGCCGATGTCAAGCACCTCAGTTGCGCGATCTGCGGGGAGCGCTTCACCGCCGAGAAGATGGCGCTGTTGCTCCGGCAGGCCGAGGCCAAGCTGGCCCGCATCGCCGGTGTGACCTTCAAGGATACCGGCCTGGGCCGCCAGGACTGGCCCGAAGACGCCCCGATCTGGTAGCCCCCGCCGACGACACTGCACACCACTCACCTGCTCTGATCCAGCTGACAGCTAGGCCGCGCGCGGTCGCGGTGCCGGCAGCAGCCGCTGGCCGCACCAGATCAGGAAATAGATCACCGCGCTGACGCAGACGCCGAAAACCGCCGGCTCGAACTGCTCGACCAGCGCCTGGACGGACGCAATCGGCAGGTAGGCGTATACCAGCGTGACGGCCGTGGAAATCAGCATCGTCCAGAAGATGTTGGCGCTCTGGGCCGCGCTCCGCTCGGTGGACAGCGCGCCGATCGTGATCGGCAGAATGATCGCCGGCGCCCAGATCTGGTAGGTGAACAGCAGCAGCCCGATGATGTTGGGGAACAGCACCGCGATCACGGTCGAAGTCACCCCCAGCACCACCGTCAGAATCCGCGCCAGCCGCAGGATGTAGGCGTCGGAGCGGTCATGCCACCTGAGCTGGTGCTCGAAGAGGTCTTTGGTAAAGATGGTCGTCGCCGAATTGAGGGCGCTGTCGGCGCTGCTCATCACCGCCGAGAGCAGCGCGGCGATCATCAAGCCGGCGAAGACCGGATTGTTGAGGTACATGACAACCTGGGCCAGTGCCTGCTGGCTCTCCACCTCGCCGAAGGTCAGCCGCCCGTACAGCGCGATGATCAGGATGAACAGCGGAAACGTGAAGGCCAGCGCGAACCCGACACCGGCGATGCCCTTCTTCGTGTGACTGACGTCCTTGCCGATGCAGTAGCGCGTCGCATAAGCCGGGCCGAAGGTCTCACCGAGCAGGAACGCCAGGAAGGTGGTCACCACGAACAGCCAGCCCTTGCCGCCATCCCACATGAAGAACGTCTCGGGCAGCGTGAGCGAGAGTGTGCTCCAGTTCTCTATCAGCGTCGGCATCGCCAGCCCGCAGGTCACGATGAACCCGATGAACAGGATCACGAACTGATAGACGTCGGTGTGAATCACCGCCAGCAGCCCGCCGGCGGTGGAGTAGATGATCACCAGCAGTCCACCGATCGCAATTGTCCAGGTCAGCACCTGCGCCGAGGCGCCGATGGTAGGCAGCAGCGTGGCCAGCACGCTGCCGAACGCGGCCATCTGGGCGGCGATGATGAACACAGAGAACAGGATTGAGAGGATCAGTGCCAGGAAGCGTGGCCGCTCACCGAAGCGCCAGCCGAAGTAGCCGGCGACGGTATAGAGCTGAGCCCTTCTGAACTGCGGGGCGACGATCAGGCCGCTGAAGATGAAGTGCAGGTAGCCGCCGGTCGAAACGATCGCCCAGACCAGCCCCATCGAGTAGGTCTCGGCCACCGCCCCGATGCTGTAGCCACCACCGATCACGGTGGCACCCAGCGTGGTGAACAGCAGCAGCCAGCCGACGTTGCGCCCGGCGACGAGGAAGTCATCACTGGATCCGACGCGGCGGGCATAGGTGACGCCCTTGATAAACACGAAGCCGATGTAACCGATTACGATGACGTAAAGCAGCCAGTTCATGAGAGCTCACCCATCCCTTACCGATTGTCTTGAGTAACGCCGCTGCTATTCCTGCTCCGCGGCTTCCGCCTGCTCGATCGCCGGAGGTACCTCCGTGGCGCCGTTGGACATGCGGGATCTGATAAACGTGTCCAGATCCGGGCTGACGCGCTTTTCGACATACTTGCTGCTCATGATCCTGAGCAGTGCCGAGTAGTTGACCTTGAACTGAATGGTGCCGCCGACCTGCAGGCCCGCGGTCTGTTCCCCGACGTTGACGACCGTAACGTCGCTGCTGGCCCCGCTGATGCGGTAGGCGGGATTGATGGGCAGCAGGCCGTGGACGTCGGTGTCGAGTTGGCCGACGGCTACCAGCGCCCGGTAGCCCCGCTGGCCCGGCGCCCCCTCCTCCTCGTCGTCGTCAAACGCCTCGAAGGGCCGGATGGCGGTCGAGGTCTCGGCGAGCGGCGTCAGGCTTTTCTCCTTGATCTCGACAATCTCCGCCGCAAGCGTGATCGCGTCATCGCTGAGACCCGGCAGCGTGCCGCCGTTGATCAGATCGGTGCCCAGAAACACAGCCTCGCCGATGCGGAAGTGGTTGATGTCCTTGGGCACCTGCCCATCCAGCAGCAGGGGCAGCATGATCGTCGAGCCGGCCGAGACCATCGGGAGCGAGCGCTCGAACTTCAGCTCCAGCAACTCGCGGTAGAGCGCCAGCTGCATCATCTGGTCTACGTGGGGGACGGTGCCGGACATGCAGCCAAGGTTGGCGCCGATACCCAGGACCTCGATGTTGCTTAGGCGGAAGATGCTGTCGTAGAACTCGATCAGGGAGCCCGGCAGAATCCCCTCGCGCAGGTCGCCCAGTTCGATCATGATGATGATGCGGTGGATCTTGCCCTGCCGGTGGGCCTCCGCGTTGAGCGCGCGGATGGTCTCGATCTCGCTGTTGAGGCTGACATCCGTCGCCGCCACGATCCGCTCGATCGCCGACGCGTGCGGCAGCCGCAGATACCACGCCTCGAAGTCGGGGATGATCCGCTCGATCGCGCTCAGGTTTTCCAGTCGGGAATCGCCGACCGAACGCACCCCCATCGCCTGCAGCGCCTTGAGACTGTCGCCGTGACCGCAGAGGACCTTGGTTACCAGTGTCCAGCTCGCTCCGTGCCGGTCCATCCAGCCGTTGATCTCCTCGATGTTGTGCTGCAAACCGTGCAGATTGATCGTGATGCGGTTCATCGCCTGAGCCTCATTTCGGCGTAGCTGTGCGCAAAGCCGAGACGCTCGTAGAGCCGGCGGGCCGGGTTGTCGTGATCGACGTGCAGCTTGACGCTACCGTCGCACTCGGCGAGGCTGCGTTCGATCAGCCGCTGGCCGATGCCCCGGCCGCGCAGTTCGGGATTCACCGACACGAACACCAGCAGATGCTCCGGAACATAGCCCCCCATGCCCGTGGTCAGCATCAGCAGCGCTCCGGCCAGTGTCTGATCGATGTCGGCGAGCATCAGAAACCCCCCGGCGTATTCGTCGAGGCTGAACGCGTAGTCCAGTGCCCGTTCGATGTCCTCGGGCCGGTCCTCGTAGGGCTTCATCGTCTCGTGGAAGAAGCGCACCACCTCCGGCCGCGGCGCCCAGGGGGGCAGCAGCGCCGGCGAGGTGACCTTCACGAAGTTGAGCGAGGTGTCTTCTGGTATTCCATTCGTCATGCAAAAGCCATTCTTCGTCGTTGTGGATTTCGCCGCGTTACAGCTTGACGGCGGCCAGATTCTAGCAGACGGAAATGCTGCCGGCCGGCTCATCCGCGGCAGCCCTGTGCCAGACTGGGCTGAGCGCGGTTCGCCACCGGGAGAGCTGATGAAATCTTGCTATTTCACGCGCTCGCTGCGGCCGATCTCAATCATGCGGTCCAGGGCGCGGCGTGCGCGGCTGATCACGTCCTCGTCCAGCTCGATGATCTGGCCCTCGCTGGGCTGCTTCATCGCACTCAGCACGCCGCGCAGTTCGTTCTTCTTCATGTAAGGACAGAGCACGCAGCTGCCGACGAAGTCGCGGTCGGGAAAGGCGACCTTCAGCTTGTCCGTCATCCCGCACTCGGTGACGAGCATGAACTGCCTGATCTCGTCGTGGGCGGCGATGTAGCGCTCCATCCCGCTGGTGGAGCCGGCCATGTCGGCCAGGGCCACCACCGTCGGCATGCACTCGGTGTGGGCCAGCAGCGCCGCGCCGGGGTACTGCTCCTTGAAGGCGCCGAACTCCGCCTCGCCGAAATCCTCGTGCACCACGCAGGTGCCGTCCCAGGTGATCAGCCGCTTGGACGTCAGCGGCTGCATGTTGGCTGCCATCAGCCTGTCCGGCACGAAGATCACTTCGTCGGTGGGCATCGCCTCGATCACCGCCAGCGTGTTGGCGCTGGTGCAGCAGGCGTCGCACTCCGCCTTGACCTCGGCGCTGGTGTTGACGTAGCAGACCGCGCTGGCCTGTGGATGCTTCTTGCGCAGCGCGCGCACGTCGGCGGCGGTCATGGAGTCCGCCAGGCTGCAGCCGGCGTCCGGCGCGGGCAGCAGCACGCGCTTGGACGGGCTGAGGATCTTGGCGGTCTCGGCCATGAAGCGTACGCCGCAGAACACGATCACATCGGCATCGGTGTGGGCGGCCTCCTGGCTGAGGCCGAGGCTGTCGCCGACGTGGTCGGCGATGCCGTAGATGATGTCGGGTGTCTGGTAGCTGTGGGCCAGCACCACCGCGTTGAGCTGACGCTTGAGTGCGTTGATCTCGGCGGTCAGCGGCGCGATCAACTCGCACTCCAGCCGGCTCCAGCCGACGATGCTGAGCCGCTCGAAGAGCCGCTGCGCCTCGCGCTCGATCCGTTCCTCAGTGACGGCGGTGGTGACCGCCGCGGTCTTCGATGTCGCCATGTGTGGCTACCCCTCGCGACCCGACTGGATTCTCGCTGCTGGTCGGGCCCTTTAGTGTATATACTACACTAAATCCATAATTATTGTATCATATACACGAAATAATGCTAGTCCCGCCGGAGGATTTCGACGGCGTTTCCGTCAGGCTCCTCCGGGCAGGCTGCAAGCCGCGTCCCGGATGTGTGACCGCCGCGGATGCACCGCAGAGGCAGCCGCTGTCCCGCCCCGTGGCGAAACCCCCGCCACTAGTCGACAAAGGCAAACGGCTCCCGCGCCGGGAGCCGTTTGTCCATCCTAATTGGTGAGCGTAGCTGCTAGCCCCTGCCGGGAACCTCGATTACTTCCTCGGGCTCTTCCTCGATCGGCGGGAAGTAGCCGAAGTCATGCTCGGGTTCGGCCGGCGGGGCAATCGGCGGCGCCGCCATCGCGGGCGCGGGCGCCGGCATCTCCTCCGGATAGTCCCAGCCGACGCTCGGTACCGGCTGGCAGTTGCCGTCACAGTCCGGCAGGAGACACTCGCAGCATTCCATGTCGTAGGGCAGGTTGCCGGCGGGCCAGACGTTACCCCAGGTGTTGGGGTCCATCGCCGCCAGGATGTCGCGCTTGAGGGTCTTGTCCAGCACGATCCGCCCATACCAGTGCGGGTCGCTGATCAGCAGCGCGAAGTCCATCCGCTCGCCGTACTTGCACATCTCGTTGAGCCAGTCCACCTCGCAATCGTTGAACCGCCAGGCGAACTTCCAGCGATAGGCCTGGGCCAGCGGATCATAGGTGATGTCCTCGATGATCACCTTGCGCGGATAGTAGAGGTAGTGCTCGTTGAAGTCGTAGTCGAAGCCGTGGTAGCTGAACTCCGTGCACCACAGCTGCTCGTCGCCGGGCTTTGTGCACTGCTCGGGGCAGCTGAGGCAGTCGTAGTCCGGGCACGGCCCGCACTGCGGGGGATCCTCCAGGCAGATCGCGTTGGGATCACCGCAGCCGCGGCAGGCGGTGCAGCCGGCAGCTTCCTCGGCGCACTCGTCACAGACGCAGGCGCGCTCCATGAACTCCGGTCCGCAGACGTTGTCGGGCCGCGTGCGGTACTGGTAGAGGAAGTCGTGGCTCTCTTCCTTGATCTTGTCCTCGACCTTGGGCAGCCCGAACTCCAGGTAGAACTTGTCCTTGAAGTTGTCCAGGTAACTGGTGAAATAACGGTTCTCGTAGCGGTCGTAGATCTTGTGGCCCTTGTCGTCGACGCTGAACCAGATCCAGCTGATCGCCTCGCCGCACTGCGGGGTGACCTCGGCGTAGTAGTCGATGACCTGCTGCAGCACGTCGGGCTCGCAGATGTAGTACTCATCGATCAGCCGCTGGATATGGTCGCGAACCATGTCGCGCGTGAAGAAGAAGGCCGTCACGGTGTAGCCGTGGCAATCGCTGTGCCAGACCGTCACCGCGTGCTCGGGGTAGTACATGCGCTCCCACTCGAACTTGCGCGCGGTGTGCTTGACCACCGGAAAGCGGAAGTCCTCCAGCGTCAGCGGGCTGTAGCCCACTTCGTCGACCGGACGGTGCTGGAAGCTGTGGAACTCGGGCAGCACGTTCTCGATGTCCGCCGCCGTAGAGTCCAGTGAATCGTACTCTGGCCCCTGATAAAGCGGGATGCCGGTCACCTCGTACTTGGTGTCGACTGCCCCTTCATCCTCCGTAGCCGCCTCGTCCTGCGCGTACGCGACACCGCAGACGAGCATGCTCATCATCAACCCTGCCAAAAGATAGCGCATTCTATCGCTCCGGACGGATTTAACGCTACGCTCAGAGAGGATATTCTAGCAGTATCTAATATGGATGGCAAATGAGCTATGGGGCCTGTGGCTGGTAGCTAACGCCCATTTAAGCTTCCAGCGGGGCGGCTTTCAGCCAGTCGAGGTCGCTCTGGTAGAGGTCCTTCATGTAGGGCACGCCATAGACCGCCATCGCCAGGCGCTCCAGCCCCAGCCCCCAGGCCAGCACCGGCACCCGGCAGCCGAACGGCTCGGTGACCTCGGGCCGGAACACGCCGGCGCCGCCCATCTCGAACCACTTGCCGCCGAACAGGATCTGCACGCCGACGCTGGGCTCCGTATAGGGGAAGAAGTCGGGCTTGAACGCCACCTCGTCGAGGCCCATCCGTTGATAGAACGTCTTGAGCGTGCCCAGCAGCGAGGCGAAGCTGGCGTGCTCGTCGATGATGATGCCGTCCACCTGCATGAACTCCGGCAGGTGCTTGAAATCGACCGTCTCGCGCCTGAACACGCGGCCGATCGAGAAGATCTTCTGCGGCGGGAACGGGTTGCGCGCGATCGCCTCGATGCTGCTGGCCGTCATGTGCGTTCTCAGCACCACCTGCGCGGCGCGCTGCGGCGACCACTGATAGCGCCAGCCGCGGCTGCCCGTCTCCCAGCCGTCCTCGTGGGTGCGGCGCACCGCCTCGATCCACTCGCCCTGCTCGGGCAGGCCGTAGCTGTCCGGCTCCCTGCAGTAGAAGGTGTCCTGCATCTCGCGGGCGGGATGGTCCTGGGGCTGGAACAGGGCATCGAAGTTCCAGAACGCCAGTTCCGCCATCGGGCAGCTGGCCTCGCTGAAACCCAGTTCCAGAAACGCCTGGCGGGTGCGCTCGACGATCCGCTGCAGCGGGTGCGGCTTGCCGGGAACGGCGCGCTCCGCCTTCAGCGTCACGTCGTAGGGCCGGAACTGGACATCGCGCCAGCCGCCGTCGGCCAGCATCTCGGGCGTCAGCTCGCTGACCTCCACCAGCTCTGTGACCTCGCCGGCGGCGATGCCCGCCGCCAGCTGCTCGCCCTCGGTGGTGAGCGTCACGGCCCGGCGGCTGCGCTCGCGCACACTGGCCAGCTCCTTGCGGCCCTTGAGCATGCTCAGCGCCGCGGAGAGGTCAAGGCCGCACTCCTCGGCGATCAGGCTGCCCCCCGCCTCGAGGGCGGCTGTGAGCGCCTGCTCGACGGCGCACTCCGCCGGCTCTGCGTCACTCGCAAGCGTCAGCGCGCCTTTCTCGAAGCTTGCCCAGCCCAGGGTGGCCAGGCTTTTCCCGAATTTGCCGGCCTGCACACCGGCCGCTTTGAGCGACTCATCGCCGCTCAGGTCCTTGATGCTCGCCGTCCCGCCGCGCTGAGCCACGGCCCGGGCCACCAGCCGCTCGGGCAGCAGCGCCTCGCCGCGCGCGATGGCGCCGCCCAGCTCCCCGAGCCTCAGCTCGGTAAACGGCTGCTCACTGATGCTGACCAGATTCCGGTCAGCCAGCTCCGTCGCCGCGGCGCTGATCAGCGCCTGGTCGATCCCGGCGGCCTGCGCCAGGTTCTCGATCGTCGGGTCGTCGACGCCCGCGCCGAGCGCCTTCAGCAGCGCGAACTGATGCGGTGGCAGCCTCTCGGACATGACAGGGATTATAGCGGAGCGGTCGGCCCGGCTAGTAGTAGATCTCCCAGGGGTCGGCCGGGCTTAGGACGTCGAGCACCATCGCCACCGCCGCCTGGCGGCTGAGCGGCTCGTAGCTGCGCAGGTCCAGCTCCGGGTCGTCGACGATGAAGACCGGCAGGCCGACGGTGACGCGCCCGTACATCTCCTTGGCGTAGGCACGGCTTAAGCGGATGCAGCCGTGGCTGGCGACGCGGCCCAGCAGCCGCTCGTAGCTGCTTCCCTCCAGGCCGTGCATCCCGTAGCCGCCGTCGGCGGTCAGCCCCATCCAGTGCAGCATCCAGGCCTCGTATTTCTCGCTGTAGGCCTTGGGCGCCTTGTTGACCACGTGATAAGTGCCCGTCGGGGTGGTGTAGCCGCGGGTGCCGCTGCTGACGCTGGTCTGGCTCAGCACCTCGCCGTCGGCGTTGCACTCGTAGAGCTTCTGCTCGGCGAGGTTGATCACGATATGATCCAGCACCTCACGATGGTCGGCGACGATCGCCGCCACCAGTTCGTCGAGGTCCGTCTCGCCCCCTGCCACCAGATCGGCCACCAGTTGCTGGGCGCGGGTGCGGTAGCGGCTGGCCCCATCGAGCTCAAGCGGCTCGCTGAGCATGAGCAGCGACTCATCGCCCGCCGCCAGCGCCTCGGTGCCGGGTTCGGCGGCATCGGCGTCGGTCGTCGCGCCGCACCGCCCCGGGCTGCCCAGCGTCAGGGCGCAGGCTGCCAGAAGCAGTAGCAGTCCTCTCAGCGTGTATGTTCGCATGCTCATCCTGACCGGATATATTACCCGATCGATGCGGGGCTAAACGACGCCGGTCAGGCGCTGCGCATGAACGAGGAGTGGGCCGACAGCCAGAGGTGCAGCGAAGCCTGCTGCAGTTCGGGCAGGCCGACGTACTCCAGGCCAACGAAGACCATCCCGCCGTTTTCATCGGGGCGGATGTTGCGGATCGCGGCGCGGCCGTTGAGCTGCAGCACCGGATGCTCGACCGCCGCGCGGCCGTTGATGTCCACCCAGACTTTGAGGTGGAAGCTGGCTTCATCACCTACCTGCCAGTCGCCGGCCGGCAGCTCGCTGCCGAAGCCCCCCAGCGAGAGGTCCATCGGCTGGGGCTGATTGTGGCAGTAGTAGTTCTCGTCCTCGGGCTCGCCGATGCTCAGTTCGCCCTGTACCTGATAGCGCTGATGACGCCGCAGCGGGGTGGCGTGGCAGGTGGCGGGGACGGCGCAGTTGATCCGCGGCGGCGTATCATCGGACAGACCCGTGACCTGGGCGTCGACGACGTAGAGCACACCTTCAACGAGCGTGTAGCACTGCAGTTCCTGTCCTTTGCGCGGTGGATTGGCCTGGGCGGCGGCTTCCTCCGTCCAGACCAGCACCAGTTCGTCGCCGGCGGTTCCGATGCCCTGGCAAGTGGCCGGCACCATCCGCTCCAACCCGCCGAATCGCACCCGCAGGTGTACAGGAATCCCGGCGCTGAATACCTCAGCCGTTGTCGCTCCCATTGCGGCCCCTATGCTTGCCATGTCCTAGCCCCGTCGTTGTCAACACGCACCCCGGCACCCGTGAGTAGCGCTCGGACCCACCCGACCGGTGATGGGCCGCTCAATCCGCATATTAGTCTACCAGATACGCACCGGGGCTGTCCCGGTTGGCGGCGATCACACAGGTTCAGATTTCACGCAGCTGGGCGGCGTGGGCCGCCAACCAGACCTCGATGCTGTGATCCTGCTGCTCGGATAACTCGTAGAACCTGAGTCCCAATTCCAGGGCGTCCCTGGTCTCGCCCTGACTGCACCGCCGGATTTCGGCGCGGCCGTGCAGCTCCAGCGGCGGAATGTCCAGCTGCGGTTCGCCGCCGCGCGCTACCCAGGCCTCCAGCTGGAACTCGACCACCGCTCCTACCTCAAGTGCCAGCTCCGAGACCGTGGTGCCCAGCCCGCCCCGGGAGAGGTCCATCACGGTGGGCTCCGGCTGCCGGCAGGCCTGGGGATCGTCGGCCGCGCCAAGCCGCAGCATGCCCAGCACCCGATAGCGCGGGTAGCGGCGCAGCGGTACTGCGATGCAACTGGCGGTTGTGCGGCTGCGAATGCGCGGCAGCCGGCCCTCGGCCATATGGATGATCTGCCCCTTGGCGACGTGCAGCACGCCGGCGTTCATCGCGTAGAACTGCACCTCCTGCCCGATCGCCGGCAGGGGCCCCGCCGACGCCGCTTCCTCGGTCCACTGCACGATCAGGCTGTGGCCGGGGTTCTGCACCCCCTGGCAGATCACGGGCAGCATCCGCTCGGCATCGCCGAGGTGCGCCCGCAGGTGGATGGTCTTGCCGGGTGTGTACACCATCTGGGTGACGGCCGTCTCCGCTCGTCCGCTCACTGACATCGCCGCAGTACCTTCCGCGCTATCTGACATGGCAATTGTACCGGATGTCACTGCCGGCGATAGACATGGATCGCCGTCAGCCACAGTTTGAGGACGTCCCGCTGATAGTCAGCGAGCTGTGTGAACGCGAAGCCGAAGTGCTCCTGGTTCGCGCCGTTGGGCTGGGCGGCCCGCGAGCGCAGCAGCGCCGTGCCGCGCAGCTTCAACTCCGGCCAGCGTGCCGCCTCGACCGGGTCCTCGCTCAGCCGGGCCTCCAGGGCGAAGCGGACGCTGTCACCCAGGTGCCAGCCGCGCGACGGCATCCTGAGGCCGAAGCCGCCCTCCGAGACGTTGAGCCGGCGCATTTCGTCATCGTAGTAGAAATAGTCCGCTTCCTGGGGCTCGCCCAGCCGCACGCGCCCCCAGGCCAGATAGCGCGGGTGCTGGCGCAGCGGGTAGACCCGCGAGCTGGCCGCGCAGGTGATCCCCACCAGGGGCGGGTGTTGCTCCTCCAGCCGGCTGACCTCGCCCTCGGTGATACTCAGGAATTGAGGTGCCCGCAGGTAGAGCTGCACCGCGGCGGCCACCGGCGGCGGCCGATCCTCGCTGTCCTCCGGCCACCTAAGCGTGGCCTCCAGCGCGGCCGCGTCGAAGCGCAGGCAGCTGAGCAGCTGCAGCTGGCCGCCGCCCGCCGGTCGCAGGTAGACCGGCATGTTGCCAGCCAGCACCTCGGCGGTCTGCTGCCAGCCCGTCTCTTTTCGGTTGCCTACCTCTTCCATTGCGCTGCGTCGCCCGGGCCCACGCGCGGCCCGCGGCCTGACAATGCTAGAGCCCGCCTCGCGATGTGGCAAGCACCAGCGAAGGGAAACGCCCCGGCCGCGGGGCCGGGGCGTAGTGGGTCGCTGAGTTGGCTGCTAGTCTTCGGGCCAGGGCGTGAACTTGTCGCGGGTGAAGACCAGAGTCTCGACCGGAGTGTCGTCGAACCACATCAGTTCCGGCTCATCGAGTTCCTGATCGTTGATCCACTCGATCCAGTAGGGGAAACCGTCGTAGCAATTCCAGATCGGGCGGCCTTCCAGCGGCCAGGCATAGGTGTCGGGCACGATGAAGCCCAGCGGCCGGCCGTAGGAGTCGGTCCAGTCGCCCGGCTTGGTCCACAGGCCGATCGTGTATACGCCGCCGCCGTAGGGGTGCACCAGGATCTCGGGCTCGTAGGGCATTGGCGTGTAGTCGCCCTGAGAAACCGGCATGTTCAGGATGATGGTCAGCTCGGCGAAGTCACCGTCGATGAACTGCGTGCCGGGGACGCCATTGGTGGCGTAGGAACCCGGCGGGTTGGGCAGCGCCTCACGCAACGGGACGAAGACGGGCACGCTCATGCCGCCCGCGCTGAAGTAGATGCGCTGG
>Ga0180434_10007509_pt1 | contig 12255 bp, 8 predicted proteins | sample SS_ome_7_FD_132453 | JGI IMG/M metagenome (GOLD analysis project Ga0180434, IMG submission 132453) | Hypersaline lake sediment archaeal communities from the Salton Sea, California, USA - SS_1_D_2 metaG | ecosystem: Environmental > Aquatic > Non-marine Saline and Alkaline > Hypersaline > Sediment... | reverse complement strand
GTCCAGTACATGGTCATTCGCGTTTTTGGCGCACCGGCGGTGCTGGTGACCCTGGCGGCTTTCGGCGTTCTGCGGGGGCTGCAGAACATGCGAACACCGCTTAAGATCGCGGTGGGGTTGAATGTCGTCAACATCGTGCTGGACCCTGTGCTCATTTTTGGGTGGGGGCCGGTACCGCCCCTGGGGATCGCCGGGGCCGCCTTGGCCAGTGTCGTCAGTCAGTGGCTGGGGGCACTGTGGGCTGTGGCGGCCATGCAGGCCACCCTCGGTTTTAATTTCCGGTTGAAAGGACAGGACGTGCTGCGGTTGTTTCATATCGGCGGCGATCTTTTCCTGCGGACCGGTTTTTTGATGGGATTCCTGGTGTTGACCACCCGTGCGGCCACGCAAATCGGGCCGGACAGTGGCGCCGCCCACCAGGCCATTCGTCAGGTGTGGGTCATGAGCGCCTTGCTGCTGGATGCCTTCGCCATTTCCGGGCAGAGCCTGATCGGTTTTTTCATGGGAGGCGGTCGCGTGGACGACGCGCGCCGGGTGGCATGGGTGGTCTGCCAATGGAGTTTCGGGGCCGGTCTGGCGATCGGGGGCAGCATGTGGCTGGGGCGGGAACTCGCGGCGGCCGTACTGGTGCCGCTGACCGCCCGGCTGGTGTTCTTCCCGGCATGGACGATGGCCATCCTGGTTCAACCGGCCAACGCCCTGGCGTTTGCCAGTGACGGGATTCATTGGGGTAGTGGCGACTTTCGCTATCTTCGCAATGTGATGATGGGGGTAACCCTGGCGGGCGGTCTGGCTCTCCTGGCACTGGATTTGAACCGACCCGACGCGCTGGTCTGGATCTGGGGCATCACGGGGGGATGGATTGCGGGCCGGGCCGCTTTCGGGGTGCTGCGCATCTGGCCCGGTGTCGGACAAAGTCCGTTTGCGCCGAAGGATAAAGTCTGGCATAAATAAGGTGCTCGACCGGTTGGCCGGAAACGAAATTCACCTTACACGATCGAGGGATGCCCAATGCTTGCGATTGACTTGCAGGGCCGCCGCGCCCTGGTGGCCGGGGTGGCCGATGACAAGGGGTACGGGTTTGCCATTGCCAAAGCCCTGGCAGAGGCGGGGGCTTCGGTGTCCGTGGGAACATGGCCGCCGACCTGGAATATCTTCGCTAAACTGATTGAACGTGGCAAGTTGGACCGCTCGCGCACCATGCGCGATGGCCGCCTGCTGGAATTTGAACGCATCTATCCGCTGGATGCGGCTTTTGACACGCTGGACGACGTCCCGGAAGACATTCGGACCAACAAACGGTACCGCGATGTCGGCGATTATACCATTGCCGGCCTGGTGTCCCAATGGCGCAGGGATTTCGGGGACGAATCGCTGGATATCGTGGTGCATTCGCTGGCCAACGGTCCCGAAGTGCGCAACCCTCTCATCGAAACCAGCCGCAGCGGCTACCTGGCGGCCTTGAGTGTCAGTGCCTATTCGATGGTGGCCATGGTGCGCCACCTCGCGCCCTTGATGTCGTCCGACGGCGCTTTCATGGCCCTGTCCTACCTGGCGGGTCAACGGGTCATTCCCGGCTACGGCGGCGGCATGAGTTCCGCCAAGGCCGCCCTGGAAAGTGATGTCCGGGTTCTGGCCCACGAGGCCGGCCGCCGTTATGGTCTGCGGGTGAACTGTATTTCGGCCGGCCCGCTGGCCTCCCGCGCGGCTTCGGCGATTGGCGAGATCGATCGAATGGTGGATTATGTGGCCCGGAACACACCCCTTGCGGCGTCTTTGCGATCGGACGAGGTCGGGCAGGCCGCGGCTTTTCTTTGCAGTTCACTGGCTAGCGGGATCACCGGGACGGTACTTTATGTGGACAAGGGGTACCATGCCATGGGGATGCCCGTCGATCAGAGTTTGCTCTAACGTTTTCACGCTTATGGTAGAAAGGGATTCATGATGAAAAAGGTGCTATGCCCTGCCAGGGGATTGGTGGTCACAGGGATGGTATGGCTGCTGCTGGTAGGCCTGCCAATGACGGTCCTGGCGCAGTCGCTTCCTTTTTCCGTGTCGCGACTGGTGGTTTGTGAAAATGTCCAGGATCGCACGCCCGTCAATGTGATGGAAGTCTTCCCGGCGGGGACGGAAAGGGTTTTCTGCTTTTTAGAGGCACGCGATATACCGGCGGCCACGGAAATCAAAATGGCCTGGTATCATGAGGAGCAGGAAGTGGCCCGTGTTCCGTTGACCATCGGACCGAGTCCCCGCTGGCGCACGTATACCAGCAAAATGACCATGGGCCGGAAAGGCAACTGGAAAGTCTATCTGCTGGACAGTGCCGACAATTCCCTGGCATCCGTTCAATTTGTTCTGGAATAGAGTGGCGCCATGTTCGCCCGATCATGAGGGCGGTGACGCGATGCGCATCAATCCGGGGAGGGTTCCCATTTCGCATGCGTGATTTCATCGAGGGACAAGGCAAGGCCATTATATTATCCATCGGCTTGGCGTCGGTGGCCGTGGTGGGGGTGCTGGATTACCTGACGGGCAGTCATGTCACGCTTACGGCCATCTATCTTTTGCCGGTCTATTTCGTCGCCTGGCATGCCGGCGCGGGAGCCGGTGTGTTGCTGGCGTTGTGCTGCGCTGCGGCCTGGCTGGCGGCCAGCCATTATGCCGGGCGTCTGTTTCCCTCCACCCTGGTCATGCTGTGGCAGTTTATTTCGCTGACCGCCATTGCCGGCGCGTTCGCGATTCTGCTGGCGCGTCTGCGCAAGGCGCAGTCGCGAACCCGGGCGCTGTCACTGGTGGATTTTTTGACGGGCGCGCTGAACAGCCGGGCGTTCTACAATCTTGTGGAAAACGAGCATCGCAAGAGTGCGCGCTATAAACGGCCTTTGACCCTGGCCTATATCGGACTGGATCATTTCAAACGGGTGAACAGCCGTTTCGGTCACACGGTCGGCGACATGGTGTTGCAGCGGGTGGCCCGCACCATGATGAAGTACTTGCGCGCCACCGACCGTGTGGCGCGTCTGGGGGGGGATGAATTCGTCATTCTGCTGCCGGAAACGGATCTCGACGCCGCCAAAGTCGTTCTCCCCAAAATTTGTGACCAGCTGGCCGAAGAAATGGAAGACAAAGGCTGGCCGCTGACACTCAGTGTGGCCGTGATCACCTTCTTCCATGTGCCCCCCTCGGCGCGAGCCATGATCAAGATGGCGGAAAAATTGATGTGGGCCATCAAGCGGGATGGCAAAAATGCCGTTCGCTACGCGACCTACAAAGGCGAATCCTGATCCCGATGGTGATGTCCCACGTCCGCAGCGGTGCCTGCCACTTCATGTCGGCAATCGCCTGACCGGTATTTTCTATGGACGGAAAGGCATGCAGAGGCGCGGGTAGTACGTTCCGTTGGCCAGGAGGGCTTCGTGGCGGCCTTCTTCCACGATGCGGCCGTTTTCCAGAATGGCGATGCGGTCCATGCGGTGGAGATCCACCGGCCGGTGGGTAATCAACAGCATCGTGTGGTGCGCGGTCAGATCGTACAGGGTGGCCATCACCTGCTGCTCCGTGACACGGTCCAGACCCTCCGTGGGTTCATCCAGCAGCCATACCGGCGCGTTTTGCAAAACCGCCTGGGCAATGGCCATGCGCCGTGCTTCCCCGCCTGAGAGATGATGCCCGGCTTCCCCGATCCAGGTGTCCAGTCCCCGAGGAAGGGCGGCCACGAAACGATCCAGTCGGGCCTTCCCCAGGGCCTCCCAGAGGCGTTCATCATCGGCGTCGGGTCCGGCCAGGCGCAGATTGTCCCTCAGGGTGGCGTTGAACAGGTGGGACTGCTGCGATACCACGGCCATTCCCCGCCGCAGGCGCGCTTCGCTCAGGGTCCGGATATCCTGCCCTCCCACGAGAATGTGCCCGGCGTCTACGTCCCAGAATCTTACGAGCAGGTTGACCAACGTCGATTTGCCGGCCCCGGTGGCCCCCATGACGGCCACCCGCTCGCCCTGGTTGATCCGCAGGGTGAAGTTCGTCAGAACATCGGGTGTCTGGCGGTCGTAGCGAAAGGTTACCCCTTCGAAGACAATGTCGTGATTTGCGGGTGAAGCGGATCGAGACGGGAACGTTACGGCGGGCACCTGTTCGATGATTTCTGTCAGGCGCCGCGACGCTTCCCGGGTGCGGCTGAGATACTGAAAAGCGGTCGGCAGCGACCAGACGACCTCGAAAGCGGCCAGGGCGGCAAAGGCCATCATGGCCAGGATGGCGCCGTCCAGTTGGCCATGTTCCACGCGACCGGCCCCCAGAAAGAGCACGGTACCGACCGTGGCACCGGACAACAGGGTCAGCCCGGCCGATGTGGCGCCACCGATGTGGCTCATGCGGGCCTGGGTCCGGATCAGGGCTTCCTGGCATTTTTCGATTTTTTGCAGGTGGCGCTCGGCGGCATTGAATACCAGCAGTTCCGCCAGGCCCTGCAGGCCTTCGACCGTATGGATGCGCAACCATGCGGAATGCCGGGCCAGGTCCCGGCCCGGTGTGCGGCCGGCGCGGCTGGCGGCCATCGGCAGAAAGAACCCCGCCGCGGCCATGCCGGTAAACAACGCCAGGGCCGCGCCCGGGTCGAACCGCCAGAACAAAGCGGTCACCAGCAGGGCCATCACCAGGGCCACCAGACCGGGGGTCAGCACCCGGATGTAAAGGTTGTCCAGGGCATCGATGTCGGCAACGATCCGGTTCAGGATATCCCCGGATCGATAGGCGCCCAGGCGGGCCGGTGCCAGCGGTTCCAGGCGCAGATAGAACCAGGTTCGCAGGCTTTCGAGAATGCGGAAGGTAACGTCATGGTTGACGACGCGTTCCGCGTAACGCCCGGCCGTGCGTGAAATAGCAAAGATGCGGATGCCGACACTGGGGTACCACAGGTTGAACAGGTAGGCGGTCAGGGGCGAGAGTCCGGCCAAGGCGGCCGCCGAAATGAACCAGCCGGCAAGCCCTAGAAGACCGATGCCGGCCGCACCGGCCAGGCAGGCCAGAAGAAGGCCGAGAACCATCCAGGCCCGGTGGGGCCGCAGCAGGTGCAGGAACGGGGTCAGCAGGCCCTTGGGGTCAGCCATGGTTGCGGGCCTCCACCGGCGATTGCAGCAGATTGAAGAGGGGACCCCGTGCGGCCATCAGGTCACGGTAGCATCCGTCTTCGGCGATACCCCCCCCGGCCAGCGTCAGGATGCGGTCGTTGTCCCGCACATTGGCCATGCGATGGGTGACCATGATGACGGTACGACCGTGGCTCAGCCGATCGATGGCTTCCACCACCAGACGCTCGTTGGCGGCATCCAGGCCGGCGGTTGGTTCGTCCAGCAGCAGCACGGGGGCGTCAGCCAGGAAAGCCCGCGCCAGGGCGACCCGCTGGGCCTGGCCGCGGGAGAGCCGGTGACCTTTCTCGCCCACCGGTGTGTCGAGCCCTTGGGGCATTCGATCGGCAAATTCGAGGACCTTGGCGGCACGGGCCGCTGCGCGAATCGCCGGCGCACCGGCTTCGGGACGGCCGAGACGGATGTTGTCGCCCAGCGAACCGTGAAATAGAAGCGGCTGCTGTCCGACCCAGGCCAGCTGGTTGCGCCAGTCCTGGTGTGAAATCCTGGCAAGCGGCGTGCCGTTGATGGCGATGGTCCCCTGGCTGGGTTGCTCGAACCCCATCAACAGGTTCAGGAGCGTGGATTTGCCGACGCCGCTGGCGCCGGCCAGGGTTAGTTTTTCTCCCGGCCGGACGGTGAACGCCACGTTTTGAAACAGATAGGGCGGACGGCTGGCATAAGCGAAGCCCACATCGTCGAATACGATTTCGATGGGCTTGGCCATGCAGACGGTATCGACGGCCGCGGCTTGGGCCGGCAGGGGGGTGTCGAGAATCTGCATGATCGCTTCGGCGGCCCCGGCGGCCTCCGCCCGGGCATGATAGTGGGTGCCCAATTCGCGCAGCGGCAGATAGAAATCGGGTGCCAGGACGAGGATGAACAGCCCTGCGCCGAGGGTCAGCGGGCTGCCGTAGCTGCCGAAATCGATATAGCCGAGGAAGTGGGTTCCCAGATACACGGCCACCAGGGCAATCGAAACCGAGCTGAAGAATTCCAGTACGGCGGAGGAGAGAAACGCGACACGCAAGACACTCATGGTCCTCAGGCGGTAATCGTGTGAGACCTTTGCCACGCGTTTCGCTTCGGCCTTGCTGCGTTGGAAGCGTTTCAGCGTCGGCAGGCCCTGGAGAACATCCAGAAAATGACCGCTCATGCGGGACAAGGCTTGGAACTGGCGCTGACTGATGGATTCGGCGCCCATCCCGATCAGAACCATGAAAAGGGGGATCAGGGGGGCGGTCCCGGCCAGAATGGCGCCGGCGGTCCAGCTGACGGGAAAAACCACGGCCACGATGCTGACCGGAATCAGGACGGCCAGTCCCAGCTGGGGCAGGTAGTGGGCAAAAAAATTGTGCAGGGCCTCCACCTGTTCCACAACGGTGCTGGCAAGGGCTCCGGTTTGCTCCTGGCGGGTCAAGGCTGGTCCGGCAGCGGTCATGTGCGCCAGCAGGTCGCGGCGAACATCGGTCCGAACCCGTGCACCGGCCTGAAAGCCGGCCATCTCGCGGGCCCAGGCCATGAGGGCGCGTCCCGCCACCACCATGGCGAAAAGCACGAAGGTCGATGTCAGTTCGGACCGCGGCCGCGCGTCGATGAAGACGGCCTGAAGCAACTGGGCGATCAGGGCGGCCTGGGCGATCAACAGCACCCCGCTGCCGAATCCCAGGCTCACGGATAGGGCAATCCACAGCCGGGCGGTGCGGCCACGTCGAAGCAGCCATCGCAGGGCGGGTTTGGAACTATGGGTCGATGTAGAATTCATAGGAAACTGTTTGACAGCTATTAATCGGATATAATAGAAATTTGCAAACAAAACCCGTTATTAATAAAGACAGCGTGAACCGCTAACCGGGAAAGAACATGACCGGCGGGGGCCGGCAGCACTACCCGCCGGTTTTTCCCACTCTCTCTGCCGCCCGGCGGCCGAACCTGTCCCGATACCATACCGTCCGTTTGCCGTCTTTTTCCAGCAAGGAGTTGATTCATGACACCAGTCGATGGGTTGGTCGAATTATCCCGCTGGCAGTTTGCCCTGACAGCCATGTACCACTTCCTGTTCGTTCCCCTTACCCTGGGGTTGTCCTGGATTCTGTTCATCATGGAGTCGGTCTACGTCATGACCGGGAAAGTTATCTACCGGGACATGACAAAATTCTGGGGCAAGCTGTTCGGCATCAATTTCGCTCTGGGGGTCACCACCGGTCTGACCATGGAATTCCAGTTCGGCACCAACTGGTCCTATTACAGTCACTATGTCGGTGATATTTTCGGTGCGCCCTTGGCCATCGAGGGATTGATGGCCTTTTTCTTGGAATCCACCTTTGTCGGGCTGTTTTTCTTCGGCTGGGACAAGCTGAGCAAACGGGCTCACTTGGCCACCACCTTTCTAGTGGCCCTGGGGTCGAACCTGTCCGCCCTCTGGATTCTGGTCGCCAACGGCTGGATGAGCAATCCCGCCGGCTCCTACTTCAATTTCGAAACCATGCGGATGGAGCTGACCAGTTTCGCGGAGTTGTTTTTCAACCCGATCGCCCAGGTGAAATTCGTACACACCGTCGGCGCCGGCTATGTTACGGCCACCATGTTCGTCTTGGCGATCAGCTCTTACTATCTCCTGCGGGGACGCGACCTGGCCTTTGCCCGCCGATCGTTTGCCGTGGCGACGGGCTTCGGATTGGCATCCATTCTGTCCGTCATCGTATTAGGGGATGAAAGCGGATACGTGACCGGTCAGGTGCAGAAAGTCAAACTGGCCGCGATGGAAGCCCACTGGGAAACCGACGAAGCGCCCAGCGCCCTGACGCTTTTTGGCTTTCCCGACCAGGAAGGGCAGAAAACCGATGCCGCCATCAAAATCCCCTGGGTCGGGGGACTCATCATCACACGGTCCATCGATACCCCGGTGCCGGGCATCAAACAGCTGGTGGCCGAAAACGAGGACCGCATTCGCAGCGGCATGATTGCCTATGGGCTGCTGGAGCAATTGCGCCAGGGCGATCGATCAATACCGGTCAAAGAGGCCTTCCAGGAGCGCCAGGCCGATCTGGGCTATGGCCTGTTGCTGAAGCGCTATACCCCCAACGTGGTCGATGCCAGCGAGGAGCAGATCAAGCAGGCCGCCCTGGATACCATCCCCGGCGTGGCGCCCATGTTCTGGTCTTTCCGGATCATGGTGGGGCTGGGATTTTGGATGCTCGCCCTTATCGGGATCGCCTTTTACTATTGCTGTACCAGGGTTTTCGATCAGAAGAAATGGCTGCTGAAACTGCTGATCCTATCGGCGCCGGCACCATGGATCGCCGCCGAGTTGGGATGGTTCGTAGCCGAATACGGGCGGCAGCCCTGGACTATTGGTGATGTTTTGCCCACCTTCTTGTCCACATCGTCACTGACGCCGGGCGATTTGATCGGCAGCATCGCAGGATTCGTGCTGTTATACACCGGACTGCTGATTGCCGAAGTGTACCTGATGCAGAAATACATCCGCCGGGGACCCAGCAGCCTGCATACCGGGCGTTACCATTTCGAACACGACGCTCTGGCCGCATAGGCGGACTTGCGGGTATCGGCCATAAGGAGATTGACACCATGTTTATCGATTATGAAACGTTGAAGCTGATTTGGTGGCTCTTCGTGGGGGTCTTGCTGATCGGATTCGCTCTGCTGGGCGGGTTTGACCTGGGGGTGGGCACGCTGTTGCCTTTTGTGGGCCGCACGGATGCCCAGCGCCGGGTGGTTTTGAATGCCATCGGCCCCACTTGGGAAGGCAACCAGGTCTGGTTCATCACGGCCGGCGGGGCTCTTTTCGCGGCCTGGCCGATGGTGTATGCCACCGCCTTCTCCGGTTTCTACTGGGCCTTGCTGTTGGTGTTGTTTGCCCTGTTTTTCCGGCCGGTGGGGTTCGAATACCGCAGCAAGGTCGAAGATCGTCGCTGGCGCAGTACCTGGGACTGGGGGTTGTTCGTGGGAGGCGCCGTTCCGGCACTGGTGTTCGGCGTGGCCTTCGGGAATCTCCTGCAGGGGGTGCCCTTCCACTTCGATGCGTTTCTGCGGCCGTATTACACCGGTAGCTTCTGGGGACTTCTCAATCCCTTTGCCCTGCTGGCCGGAGTGGTCAGCCTGACCATGCTGGTTTTTCACGGGGCGATCTACCTGCAGATGAAGACCGAGGGAGATGTCCATGCGCGGGCCCGCAAAGCCGCCACCTTTTTCGGTCTGGTCTTTATGGCGGCCTTCGGCCTGGCCGGTGTCTGGCAGGCATACGGGATCGAAGGCTTTCGGATTGTAACCATGCCGGACCCCGGATCGGTCATGACGCCGCTGGATAAAACCGTGGAAGTCGCCCCGGGCGCCTGGCTGGCCAATTTCGACCGTTACCCATGGATGATGGCGGCCCCGGCCGTGGTCTTCCTGGGAGGGGTGCTGGCCGTTTTGCTGAGTCGGGCCAACCGGCCGGGATTGGGGTTTGTATGCAGTGGTTCGGCTCTGGCCGGGGTGATTCTGACCGTTGGTTTCACCATGTTCCCTTTCGTCATGCCGTCCAGCACACACCCTAACAGCAGCCTGACCGCTTTTGACGCGACCTCCAGTCATCGCACCCTGATGCTGATGTTCGGGGCGGTCGTGATCTTTCTCCCCATTGTGTTGGCTTACACCAGCTGGGTGTACAGCGTGCTGCGGGGCAAATCGACGGAAGAAAAGATCAGGGCCAACACCCACTCGGCTTACTAAGGGGCCGCCTGGGGGACACTTTGTAGGGCTAACCTCTAACGACAAGGGGCTTTTGACAGCATGTGGTATTTCTCATGGATATTGGGCGTTCTCCTCGCCTGCGCATTCGGTATTATCAATGTGATGTGGATGGAAACGGAAGAGATTCTGGGATCGGAAGAAGAAAATCCCTGACAACCGATCGACAGATCGTTCCACGTCCAACCTTGCGTTGCGCTGCGACGGCAGAGGACATCGGCGGGTCGTTCCCCACCTGGCCTCATCATAGAACGCGACACGACTCAGAACACTTCCTTTTTCGGGCGGTGCATAATCCTCAAACCTTGGATTGAATAGGGTGAATCGCCAAACGCATCGCACCACCACCTCCCAGGAAGAACACCCCGCGCCTTTGATCATGATTGCGGATGCGCACATTCGCCGCACCCCGTCGGATGGTGACGCTTTTTTTGACATGCTGGCCGCTCTGGAAGGCGGCCCCGGGGATGTGATCTTTATCGGTGACATTTTTGATCTCTGGATTGCCCTCCCGCGTTATGAAAATGCGCTGCATCGTGCCTTTCTGTCCTGGTGCCGCCGGCAGAAAAAGCATCGCCGCATCGGCTTCGTCGAGGGCAACCACGAATTTTTTCTCGCCCGCGGCCACGCCACGGCCTTCACATGGTGTACCGACCTTCCTTGGTGGCGGGATGGCGAAGGCCATCTTTTTTGCCATGGTGATCGCATCAACCGCAACGATCGAAACTATCTCGCCTTCCGCAAATTGACCAAGAATCCGGTCACGAAAACGATTGTCCGGGGGCTGCCGATGGGGCCCGACCTGGTAAACATCATCAAAAGCCGCCTGAAACAGACCAACCCGGCATTTCGCAAATCGTTGCCCCTGGATTTGCTGCAGGCCTTTGCGGAGGCGCGGTTTGCCGAGGGGGTGACCCGCATATTCGTCGGGCATTTTCACCACGCCTTTCACTATCGGGGGCGGCAGGGCGGCGAGCTTAACGCCCTGCCGGACTGGTCTTCCCGGGGGTGGATCAGTGTCCTGCCGGCCGATCGCGGCGGTTTGCAACAGGGACCCTGGCAAAACCTTTTGCCGACCGGTTGCGGTTGAATGACGACCCCACACGCGGAGAGGCGCCAATGGTTCCCCAGATTTTCTCTTTTTCCATAAATTTCAGATAGTCTTGACACTTTCCCGGCATCATAATAGATTTTATTTATTGGAAGTTTCATTCAGACGAGGTTGGCTGTTATTCCGGCCACCTCTCAGGAGGATTGTTATGCCGACAAGAAGTGCACACCCCTATTCTTCAGAGCGGCGAGGGCCGGCTCATCGGCGCGGCATCTCGACAGGCATGGGTGTTTTGGCGGTTTGTCTGGTGGCCATTGTGTCTGCGTTTTTATTGATCGATTCCGGTGAGGCCGGTGTCTACAAGTACAAGGACGAAAACGGCGTCTGGCATTTTACGGATACGCCGGACGAAGAAGTGTATGAGTCCGCCGAGCAATACATCAAGGACAAAAAAGCCGCCACGGGGGCGGCTATCACCGCATCATCCAGCGTTTTGACCGGAGAGGACCTGCAGGCCCATTTTGAGAAAAACCTGCCCCCGGCCAACAAGATTGAAGAAGCCCGCAATGCCACCGTCTCGATAAAAATGGCGCTGGGGTCTGGATCGGGGTTTTTTATCTCGGAAAGCGGTTACATTGTCACCAATCGCCATGTCATCGATTCTTCCTATGGCCAAACCGAAGATGCGGCCGATCAAATCGAAAATGTGAAAAAACAGGTTGAATACCAGGCCCGGCTTCTGGATCAAGAGGAGCGCGAGTTGCGCAAACAAAAGGCCCAGCTGCGTCGGCAGCGCAGCCGTATGAGCCAAGCGGAATACGAGCACTATAAAGACCAACTTGAGAGACGGGAAGACATCCTGCGCCAACGGCGATATCAATTTGAGGAACAGCGACGCCAATTCGACGCGGCTTACGATCAATACGAACAGCGCCTGATCAGCGACCTGGCCCAGAGCGGTTATACGATTGTTCTGGCCGACAAAACCGAGTTGCAGGCCGAGAAAGTCACCATCAGCGAAAAATATGACCTGGCCCTGCTGCGGCTCAAAGGATACAAAACGCCGTATATTCCCAGGGGCAATGCCCACGGCCTGCATCACGGTCAGCCCCTCTACGCCATCGGCAATTCACTGGACATGGGGCATACGGTGACATCCGGTATTTTTTCGGGGCGCCGTGCGGACCTGCTGCAAACCAACGCCCAGATCAACCCGGGCAACAGCGGCGGCCCGCTGATTACGGAAGACGGGCGGGTCATCGGCATCAACACCTCGAAAGTGGTTCACAGCTCAGTGGAAGGGGTGGGATTTGCCATTCCGATTCATGT
>Ga0180434_10007504_pt1 | contig 12260 bp, 10 predicted proteins | sample SS_ome_7_FD_132453 | JGI IMG/M metagenome (GOLD analysis project Ga0180434, IMG submission 132453) | Hypersaline lake sediment archaeal communities from the Salton Sea, California, USA - SS_1_D_2 metaG | ecosystem: Environmental > Aquatic > Non-marine Saline and Alkaline > Hypersaline >... | reverse complement strand
TCGCCCACTGGGACCGCATCACGCAGGACCGGCGGTTCGTCGCCATCGGGACGCTCGACAACCACGCCGTCGCCGTGCCGGTCGTCGGCAAGCGCATCCTGCCGTACGAGGAACCGTTCCGCGCGCTGCGGACACACGTCCTGGTGGACGAGGCGCCGGCCAGCGAGGCCGACGACGCCGGCCGCGCCGCTGACCGCATCGTCGGTTCGATCCTGGCGGGCCGGTGCTTCATCGCCCTGGACGAGACGGCCGAGGCGCGCGGCTTCCGGTTCGAGGGCCGGCCCGAGGCCGGCGGCGAACGTCTCACAATGGGCGAGGAGCGGACCTGGACGGGGCCCGTACACCTGGCGGTCCGGTCGCCGCACGCGGCCCGGCTCCTGCTCCGCCGCGACGGCCGGGTGGTCGCCGACGCCGACGAGGCCGACGCCCTCCACCACCGCGCCGAAGGGCCCGGCGTATACCGCGTCGAGGCCCACCTCGCCGGCCGGCCGTGGGTCTACACGAACCCGATTTACCTGCGGGCCGAGGCGTAGGCGCCTGCGCGGCGGGTGCGGAGACCCGCCGCGCCCCAATTTAGCAGGAACCGTCGCATGCCCACGAGCCGCCTCCTCTCAACGCCGCTCGGCCGGATGGCCGTGACTGCCAACGCTCGCGGTGTGGTGCGCGTCGTCCTGCCGGGCCAAGACGAGGCCTTGTCGGCGGTCGCTTCCCGTGCTGCCTCCGACCCCGCCGCCGAAGCCCTGGCCGAGCGGGCCGCTCGCGAACTGGCCGAGTACGCGGCCAGGCGACGGCGGACCTTCACCGTGCCCGTCTGCCTGGACGGCCTGTCGGCGTTTCGGCAGGCGGTCTCCCGAGCGATTCGGCAAGTACCGTACGGACGGACGGTGACCTACGGCGCGCTAGCCCGTCGGGCGGGGCGGGCGGGCGCGGCCCGGGCCGTCGGCCAGGCGCTGGCCCGCAACCCCGTGCCGATCCTGGTCCCCTGCCACCGCGTCGTGGCGGCGGACGGTCTCGGCGGCTTCGGCGGCGGCCTCGCCCTGAAGCGCCGCCTCCTGGCCATGGAGGGGGCGGCGGTGCCAGCGTCAAGGCGCGGCGAGTAAACTTGCCCGGCGCGCGATTTATCCCACTACCGCGCCCGCAAAAACCCTATCAACGCAAAACCCTTGACCACCTCGGCGGTGGCGTATACACTTTCTCCCCATTTTACGGGCCGGAGGATACGAACGGATGCTCACGCGGGTTGTCCTAGCGGTGGCGTCGGCCCTGGCCGTCGCTGCTCCCGCCGTCGCTGAACTCGACGCCCAGAGTTACGTGCCCCTCTCAGAGGTCCGTCCCGGCATGAGCGCCGTCGGCCGGACGACCCTCCAGGGCACCGCCATCACCGAGTTCCAGGTCGAGATCCTGGCCGTCATTGAGCGTTACGGCCCGAAGCAGGCCCTTATCATCGGACGCTGCCGCGGGGCCGGGCTGGAAGAGACGGGCGTCATCTCCGGGATGAGCGGCAGCCCGGTGTACCACGACGGCCGGCTCCTCGGCGCCGTCGCGTACACCTTCTCGTGGCCGAAGGTGCCGCTCTGCGGCATCCAGCCGATTGAGCAGATGCTCGGGGTGGCGGAGCGGTTTCGCCACCGCCCCAAGGAACCGGCGACCCGGTCCGCGAGCGCCCGGCCCCAGAGGACCCATCGGGTGAGGGACCGCGCCGCGGCGCGCCGCGCGCCGGCGCCGGTGCGTGTGCCCGCCTCGGCCCTGGCAGAGACCGACCTGCCGACCGCCGTCGCCGGCCGCGACGGCTACCGAATGCGTCCCATCCGCACGCCGGTGATGGTCAGCGGCATGCCGCGGCGCGTCCTCGACGACCTGGCCGACGACCTCGCCCCGTACGGCCTGGTGCCGATGGCGGGCGGCGGCACGGGGCACAACCTGCCCGGGGCCGCCAAAATGGAACCCGGCGCCCCTCTGGCCGTCACGCTCCTCCGCGGCGACATCCAGATGACCGTTATGGGTACGGTCACCGAGGTGACCAGCGACCGCGTCCTCGGTTTCGGGCACAGCCTGTTCGGCCTCGGCCGGTCGAACTACCCCCTCATGACGGGCGTGGCCCAGGTGGTCGTCCCCTCCCTGCGCTCCTCGTTCCGGATAGGCGCGCCGGTCAAGGAGATGGGCCGAATCCTCTGGGACGAGGAAACGGGCGTCCTCGGCCAGGTCGGCAAGGAGCGGGCCCCGATGGTGCCCGTCACGATCACGGTCACCGGGCCGGGCAAGGGCAAGGAGCGGTCTTACGCCTCCGAAATGATCCACAGCCGGGACCGATCAGGGCTCCTGGCGGCGATCGCGGTGCGCAGCGGGCTGCTCGCCCACAGCGACCTGCCCATCGACCACACCGTCCGATACCGCGTCCGGGTCAAGCCCGTCGGCCGGGAGCCGCTCGTCCGGGAGAACTTGGTCGTCTCGCCGGCCGGCGACGGCTACGTTCAGGCCGTCGTCCGGAACTTGGTCTCGACGGCCATGGAGAACCCGTTCGAGAACCTGGACCTGGAGTCGGTCCAGGTGGAGGCCCACATCGAGCGCGGCCGGCGGATGGCCGAGATCGAAAAGTCCCGCGCCCTGCGGAACCGGGTCCGGCCTGGCGGCACGGTGCCGGTCGAGATCAAGATCCGCCCCTGGCGGCAGTCGCCGCGCTGGATGACCGTTGACGTGCCCATCCCGGAGGACTATCCCGAGGGCGCCTACACGCTGGTCCTCTGCGGCGGCGAGGAGGCGCTGAGGCAGGAGCGGCGGGAAGCGCCCGCCCGCTTCGTCCCGGACGACCTGGCCGGCCTCCTGGACATCGTCGCGCGCGAGAACCCGCGCGACCGGCTGTACGTGCGTCTGGAGCGCCCCGGCCGGGGCATCGCCATCGGCCGGGAGGAACTGCCCAACCTGCCCGCCTCGATGCGGTCCGTCCTGGCCGCCTCCGCCCGCCGGCAGGTGAGCCCCGTGACCGAGTCCCGCGTCACCACCCGACCGATGGACTGGGTCGTGACGGGCGGCCGGCAACTGACCATCACCGTCGACCGCGAGGCGCCCGAGTAGGCGCGCGGTTCGAGCCCGCCGCGCGTACCGCGCGGTGGACCTCCTGGGCCACCGCGCGCCCACGTTTGCATCGTGCGCGGCGGGCCGGGAGGTCCGCTGCGCGGAAAACCTGACCGAACCCCGGAGCACCACCCATGACCCATCGTATTCTCTGGACGGCCCTGGCGGCCCTGGCGCTGGCGGCGAGCCCCGCCAACCTCCCGGCCCGCACCGACACCTTTCTGGAGACGAACCAGGACCAGTTCGACGAGGGTGAGTTCGACGGCATGGTCTCGACCAGCCTCGGCGGCCTGCGCCTCGGCCGCGCTCTGGACGACCTCCTGGCCGAGACACCCGGCGTCGACTACGTCGCCCGCTGCGCCCGGGCGCCCGACGGCGCCCTCTATGCCGTCACCGGCGGCAGCGGCCGCATCTACCGCGTCGCCGACGCCAAGGTCACGCTGTACGCCACCCTCGAGGACCCGTACCTGTTCAGCGTGGTGGCCGAAGAGAACGGCGACCTGTACGTGGGATCGGGCGGCACGGCCGGCCGCATCTGGCACGTGGCCCCGCCCAAGGGTGACGAGAAGGAACCCCAGGCCGAGGTCCTCTTCGAGGACGAGGCGGTCAAGTACGTCTGGGACCTGGCCTGGATGGCCGACGGCGCCCTCGCCGCCGCCACCGGCGACCAGGGCCAACTCCTTCGCGTCCAGCCCGACGGCAAGCACAGCGTCCTCATCGACTCGGAGGACGACCACGTCCTCTGCCTGACCGTCGGTCCGGACGGCACGCTCTACGCCGGCACCGATGGCGAGGCCATGGTCTACCGGTGGACCGACGGAAAGGCCTTCGTCCTCTACGACGCCGGTGAGAGCGAGGTGACGGCCCTGGCCACCGACGCCGACGGCAACCTGTACGTCGGGACCTCCAGCGGGCGGGCCGGAAGGGCCGCCGGTGTCTCGCCCCGGCCCCAGCCGCCGCAGACCAACGGCAACGGGAACGGCAACAACGACGCGGCCCCGGCCGCCTCCGACAACGACCCGAGCGACGAAAGAAACAACGAACCCCCCGACGCCGAGGCCCCCGACGCCTCCGACGCCGACACAGAAGCAAGCGACGCCGAGGAGGAGACACCGGATGCCGAGCCGGCCGGCACCCCAATAGCCGAGGCACGCAAACTCGCCCACACTGTCCAAGCCGCCCGCAAGACCAGCGGCGGTGGACCCGGAAAGGGCGGAGCGGCCGCCGGCGCCTCAGTCTACCGCATCACGCCCGACGGCCTCGCCACGCCGCTGTTCGACGCCGACGAGGGCCTCCTGCTCGCCCTGGCCGTCCACGCCGACCGCCTTCTCGTCGGCACGGGCGACCCGGGTCGGATCTACGAGGTCGGCCTGGCCAACGACGGCGAGGAGCAGGCCTGCCTGGCCACCGTCGATCCGAAGCAGGTGATGGCCCTGGTCGTCCCGGAGGCCGGCCGGCCCATCGTCGCCACGGCCGGTCCCGGCCGTCTGTACGCCCTCTCGGAAGGTCACGCCCGCCGCGGCACCTACACCAGCCAGGTGTACGACGTGGGCGGCTCGGCCCGGTGGGGCGCGCTCCAATGGCGCGGCCGGACGCCGGACGGCACCAAGGTCCAACTGGCCACACGCACGGGAAACGTCGGCGACCCCGAGAAGGGCCTCTGGTCCGACTGGTCGAAGGGCCTGTCGAAGCCCAGCGGCAAGGTGACGAGCCCGCCCGCCCGGTACATCCAGTTCCGCGTCGCGATGGAGACGAACAACCCCGACCGGACGCCCCTGCTGGAACAGTTCGAGGCGGCGTATCTGCGGGCCAACGAGCCGCCAAGGGTCGTCGCCATCTCCGAGATCGCTTACGGCGACAAGCAGAACCGTGCCCAGGCCATCCAGCGGTTCCGACAGGCCATGCGCAAGCGCGCTTCCGGCAACAACCGGCACGGCCGACCGCCCCGGCCGCCCGCCCCCAAGGGCTCCCAGCCCATCCGAGTCTTCCAGTGGCAAGCCGAGGACCCCAACGGCGACACCCTCCGCTACCGCCTCGACTTCCGCGGTCAGGGCGAAAAACGGTGGATTACACTGGAAGACGACCTGACCCGTCCCGAGTACGCCTGGAATACCAACACCGTTGCCGACGGCTGGTACGAAATCAGGGTCGTCGCCTCCGACCGCATGGACCATCCCGCCGACCTAGCCCTTCGCGACGAGCGCGTCAGCGACCCCGTCCTGATCGACAACACCGCGCCGATCCTGGAGAACGTCAAGGCGAAACTCGAGAAGGGCGACGAGAACGAGGGCCCCCACGCCGTAGTCACCTTCACCGCCCGCGATGCCACCAGCCGGCTGACCGAGGCGGCCTACACGGTGGACGCCGACGACGACTGGCAGACCATCGCGCCCCAGGACCGCCTGTTCGACACGCCGCGCGAGACGTTCCGATTCGTCACCGACGTCCTTGGCCCCGGACCGCACCGCATCGGCATCCGGGCCGTCGACGAGGCAAACAACCGCGGCCACGCCGCCGTCACGGTGGTCGTGGAAGAGTAGTGCGCAACGCGCGGCGGGTCTGTGTGAAGCGCGGCGGACAGTCCTGCCCGCCGCGCCGCTGCGCGCGGTGCCCAGGACTGGACACTGCACGGCCTTGCGCGCCTGCCTTTTAGCCGCAACTCGAAGCGGAGCGCGCCCCACTGCGCGTCGCGGCCAAAAGCCGCGCCGACCGCGGGCCCCCGGCCGTCAGCGTCAGCCGCCGCGACTCGGGCCCCGTCACCTCCAACCGCACCCGCATACAATCGTCCGGCAAAGTTTCAGGCGCGCGGTCGGCCCATTCCAGGGCGGCCAGGCCGTCGCCTTCGAGCATTTCCTCGGCCCCGATGGCCGACAGGTCCGCCGACCCGCGCAGCCGGTACGCATCGAGATGATAGAATGGGATGCGGCCGTCGGGGAACTCGTGGCACAGGACGAACGTGGGACTGGTGACCTCGCGGGCGCGGGCGGCGCCGAGCCCCTCGGCCATGCCCTTAGCCAGGTGCGTCTTGCCGCTGCCCAACTCGCCCACCAGGGCGACGGCATCGCCCGGCCGGGCGGCGGCACCGAGGCGTCGGCCGAGGTCAATCGTCTCGGCCACGCTCGCCGAGTCCGTGACCCAGGTCCCGGCGCTCATGCCGGCCCCTCGCCGCGGAAATGTTCGTAGCCGGAGGGTTCGAGCGGCCGGCGCGTGCCGTCGGCCGACAGGAGCGCGGCGCCCCCGCCCTCGACGATTCGGCCGATGGCCGTCAGCGGCAGGTCGCCGAGCGGGCGCTCGCGCGCCAGGCGCGAGGCGTCCTCGGCCGAGACCGCCAGGAGGAGTTCGAAGTCCTCCCCGTCCGAGAGGGCGTGGTCGAGCGGCGTCCGGCCGTCGGTCTCGGCCGCCCGCCGGGCGTCCGGCGAGACGGGCACAGCCGGGGCGTCGACCTCCGCCCCCACGCCGCCCTCGCGCAAAAGGTGCAAGAGGTCCGTCGAGAGGCCGTCCGAGAGGTCAATCATGGCGTGCACCCGGGCCGCGCGGGCCAGCCGACGGGCCTCCGCCACCCGCGGGACAAACTCAAGGTGCCGGCCCAGACCGGACCCGCCCAGCCGGCCCGTGACCAGCAGCACGTCTCCCGGTCGGGCGCCGGCGCGGCGGACGGGCTCGATGCCTGCCGACCGCGCGACTACGGACGTGCCGACCGCCAGGCCGCCCGTCCAACTGGTCACGTCGCCGCCGGCGAGCGGGCAGGCGAGGCGCTGGGCGGCGTCCAGGATCCCCGCGCAGAGGGCCTCGGCGAAGGCCATATCCCGCCCCTCGGGCAGGGCCACCCACGCCACCGCCGCCACCGGTTCGGCCGCCATCGCCGCACAGTCCGACAGGCTGACCGCCAGGGCCTTGTACCCGACTCGCCGTGGCCCGGCCGTATCGAGCCGGAAGTGCGTGCCCTCCAGCAGCGTGTCGGTCGTGACGAGGGCGTCCGTCTCGCCGAGACGGACGCGGGCCATGTCGTCGCCCGGACCGATGGCGACGGTGGCCGCGTCGCCGGCGGTGCATCGGCGGATCCAATCGATGAGGGCCCGTTCGCCTTTGTGGGATGCTGCCATCGCGCGCCCCCGCGGAGGCTGCCCGGCCACCCGCTTCCATCGTATAACCTTCCATGGCCGGCCCGGGGTTATCCAAGCAAGAAGTGTATCATCTTTCCTCCGCAAGGGGAAGACGTCGGCGGTAGTGTGACCGAGCGCATGTGGAGTCCGGGGTACCCTCGTCCCCCTTGTCCCCCTTGTCCGGAGACACCCCCTCCAACCGTGCCGACACGTTCATCGGAAGATTTCGCCTTCGCATACGGCCCCCTTCCCTACCTGCTGCGGTTAAGCACCTGCAACCTCGGCACCTGAGAGGTTTACCCTTTCGCGCTATCCCGGAATGGGCGATCTCGTATCCAGACCTCCTTGATTTCCGGGCCCTCTGGAGATATTCTTGGTTGGCGTGATCGCCGCTCTGCAGGGAGGTCTTGCGGCACGCGGAAGAAACGCTGTAAGGTCGACCCGGTGTTGCCCGACAAAGGGGAGGTGGTAGGGATCTTCTTGCATCACCGGTAATGCGTGGAGACGGCGAGATGCAAGGCGCGTATTCGACGGCTTTCTGCGGTTCTCCCGGCCGCGGCGAGAGGGGACATCGCGGGCCTCCTTCCTGCGCCCAGCATGGTGCTGCGCGGCCGATTGTCGGGAAGGTTAGCGCCAGAAAATCCCCGGTTCCAAAGAACCGATGGAAGCGCTTTAGACAAGGGAAGATGCGCCCGTAGCTCAGCAGGAGAGAGCGGCGGTTTCCTAATTGAGCCAGGTCAATTCGCGCAAGTAGCTGTCCTGACTTTAGTTACAGAGCCGAAAAGGACTTGCGTTCGAAAGCACGGAACCGCTGTAAACGCACCTTTCCGTCCCAAACCGCCCTTCCGGTTGTCGCGACAACCGTTTCCTCGGGCCTCGTGTCGGCAGGCCCGGCGAAGGTCACATACGGATACTCCAGTGCCGAGTTCCCAGACTGAGCATTCTGGAGGCAACTCGGCATGCTGGCTGGGTTCCGCCAGCTGACCAGCCCGGCACTCGTTGGCGCCGTGATGGCTTGCACTGGTTCCACTGCCGGCGTACACTTTCGCGCAGAACCCGCACGGGAGACGCGCATGCTTCTCCAGATCGCCCTTGCCGTGACGGACGAGACGACCCGCCGCCGTCTGCGGTCGCTGCTCCGGGAGCAGGATGCGGTGATTCACGTCGTCAAGGGCCGAAAGGACCTCTGGGCCCGTGCCGCAGAGAAGAACCCCGACCTCATCCTGATTGACCAGGCGGCCCTTGAGGCGGCTCTCGAAGAGGGCGAAGTCTTCCATCGCGGCACGGTCGACGCGCCGGCCATGGTGGCCATCTCGGACGGCGAGTCGCCCGGCGAACGGGCGGCGCTGATCGCCGCCGGTTGCGAGGCGGTCCTCTTTGCCGGCCTGGACGAGCCGGCGCTGGCCGGGGCGCTGCGCGCCATTCTGGACGAACGCCGGGCGGTCCTCAGCCGGGACCTCGCCCGGCGGCCGCTGGCCGAGCCGCGCCTCCGCGACTTCGTCTCCGAAAGCCCCACCATGCAGGTGTTCATGGAGATGGTACACCGGGTCGTGCCCGGCGAGACCGCGCTCCTGATCCTCGGCGAAACGGGTGTCGGCAAGGAGCGGCTGGCCCGGGCGGTTCACGCCGAGGGGCCACGCGCCGGCGGTCCCTTCGTCGCGGTCAACTGCGGGGCGCTGCCCGAGGCCCTGCTGGAGAGCGAACTCTTCGGCCACGAGGAGGGTGCCTTTACCGGGGCCACGCGGACTCGGCGGGGCGCGTTTGAACTGGCCCACGGCGGCACGATCTTCCTCGACGAGGTCGGCGACATGCCGCCCCATCTCCAGGTGAAACTGCTGCGGGTGCTCCAGGACCACGAGGTCCAGCGTGTCGGGGCGGAGGGGCCGTTTGCCGTGGACGTGCGGGTGATGGCGGCCTCGAACCGTGACCTCGAGGCCGACGCGGAGGCCGGCCGCTTCCGCCGCGACCTCTTCTACCGGATTAGCGTCGTGTCGCTCACCGTGCCGCCGCTGCGCGAGCGGGTGGAGGACATCCCGACGCTGGCCCAGAGTTACGTGGAGTACCATCGGCCTCGCGTCGGCCGCGATGTGCGCGGCGTGAGTGACGAGGCCGTCGAGGCCCTTCGCCGATATGGCTGGCCGGGCAACGTGCGGGAACTCATCAACGTGGTCGAGCGGGCCATGCTGCTGTGCCGCGGCGACACGATCACCCCGGGCGACCTGCCTGCTGCCATCCGCGACTGCGGACCGCGCAGCCGGCCGGTCCTTGCCCTGCCGTGCCAGACCGAAGAGGTCCCGTCCGAGTGGCTGGACCGCCCGCTCAAGGACGTGCGCGGCGCGATGGTAGCTGACCTCGAGCGCGCCTACCTCGCTGCCATGCTCCGGGCGACCGGCGGCAAGGTTGGCGAGGCCGCACGCCGGGCCGGCATCGACCCGCGCTCCCTGTACGAGAAGATGCAGGCCTACGGCTTGTCGAAGGAGGATTTCAAGCCGCAGGCCGATCGAAGCGCTGGCAACCGCGGACGTTTCGCCGCCGGCAAGAAGGCCGCAGACTCCACCCCCTGACTCCTTCCGGTTGTCGGAACACGTCAGGCAACGCGGAGGACACCGTCGTACCCGTACGGCCCGGTGACGACACCGAACGCCGCATAGTCGGGATACCAGCATCCGTCGCAGCAGTACCGGAATCGGTAGGTTCCGGGGGCGAGGCGGAGGCGGGCTTCCCAGGCACCCCTCCCTACAGGCCGCATGCGAATCTCCTCCGGCCGCCACCCGTTGAAATCCCCCGCCAGGAAGACGCGTTGTGCCCCGGGACGCAGGAAGCGAAACGCCGCCAGGCTCTTCGTGATGGTAACCACGGGTTGACTTTCGCAGCGCCCCTCCACGTCGTACGGTTATGCCATGACGGCGACGGAGTTGACGGTTCCGACCGGACTGACGGCATAGTCACCATTGTCCGGGTCGGTCATCTACTGCTCGTCGACGACGTACTTGTACTGGTAGGTTCCGGGACCGATAGAAAGGGTTAAACCGAACGTCCCCTTCTGCCTCCGCATGGCTACGGGCTCCCAACCCGTGAAGTCGCCGGCCAGAAAGACCTGTCGGGCCTCGGACCCCGGTGCGACCGTGAACCGCATCGTGCCTTGCTTCTTCCCGTTCTTGACCATGATGGCCTCCTTCCCTGTTCGTCCACTGGCAGCCGACCCGCCGGGGAATGCCGACGCGCGTCAGGATCAGCGCCGCTCGAGCGGTTCCACCCGGGGGTCCTTGTGCCAGGGGGGCCGCGTCTCGGATACCTTGCGCTCCGGAGGCGTGATGCGCCGCGGCGTCTTGTCGCGAGGCGGGGGCTTTTTCTTCTCCATGGCTTTCTACCTTCCGCCGGTCGTCGTACCACGTGATAGGGCAGTGCCTGGGCCCGGCCTCGTGCAGGAACTGCAAGCCCCATGCCGGACGCCTAACGACAGGTTCTCGGCCCCGCACGCCCGTGTGGCGCACCGGCGGACGAGGTGTTCTCATCCTGCGCCTCCGAATCGGGCCTGCGCCTCCGGAAAAGGGCGGGCCTTTGGGCCCGAAACCCTGGCGGTGGCCGCGGATGCCACCGGCACCGCCATAGAACCCGCCTTGACGGCCCAGAAAACCGGCGGACGCCGGCGCCCGACGTTTGGCATCCGCCTTGCACTTCTGAAATCCTAGCGGCGGCCGAGTGGCCGTCGGCAGGTTTCGTGAGCGGAAGGACCCTTGGCGAAAGGAACGTCCAATGGCAGAGCAGAAGAAGCAGGGCAAAGGCCGCAAGCCGGGCAAACAACCGAAGAATCAGAAGTAGAACTGCCCGCAGGCCCGCTGCCCGGCGCGGCACCGTCGCGCCGGGCCACGGGCCCTGTCAACCGCAACGGCATACGCTCCGAAATGGAGGTGAAACGATGCCACGCACCAGATGGTGGAAGATGTTTCTTACGGCGTTGATGGTTGGCGCGCTCGTCCTTCCGTTCGGCTGCCGAAAGGAAGCCGCGCCGTCCGACGACCGGCTGGATGAGCCTGAGTCCCCCGAGACCGAACCGGCGGAGGCGGTCTTCCCCGAATCGGACGACACGCTGAAACCTACCCTCTGGGACGAGTCGAAGACCGACCTCGACGCGTATCTGGAAACCGAGCCAAACCCCGTTGTGCCCGGCGATTCTGACGCGTTCTGATCGCCGCGGTGTCCCCACACGGCACGGTGGCCGGGCCTGCCCCCGAGCGGGCCCGGCCCGCTTTTGGGTAGAGGAGACACGGCATGACCACGGCGTGTCGTGCAGTCCGTTGCGGGATAGATGGCCAGCGCCCCTCGGGTGGGTACAAGCCCGGCGATAGCGTCGACGGCCCCCATTCGGCCTTCTTCGTCCGAGCGGCCGTTCTTCTGGTTGTTGCCGTCGCTTTGGTCTTCCCTGCAAAGCCCACGGCCGCCGCGGGCGACGAGCCGGTGGCGGGCCGGCCGAGCGCGTCGGCTTCCGTTTCGTACGATGCAATCGTCATCTCGGAAGACGAACCGTGGCTTCTGACGGTTGCGGCCCCGGTGGCGGCCCGGCTGCGCGGGCCGGCCGGACCGCCGCTGCTCCTGGTGGCGCCCGGTCCCCGACGCACCGGCAGGGTTTCAGAAGCGGCGGTCGCCGACAATAGCGAGGGCAGCGAGCCCGTCGAGCCTTCGAACCCCGCTTGGCCGCCGGCCCCTGCTCTGGTGGCGGCGGTCCGGCGGCCGCTCACCATCCGTGCCTTGGCCGAGGGGCAACCGCCGGACGACGCCACCAGTTCCGACACCCTCGCCATCCCGCCTGGCATCCAGGGCACCTTTCTGCTCGCGAAACGTTTCTGGAGCACCGCCGACACGGTCGTCGTGGCGCGGCTGGACGAGCCGGCGCCAGCCCTTCTGGCCTCGGCGTTGGCGGCTCATCTGGCCGCGCCGCTGCTCCCGATGGAGTCGGCGTTGGACGAGAGCCTGTTGCCGGAACTGCTGCCGGCTCTCGGCGCGCGGCAGGTGCTCTTCGCAACCGACCGGCCGAACGACCGGCCGCCGTGGACGGAGGCGATCGGCGTGGCCGTCGAAACCGTC
>Ga0180434_10007503_pt1 | contig 12261 bp, 10 predicted proteins | sample SS_ome_7_FD_132453 | JGI IMG/M metagenome (GOLD analysis project Ga0180434, IMG submission 132453) | Hypersaline lake sediment archaeal communities from the Salton Sea, California, USA - SS_1_D_2 metaG | ecosystem: Environmental > Aquatic > Non-marine Saline and Alkaline > Hypersaline >... | reverse complement strand
TTGTTATTGCAAGGTCTGTATCATAACGGATATTACAGATTTTCTATGAAAAAATTTCATGTCCCAGAATGCTCTAAAAGCAGGCGCACTCGTGCTTTACAAAAGCCGGCCTGCTGTTGTCACCGACATCGGTGAAAAAATCACTATCCAGATAGAACCGAAAAAAGCCAAGCGGGTACGCGACAAGGATATAGAACTGCTGCATTCCGGCCCGATAGCCGATGCCAGCAAGCTGATAGCCGAGCCGGTTGATGTTGAAGAAGCCTGGGAACTGCTGGAGGGAGACAGTTGCAACCTGGCTGACCTGAGTGATCTGCTGTTCGGTGACTTCACTCCTGAAACTGCATGGTCAAGCTGGACTGCGGTTGTAGAAGGCGTGCATTTTTCCGGCTCTCCAGCTGAAATCACAGCACGAAGCAGGGATGATATTGAATCAGACCTTGAACAGATCCGTCAGAAACAGCAGGAAGAAGAAGCAAAGCGGCGCTTTTTTGAAAACATTAAAAATGCCACCCTGGAAGAGGCGGATTGCAAGCGCCTGTCAGAAGTGGAAATGCTGGCACTGCAAACCACAGACAGAAGCCAGATCCTCAAGCAGCTGGATATCAAACAGACTCCTGAATCTGCCCACCAGTTTCTGATCAACTGTGGTTACTGGGACAAGGAATACAATCCCTTCCCGAAACGTCTCCAGGTAGCACTTGAGCAGCCTGATTTGCCGGTACCGTCATTGCCACATGAGGACAGGCTGGATCTGACAAATATACAGGCCTGGGCTATCGATGACGAGGGCAGTGAGGACCCGGATGATGCTATCAGTTATCACGACGGCATGTTGTGGGTTCACGTGGCGGATGTAGCGGCGCTGGTGCCACATGACAGTGAACTTGATATGGAGGCACGCTCGCGTGCCGCAAACCTGTATTTGCCTGAAGGTATTATTCATATGCTGCCACACGGGCTGACCGCCGAACTCGGGCTGGGTCTGCAGGAAATTTCACCGGCTCTGTCGATTGGTATGAGAGTTGATGAGTCTGCACGAATCAGCGAAGTGAAAGTCGTAACAAGCAGGATCAAGGTAACACGCCTGACCTATGCAGATGCCAATACCCGGCTGCAAGAGTTAATGCCTGAAGTGAAAAGGATTTGTGAGAGGTTTCGCCAAAGGCGTCGTGCAAACAATGCCGCTGAAATTAACTTGCCTGAAGGCAGTGTCAGACTGGTCGAGGGTGAAGTGGTGATCCGGCCAATGGATAAACTCGCCAGTCGACAAATGGTCGCCGATGCCATGTTGATGGCGGGAGAAGCCGTGGCTGGTTTCTGTCTGCAAAACAGTATTCCTATTCCATACGCGACACAGCCTGAACCGGAACAAATCCAGCAGCCTGAGAAAATGTCAGAAATGTTTGCCTACCGGCGCCAGTTCAAGGCCAGTCGTACCAGCTTGCAGCCGGAAGCCCACTTTGGCCTGGGGCTGGAACAGTATACGCGCTGTACCAGTCCACTTCGACGCTACCAGGATCTGAGCGTTCATCAGCAGTTGCGTGCCTTTATCAGGGGCGACTCAGTGCTGGATGAAACGCAATTGTCAGAAAAACTCATGTCCCAGGATCAGCTATCAGGGTCAATACGCAGGGCAGAGCGCTTTTCCAACCAGCACTGGAAACTGGTTTTTCTGCAAAGAAACCCGCAGTGGCAGGGACAGGCAGTCATTGTCGACAAGGATGAACGCAAGGCCTCCATCATCATTCCCGAACTGGCAATGGAGACAAAAATCAGAACGCGTGAAAATTTTCAGCTTGATGATACAATCAGTGTTCGTGTAACAGGCGTGGATCTGCCGGAACAGACGGCTTATTTCCAATGTCTTTAATCGTAACAGCAGGATTTCCAGCATGACTTCTGAATCTTCCATCAAACCTCTGAGTACTTCAGATATTTCCCGGCCCTCTACCGGTTTTACCCAGTATTGCATGGAGGAACTGGAACGCCGACGCAATTCCGGTGAGAAATTCGATGAAGCTGCCTTCATGGAAGCCATGGAACTGGCCATTGCCAGACTGCAAACGCTGGAAGACGAGGAACAGTTATGATTATCACCAGTATCAAGGCGGAAAACGTTCTCAAGTACAAGGCGCTGAATCTTCCTGATTTGCCTGAAAAAGGTGTGGTTGCCATCAGCGGCAAGAATGAATCCGGTAAAAGTACCATCGGTGAAACGGTCTGTTTTGCCCTGTTTGGAAGAACCTTTTCACTGTCTGAAAATGAACTGGACAAGGTGGTTCACTGGGGTAGTGGTGGCTGTTCTGTTTCCATGACGTTCAGGATCGGCCCCAGTGATCACTATCTTATCGAACGCTTTCTTGATAAAGAAGGTACCCACAGCGCCAAGTTCAGCCGACTGGGGGAAGAAGACCTGCCGATTGCCCGTGGTGTTGAAGGCGTAGCCGATGCATTATTCATGGTGCTGGGATATGACTACGACGAGTTTGTAGATTCTTTCTACCTGGCGCAGCGCGAGATCAAGGCGCCGCAGCCCAATAGTCATACTGTCAAGGCCATGGCCGGTATCGCGGCACTGGAATTTGTGAATGAGCAGTTTGACGAGGAAATTGCTGAACAGGAAGATGTGGTCACCATGTCGCGCTTCCGCAGCGACGAAATTGATGCAGAACTTGACGAACTGGCAATAAAGGATGGACACCTCAAAGCTCTTGAAGATGAACTGGGACTGGTCAGATCTGCCGAAGCGGAAAATAACGACAAAATTGAACAATTGAAAGTGGATGTTGCTGCCTATCGCGATACCTTGCCTGACATCCAGGCTGCGCGAAACAGTATCGGTCGCAATAAAATGGCAAGATTCTTCTTTTTTCTGCTGGCGATCATTGCCGGAGGAGTCTGGGGAGCATTAACCCAGCAGCCTGACCACCAGCTGTCCCAACAACTATTAGAGCAGATTACCGCCCATCTACCTAACTGGAACGAACAGCACCTGCAGGGCACCATGTATCTGGCTGCTGCAATGGGTGTGCTGTTCCTGTTTGCACAGATCAGGCTCTGGTCGCTCAAAAGTCGCCTTAAAGATCTGATGCAGGTTGCCCAACGGGCTTCCGAGACCATCAAGGCATCGCATCAACGCAATGTGGTACTCGGTGATTCTCTGCTTGATCGTGACGAAGATGAGTCTGAGCAGGAAGAAATTGAAATCGGGCTTGAGCCGAATGAGTTTTCCGAAATGCTCGAACAGGTTGATGCCGAAAGTCCAGAAAAAGAACAACCGCCGGAAGCTGTCGAAAATACTGAAGAAAACAATGTTATCCGGCCTGCCGGCCAGGAAATCAACCGAATAGCCTCCAGAGTCGCAAATGCCAGTATCAATGGTTCTAAAGTTGACGAGGTCACGGATCAGGAAATCAACTGGACCCGTGATGAAATCTCGCGTTTGCAGATCCTTTCTACAAACCTTGACCGGGCTATTTACGATGAACAGCAGCGCCTCAAGCATGCCGGTCGACTGAATGATGAAAAACAGTCCCTGGCGGAGAAAATCCTGCATTCAGAAGCCCGCATCAGTACGCGTACGCTTGCCAATGAACTATTGGCTGGTGCCAACAAGCATATGTCAGCACAGTTCAATAACGATGTGCGTGACCTGGTCAGTCGTACCCTGCCTCTGTTTACCGAGGGGCGTTACGAGCATCTGCAGATTGACGAAAATATGGAAGTGTCAGTTTTCTCCGGCGAAAAGCGTGATTTCATGGATCTGGAGGAAGTCTCCAGTGGTACCCAGCGTCAGATCATGCTGGCTCTACGCCTGGCATTGTCGCAGGAACTGGTGAACCGTTCCGTTGAAGGTGAACAGTTTGTTTTCCTTGACGAGCCTTTTGCTTTCTTTGATGAAGCCCGCACAATCAATTCATTGAAAGTACTGCCTGACCTGTCTGATGAAATCAACCAGATTTTCGTTGTTGCCCAGGAATTTCCGGCTGCAAACATGGTTGATTTTGAGCGTCATATTGAGTGTTTCCGGGAAGTGGAAGCTATATAGAATAAATACAAATGTTTTATAAATGGCGAAACATGGCAGTAAATAGTGCATTGTTGTGTGTGCTGTTGATATCGCCTTTTTTACAGGCTGAAGACAAGGTTTATCGCCTGAAACTGGCGGAAACATGGCCAACCAATTATCCCATTCTGGGTGAAACCACCAAAAATATGGCGGCCCTGGCTGAAAGCATGTCCAACGGCCGCTTGAAAATCACCATCGATTCGAGAAACAAACATAAAGCCCCGTTCGGCGTCTTCGATATGGTTAAGGCGGGGCAGTATGATATTGGCCACTCGGCTTCCTACTACTGGAAAGGTAAAGATGCGAACACTCTCTATTTTACCACCATGCCGTTTGGCATGACCGCGGTTGAGCAATATGGCTGGTTTTATCATGGAGGTGGCCAGGAGTTGATGAACGAGGTTTATGCCAGGCACAATATTCTCTCATTTCCAGGTGGTAATACCGGTGTGCAGATGGGAGGCTGGTTTCAGAAAGAGATCAATTCGCTTGAAGATGTTAAAGGGCTGAAGATCCGCATACCCGGTTTTGCTGGAGAGATCTGGGCAAAGCTCGGTGCCAAGCCTGTGAATATACCACCGGGCGATCTCTATACCGCCCTGGAACGTCGAACCGTGGATGCTGTCGAGTGGGTTGGACCTTCGCTGGATCTGCGCATGGGGTTCCACAAGATCGCGCCCTATTACTATACCGGTTGGCACGAACCCTCCAGTGAACTGCAGTTTATGGTGAATAAACGAAAGTTTGAGAAACTGCCGGTTGATCTTCAGCAGATCCTGAAAACGGCAATGCGCACCGCCGCCTATGATATGTATATCCAGTCGCACCATGTTTCCGCTGCAAACTGGTATAGCATGAAGAAAGAGTTTCCAGGTATTCAGGTGAAAACCTTCCCGGCAGAGGTAATGGCCGCGATGCGCGCAGCCAATGATGAACTTTTGGCTGAATATGCAGCGAGGGATTCACTGGCCAAACGCATTCAGGAATCGCAACTTGCCTACCAGGAAAAGAGCAGGGGCTGGACCGAAATTGCAGAAAAGGCTTATCTGAACAGTTTATCCGAATAGCCTGTTATTCGATTCGAGCTGACTCAGAGCTTGATACGGTTGTTTTGAGTTAGTGGGGATTTCAACCCAAGTAATCTATTTATAAAATTTTTCTATCAATTTTGGGGCTTGAATTCTACTAATAAGCCCATAGATCTTGGACTTTCTATAAATTCCATTATCTGTCCACAGGAGATATTCAACCAATGACCGTTGAGGCTCAAAAAGAAACACTGGAATTCCAGGCAGAAGTCAGCCAGGTGCTAAACCTGGTGATTCGTTCACTATATTCCAACAAGGAAATTTTCCTCCGGGAACTGATCTCAAATGCATCTGATGCTGCTGAAAAACTGCGTTTTGAAGCATTAAGCGATGATGGCCTCTACGAAGATGATGCCAACCTGAGAATTCGTATTTCCGTCGACGAAGCAGCCGGTACCATCACTATTGATGACAATGGTATTGGCATGAGTCGCCAGGAAGTGGGTGAAACCATTGGCACCATCGCCAGTTCCGGCACCAAAAAATTCCTTGAAAAAATGACCGGTGACCAGAGCGAGGACAGCCAGTTGATCGGTCAGTTTGGCGTAGGCTTTTATTCAGCCTTTATCGTCGCTGATAAGGTCACCCTGATTACACGTCGTGCAGGTCTTGGGCCTGAACATGGTGTGAAATGGGTATCAAGCGGCGAAGGTAACTACAGTGTTGAAAATGTAGACTCGCCACAGCGTGGTACCCGTATCACCCTGCACTTAAGGGAAGACGACAAGGAATTCCTGCAGCCTTACCGCTTGCGCAGCATTATCAGCAAGTTCTCCGACCATATCGCCATGCCAATCGAAATGCTGGAAGAAATTCCGCCGGCCATGGATGAAGAGGGCGAAGACAAAAAAGAAGAAAAAACACCTGAATGGGAAAAGGTCAATAAAGGCACTGCGCTGTGGATGCGCAACAAGTCCGATATCTCTGCAGAAGAATACAACGAGTTTTACAAGTCAGTCGGTCATGACTTTGAAGACCCATTGCTACATGTTCACAACCGTGTAGAAGGTAAAAACGAATACACTTCATTGCTGTTTGTCCCATCCCGTGCTCCATTCGATATGTGGGATCGTGAACAGAAACATGGTGTAAAACTCTATGTACGTCGTGTATTCATCATGGACGAAGCCGACAAACTGATGCCTCATTACCTGCGTTTCGTTAAAGGTGTGGTTGATTCTGATGACCTGCCGCTGAATGTCTCGCGCGAAATTCTGCAGCACGACAAGAAAATCGATTCAATTCGTTCTGCCAACGTCAAACGTATTCTGGATTCCCTGGAAAAACTGGCCAAGAAAGATGAAGAAAAATACCAGGCATTCTGGAAAGAATTTGGCCGTGTACTGAAAGAAGGCCCCGCAGAGGACTTTGCCAACAAGGAAAAAATTGGCGGCCTGCTGCGTTTTGCCACCACCAAGTCTGAAGGCAATGAAGAAACGGTTTCACTCGATCAGTACATTGAAAACATGGTCGAGAAACAGGAAAAAATCTACTACATTACCGGTGATACCCTGGCTTCTGCCAAAAACAGCCCGCACCTGGAAATCTTCAAAAAGAAAGACATTGAAGTCCTGCTACTGACTGACCGCGTTGATGAATGGCTGGTTTCTCATCTGACCGACTACAAGGACAAGCACCTGCAATCCATCGCCAAGGGCCAGCTTGACCTGGGTGAACTGGAAGACAAGGAGGAGAAGGAACAGCTTGAAAAGGTTGCTGAAGAGAACAAGAGCCTGATTGAGCGTATTACCGAATCTCTGGGTGAGTCTGTCAAGGAAGTTCGTGTCAGCTCCCGTCTGACAGAATCTCCAGCCTGTCTGGTCGTTGGTGATTACGACATGAGCCAGAACATGGCGCGTGTTCTTAAACAGATCGGTCAGGATGCGCCGATGCCGACACCAATTATGGAAATCAATGTTGATCATCCTCTGCTCAATCGCATGGACAATGAAGCGGATGAAGACCGTTTCAAGGATATGGCGAAGCTGGTATTTGACCAGGCATTGCTGGCAGAAGGGGGCCAGCTTGAGGATCCTGCCGGTTTTGTTCATAACATGAATAAATTAATGCTGGATATGGCTGGATAAGAGCAGGGAGCTTCCAGTTGAGATTTGTAAATCAACCCTATATATCGCCATATACAGTCACTGAATTGGTTTCAATTCGAGACTGTGGCAAACTCGAATATTCGAAGTAAAGAAAATCAAAGGTAGGAAATTATGAAAGTAATTCTGTTAGGCGGCCCAGGTGCCGGCAAAGGCACCCAGGCGGGTTTCATCAAAGACAAATACAATATCCCGCAAATCTCCACTGGTGACATGCTGCGTGCACACGTAAAAGCCGGTAGTGAACTCGGTGTAGCCGCCAAGAAAATCATGGATGAGGGTGGCCTGGTTTCCGACGATATCATCATGGGTATGGTCAAGGAGCGCATTAAGGATGATGATTGTGCCAACGGTTACCTGTTTGACGGTTTTCCGCGCACCATTCCACAGGCTGAAGCACTGAAAGAAGCTGGTGTGCCTATTGATGCCGTCGTCGAAATTGACGTGGCTGATGAAGAAATCATAAAGCGTATGTCTGGTCGCCGTGTGCACCTGGCTTCGGGCAGAACCTATCACATTGTATTTAATCCACCCGCCGAAGAAGGCAAGGATGATGTGACCGGCGAACCACTGATTCAGCGTGATGACGACCAGGAAGAAACCGTAAAAGAACGCCTCAAGGTCTATCATGATCAGACAGAACCCTTGATCGACTTCTACAGCAAGGAAGCTGATGCGGGCAATTGCAAATATGTAAAAATTAATGGCATCGGCGGCGTAGAAGATATCCGTGACCAGATTTTCAATGGTTTGGGTTAAGTAAAAGCATTGAAAATGGTGACACGACTGCGTGTCACAGGTAATATGGTCCTATAAAGTTAAAGAGCCCTGTCAACAGGGCTCTTTTTTTACTTACTCAAATCAAAGGTGATTAATGTGGCTGTTGTAGATTTAACAGATGACAATTTTGAACAAACTGTAACTGAAAACGGTTTTGTAATCGTGGATTTCTGGGCAGAATGGTGTGGTCCATGCAAGTCATTTGCACCTACTTACACAAAAGTGTCTGAAGACCATCCTGATATTGTTTTCGCCAAGGTCAATACTGAAGAACAGCAGCAGGTTGCAGCGCATTTTCAGATTCGTTCTATTCCAACCCTGATGATTTTCCGTGACCAGATCATCATTTTCAGCCAGGCAGGTGCTTTGCCTGAAGGTTCATTCCGTGAACTGATTCAGAAAGCCAGCGAACTGGACATGGACGAAGTACGTAAACAAATTGAAGCAGAGCAAGCCGGAAACGCCTGATTCTGCATTTTGTAACTGGTGTATCCCCCTTATGCGGGGAGCCAGTCTCTTAATCTTTTTTGCCTTTGCCTTTGTTCAGAACGCTTTTGCAGCTTCTCTGGCAGATACTATTTCAAGTATCAAGCCTTCAATTGTTGCCATAGGCACATTCCAGAAAACCCGAAACCCCCAGTACGTTTATAAAGGAACCGGTTTCATTGTTGGAAACGGCAGACAGGTCATTACAAACAGTCATTTGATTCCTTCTAAACTTGATCACGAGAATCGTGAAATTCTTGCGGTTTTTTCCGGGGAGGGCAAACGCTTCAAGGTTATGCCGGCTGATTTGTTAAAAAGAGACGAAACTCATGACCTGGCGCTGTTAGAAGTTCAGTCTGCCTTGCCGGCACTGACACTGGGACATAACCGAAAATTGAGAGATGGATCAGGCATTGCCATCACGGGATTTCCACTTGGCATGGTGCTCGGACTTTATCCTGTGACTCATAAAGGGATCATTGCTGCCAGTGTGCCTCTGGTTATACCTCCTGCACAACAGAAAAACCTCACTACTGACATGATCAGGGCGCTTCGCAATCCTTTCACGGTGTATCAGCTTGATATTACGGCCTATCCAGGCAATAGCGGCAGTCCTGTCTATGATCCTGTCAATGGTGAGGTGGTTGCCGTGATTAATTCCGGTTATGTAAAAGGCAAAAAGGAAGCTGCACTATCGACCCCCAGCGGAATTACCTATGCCATTCCGGTGAAATTTGTAAAGCAATTGCTAACGCATTAAGCAGGCCTGTCTTATTGCCTGTTGATTTATTCTGTGTAGTTGAAATAGCGGATTTCCAGAGGTTCTGTGACTGGTATGTAACAAAGCGAGGCTTCAAAGCCTTCAATGTTAATGATAATGGAATTCGTATTGTGTATAGCTGAGGTTTTCTCGCCGAAAATACCTTCTCCATGTGATTTTTGTCTGGCTTCAAATTCAGTCCAGGCCCTGATAAAAGCTCTTTCGGGCTGTTCGTCCTGTTTCAGAACTTGAATCATCTCTGTATCGAAAACCTTTTGAGCAATTTTTTCCCAGTTTTTTATTTCTTTATGCTGTTCAAGGTCGATACCCAATTCAATAATGGGTGACACTGCCAGTAAAATGAGTTCTCCAGAATGGCTCAGGTTGAACCTGAGGTCAGCTGTGTTGCCAACAAGAAATGGTTTTCCCTGTTGAGTTGTTTGAAATTTGAGTTCGCTAGCAGGCTGTTTGAGGTAAGATGCAAATAGTCGACGCATGACAAGGCGGCTGCATAGGTATGTTTGCCGAGCAGTTTCGTTTTTGAAATCGTGTGAGCGTTTTAATTCATCCTGAGAAAGGACTTCGAGCTCGCCAGGTTCGGGATCAAACAGGAGGATTTTCCAGACGTGGATTTCGTCAGGAGAAGAAAACTCTGCCGTGTTGGCATCATTCCATCTACAGTTATTATGTGAAGTTGGCATGCTCTTCTAAAGTGAATCAATGATAAAAATAAGGCAAAGAAAAACTGTAGCCGATATTCAGTGGCCCGATACAGTACACCCGCTATTGCAAAGAATCTACTCTGCACGCCATGTTGAGCGGGTCGACGATATTGAGCTGTCGTTAAAAAAATTGTTACCTCCAAACGGCTTAAAAGGTCTGAATGAAGCAGTCGCGCTGCTTGCAGATGCTGTTACGGATCAGCAACACATCATGATTATCGGTGACTTTGATGCCGATGGTGCCACCAGCACGGCGTTGGCCATGCGCGTATTAAGAACCATGGGTGCAGGGAAGGTTTCTTACCTGGTGCCGAATCGTTTTGAATACGGCTATGGCTTGACCACGGGGATTGTTCAGGAAGCGTTGAAGCAAAATCCCAGCCTGATTGTCACCGTTGATAATGGCATTTCCAATATTGAAGGTGTTGAGCTTGCCAAAGCCCATTCAATCAAGGTGCTGATTACCGATCATCACTTGCCGGGCAGGCAGTTGCCGGATGCCGATGCCATTGTAAATCCCAATCAGCCTGACGATCAGTTTGAGAGTAAATCCCTTGCCGGTGTTGGTGTCATATTCTATGTATTAAGCGCATTGCGCAAACAGTTGCGTGAGATGGGCTGGTTTGAGCAGAAGGGAATTTCTGAACCCAACATGGCGGATTTACTGGATATCGTGGCATTGGGAACGGTTGCAGATGTGGTACCGCTGGATAGAAATAACCGCATCCTGGTCAATGAAGGTCTAAAGCGTATTCGTGCCGGTCAATGTGTAAAGGGCATAACCGCCTTGCTTGAAGCTGCCCAGCGAAACCCGGCAAGGCTGGTCAGTGCAGATTTAGGATTTGCCGTGGGGCCAAGGCTGAATGCTGCCGGTCGACTTGATGATATGTCGGTAGGTATTGAGTGTCTTTTGGCAGATGACGACAGTGCTTACCAACTGGCTTACCAGCTGGACAGCTTGAACAGGGAACGTCGCAGTATCGAAAGCGGCATGCAAAGCGAGGCATTGCGATATCTCGATCAGATTGATATTGAAGATCAACCGGTGTTCGGCTTATCACTGTACGATGAAAGCTGGCATCAGGGAGTTATTGGTATTCTTGCCTCGCGTATCAAGGAGAGAATTCATCGACCGGTTATCGTCTTTGCACCGGGAGATGATGGCGAAATCAAAGGATCAGGACGTTCGATCAGCGGTATTCACATTCGTGATGCGCTTGAGGCTGTTTCCAGTCAGCATCCGGGATTGATAAAGAAATTTGGCGGGCATGCCATGGCAGCAGGATTGACCCTGTTAGAAGCTGATTTCAGCCTTTTTGCCGATGCCTTTAATCAACAAATCGATCAAATGAGCAATGATGAAATGCTGGAAGCCGTTATATTAACAGATGGTCAGCTGGAAACAGGATATTTCGATATTCAGACCGTAGAAATTCTGGAGCAGGGTGGGCCATGGGGGCAGGCCTTTCCTGAGCCGCTGTTCAATGGCAATTTCAGAGTGGTAAGCCAGCGGGTTTTAAAAGACAAACATGTCAAGATGGTATTGTCGCCCGGGGATGAACCAGCCGGCGATATGCTGGTTGATGGTATTGTCTTCAATCATTTTGATGGCTCAGAAGCCGAGCATGAAAAACAGTTACCGGAATCTGTTGAGCTGGTCTACAAGCTGGCCATCAATGACTTTCGCGGACAGCAGAGTTTACAACTGATTATTGATCACATTTTGCACTAGGATTCAGTCATGAATGATGAATATGATTTTAATGAAGGGTATCTCGAAGAAGATATCGAGCAGGGGCCGAGTAAAAGCCAGCGCAAAAGGGAGTTGCAGCAATTGCTGCAATTGACCGAGAAGGCCTTGTCATTGAGCGATGAGAAACTGGCCAAAACGGGTATCAATGAAAACGCTCTAAATGCTTTACGTGAGGCGCGCAAAATGAAAGCCTCGGGAGCGCGTAACCGGCAGCTCAAATATGTCAGTAAACTGATTCGTAGCGAGGATGTCTCCATTATCGAGAAATATCTTGATGAAGCAGAGCAGTCCCATATCAACGAAAAACATTTTTTCCATCAACTGGAAAAATGGCGTGATCGCCTCATAGAAGAGGGCGATGCTGCTCTGACGGAGTTCCTTGCTGAGTATCCGGAAGCAGACCGGCAGCAGCTGCGAACCCTCATTCGTGCTGCTCAAAAAGAGAAACAGCTGGAAAAACCACCCGCCACATCACGAAAAATCTTTAAATATCTG
>Ga0180434_10007500_pt1 | contig 12267 bp, 16 predicted proteins | sample SS_ome_7_FD_132453 | JGI IMG/M metagenome (GOLD analysis project Ga0180434, IMG submission 132453) | Hypersaline lake sediment archaeal communities from the Salton Sea, California, USA - SS_1_D_2 metaG | ecosystem: Environmental > Aquatic > Non-marine Saline and Alkaline > Hypersaline >... | reverse complement strand
TTCAAATTCTCTTGCGGACACTGGACGACCTACGGACCGGATTAGGCCACGATATTGCCCTGGCGGGCGTTGTGGCGTGCCGGTTTGATGCCCGGACCCGGCTTTCTGCCGACGTGCGGGCCGAGTTGTGCCGGGTGCTGCCGGGCAAGGTCTTTGACACGGCGATTCGTGAGAATGTCCGGCTCCGGGAAGCGCCCGCGAGCGGACAGAGCATTTTTGAGTTTGCCCCCGATTCGCATGGGGCACAGGACTACGCGGCACTAGCCAAAGAACTGGAGAAGCGGTTATGAGCAAGACAAAGAAACCCAAGAGCGTAGCGAACGGCAGGCTTGGCGTAACGGCCAGCACGGCGGACGAGCCCCAGGACAGCGCCCCCGTTCCTGCGCGGAAGGTGGCGGCTTTCAAGGTTTCACTTGATCTATTGGCGAAACTTAAAGCCGTCGCCAATACCCTGGACATAGACCAATCGTCCATCCTGGACGAAGCGCTGGCGGCGCACCTGGAGGCCCTGATCGACAAGAGCGACAAAAAGGCGGTGATTCAAGAGCTTTACAAGATATACCGAAAGTAAACTATTTGACAGCTTAAGATTTTCTCATTTCTGACTTGACATATAGTCGATGTTTGGCTATAGTTGAATGTAGGCGGTGAATGAGTAGCCGCCAATTAAAGTGGCCCCGCGATGGTTAGAACATCCGGGACCGTGGGCAACACCTGAATAGGAGATGTTACCATGGCTAATTGTAACGAAAATCACGCGTATTACAAACTCGGCAACCTGGCCGGCTCCCAAGACGACCGAATCGCGTATGCACAAGCGGTGTTGGGGCTCCGCTTGCGATCACTTGACCAAGTTGCGCCGGACATAACAGTTTTGATTGTTGAAAAGCTGGCCGAGGTTATCCGCAAAGTCGATCGGCTGGAGCGGCAGGAAGCAACCTTCAATTTCTTTTCAACCGAGGGGGCTGAGGAGCGCGAGGAACACGCCAGGAGTGAGCGGACTCGCGTTTACGAGCTTTTGTGTGAAGCCGCGCGCCCCGGCGGTCCCGACGAAGCCCCTGATTGCATAACCGATCTGTCGGAAATTGTGCCGTCGGCGGCATAGCGCGGGGTTTGCTGTGGTGCAGGGGGTGGCAAACAGAGTGGGCAGGCGACGCGCCAACGTCCCTGCCCGTGGGCTGAACCTGTTAAGGAGATTCAACCATGTCGCAGTATAGCGAAGCAATAGGCCGCGCGGAACTGCTAGATATGCTTTCTGATAACCTCAATCGTCTGCCTGGGACTGACAGGGCAATCCTTGCGCTCAAATACGGAAGCAAAGCTAGACCCACAGACCTTTTTCACGTTTTCCGCCAACTTCCCGACAACTCGCTCCGCTATGCCGCCTGTGATGTTGCCCGGCGACTTGCGACGGCCGAGATTCTTGATTGGGGGGACCAGTCCGGGGCGGCGGGTGAGATCGAAGCATGTAAAAAACTTCTGGTGTTACTGCCCGGGGACAAGCGCAATCGCATTCTTCAAGTCCTCAGGCGAGGCATACAAGAAGAACCCGGCGACCTGACAATCGACGATGGACGCGACCCGGAGGACTGGTGGAAGCCATAACGCAGGGCCAGCTACGGAGAGTAGGGCGGTATTGGCAGAGCGTACGATAATGCTGATTTGAATACTCAAAGCGCCAGGGGCAACAGGTTTGCGGGCCTCCCTGGCGGGAAGTGGCGGAATGGGATTGCAGCGGCATAACCTGACAGCGGCCGACCTGCGCGACGCTCACGAGCTCGCGTTGCATGTGACCCACAACAAGCCCCTGCGGAGCCTTTGGCGTGAAGGCCGGCAGGGGGGCGGGCCCGATCTTACGCGGGTTGTCATGCGGTGGGCGATGGCCTGCGCAAAGCGGCTTGGCGCGGTTGATATTAAGTGGATTGCCAGTCGTGTGTGGGGCGAACCTATCCCGCCGGGCGGCGTCGCAGCGGCACAAAAGACCTACCAAGAGGCTCTCGCGGCGTACCCGTGGTTTTGTGGCGTTATGAAGCGATTGGTAGGCCAAGGCGGCAACGGTCAGGCCGGCAAAGCCGAGTTTGCCTTGTTGAGCTATTTTGAGAACCCAGGCCAGGGCCGGGTTGCTGGGCAGTTGGGTGTAACACAACAGGCCGTATCGCGCTTATTGTCTCGCATGGACAAGCGGTTGCCCCGGAGCGGCTTTGACCGGAAGCAACTGATGGGATCGACTAAGCGTGCGGCGTACCAGCCGAAGCCGGTTGACCCGCGCGATACCGTAGGAAGCATTGATCTTCGATATGTGTATGTCGGACCCCGGCAAGAAAAGCCCGTCAAGGCGGCCCGCGCCCAAGTCAAAGACAAGTTATTTGATCGTAATGAGCTGTATCTGGAAGGTCCGGGCAACAACGAACGGCCCTTGACGCGAGTCGGCAGGGACCCCGACGCGGTCCGGGCAGAGCTAAAAATCTCAAAAAAACTCGACGAACCCAAGAGTAGCGAGAATCTATGGTTAGAGATGCTCATCCCGGAGTAGTCGCCTTTTTTGCCGCCCAAAAGGTTGTATTGGCATGGTATTTGTAGAGGGGGTTATCATTCCGCCGGCGGCGTGGGGCCGCAACCCTGCGCCGCCTGGTCTCTACAGTTTTTTGACCTGCGCCCTTGCTTCGGCTTTCGCGCTCGGGTATATTGCTAACTGAAACCGCGTGGGCACGCGGTGCCCAAGGAAGGGCGATAATGAACATGGACGAGCAACGGATTCATTCCCCCCTTATTCGCAGCACCTTCTTTTACGCCCATCGCACGCGCGAATTGCTTCGCCCTTCCCGCGCTGCGCTTTCGCCCATCGACCGCCCATCGGTGGGCACTTACAAACTACGCCACAGACGGCGTTGACATAGATTGAACCGGCTGGGGATCGGCCCCAGCTGAAAAACAAGGTGTGGAGCGCAGAAAGAAGCCCGCAGCGGGAACTGCGGGCGGTGAATCGCTTTTAACCAGGCGATACACCATTTCTATCGGCTCTCCCGGCTGGCGTCAACAGAAAAATCTCTTTTTCTGCGCGTCGGCAAAAGCACTGGGCAAGTGCAGAAGGCAGGGCGGCGTAATGAGCGATGCGGCGAAGGCGGTGACGCGAAGGGAACTTTTGCCACCGGGCGGCTACGCGGCAATCCCCAAGACCATTCTAACAGACAAGCGACTAAAGCCGGCAAGCAAACTAGTCTATGCAACCCTATTGGACCTGTGCGGCCCCAAGCGGAAACATCCCGTGAAAGACCGCGAGATTGCCGAGGCCGCAGGCCTTTCAAAGCGTGCAGTCGGGATAGCCAAGCAGCAGCTTGCCGACTCCGGGCTGATCGAACTTGACTCCATTGTGGGGAGGCGCGGCGGTTGTCGGTATCGCTTCTATCAAACCGCGAGCGAAAACAGCGCACAGAATGCACCAAAACCCGCAAAGGTAAATAGCGCAAAATCTGCGCCGAATAAGGGCGTAAATAGCGCAAAATCTGCGCTACCTATTAGACTACTTAACTCTGACTACTATTCCCCTGACGGGGTAGAGCAGCCCCCCAGGGATAAATCCATTTCTTGCACGGCCAAGAAGCCAACGGCCAAAGCCCCGTCCAAACCCAAGCCGAAACCGCCCCGCAAGACCCGCCCCCGCGATCGGCTGATGGGGCGAGTGCGCGAACTCCACGCGGCAACCTGTCCCGATACGCCGTTTCAGGCAGCCCAGTGGGGCAAGGCTTTGAAGATTCTTTTGGCGCGTGATGCCGCAAATGAGTTGGCGGTTGCGGAAGCGTTGCCCCGGTTCTTTAGGAAACACCAAGGCAGCGGATGGCGGGCCTGTTTTTTCAAAGCCGACTACCAACACGAAGCCGATTATCTCTTGTCCGATCAGCCCGTAAAACACAAAGGCGCTTCCCGCTTGGCGAAAGCAAACGGTGACGGCATAGACTATGATTTAGCCGCCCGGCGGCTGAGACCCGGCGCAATCATTCCCCCGACCGACCCGGCGCTTATTCAAGAAGTGCCCGATGCTCGAAAGCGGGTGAGCGCGTGAACTTCAAACCAGCCCAGGCCCAGGAGCCCGGCAAGTGTCCAAAATGCGGGCAACCCTTCACGGCCGAAAACCCGGTTGCGCCCCCGAGCAACGATAGTTATCTTGTCGATGCGGGCGTATTTCTGACAACGGCGGCTTGCCTGGCCTGCCGACTTGCACAACGGGGCGTGCCTACCCGGTATATCTTCGCCCGCTTAGAGCGGTGCCCCGACTTGCCGGCTGCGATCGTGGCGAAGCTCCGCGAGTGGAGCGAATCGCCCGAAGGCGTCTTGTATCTTCACAGCGCCCGCCCAGGCTCAGGCAAAACGTATTGCGCAACGGCAACCCTGGCGGCGATCCTGGCCGCGCAACCCGACCGGCAAGGTCAAGCCCTGTGGCGTTCCGAGAAGCAATTCACCGGCGGCGATGCGGACGCGCGCCGCACGTTAAGCAAGAGCATGGCCGCTTGCGGCGTGCTGTGCTATGACGACCTTGGAGCCTCGGCAAGCTGGGATTCTCAGCGCGGAGAAATAGCCGACGTGATTGGTGCGCGGTATGACGGCTGCAAACCAACGATCGTGACAAGCAACCTGAGCCTAAACGATCTGGCGAAAACCTTTGACGCTCGCCTGGCCTCACGTCTTGCCGGCGACGCAACGCCGATAGAGTTTCCGGGCGTCGATCTTCGGCTTGCAGGAACGATCAAAGCCCCACGTCGAAAAGCCCTAGCGTAAGCAAACGGCAATTATCGTACCCGCCGGGATTACCGGCGCAACCCATCACAACGAATCGCGCACAGCACAGCGGCCCGCTCCTTTGGGCCGTTTTCAATGCGCGGGAAAGGCGGCATTTTGGGCGTCAAAGTTTTGGTTTGGCGCGGCGATGTATCTACCGCGCTGCGCAAGTGGAAGAAATATCTTCAACGAAGCGGCCAGCCGCGAGAGTTGGCGCGAAAGCGATTTTACCGAACGCCGCGCGAGCGGCGCAGGAGCGACGATTACCACGCCGCAAAAAGGCGGCGCGAAGCATAGCGACCCGTGAAGCGCGGGTTGCGGGTTCAACCGCCCTGGATTGGGCAGGAGCTATCAGCAATGAGCGACGAGCAAAGTTTTCTAGACGAGATTCCAAGAGAGGCCGACGACACAGGGCCGTCCGGACAACCGCCTGGCGTACCGCGTGCAAAGTTTCAAAAGGTGATATCGCAGCGTCAGAAGCTAAAGGCCGAGCGGGCCGCGCTGCAAGCGCAGATTCAAGAGCGCGACCAACAGTTGCGCGACTTCGAAAGCCAATTAGAAGCCGCCCAGGGCCCGCCAGGACCCGACGGCCAGCCCCTGACAGCCGTTGCAATCGAACAGGCCAAAAAGGCGTTGCTGTCGGCGGCAGCTGGCGCGGTCGGCGGTAGCGGTGAACACGTCGCGCAATTGCTGAGCGATCGAACGGTCGCGGAAGTCGCCGACGATGGCCGGATTGTTTTGTCGTTCGTGGGGGAAAACGGGCTGCCGATGCTTCGGTCCGATGGCGAACCGTTGCGCGACCCGCAAGAGTTCTGCCGCGACTTTCTATCATCGCCGGGCAATTTCAACCTGATTCGGCCCGACGCGCAGCCGGGATATCGCGTTGCGGCCGAGCGAGCAAAGCGGCTTCAGTTCCTACGCGAGAACCCGCCGCGATCGGTGAATGAGCTGCGGAAGCTGCCGGCAGACATTCGGAGTGACGTAATCGACAACATGACGCCCGAGCAACGCAAGGCGCTGGCGAGCCCCGCCCGGCGGCATGGTTTCTTGGTGCGAGAAAATGAGGTGGCGAATGAAGTCTAAAAACATCGAATTGCTTGCACACAACGCGCGGCTCCGGCGGGAAATCGAATCGGTAAAAGAGAAGATCCCCAACTTTGTGCGATACACCGGCCCGATCCCAAAGAACTTTGACGAATTCAACGACCTGCCCGAGCCTTGGCAAGCGCAGGTTGTGGCGGAAAATGAAGGTTTTTTGGATGACCTCGAGGCGCGCGAGCAGATTGCAAACGAGTTGGCGGCAGCGGACCGGCAGGCCGCGCGGCTTGCGGAAATCGCGGAAGGTTTGCCGTTCCGGAGTGTGGAAGAATTCAACGAATTACCCGTTTGGGAGCAAGAAGAATGGGCGGGCCGGATGACGCCCGAGCAGATTAGCGCGTTCGTTACGGGGCCGCCCCCAGAGACGGAAGGATATCTATAATGGGCGATATTTCACAAGACAATGCGGCGCTCGAAAAAGAGCTTGCCGCGCTGCGTAGCAAGCTGCCTGGCCCGGCGATGCCGATCCCGGACGAGTGGCGAACGCTTGACCAGGCTGCCGAGCTTTTGGGCTGCACGGCTTTCGAGGCCGAGCGGGCGTTTGCGGACGAGAACATGCAATTGACCCGCGACGGTAACGGGCGGCCATGTATTGAAGCGGCGGCGCTAGACGACTTTGTTGTCGCAAGGCAGGAAGGCAAACCGGCACGGGCTTTTCTGTAACCACGAAACCACGCCCGGCGGGTACGGGGCAACCCGGCCCGCTGGGCAACACTTTTAGGAGACGCGCACGATGGCATTGACACAAGATCAGTTGGCAGAGATTCGCGATTACCAGAATGGCATTCGCCAGCTTGTTGCCTACGCGACTGCGAGAGCGGCAAACAACATGCAGCCGAGTTTTGCGGACTGCCAACGCGTGCATCCGCGCGACGCCCATCTGCAGCGCGCGGGACAACTACTTCAAACCGTCGCGGCGGCCATGAATCCCGACGCGGACTAACACAGAAAGGCAAATCCAATGCGACGCGATAGGGCAAATCAGGGGGGTAGACAATGGCACTAGGCATAATCAATCCAGGCGCAGGCGTGCAGATGCAGCACCCAGTAATGCGCGTGAAGGTCGCCCCTCCGTCTGGTGATGCGCGGGTGGATGCCGACGGCAACGAGATTGCCCCCACATGGTCTGCCGAGCAGAACGACCATCTACTTGTCCCGCTTGAGATGCAGTGGGGCTCCAACGGGACGTTGACGACCCTGACTGTCCGCAGGGAGCTTGGCGGGCAGAGCAGCGGCGCACAGGGCCACGCCGAAGAGCAGGCGCACCTGCACGGCTCTCGCGTGAGGCTGGTAGACGACGCGGCGGGGCAGGAGTGGTTTGCGGGCCTGCTTGCTATGGAGAGTATGCTGATCCAGGCCCAGCCGGACAACGAGCAGTATACGTTCACTGCTTACGGACCAGAGCTGCGATTACAGCAGAAGATTGTGCGGGGTCAGTGGTTTGCGACGCCGAGCGTAGACGATTCCATTCTGGCCGGCGGCGCGGGCGCAACCCTTGTGCGGGACAACGTTATCCAAACCGATATCCCCTGTGTGTTCAACAAGGGGGATCGGGGCAATGTATTTGCCAACACCGGCCAGCGGTGGCGGCTGTCAACTAGCGATGACGTGGCGGCGGCGTGCGCGGTGTTTGAATCTGCCGACCGCAGGGTGATAGTTGACGGGACAACGAAGCTCGATACCGGAAGATGGACGGCCTACCTGGCGCTTCGGTCACTTGTAGAGTACATCGACGATTACGACGTAATCTCTCCGACCGCTACGGACTGGGCGGGGATCAAGTCACTTTTGGGCACAAGGCAGATCGGGGAAGTGGATGTAGACGGCAAGGATTTACTGAGCGCGATCAAGGCCGTGCTCTATCCGTTGGGCTTTTCGTTTGCGATAGAGCCGTGGAGTGACGGCAACTGGAAGCACAGGTTAATCGTCTACAATCCCAAGAAGCCCGCGCAGAAGAAAAGCCCATACTTCGCGCCTCTTAATTCGGATATCGCCGACGTTGCCAACCGTGCGGAGTTGCAGCGACTCCATTTCGTGCGCGACAATCACCGGGCACGGAACGACGTAACGGTGCTGGGCGAGCGTGCGAAGTATCAGGTTTCCTTGCAGTATTGCTCCGGTTCGACGACCGAACTGTGGCCTGTGTGGGATACTACGGCCAGCGCGGGGAATGTGGCAAGCCTGGCAAACTATGCGACGGACAACGTAATTGACCCGTTCAGCTTTACCGCAACCGCGGCCGGCGATATGTTCAATTACTTCGATCCGGCTGGCGAGCATTACGGCACATTCCCCCACGTCTGGCGATCCTTCGCGTGGAATGAGGATGGCGCGTTATCGGAGTTCGCCAACAGCGGCGGAACGCCGGTAATCCCTGACGCGGCGCTCAAGATTGGCGGCCAGACTGGAAGCCGCGCACGGATAGCTCGGCCAATAGGCCCGACGCTGGCATACGACGACGACGCACAAGCAAAGACGCACCCTGCTAAAGTTATCTTGTCAGTGTCCACACCCGAGGGCACCAAGTCAGTAGACATTACCGAGTATTGCGAAGTCTGGGAAGATCGAGCGGGCTTCACCATCACGCGGCAGCTTTGCGAAGTCGGGCCGACGATAAGCCCTAGCGTGTGGAGGCCGTTTGAGGCTGTGTTGAAAGATTCTGACGACGTGGACCTGGGCTCAGGTGTGATGCTCGGAGATATCAGCTATTTGACGCTTCTGCACAATACGATACGGGGCTCGGGTACGGGCATGACGCTCCGGCTTGTTGGCACCATTGATGACGACAAGTGCGTGGAGGGCGTGTCGCACCGAATGGCCGCAAGCTCGTGGCCGTTGCTTGCGAAAAAAGCGGTACGCATTCCGACGCTGCGGAAGCGATCCGAGATCTACGAGATTGACGACACGACAGCCGACGAAACCGACGACACCGTGCAAGCCACATTGCTTGCTCGCCAGATCAGAGACGCTGCCGAAGATGAGCTGGGGCATGGGTCGCTGATGATTCCCTTCCTAACCCGCGTATATTCGCCGGGCGTGGGAATCCCCAATACCAAGGGGCGCAAGGTGCACCTGAACACAGATGGCGGAGGCAGGCTGTCTTGTCCGGTAGTCCATTCCGTTGCATTCCGCTTTGAGCAGACCAACACAACCGAGATTCGCCTCGATTCTCCGCTAATTGGAATTGCGGCGGCAGAGGGCTAAACAATGGCGATTGATAAACGAAAAACCCAGGCGGCCGAGCTGGTCCACGCTGGGAAAATGACAATGAAGCAAGTTGCCGAAACTGTTGGCGTCGATCGGCGAACCTTGACACGCTGGCGGACAACCGACGAATTCAAGGCGGCGCTGGCTGAACTCGGCCAGGTCGAAATCGACGCGGCAAAGGCGGTATTGATTCGCCACGCCACGAAGGCCGCCCAAACGCTTGTCGCGGCACTGGATTCGACGGGGCGCGGCTCAGTCATTGCGCGAGTACGGGCGGCGGTTGAAGTCTTGAACCGAACGGCTGGCGATCCAGGCCGATCAGAAATTAATATCGGTGTCGGCCAGCAGCAAGGCGTTTTGTTGCCCAATGATTTTGACGAATTTCTCGAATGGAAAGAAAGGGGCAAGCAATGAGGGCCGGCGAAATGTGGAATAAGATTGCGCGCATAGCCTGCCCGAAGCGCCGCAAGAGGCTTGCGCAGATGTTTCTTGACGAATTGTATAGGCTGCCCCCCCTTCCCGGCAGAAGTGGGGATTGCCTGGCGGATTGGCTCGGCGAAACGACTGCGGAAGGCCTGGAGTTGCTTGCAGAAATTAAGGACGGGCCGAAGAATTAAGGGCGTTGGCTGTCCTTCAATGCCCCAGCACACAAAAACCCCCACGCTTGCCTGGCTTGCCTATCTTGACATGCGGGCAGGGCTTTAGGGCCGCTTTGTGGTCTTGCCCATGCCCGGAGCGTGGGACAGGCGGGAAAACCGCCCAGCGAGTGCGCCTAACCCCGACCAGGCCTAAAGGGGTACCCTCTGGCCTCCAGGCGGGCCTTTTTGCCTCTGGCGGAGCCTGGGGGTGGTTAAATCGCCCCCGAATAACTTGCATCAGGAGCTTCGAGCGGTCCCCCTACAGCTGCTCGTCGCGTCGCACCCCCTGTCGGCTTCGGCCGGCGGGGGGTTTTTTTATGCGCTGGTGGCGCAATTCCGCATTCTGTGAGATTGGCCGACCCCGTAGGCCGATTTTCTCCGATCGTCGCTTAGGGGGGCTTGTACGGCCTCTAAAGTGCCTTCTAGCGGCTCAGAAGCGGCTTTATTGCCGGATGCGGAGAACCTGACAAAGCCTAACATTTCGCCCCCCGTTAGCTCGAGCGGCGCTTATTGAGAAATGTTAAGGTTCTTGCCTGCGGTGTAGGGATTCAAATCGGCGGGAGCGGACTAAAGAACGCGGAATCTACGCGGGGGGGTGAGATATCGGGGGTGGGTCCGGTAATGAGAGCTACAGGACACCTTGAATAATGCTTGAATAATTTTCGGATTTTCTGCTTGACGACTTGCCATATAGCCGATATACTTTAACAGAGAATGAAAGGGCAAGTCGATGCTACTTGCAACAAAACAAAGTGAAAAGTGGGTTGTGCGGGATTCTCGAATTGTCGTCACCGGGGTATATCGCAACGGCGCTATCAGCCGGGGGCGGCTCGGCAAGGCGGACCCGTGGGAAGGTGACGATCTTGGCTTGGCTCTTGACGTGGCTCAAGCCCTGCGGCGAGAGCATCCGTTCATCGGCGTCTATCGTGCATAGGAAAGGGGACACCGTGAATCAAGTAACCGCGATTGCAAAGACACAGCAGCTCATACCGATTCAAGACGACCCTGTAGACGGCCCCAGGCGGCTCATAGGGGCGTTTCTGTCCCGCCGGTCTAAGGCAACCCGCCGGGCCTACCAAGCGGACCTGGACGACTTCGCGGCCTATGTGGGTTTTGGTACCGACGGTGAAGCGATGGCGTATCTGCTTTCACGCGGCCCAGGACCGGCAAACGAATTGGCGATGAACTACAAGGCGGCGCTCCAGGCTCGCGGGCTGGCTGCGGCAACGGTCAACCGGCGACTTTCAACTTTGCGAAGCGCTGTAAAGCTCGCCCGAACTGTCGGGGCGTGCACCTTCTCCCTTGAAGTCGAATCAGAAAAGGCCGAAGCCTACCGCGACACACGCGGGCCGAGTCTGGACAAGGTGCGGGCTGCGATCGGGACTTTGGAATCTCGGGCCGATCGGGGCGAGCGCCGGGCATTGCGTGACCTGGCAATCGTCCGCCTGCTGTTCAACGTCGGCCTGCGGCGTGGCGAAGTGGTGAGCCTGGACGTGGAGCATTACGACCCCGACGGCGGGCGAATCTTTGTCCAGGGCAAGGCCCGAACGTCAAGGGAGTGGGTTACGCTGTCGCCCGAAGCCAAGATTGCCCTAGAGCGATGGCTTGCGGCTCGTGGTGACGAGCCCGGAGCGATCTTCCCCCCCTGCGATCGGCTGGCCCCCTACCGCAACGATACCAAGCGGCTATCGGCAACATCGGTCTATCGGATGCTTCGGCACTTCGGCATACGCCCGCACGGCCTGCGCCACGCGGCAATCACCGAAGCCCTGCGGCTCACCGCTGGCGACATTCCCCAGGTGATGCGATTCAGCCGGCACAAGAGCCCGGCGGTCCTGATGGTCTATGACGATCGGCGGCGCGACGGTGGCGGGAAGGTTGCGGCCATGTTGGACGGGGTAGCGTAAGCAAACTTGTGTTATCGTACCCGACTAGATTATTAAGGCGGCAAGCTAAATAGGCGGATGCTGACAAATGCTGACAATAGCAATAGCCAACGAAAAAGGCGGCACCGGCAAGACGACAACAGCCGTCAACCTGGCGGCTGCCCTAGGGCGACTCGGCCGCAAGGTGTTGTTGGTAGACCTGGACGGCCAGGCGGCGGCTTCGCGGTGGCTTGGTGTGGAGGGCGATACCCGTCTTGCTCAGGCTATCCGCCAGGGCAGCGGGCTTGCCCCCCTGCCGGATGCTATGCCGGGCGTGGACCTGGCCCCAGGCTGCGGAGAGCTTGACGCGGTGGCGCATGAACTGCGCCCGACACAGGGCGGACAGCTTCGCCGGGTGTTGTCGGCGGATGGGGCGCAGGGATACCGCTATTGCCTTATCGACTGCCCGCCGGGCCTGGCTAATCGGCTGATTGCCAACGCCTTGCTTGCGTCACAAGCGGCTTTGGTGCCCGTCGAAACAAGCATTCTCGCCCTAGACGGGCTTCAAATTCTCTTGCGGACACTGGACGACCTACGGACCGGATTAGGCCACGATATTGCCCTGGCGGGCGTTGTGGCGTGCCGGTTTGATGCCCGGACCCGGCTTTCTGCCGACGTGCGGGCCG
>Ga0180434_10007498_pt1 | contig 12269 bp, 5 predicted proteins | sample SS_ome_7_FD_132453 | JGI IMG/M metagenome (GOLD analysis project Ga0180434, IMG submission 132453) | Hypersaline lake sediment archaeal communities from the Salton Sea, California, USA - SS_1_D_2 metaG | ecosystem: Environmental > Aquatic > Non-marine Saline and Alkaline > Hypersaline > Sediment... | reverse complement strand
TTGAGGGTATAGAGCTGCTCATGTTGCTGCTTGAACATGGCCAGTCCCACCGGGACCGTGTAGAGGCTCGACTTGTTCGTCACAATGAGCTGCCAGAGGAAGTTACTCCAATGGAATTGGAAGGCGAAGAGAAAGAGCGTAGCCACGATCGGCAGCGACAGGGGCATCACTATGCGGCCGTAGACCTGAAAGTCATTTGCGCCGTCTATCTTGGCGGCGTCGATCAGGCTCCTGGGGATGGTATCCATATACTGGCGAAGCAAAAAGAGACCGAACACGTTGGCAAGATGCGGTATAACCATCGCCCGGTAGGTGTCCATCCAGCCCAGTTTCTTAACGATCGCGAACTGGGGCACTACATACATAAGGCCCGGGACCATCATAGAGGCTATGATGAGAAGGAAGATCTTCTCTTTGAGTACGAATTTCTTGAAGGAGAAGGCAAATGCAGCCATGGATGCGAAGAGCGTGGCGAAGAAGGCCGCCGATACAGCCACTATGACGCTATTAAGGAAGTACCGCATGAATCCGAATTCCGAAAGAACGCGCCGGAAATTCTCCCAGGTAGGATTCTCGGGTATGAGGCCCGGGTCGAACTCCGTACCGGGTTGCTTGAAGGCGGTCACCATCATCCAGAAGAAGGGAAAGAGCACAACCACTGCCGCAGCGGTAAGGGCGACATAGAGAAGCGCCGTTCTGACCCTTCTCACGCTTTTCTCCCCGGCTTCCATCTTGTCAGTAATCCGCCTTCGGTCTAAGGATCCTCAGGTTAACAAGAGATATGGCTATGGCTATTCCCAGCAGCACATATGACATGGCCGCAGCGTATCCGAGCTTGAGCTTCACATAGAAGGTGTCAAAGAGGTAATAACCGGTTACCCACGTTGAACCGTAGGCCTTGCCGCCCACGTTCACGCTTGGACCTCCGCTGGTCATAGCATAGATCTCGGCAAAAGCGTTGAGCGCCCCCACCACTCCTATTATCACCATGAAGAGCGTCACCGGCCTGAGGAGGGGAATGGTTATCCTGGTCAATTTCTGCCACCAGGAGGCGCCGTCCACGTCCGCAGCTTCGTAAACCGAATCCGGTATGTTCTGAAGCGCCGCGAGATACAGAACCATGCCGAAGCCCGCGCCCTTCAGGACATTTACCATGACCACGGCCGGCATCGCGGTTTCGGGTCTTCCGAGGAAGCCCTGTTCTGAGAAATAGTCGATACCCACCGCCTCCAAGATGCGTGTCAGCACACCGAAATGGGGGCTGTATATAAACGTCCAGACTATGCCTACAACGAAGAGATCGAGGACATAGGGCAGGAAGAATGATGTGCGGAACAGCTTGTGGAACTTGAGCTTGTTGTTGAGAAGAACCGCGAGAAGGAGCGAAGCGGCAATGCCCAATGGGACCATGAGTCCGGCATAGTAGAGCGTCATCAGGAGCGACCATCCGAAGAGGCCGTCGCTGAAGAGCTCAGTGAAGTTCTCCAGACCTACGAAGGTGAGGTTCTCGAAAACATTGACCAGGGTTGTAACCCTGTTGAGACTGAGATAAAGCGAGTAGAAAAGCGGATAGGCAAGGAAAATTCCGAAGGTGATCACGAAGGGTGAAAGAAATAAGAAGGCCGTCAGGTTGTCCTTCGCCCCGGCTTGCTTCAGCCGACGCACGAGACCAGCCACGAGTGCGAATGGACTCAGGTTCAAAGCCACGAGCAATCTGAGGAAGCGGGGGGACCGTCCATCCCCGGGTCGAGTCCCCCGGTCCGCCTATTCAACGGTGATTACGGAGTTACTGCCTCCGTAAGGATCCGGTACCATTTCGGGATTCTCGGGATCTTCCATCCAAGTACCGTCCACCACGAACTTGTATTCATACCTACCGGGATCCAACTCGATAGTGGCTCTCCAGATGCCGTCTTCTCCCTTCTCCATAGGGTCGGCATCGGGAGACCAATCGTTGAACTCTCCGGCCAGACTAACCTGTCCGGCAAAGGGAGCGTCAAGCTCGAAGGTAACCTTCTTCGGCTCTGCGGCCTCCGTGGTCCCGGTTTCACGCCTCAGCTGACCCGATAGCACCGTCCCGGTGACGACTTCATAGTCATAGCTGATGTTCTCCGGTACAATTATCAGGGAGTTCTCTATGCCGCCCTCGGTCCCGGTGTTGACGTTGCTTGGATCCTTCTCCCACCTCACACCGTTGTCGATCACGAACTTGTACTGGTATCTACCCGGCGGAAGCGGCACCACTATGGTCCATATACCGTCACCGTCGGCATCGCTCATCGGATCGATGGTGGGATCGTACCTGCCACCGCCCTCGGTTCCACCCCAGTTATTGAAGTTGCCGGCAAGTGTGACCAGCTTGGCTGACGGCGCCTCATACCTGAAGAGTATGCCTCCTTCCACTCGCGCGGTGGTTCCAGCCTGTCCTTTATGCTGCCGGAGATGGTAGAACAGGCGAGCGCCGAGCAGGCAATGCCCAACAAAACAAATGCGATTTTCCTCATCGCTGAATACCTCTCCTGTTAAAAGGCTATGACTCCCATCAGAGAGATCATATCCACATTATCCAGGGCCTCCTCAGCATCCATAAGGTCCGTGGTCGCATTTAGCCAGAGATAGCTCGCAATCCAGCGCTCCCTGCCGATCTCTCTGCCTTCAACCGGCTGGTCCCTGTAATACAAAGGGTTAACACCGTATCCCAGCCTTATCTCGACCCTCGGTATCGGCGACCACACAAGGGCCAGGTGGGGATTGAAGAAGCTCTCGTCCCGGCTCTCTCCATCCTCCTCCCACTGGTAGCCCACCCTGCGAAGGTTATAGTAGACGGACCATTGCTTGGCGAGATCCACATCACCCCTTATGAGGAGGGTGTTCCTGTCGAATACGTAAGGCATGCGGGGATGCAGTCTGTCCTTGCTGTCCTCATACATTACATCGAAGAGAAGCCTCTCACCGAAGAGGTTCCCTCCAACCGATGGCGTGACGCTGGCCTGAGTTAGCTTATGGTCCTCCAGCACCGGATCGCTCGAGATCCACTCCCTTTCGGCAACATCCACTCCGAGCCCAAGGTCAAATCCCCATACCGTCCCCGCAAGATCCAACCTGCCGATATCCACCTTCCGCTCGGGAAGACCCGCGTGTTCGAATATGGTAAAGGTCTCATTGGAATTGACGTTGGTATAGGTATTCCTGTAGACCTCCGCATCAAGGTAAGCCGGTCCGTAAAGCGACAGAAGCGGCGTGTCGGGATCCTCAACCGGGAGGCCGTAATTGCTGAAATAAGCCTCGTCACGTTCCATACCGTCGAAACCTTGCTTCTCATAAGAGAAGTGTGCGCTCAGGGCTCCACTCGAGAGATCGAAACCGACCTGGAACCTGGTACCGTCCTCATCCCCCACCGGGACATCGATTTCGCCGTCCACATAGACGTCGCCCTGCTTGCGAACACGGTTTCCCGCATCCCAACTGGCTTCAGCCGAAGTCCACCCGTACTCACCGAACAGCGACATCCACTCACTTGCCTCGATCCCTATATCGAAGCCCAGGAACGTCTTCTGCGTAGCCGCTTCGAACCAATTGCTGGAGCTGTCGCCGCTCTCAACGCGGTACTGCTGGAGAACGGTGGGCTCATCCTGCTCGTCGAAGCCCACCCACCAGCCGTTCCGTTCCGCGACGAATGTCCCACCCAGGCTCGCACCGAGAAATCCACGCTTCGCCCGCACGCCGATCATATCGGTGTCGGTATTGTCATATCTGGAGATAGTACTGTAGCTTCCTCCGTCATAATCGAACCAGACCGGGCTGTTGTATATGTCCGAATCGTAGGTATTGGCATAGACGGCATGGGCGCTGAAACCGAGCACCCTGAAATCACCGATAAGCCCCTGCGTACCTCTGCCGTAGTCCACATCGTCATCCCAGAGGCTCCCCGCGAGGTCACGGCCGCCCAGGGCCTGCATAGGGTCGTCGAAGCTTATGATCTCTTCGTTGTGGTATCCGGTCATATCGAAGTAATGGCTCATATAGGCAAGCCGGGCGGAGTAGAGATCCGCCCTGACTTCACGTATGTCGCCCTCACCGCTGTCGATCTTTATAGTAGCAGAGCCCTTGACATCGGAGGCTATGGTCGGGTTCACACTCACGTACATCTCGTGCCGGGGCCTGGTGCCCCGCCAGCGGACGTCCCCAAGGGCGTCCCTGCGGGCACCGTATGTGCCCCTGAACCAGCCGGTAATGAGCACCCTCGCGTTGACCGGCGTATTGGAGATCACAGTGGTGATTCCCCTTATCACCGGGTTGCCTTCTTCGTCTATCTCGATCTCGGAGTTGCCGTAGTCACCCACCACCTTTGGGTTATCGGGATCGGCCATCCAATCCGCGCCGTTTATGACGAACTTGTACTCATAGCGTCCGGGAGGCAGATCGAGAACCACACGCCAGGTGCCTTCCTCATCTTTGGTCATCTCATTCGCCTGGGAGTCCCAGTTGTTGAAGGTCCCGGCAAGGGCGACGGAAAATGCGGAAGGATCATAGTAGCTGAACTCGACTCCCTCAGGCACCTTCTTCACCGCCCCGTAGGATAAGGTGAAAATCAGGAGGATCATCGAAAAAACTAATAAGGCGGTTCTCATAACGGCTTCCTCCGTCAGTAATAGAGTCTCATGAATGCCTTGAACACACGAACCGTCACCGCGCTGCTGCCGTGACTCACAAAACTATCGGACCTCGCAAGGTCCCAGGACGCACCGGAGTCACCGAACTCAAGGAAGAACTCGGAGCTGCTCCACCCGGTGTACTGGACCTGCGCGAAGACCGTTTCCCTGGACTCGGTCTTCTCGTCGACGGTAAGCAACCGCGCATAGAACTTCCAATTGTCCGTCAGGTTTGCGTTGGCGTCGAACCCGTAGGCGGTGACCTCGTAGTCGGTATCGAGGTCCCGTATTCTGTATTGTGCCCGGATCCTCACCAGCTTGTTCTCTCCCGCTATTTCCATGAACAGCCCGGGCCAGGTTCCGTCCTTGTTTATATGCCTCTTGTATTCGACGATGCCGGTAAAACCTCTCTGGAAGCGGACATAGATCTCGCCGCCTGTTTCTTCGAAGGGCTGTTTGTTGCTGGTGAAGGTATGCGGTTTGTACCTGTAGCGCCAGCCCTTAAGGTTTATCTCCTTCAAGGGGACCCTGAAATCCATCTGGAGATAGTGGCCGTGGTAATCGTTGTCGTCCCAGATATCTCCGCGGGCCAGCCCGAGCGTGTAGAAATTCTCGTCGTAGTCGGAATACGAACCTATGAAAGAGAGGGGCCCGTACTTGACATCGCGAAGCTCCACCTTCCATCCGTAGTTATCTTCGTCATCCAGCCAGCCCGAGATGTTCTGGCCGCCTTCGGCCACAACCGTTACCCTGCCGAAACTCGACAACGTTCGTATCATGTTTCCCAGCGCCACCTCGCAATCGAAGGCGTAGACCTCGTCGTATTCCCTCGGTCCGCTGCCGTAGTCCTTTCGCGCGTAGGTGGAACCCAAAAGCATGCGGTCGTCCAGGAAAGATCTCTTGACCCGGCCGCCCCTGTAGTCGTCCGTACTCACATAGTTCTCGCCCGTCGCGGCTTCAGGAGGGAGCGCATAGGGCGCCCCGGTGGGCAGCGTGGTATCGCTCGCAGCCCAGTAAGGGGTCGCTTTATCGCTGTAGAATGCGGTGCCGGTGATACCGTAGGTGTCCCAGAAATCCACCCTGACGCCCTGGGCCTTGGGGCCGTAGTCGTCGTCTTTCACTATGTCATTGCTCACTATGTTCAAGAGGGGCTCGTTGAGCCAGAACCTGTCCTGACCGCTGAAAAGATATGTCTCTATGCGTTGGCCCCTGTACTTCAGATGGGCCTCTTTCATGAAGAAGAAGTTCTCCCAGCGTTCGTTGTCCCACTTGTTGGAAAGGCCCTGCATCTTCAGAAAAGCCTCGGTGTTAAGCCAGGGGGTGCTCTTCACACGAAGCTCTCCCAGGAACTGGGGATTGCCGAATCGCCACTGCCTGGATTCCCCGTTGAGCTCGCCGAAGAACTCGCTATAGCCCTCGAGCGTTGTCGCCCCCAGGCAGATGCCCTGCCAGGCGGCAAGCACCAGCAGAAGAAGAGCAATTCGCTTCACGCCCGATCCTCCAGCTTCAAAAATCCAGTGACAAAGACAACCTGTACTTGTTGCCGGGGCGCCTCCCCGACATCATCGCTGCGTCGACGGTGAGCCAGTCTATCTTCAGCCCAAGCCCCGCCGTGGCCGAGTTCCTGTGCAGTCCCGTCCTCAAGGCGAACACATCAAAGAACCAGATCTCCGTACCCAGGTAGTAGCTGGTCTTGCTGTCATAGTATGACGGCACATCATTGGGATGCCGTATCTCGCCGGTAACCAGCATCACATCCCGTATGGTGTAGCTTCCACCCAGCCTGAACTCAGAGTAGATCGGGTCCGACTCTTCGGAGGTGCTGATGAGCTTGAGCTCCGGCTCACCGATATTACGATACACAGCGCCGAGCGACCATTTCTCGGCCCTATAGAGGAAACCAATATCGGCGGCGTAACCTGTGTCGCTTTCCTTGAAATTGGGATCGTTGTAATATTCGTACCCGGGGGCCGACACCCGGTAGACGCGGAGGGCAGTCCCGAATGCCAGGTTGTCAGAAAAGAGCCTCCTGCCGCCCCCCACCACGAAAGTGTTCTCCGAGTAAATGTCCTCCACCCCCGAGCGAGCCCAACCGAAACCGAAACCGGTCCCCTTCCAACCCCCGTATGACAGAGCAATGCAGTCCTCGGAAACCTCTGTCATAGCATAGAGTTTTGTGCGCATGCCGGTAAGCTTGATACCCTCGGCGAAGACACCGCCCGCAGGATTCCAGAAGATCGCACTGGCGTCGTCGGCAACGCCGACGAAAGCCCCTCCCATCGCCGTGGCCCTGGCCCCCTCTTCCATATAGACGAAACCGGCGAGGAGGGTCCCCGGGATCAGAATCATTAATGTCAGAGCGATCGCAAGCCTCATCCTACGCTCCTACTTGATCACCACTATGGGTATGTTTTTGCGCTCGTTACGCGGTTCCACTTTGAATAGTACCTCCACCCTCGCCACATATATGCCGTAGGGCACCGGATCGCCATCATCGTCGGTCCCGTCCCAGACTATCTCGAACGCGTTCCGGCCGTCGGTGGTGAGTCCCTGCTGCCACCTTATGGTTCTTACCTCCGTGCCGGCCACATCGTATATCTCCACGGTTACCCAATCCGCATCCCGCGAAAGGAAGAACCCTATTCGCGTTTCGTCATAGAGCCCGTCGCCGTTGGGAGAGAAGGGGTTGGGGTCGGCCATCACGCCCGAAAGCCCTTCGCTGAAGTCATAGCCGAGCCGCGAGTCGGTGAAAAGTGCGTAGACGCCTCCGCTTCTTATGTCCGAGGTCACCGCGTTTCCGAACTCGTTGACCCTGCCGAACACGCTGACCCACCTGTTGGTCATGTCTTCGTATCGGAAGAGACCGATTCGCTTCTGGTCTCCCGGCTCGTCATACGTGGGGTAGTGAAGCGTAAGCCCTATGGGCTTTTCCAGCCGGTCCCAAGATTCCGACCACCCGTGCTCGTCTCTTGTTCTTATGCTCACCTCTCTGGCGACGTCCAGGTAGTCCATCGATGATCTTGCTCCGGAAATGTCAACCGTGGCCTGACCTGTCAGCCCAAGAGGTCTTACGAAGAACGCGAAGCTGTCATATCCGGCCAGAGCCCAGGCTTCCGGCACCGCGATTATGGTGCCGTCATAAAGCACCGCGGTCTCACCAGGCGTCACACCCTCAAGGCTGACCGACCTGAGGTTTTCGTCCGGAATGGCGAAGGTAAAGAGGCGCGAGGTGGCGCCGTTTCCGAATTCATCCTGGGCCGTGATCCAGGCCTCGAAGGGTCTGGCAAGCCTCCCGTCAACAAGTTCAACCGGCGAAACCGCCGACCTCAACTCTTCAGGCTCGATGTCGGCGATCCAGTAGTCTCCGGTGAGATTGACCATGTCGACGGTGCGCACACTTGTCGTACCCAGCGGGCGCCAGTAGAACTTCACGCTTACCAGGGTGCTCTGGTCGGTTATGGCCGTCCAGAATGAGGCCGGTGCGTGTTCCATCACGTACCAGACATTGTGGGCGAAGCCGTCCTTGGCGAAAGGTGTTATCGCCGGCGGCGATATGTCCTCCGAGAAGGTGGCCTCGATCACCACGGCATTCTTATCGTTCTCGAAGCGATTCTGCGCCGCCTCGGTTTCATAGTCCAACATTTCCTCCTGGGGCCGGCCCGCTTCTTTGCCCTCACCCACGATGGTGGCGACATCCATGATGTTTGCGTCGCGCTCGCGTCCCGCCTCGCCGTCCCTGCCCCCGCCGAATTGCCATTCGCTGGTGGCCTGGTTCACCCACCTCGAAGCGCCAAGGTTCTGGTCGTTGCTGTCGCCGTCATGGCTTGCCAGCGTGATAATGAAGTCCCACTTTCTGATGTCGTCAACGCTCGGCTGGCCCAGTGTCTCCAGGGATATCTTGATGTCTATGTAGTTATTGACATGGTCGTTGCAGAAGTCTATCCGACTGGTCTGCTTGTCAAGCGTCCAGAAGGAAATCGAGTTCTGCCCGTTGGATTCGATAAGCGCCCTATACCAGCCTTCGATGGCCACAGCGTATTCCCATGCGTCGTTCTGAGAAATGTCCAGATAGCGGAAGGGCAAGCCTGCCGTGGCGCCGGCCGCCTCCTTGGCATCTATATATACATCGATTTTCTGGAGATTGAGATCGGCCTTGTTCGGATTGGTGCATGTGATCCCCGGATTTGGGGCATTCCAGCCGACCGCGTCCGACGAAGGCACATCACCGACGTGGACCCTCATAACCAAGAACGCACCGTCGATAAACAGGTCAACCTGTTCTATATCGTAGACGCCGGGAGTGAACACACCGTTTGTCGGATAGAAATAGTAAAGGCCTTCAACAGGGTTGCCGTCATCATCGGTCTGGTTGGGGCCATGGTCGTCGCCTATGGAATCCGAAACAGAGACTATCAGCTCGGGCGGCGTGGTAATCTTGAGAACAGTGGTAAGACCCGACTCGGCAATGTTGAGGCTATCCTTGGCCGTGAACCCTATGATATGGCTTCCCTGCGGTACCCCTGCCGGTATTGTGAACCGGGTGGAGTAGACGCCGTCACCGGCGGTATTGTCGCCGCCGGCGCCGTCATCGTTCAGTCTGGTAACCGCATCTCCAAAGACCTGGGTAAGATTTGCGTAAACGTCTCCTATCCCGCCCCCGGCGTCCTCGACCCTGACCGAGAACCTGACCTGATCACCGGTCTGAGCGCTATCGGGATTGGCCCGCGCCTGGCTCAAGGACGGCGGCACTGCGGTTTCCGGAACGACGAAGATCCCGTACTGGGACAGATACACCGTGTCCTGCGCGGTCTGCCACCACTCACCGGATGGCGGTTCCATGTCGTGCGTGGCATCGGCCGGTGTCGAGTCCAGGGCGTTGTACTTCGCATCCGGAGTCTCCTGGCTCACATAGGCTTCCATCCTTATGGTATCGCCGGGAGCGAACTGGCCGACGGCGGCAAGCGGAAAATGGAAGACCACCTGGTCATCGGTCTTGGTGACCATGCTTATCGCGTTCTTCTCGTCCCCGCCTTCCGAGATCCAGCCTGCATTTGCAAGATGCCAGTATTCGTAGGCTCCCGCTCGCCAGCGCCTGAGGTCCGCGTAGTCGGCAGCGCTGTACTTGGTGGTGAATACGTAATCGGGCTTGAGGTCGTGGTCAAAGTAGATGGGTTGTTCAAAGGCGTCGCGGCCCGCGCCTTCCGCATCCCTGTTTGTTTCCAGTATCACGACGAGCAGCACGTCTCCCCAGGGACTTGAGAAATCGAGTGAAACGGTAAGGGACTCAGTGCCGATCTCGGCAAACATCGTGGTAAGATCAACATCGGGATTGCTGTTGTGATCCTGATCGCTCTCCGGAGCCTCCTCATCCACTGCCACTAATCTGGGGTCTATGGTGAGATTGAGGCTCGGCACCGGAAACGAGGAAGTGCCCGATATGGCAACGATACCGTACTTGTCACCGGCCGTAATGGTCGAGGTGGCGCTGCCCCCGGTACCGGTATAGACAGGGCTCTCTATGGAAGTCAGGAGCCCCTCGGGGAAAGCGGATAGCGAGATCTCCAAATTCTCCTCTTCCACGTAGTTGCCGTTAGCGTCGACCAACTGGAGTTCGAGCCTGCTCACGCCATTGGCTTGAGCGACGTCAGGCACCAGCCTTGCCGTGAACTCGTGAGGCGGACCGGGTTCGAAGAGGACCTCCACCGTATCCGCCGGAAGACCCTCGAAAGGTCCCGGCTCCACCTGGGCGGTAAACCTCACAAGTCCCGAAATCAGCGTGGACACGTATACCCGGAAAAACCCATTGGCATCGGTGCCGTCGACTTCAGGCTCGAACTTTGGAGTTCCCTCGAGGGCCTGCATTCGGACAAAAACGTCCGGTTGAGGCACTTCGTTTCCCCTCACATCTATTATCTGTACTGCCACCTCGATCCTGTCCTCACCGCCTGCTACACCTACCGACTTGTCGGGGACCAGGCTGACCCGGGCGGGCTCCAGCTCTCCCACGCCCACCTCAATAGCGCCCTTAACCTGCCGCCTTTCGGCCTGGACCCTTAGGACCTCAATGCTGTCGCCACTCACATAGAACCGGCCGACGCCGTCATCGAACATCTCATCGGTCAGAATTCGGTCCGGTATCGCTCGCGCGGGATCGGCGCTGTCCGCGAGTACTATGCTCCCCCTGGGGAGGACGGCTGTATCAAGCTGGCTGACCGATAGGGCGACACTGTCAAGCGCCGCGCTGTCGAATATGGCGGCATTCGCACTCTCATCCCGCGGTTCGAACATGACCTCGGCAAAGAAGTAAATACCATCCCCCGGCAGACTTCTGGAGACATCCCTCGAATAGATCTCATTGCCCAGGGACTCCTCCGTATCGAAGCCGGCGGCATGAGCCACGTCAATCACCGAATCCACAAAGACGTAGCGGGTCGCCGTCGCGGGAGACAAAACGATCTTGGCAACAGCCGTATCACCCCCGGCGACGGTCAGAAGAGAATCGAATCGGACGTAGCCTCTTGATTCAGCCGTAACCTGGTATGTCCCGTCTTCTATTATCAGGAATTCGAACGGGCCGTTTCCGCCCTCGATCACGATTGCGCTGTCGCCCTTGACCTGCCTGGTCGCCGTATCCCGCACGAATACGCGCGCGTCCATATCCGGCCCGGATAGACTCACGCTGCCGGCTATGGCTCCGGTTACAAGCGTGAGTTCAAAGTCCCGGTTGTCGGTGAAACTCCCTGCCGCAACCTCTATACCGTCAATCGCCTCGGCCTTATATGATCTGGCAACGGCCTCGACGGTGTAGGTGCCCGGGACCAGGAAGCGGAGTTCGTATCGGCCGCCGCCCGGGGCGGTGTCGACCGATTTAATCATCTCACCGTCCAGGTAGGCGGTAGCTGTTACTACCGAGGTCATGTCGCCGGGATCGCTCAGGGTCACATTACCGGCGATGGTACCTGTGCCGGCCGCAAGCTCCAGATCGACATTCTCCACAGTCCCGCCGTCTTGGATGGTAACCCCGGGGATTGTAGCACCTTCGTAGTAAGGCGCCGAGGCTGAAACCGCGTAGTCGCCGTCGGGTAGGAACTCGAGTACGTAAGCGCCCCCTCCCGGAGGGGTCTGGGTAACAGCGAAGATCTCGTCTCCCTGCGAAGCCCCTACCGTTGCCACGGTAACAGTGTCGGTGGGATCGCTCAGGATCACCGTGCCGCTTATCTTGCCCTCGAACTCAGGCGTTGCCTCGAGCACACAGGAGTTGAGTCCGGACTCGAACCTTACAACGGCTTCATCGGTGAGGTAATCGAGCATCCTCTCCTGGCTGCGGCCGGCGATCTCCCCTTCGCCCGGGATCGTGAGAATATCTATAAGATTGGGATCACGGTCCCGCCCGGCTTCGGTATCCGCCCCGCCTCCGAACTGCCAGGGAGCCAGGGCCCGATTCACCCACCTTATTGCCCCAAGGTTGCTGTTATTGCTGTCACCGTCATGCCCGGCCATCGTTATTATGTAATCCCACTGCTTGAGTTCGGCCTTGACTTCCGCCAGCTTGGCCCCATCCATTTCCTCACCGGGCTCCAGAAGATCAAGTGCCTCCAGGTTGACTATGATGTCCAC
>Ga0180434_10007496_pt1 | contig 12270 bp, 8 predicted proteins | sample SS_ome_7_FD_132453 | JGI IMG/M metagenome (GOLD analysis project Ga0180434, IMG submission 132453) | Hypersaline lake sediment archaeal communities from the Salton Sea, California, USA - SS_1_D_2 metaG | ecosystem: Environmental > Aquatic > Non-marine Saline and Alkaline > Hypersaline > Sediment... | reverse complement strand
CGTGGGGACCACGAAGTACAACAGGTCGTCCGGGTGCTTTTCCCGGAGCTGAGGGAGCGTGAAGTGCTCCTCCTTGTGACAGCCCGGCTCGACCGCGCCGGCCGGCCGCGGGCGCAGGGCTTCGACGACCTCGCTCAAGGGGCCGTCGTACCCGGCGAGCCGCTTCGCCAGCCCGGCCTTCTCGTCCTCGTCGGTGCACTGGAGATACTGCTTCGCCAGGGCGACCGCCTCGTCGAGGTCCATGGCCGCGGCCGGCCGAGGCACCGCGACTGCCAAGAAGAAGCCCGTCGCCACGCACAAGCCCCGCGCGATCGGCCGGTGGATCGTTTTCATGATTACCGTCTCGGGGTGAGGTCGTGGTTCGTCATTGCTTGCAGTTCGTCTATCATAGTCTCTCCAGGAAGAGAATCCACCTGTCCCGCGCCGGCCTGCCACTCGACGCCGCGGCTCGCAGCGCCGACGAATCCGGTGTGCGTCGAGGTTTTCCGCAGTCCCGGGTGGCTGGGGTCGAGCGCAGCGAGCCCCCAGGAAAACGCACTGGGGGCGGCCTCCGGCTGACCCCAGCCACCCCTTACGGTGCCAGCACGACTTGCCAGACAATGGCTCGGCGAAGGCTTGCGTTTGCGTATGCGTTGGGATAAGCTGTCGTTGCCGTGCGAGAGGCGGATGGCGAGTGCGAACAAGCGGAGAGACGGGCGATGCGAATGCGATCGAAAGCGGGCGAAGCGGCTGGCCGAAAGACGGCCCCGCTCGGCGCAGCGGTGGCGTTGTGTTGGGTGCTCGCCGCGACGGGCCACGCGGCCGACGCGCTGGTGCCCGTCGAGCTGGGCCGGGTGCACGTCGGCGGGGAGATCGGGCGGCGGGTCGACGTGACGATCGACAACAACCTGCTCGCGCTGGACGCCGACAACGACTTCTTGCTCCCGTTCGCCGAGAAGCGGCGCCAGAGCGGGTACATCGGCCTGGGCAAGGCCGTCGACGCGGCCGTCCGCTTCGCCGTCTATCGCCAGGACGACGAGGTCCTCGCGCTGAAGGAGCACCTGGTCGACCAGGTCATCGGCGCCCAGGAGCCCGACGGCTATATCGGCATGCTCGTCCCCGAGAAGCGCATGTGGGGGATGTGGGACGTGCACGAGATGGGCTACCTGATCTACGGCCTTTCAAGCGACTACGAGTTTTTCGGCGAGAAGCGCTCGCTGGCCGCGGCGCGCAAGGCGGCCGACTACATCATCGATCGCTGGGACACGATGCCCGACGGGTGGGACGAGACGACCGGCATCGCCACGTTCGTTTCGGTCACGGGGCTGGAGCGGACGCTGATCCGGCTCGCCCGGCTGACCGGCGACCGCCGCTACCTCGACTTCTGCACGCACGAGCGGGCGCTGGCCGAGTGGGACCCGCCGATCGTCATCGGTCGTCGCCCGTCGATCGAAGGGCACATCTACGCCTACCTCTGCCGCTCGCTGGCCCAACTGGAGCTGTACCGGACGATGTCCGACGAGCGGCTGCTCCGCCCGACCCGGCGGGCGATCGAGTTCATGACGCGGGGCGACGGGATGGCGATCACCGGCGGCTGCGGGCAATGGGAGATCTGGACCGGCGATCAGGACGGGCGCGGCGCGTTGGCCGAGACCTGCGCCACGGCCTACCAGATCCGCGTGTTCGACAGCCTGCTGCGGCTCGACGGCGAGCCCTATTGCGGCGACCTGATGGAGCGAACCATCTATAACACGCTTTTCGCCGCCCAGTCGCCCGACGGCCGCCAAATCCGCTACTACTCTCCGATGGAAGGCGAGCGGGTCTATCACCCGGGCGACACGTACTGCTGCCCTTGCAACTACCGGCGGATCATCGCCGAGCTGCCGTCGATGGTGTATTACCGGGATGCCGGGGGCGTGACCGTGAACCTCTACACGCCTTCGCGCGGGGAGATCGAGCTGGACGGCGGGGCGTCGCTGGTCGTCACGCAGAAGACCGACTACCCCGGCTCGGGGCGCGTGGCGATCGAGCTGAGCCCGTCGAAGCCGACGGCCTTCCGGCTCCGGCTGCGCATTCCCGCCTGGTGCGAGGCGGCGCGGATCGCGGTCAACGGCCGGGTCGTCGAGGAGGCGGCTTTGGGCGGGCGGTTCGCGTCGATCGAGCGAACGTGGCGACCGGGCGACCGCGTGGCCCTGGAGATGCCGATGGCCTGGCGGCTCGTGCGGGGCCGAAAGCGTCAGGCCGGGCGCATCGCCGTGATGCGCGGCCCGGTGGTCTTCTGCCTCAACCCGGCCCGGGACGAGCGGCTCGCGAAGCTCGACGGCGCCGACCTGGGGCGGATCACCCTCGATCCGGAGTCGCTCGGCGAGCCGGCCGCCGACGATTCGGTGCGCCCCGGCGGCGTGGCGTGCCGCGTGCGGGCGTGGAAGCCGGGCTACGCCGTGAGGCGGCCGGGCGACCTGACGCTCCTGCTCACCGAGTTTGCCGACCCCGGTGGGAAGGCGACCTACTTCCGGCTCCAGGACTTGAGCGTGGGGGTGGAGGATGAGTTGTTGTCGCCGAAACGGGGCCCCTGAACTCCACGAAGACGGCGATGCGTTCACGCCGCGCGGTGCCCGGCGACTCAGAGGGTGTCTGAAAAGGCTTGTAGTGACCGCATTCATGCGGTCCCGGAACGAACGAGTGCCGAGAATCTCGGCGCAAAGACCCGATGAATCGGGTCACGACGAGCCTTCTCAAACACCCTCTGAGAAGGAGTCTTCCTTCTCGACGGCGTTCGCCTACAGATAGACACGTAATCCGGTTTCGAGGAGTCTCGCGCTATGACACGACCAGACAGCTCCAGGGGCCGAGCGTTTGCACGCTTCCCGTTCGTGCCCGGATTGCTCCTCCTGCTCGTTCCGTTGGGGACGGCTTTTCCGCGCGCCGCCGGCGCCGAGGACGGGCCCGCCGCGGCGACGGCGGGGCGCCTGCGGATCGCGGTCGGGTTCGACGGGAGCTGCCCCCACGATCCGGCCGGCGTCAAAGAGGAGGGGCCGGGCCGGTTCCGCATCTTCCCCTCGTGGCGATCCAGCCCGGGAATCGACGAGGAGGCCGTCGGCCGCAGCACGCGGTTGGGCTTCAAGGTGGTCAATCCGGGCGAGGGCGCGGCGCCGGTGGATCTGTGGATCGACTGGCAGTACCACGACGCCCCGCCCAAAAACCGGCCGAATTTTGCGGGCGGCGTCGAGGAGTTCATGTCGTACCGCGATTTCGTGGTCGTGCGTGGGCCGCAGAGCGAGAAATGGCGCACCGTGATGGCCGACGTGGACGACTCGGTGGCGCGCGTTCGGCTCGAAGTTCCGCCGGGCGAGACGGAGATCCACTGGCACCCGCCGTACAACTACGCGCAGAGCGAGCGGTTCGTCGAGTCGCTGCGCGGCCATCCGTTGGTGAAGGTGGAGAAGATCGGCGAGAGCCCGGAGGGGCGAAACCTGTGGCTCCTGCGGATCACCGACGCCTCGCCGCAGTCGAAGGAGAGCTTCCTCATCCGCGCCCGGGTGCATCCGTACGAGAGTGCGAGCAGCTATTCGATGGAAGGCATGGTCGAGTGGCTCCTCTCCGACGCCCCCTACGCCGCGGCGGCCCTGCACGACTACGTCTTCTCCATCATGCCCATGGCCAATCCCGACGGCGTGCACAACGGGCTGGGCGCGCTGACCGCCCCGCGCGGGGCCGACGTGTGCTTCATCCCTTACGAGCCGGGCGAGGTGATGCGGGCGATGAAGGAGGCCATCGACCGGGCGCGCCCGGCCGTGGCGATCGACCTGCACAACTGGCAGAACAAGCATACCGACGGGCTGCTGGGGCTGAAGCCGTCGGTGCGCGAGCGGTTCGTGCGGTTCATGCCCGACCAGTTGGAGTTCGGCAAGGTGTGGGACGTGCGGGATCCCAGGCCCCTGTCGCCGACGGCCCCGCAGAAAGAGCTTCTTAGGAGCTACTGCGAGCGCAATTTCGGCGCGATCGCGGTGACGTTCGAGTTCCCCTGGTTCGGACGAACTCCCGAAGACATGCGCGAGACGGGGCGCAAGGCCCTGTGGTCGCTGCTCCGGGCGCTGGACCCGCCGCCGGAGAGGTTGAGGTGAAGGCGCCACGCGCTCCGCGAGGCGCTCACGCGGCCGAAGACGCGGGTCTCGGCCAACGTGGGGCGCGTCTAGGATCGGAGGCCTCCCGGCACGGCCGGCACACACGGATCGCCCCGCCTGCGAACACTTTTGCCTTCAAGCAGATTGCCCATTCTGTGTATATAACCCATTCGTCTTCTGTTGTGCCGGGGGGTCCTTGACCGGCGGGGCTCAACCCCGTAAACATTGACGTGTCGGAATCGTGGTAGTTCGGCGTGCTTTACCCCTCAGAAAGGTGGCAATATGGAGTCGCCCCCCGTCAAGCGAGCGTTGATCAGTGTGAGTGACAAGCTGGGTCTGACCGGATTCGCCCGGGGCCTGGTCGATGCGGGCGTCGAGATCTTCAGCACCGGCGGCACGCGGCGGCATTTGGAGAGCGAAGGGATTTCGGTCCGGGACGTATCGGAGTACACGGGTTTCCCGGAAATGATGGGCGGGCGTCTGAAGACACTCCATCCCAAGGTGGCCGGCGGCATTCTCTGCCGTCACGACAACCCGGACGACATGAAGAGCCTGGCCGATCACGGAATCGTCACCTTCGAGCTAGTGGTCATCAACCTTTACCCGTTCGAGGCCACGATCGCCCGGGAGGGCGTCACCATGGCCGAGGCGATCGAGCAGATCGACATCGGGGGTCCGACGCTGATCCGCGCGGCGGCGAAGAACCACGCCTTCACCACGGTGGCCACCAGTCCGGAGCAGTATTCGGCGATCCTGGAGGAGGTGACGGCGGGCGGCTGCACCTCGTTGGAGCTTCGCACCCGGCTGGCCCGGGAGGCCTTCGCCTGCACGGCCCGATATGATCGGGCGATCGCGGCCTATTTTGCCGGCCAGGCGGCCGAAGGGCCTTTCCCGGCGACGCTCTCGGTGGCCATGACGCGCAAGGCCGTGCTTCGGTACGGCGAGAATCCGCACCAGCAGGCGGCGGTCTACGGCAATCCGAAGGCGGAAGCGGCCAGCGTGGTCGCGGCCAAGAAGCTGCATGGAAAGGAGCTGTCGTACAACAACCTCCTCGATCTCGACAGCGCGTTGGCCATCGTCCGCGCCTCCGGCGAGCCCGCCGCCTCGGTGATCAAGCACAACAACCCGTGCGGCGCCGCCTCGGCCCCGACGCTGGCCGAAGCCCTGCGCAACGCGATGACGGGCGACCCGGTCAGCGCGTTCGGCTCGGTGCTGGGGCTCAATCGCGTGGTCGACGCGGCGACTGCCGAGGTGTTGACCGAGCCGGGCCTGTTCATCGAAGCGATCGTCGCCCCCGACTTCGAGCCCGAGGCGCTGGAAATCCTCACCACGAAGCCGAAATGGAAGGCGAACGTGCGGCTGTTGAAAGTCGGCGACCTCGACTGCGAGCCGGAGCGCTGGATCTACCGCTGCATCGAAGGCGGCGTGCTCATGCAGGAGGCCGACGTGTTGCCCGACCCGGAGGACGACTGGAAGGTCGTGACCGACGCGAAGCCGGCCGACGCGCAGATGGGCGATCTGCGATTCGCCTGGGACATCGTCCGCCACGTGAAGTCGAACGCCATCGTCGTGTGCAAGGACCGGATGCTCCTGGGCGCCGGAGCGGGCCAGATGAGCCGCGTCGATTCCACGGAGATCGCCATCAAGAAGGCGGGCGATCGGGTGAAGGGGGCCGTCTTGGGGTCCGACGCCTTCTTCCCCTTCCCCGACTCGATCGATCGGGCCGCCGAGGCGGGCATCGTCGCCGTCATCCAGCCCGGCGGCTCCAAGCGAGACGACGAAGTGATCGCCGCCTGCAACAAGCACGGCATGTCGATGATCTTCACCGGCCGGCGGCATTTCAAGCACTAGGAGCGGAGTTCGGTCTACGAGCAACCGTCGACGACCCCGTGGCCGACCAACCGCCACTGCGAGCCCCCAAGCCCAGGGGTTGCAACCCCTGGGCTTCGACACGGGCCATCGTTCCTGCAAGAGTCCGTTCGCGTGGGAGACATCGCCCGTGTCGACCATTCTCGACAAGATCGTCGCCACGAAGCGGGAGGAGATCGCCCGGGCGAAGGCCGAAACGCCGGAGTCGGCGCTGCGCGATCGGTTGGCCGATGCGCCGCCGGTTCGGGATTTCCTGGCCGCGCTGGCCCGAGAGGGGCCGATCCGCCTGATCGCCGAGGTGAAGAAGGCGAGCCCGTCGAAGGGCGTGATCCGCGCCGACTTCGATCCCGTGGCCATCGCCCGAACCTACCAGGAGCACGGGGCCTCGTGCATCAGCGTGCTCACCGACGAGCCCTACTTCCAGGGCCGCCTGGAGTATCTCCGCCAGATTCGCGCCGTCGCCGATCTGCCGCTTCTGCGCAAAGACTTCATCGTCGACCCGTACCAGGTGGTCGAAGCCCGGCTGGCCGGGGCCGACGCCGTGCTGTTGATCGCCGAATGCCTCGACGACGACGCGCTGGGGCGCCTGCACGAGGCGATCGTCGCGCTGGGCATGACGCCGCTGGTCGAGCTGTACGAGCGGGAGAACCTCGCCCGGGTGCTCAAGATGGGCGCGCGCCTGGTGGGCATCAACAACCGCGACCTGCGCACGTTCGAGGTCGACCTGGGCCACACGCTGCGGCTGCGCCGCGAAATCCCCGGCGACCGCGTCGTCGTGGGCGAGAGCGGCATCCGCACGCGGGCCGACGTCGAGCGGCTCCAGGCGGCCGGCGTGCAGGCGATGCTCGTGGGCGAAAGCCTGATGGCCCGCGACGACGTCGGCGCGGCGGTCGACGAGCTGCTGGGAAGATCGTCGTGACGCCCGCGGAGCACGACTCGACCTGACATGCCGCTCAAACCGGCTCCGGCAACTCATACGGCTTTCTGCGCGGGCGGTCGAGGTACGCGTTCGCCTCGTCGTCGCCGGGGAACACTTCCTTCTCGGGGTCCCAGCGGAGCCGGCGCCCGAGCCATCGGGCGATGTTGCCCAGGTGGCAGACGGTGGTCGAGCGGTGGCCGATCTCCACGTCGGCGACGGGCCGCTCGCGCGATCGGATGCAGTCGATCCAGTTCTTAACGTGATTGTCGCTCTTATAGAGGTGGATCTCGTCGTCGCGGATCGGCTCCTTGACGATTCCCTCCGGGTTCGAGGTGACCCGGCCGCGGAAGATTTCGATCTTGCCCTGGTCGCCGAGGAAGATGCCGCCGCCCGGGTTGCCGTTATCGAGCTTGAGGGTCACGCCGTTGGCGTAGCGGTAGAAGATCATGGGGCGGGAGCAGGCCTTTTCGCCCCGGGCACGCGGCTCGGGCTCGTTGTAGGTGGGCGGGTCGAACTGAGGGCCTTCAGTCCACACCTCGACCGGTCCGCTCTCGTCCATGCCCAGGGCCCATTGGATTTGGTCGAGCCCGTGCGCGCCCCAGCCGGTCATCTCGCCGCCGGAATAGGGCCGGAACGAAATCCAACCCGGGTTGGCCCGGGGCGTGTACAGGTCCTTGTGGTACGGCACGACCTCGGTCGGTCCGCACCACATGTCCCAGTCGAGCCCGTCGGGCACGGGCTGGGCCGGCAGCGCGCACTCCCAGGGGCTGGGGTAGTTGTGGCCGACGACCGTGTGGATTTTGCCGATCCGCCCGTTGCGGACCAGCTCACAGCCGAAACGGTTCTCGCGCTGCGACCGCTGCTGGCTGCCGGTCTGGAAGACGCGCCCGTACTTGCGCACGGCCTGGACCATCAGGCGCCCCTCGCGGATGGTGAGCGTCATCGGCTTTTCGGCGTAGACGTCCTTGCCCGCCTGGCAGGCGTGAATGCACACCAGGGCCCGCCAGTGGTCGGGCGTGGCGGTGACGATGGCGTCGACGTCCTTGCGATCCAGCAGCTTGCGGTAGTCCTGATAGCCTTCGGCCCCGTACGGCTTGGCCTTTTCGTGGGCGCGGGGGAGGCTGACGTCGCCCACGGCCACGACGCGCCCGCCCCGCGCCGCCGCGTTGCGCAATACGCCCGAGCCCTGCCGGCCGATCCCGATGCCGCCCAGTCCGATGCGGTCGTTCGCGCCCGGCCGATCGGCCGAGGCCAACACGCGGCGGGGGATGATGGCCGGGGCGGCGGCCGCGGCCATGCCGGCCGAAACGCCCTGCTTCAAGAAACGCCTTCGTGTCGTTCTCGTCGAATCGCTCATGACACGGCTCCTTCGTTGATCGCTGGGTGTGAGACTCGGGTGGCCATCCGCACGTTGGGCTTCTTCACGAGGCTGCCCGAGGGAACGTTCGGGCTTCCCCCAACTCACGCTGTCCCGCCGCGTCGTCGGCCTCCCGCGGCGGCGAGGGCTCTGTGGATTCGTAGCCGTTCACGGGGACTGTCCCGATTCTCGCGGCGAAGTCCGCGGAAATGGGACTGTCCCCCTCGCGTCGCCAAAGGGGACAGGTCCATGTTTTCGGCTTGCGCGTCGAAGGCGACGCAACATCAACCGGCCGAAAAACGGACCAGTCCCCCGTGAACGCGTACCTGGATTCTATCACGCCCGGGTGAGGAGTGACACACCGTAACCCGGCAAAGCCCGCCGTAGCCCGGTGAGTCCGACGGACCCCGCGGTTCTCTCCGTTCGCTCGCTCCGCGATGCAAGTCTCCGCACAACATGTCGACGAGGCTGATTGTAGTATGGGCGTCCCCCCGGTATAGTGCGGCCAGGACGGCCGGACGCCCGCAATCACGAGACAGCTCGTCGAGGTACCCCGCCCGTCTTCCCCGCAAGCTCCGGGAGGCTCGTCATGGGGTCAACCGCAGACCCGCACGAGGAGGCCGAACACCTGTTCCTGCGTCGCCAGTCGGCGAGCACCAGCGTCGGGCTGTGGCTCGTCGCGGGTATCGGCGCGCTGGTCTTTGCCGTGGTCGGATTCGTGATCGCGCTATCGGCCGACGTCGGCCAGCTTTCGATGCACGCGATGACCACGCTCCCCACTCTGCTCGGGATCGGCGCCCTCACCGCCGCCTGGACCACCGCGCGGACGCCGACCCAGGTGGCCGTCGGGCCGGAGGGCCTGTTGATCGTGGGGCGGCGCGGGAGCCGGCGATACCCCTGGGACCAGATCGGCTGGGCGGCGATCGGCACGGGATCGCTCAACCACCAGCGCCACCTGGTGATCTGCGACGTCGACGGCAAGACGGTCGCCAAGCTGAGCGAGGCGTTCGACGAGTTCGACACGCTGGTCGAGCTGGTCAAGCGGCGGATCGCCGACCGGGGCGACGACACCTCGGAGCGGATCCGGCGGCGCAAGGGCAAGCGGTCGGCCGCGTTCATGACCGTGGTGAGCCTCTTCATGTTGGCGATCTGCGGGGCGAACGTCTGGATCGCCTATCGCCAGCAGCGTGCCGCCCGGCTGCTCGAAGAGGCCGCCGTGCCGGGCGAGGCCGAGATCGTGCGCCGGTTCCTGGCGCCCAACGGCGTCACGCCGCGCGTTGAGTACCGCGTCACCGCGCCCGACGGCCGCACGGGCACGCGCAACGCCGAGGCCACCCGCGCCTACTGGGATTCGCTCGAAGGGGCGACGAGCGTCCCGGTCCTCTACGTGCCCGACGAGCCCGGGATCAGCCGGCTGGCCCAAGGCGAGGCGGAGGACGACGACCCCAGCCCGGTCCTGATGTACGTCCTCTCCGGCGTGCTGACCCTCCTCTGCGTGGTGTTCCTCGCCGCGGCCGCCCTCCAATGGCGCGGCTGGGACATCGACCTCGACTCGAAGACGGGCAAGATTTCGATCAAGCGGTATGGGACGGGAAGGTAGAACGGGAGTCAGCACGCCCTACTCGCCTTCTTGAGGCGTAGTCCGTATGACGGATCAACGCGCCGACGTTCGGCCGCCGCAGTTCTCCCTGCGGGCGATGCTCGTTTCCACCGCGATCTTCGCCGCCGTGCTGGGGCTCACGGTCTGGACCGACGCTCCGGAGATCGCGCTGGGCGCCGCGATCGTCCCATTGGTCTTGTTGCTGTGGCGGTTCACCCGCGCAAACCGGGCGGGTCTGGTGTTCTTCGCGATCGGCGCCTACTTGCTGGGCGACCTCGCGGTCGACTGGATCTACCGGGGCGACGCTTGGGGCGCCTTCATGCTCGCGCCGTTCGGTTCAGCGGCACTTGGGATCGGCGCGATCGCGTTTCTCCACACGGAGATACGCAACAAGGACGCGTCAGCCGTCCACCTGACCTGCGCGGCGGCGGCCTTCACCTTGCTCGTTGCGTGGTGGGTCTTCGTTCCGCCTCTCGGGCGACCGGCCGCCGAGAAGGAGTGGGCGCGCAAATACGCCGAGACGATGTCCACACTGCGCTCACTGGTTCAAGAGATCGAGACGATCGAGGCAACTACGGGAAGATACCCGAAGGATGAGAATGACTGGGTCGCCATCCGCGGTGCCCCGGTGCCGGAAACCGAATTTGGCGTTCCCTTTGCGTACCGATCGATCGGGGAAGAGTACGAGCTGAGCTTCATCACCGGTTTCTTCGGGGGCATCCACACCTACGATAGTGGCACGCCGGAGCGAGGCGTCTACAAGATTCCGTGGTAGACGCCCTGTGCAAGATACGGCGTCGACGCGGTCGCGTACGTCGAGCGCCGCCTATGGCCGCCAGGTCTGGACCAGACGCCTCACCCTTCGGGCAACGCCACCGGCTCGCCGGTCTTTTTGTCCACGGGCATCTGGGCGTCGACCGACTGGAGGTAGTCGCGAAGCTGGGCGGCGAGCTGGCGCACGAGCTCGGGCCGGTCGGCGGACAGGTTGTGGTGCTCGCCGAGGTCGTCGCGGAGGTTGAACAGCTCGTAGCGGCGGTCGGCGTGGTAGTAGATCAGCTTCCAGTCGCCCCGGCGGATCGTGCTCGAAGGGCCGATGCCCGGGCCTTTCGGACCCCAGTGGTTGGGAAAGTGCCAGTAGAGCGCACGGTCTTCGGGATAGCCCGGCGCTTGTTTCAATAGCGGCACGAAGCTGACGCCGTCGAGCACGCCGCCGATCTGCTCGTAGTCGGCCACGCCGGCCATTTCGAGGATGGTGGGGAAGAAGTCCTCGATGACGACGGGCCGGTCGCAGACGGAGCCGGGCCGGGTAACGCCGGGCCAGTGGACGATCATCGGCACGCGGATGCCGCCCTCGTGGGCCGAGCCCTTGCCGCTCGAAAGCGGCCGGTTGTGCGTGTGGCGCTCGCCGCCGCGACCGCTGGCGCTTAAGCCCCCGTTGTCGGACACGAACAGGACGATCGTCTGCGACGACAGCCCATGCCGGTCGACGTTGGCCAGGACGTCGCCGAGCGACTTGTCCATTCCTTCGACCAGGGCGGCGTACATCGCCTCGGTGGGGTCGAGCCCGGCCTCGACGTACTTGGCGTAGAACCGCTTGTCCTCGGCGAAGGGGACGTGCACCGCGTAGTGGGCCATGTAGAGGAAGAAGGGCTTGCCGTCGGCCACGGCCCGGTCGACGGCCCGGTTCGCCTCGATGGTGAGGGCCTCGGTGAGGAAGACGTCGCGGCCGTGGTACGCTTCGAGGTGGGGCACGTCCCAGACGCGGTCGCCTTTGCGCCAGGCGGCGCTGAAGTTCTGCGTGCCCAGGTAGCTGCCGGGCCCGCCCGCGGCGTGACCGCCCACGTTCACGTCGAAGCCGAGGTTCACGGGATCGGCGCCGGGCGTATCGAGGGCGCCGAAGTGGGCCTTGCCCACGTGGATCGTGCGGTAGCCCGCCCGCTCGAGCAGTGCGGCCAGCGTCACGGCGTGCACCGTGCGCCCGATGCCCGGCACGGGGCTGGTGCCGTTGACGTTCCACTCGGGAAACTCCAGCGTCGGATGTGGCCGGTCGTTGGTGGCGTTCTTGCGCAGGGTCCAGTTGGTCACGCGGTGGCGCGCGGCGTTGAGGCCGGTCATCAGGCTCACGCGCGTGGGCGAGCAGACGCACGACGCGTACGCCTGGGTGAACTTCATCCCGGCCGCCGCCAGCTTCTCCATGTGGGGCGTGCGATACCGCCGGTTGAAGGGCGTCACCTCCGTGTGGAAAGGCACCGACGTATCCTGCCAGCCCATGTCGTCGACAAGTATTAGTACAATATTCGGTACACGGTGTCGCTGCGAGTATTCCGCGCACTCCGAGACATTTGTTGCCAAGAACACCGTGCAGTTGACAAGTATCAGCGTCGCCATTTTGCGTGGCAGTGGGCGTAGTAGAGGAGGGGGG
>Ga0180434_10007494_pt1 | contig 12271 bp, 7 predicted proteins | sample SS_ome_7_FD_132453 | JGI IMG/M metagenome (GOLD analysis project Ga0180434, IMG submission 132453) | Hypersaline lake sediment archaeal communities from the Salton Sea, California, USA - SS_1_D_2 metaG | ecosystem: Environmental > Aquatic > Non-marine Saline and Alkaline > Hypersaline > Sediment... | reverse complement strand
GGGACGCCTGGTTTTTCAAGGGCGGCGGCCCGGCTTTCCCGGGCGACGCCCGGCCCGTATAATCGCCTGGGGCGATCTACGATTCGTTGACAAAAGAGCACGCCGCGCGGCGTGTTGGCTTGACAACTGCTACCTGCGGCGAAACGCCGTTTTGGAGGAACGTGATGGATTTGAACGCCCTGGCGCTTGAGTACCACTCAAAGCCCACGCCTGGCAAGGTTGAAATGACGTGCACCAAGCCGTGTGCCACCCAGCTCGATCTGTCCCTGGCGTACACTCCGGGGGTAGCTGCCCCCTGCCTGGAGATCGAGAAGAACCCGGACGACTGCTTCAAGTACACGGCCCGCGGCAACCTAGTGGCGGTAATCTCGAACGGGACCGCCGTCCTCGGGCTGGGCAACATCGGCGCCTTGGCCGGCAAGCCGGTCATGGAGGGCAAGGGTGTTCTGTTCAAGCGGTTTGCGGGGGTCGATGTGTGGGACCTCGAGATCGACACGCTGGATCCCGAGGAGCTGATCAACATCGTTCAGAAGCTTGAGCCGACGTTCGGCGGGATCAACCTGGAAGACATCAAAGCCCCCGAGTGCTTCTACATCGAGCAGAAGCTGCAGGACACGATGGACATCCCCATCTTTCACGATGACCAGCACGGAACCGCGATCATCTCCGGGGCGGCCCTGCTCAACGGCTGCGTTCTGACCGACCGAAAGCCCGAGGATGTTCGTATGGTGATCAGCGGGGCCGGTTCGGCCGGCATTGCCTGCGCCAAGTTCTACGTCTCGCTGGGAGTCAAGCCTGAAAACCTGATCATGATCGACTCGAAGGGGGTGATCTACAAAGGCCGCAAGGAGGGCATGAACCCGTACAAGGAGCTGTTCGCGGCGGACACTTCGGCCCGCACGCTGGCCGACGCCCTCAAGGGAGCGGACTGCTTCTCCGGGCTGTCGCAACCCGGCATCGTCACGCCGGAGATGGTCAAGACCATGGCCAAGAAGCCGATCATCTTTGCGATGTCCAATCCGGTCCCCGAGATTATGCCGGATCTGGTCAAGGAAGTGCGGCCGGACGCGATGATGGCCACCGGACGCAGCGATTTCCCCAACCAGGTCAACAACGTGCTCGGCTTCCCGTTCATCTTCCGCGGTGCGTTGGACGTGCACGCCCGCAAGATCAACGAGGAGATGAAGGTGGCGGCCTGCCACGCGCTCGCCAACCTGACGCGTGAGCCCGCGCTCGACTGTGTGCTCAAGGCCTACAACCTCGACCACCTCGAGTTCGGCCAGGATTACATCGTGCCCAAGCCGTTCGATCCCCGTGTGCTGGTCTGGGAGGCATCGGCGGTCGCCGAGGCGGCGGTCAAGTCCGGCGTGGCCCGCGTGAACATGACCGACTTCGACGCCTACCGCAAGCACCTCGAAGTCGTAGTCGAGAAGCTGCAGCAATAGGGCGGGTGCTCAATCGGCGGCCAGCGCTGCGGCATGGTCGATCATGCTCGTTGGTGAGCCGCCCAGTTGGCCGCGATGCTGACTGCGGCCGTCTCGACACGTAGAATATGTGGTGCGAGGCGAACGAGCTCACCGTTCGCCTCACTCAACATAGCGAACTCCTCCTGGGTCAACCCACCCTCCGGGCCGACAACCGCCGCGAGGCGCTGCTCGGATCGCTCGGGCCCGTGCAGTCGAGCGGCCAACGACGGGACGTCCTCCGCCGGATGAGCGATCAGTATGGCATCGGCATCTTGTTCGTGGATGACTTCTGCCAGCGTCACGCCGCACGTGATCTCCGGGAGCCAGACGCGTTGTGATTGCTTGGCGGCCTCGACCGCCGTGCGACCCAGCTTGGTGGCGTGGGTCTTGCCGACGTGGACGACCGAGCGCTCGAAGTCGGCGATCACGATCCGCGTCGTGCCGAGCTCGGTCAGCTTCTCGACCATCCAGGTCAGCCGCGGCCCCTTGCAGCCGGCGACGATCAGCGTCAGCGTTCTGGTCGGGGGCGGCTCACAGAGCACGCGCTGGACGGCAAGCCGGGCTCGGCGGCGCCTCCGCGCGTCGGCGTCGTCGCTCGGCTGAAGGATGCCGTGCGCCAATCGTCCACGTCCGTCGAAGACAATCACCTCGTCACCCGGACGCAGACGCAGGCTTTGCAGGGCGTGCCGGGACTCGGCCTGATCGAGCGTGATCACACCCGGGGTGAGCTCGTCGCAATAGAAACGTGGCTGCGACATCGTTGCGCAGTATACGCCGAAATCAGAATGCGCTCGTCCGGCCGTCGCTGGCCAGCTGGCGCTCCGTCAGACATCGCTTGATGGGTGGCCCATGGCTTTAGCCGTGGGGAACGCGAATCGAAGCTCTGTTCGTGTCCCCCACCTCTGAAGAGGTGGGCCACCCTTCGTCTTATCCATCATTCCACGCGTCACAGAGCGCTATGGCGGTGCGGCGTCGGCAGCTGGCCGGAGGGTGGCTGGCATCTCCCCGGATGCTTGCGACAGTTCCGTTGATCGCCGGAATTGCTCCTCGGCCTCGGTGTTACGCCCGGCCTCTTTCAGAACGAGAGCGTGGCGTCGATAGACCTCCGCATAGTACGCCGCCAGCTCGGCTTCCTCCACACTGCCCGCCGGGCGCGCCGATCCCAGGGCCAGGACTTCGGTCGGCTGACGTCGAAGCGATTCGCCGAGCACCTCGGCGGCGGCGTTCAGATCGCCGCTGGTCAACGCCGACCGGAATCGCACGTCGTAGTAGACCCTGTACGCGACCGCGACGTCGACCAGCCGTGCCGTCGGCTGATTAGCGACTGCCGGGGCCAACGTGTACAGCCCCAACGCCGCCGACACAGCGGCGATCGCGGCGGCCGGCTTCCAGCGGCGCGACAGCACGAAGCAGATCAGGCGGGCTAAGGCAAACCCGGCAAACGGCACCAACGCGGCTGCCAGCGGCACGCGAAAGCGAGCGAACACGAAGAAAACGTGCAGCACGATCAGGTTCGTCAGGACCAGGAAGTACAGAGGTGCAGGGCGCCGGTAGGGTGCGGGCCACTGCCTTCCCGTCCGCCGTAGTGCCAGCACCAGTCCCACCAGCGCCAGCGGACCGATCATGCCGAACGAGATTGGCAAGGCTCGCAGCACGCTCGAATGCAGTTGCGCGTAATGGAAGTTTGCGTTGTTCGGCTCCTCATACCAATACCACGTGGCCAACGCTTTCTGCCCCAGCAGCCGCAGATAGCTCGAAACCGTAGGATGTGTCTTGAGTGTGGCGATCACGGTGGGCACGAGCGCACCCCCGGTTTCGCCGAGGACTCGGGCCGCATGACGTGTGTCCCAACTCGACTGACTGGCGCCCTGCGCATTTGAGATGAGGAACGTCGGCGGCCCGCTGCTCGCGGTCACGAACGGCGGCGCCCCCAACACCACGTTTCGCACGACGACCGGGCTGAAGCCGACCAGCAGCCCGGCCACCAGCATGCCTCCGCACCAGCTCAATCGGTCCCACCGCTTCCAGTATTGAGCGACGAGCAGGCCGACACTCGCGAGCACCATCAGCAGAAAGTGTGCCTTGAGCGCCAGCGAAAGGCCGAGCAGAACGCCGACCACCAACCAGCGAAGCCCGCGCTTGCCAGGCGGCAGCGCGGGGTTGCTCGCTCGGGCCCACTCGAGCAGGAAAACCAGCAGCAGCCCGCAAAACACGATCAGCGTCACCCGCAGGAGCACGAACTCGTAGAACAGCAGCGGCCCGTAGAACAGTACGAACGCGGCGGCCAGCACCGCCGCCACGTCGCCGAAATACTCCCGCGCCAGCCGATACACCAGCACGATCGACGCGATACCCAGCAGCATCTGCCACGCGAACACCCAGCCGACGGCCGGCCCCAGCAAGGCATACGTGCCCGCGATCAGATATGGATAGAGCGGACCCTGGTACGTCCGGCCACCGCCGTACCAGTGGTACCAGAGGGCCCGGGCGGTCTCATCGGGGTTGTCGGTCTGGTTGGCGGCCTGCAACTCGGCCCATGACTGCGGAAACTCGCGGGCGTAGTCCTGGGCGATCCGGCGGTGCCAGTTGTGCAGCGGGGGCGCCGCGCTCCGGAACCACCAATCGCCCTCTGCGATGGCGAGCGCCCAGCAGTGGAATGTATTCATGTCGCCCTGCTTCCACTCGTGTATCCAGAAGTACGGGCTGGCGGCGAGTTGCAGGAAGCAGAAGACGCGCAGCACAAATGCGATCGCGACAATCGTGACAAGGGTGTGTCTTCGTCGTTGGCGCAGCCACGCCTCGAGTGCGGTATAGGTGCTGTCGCGAGCAGAAATGTCGGCAGTGGGTTTATCCGGCATCCGCGCGATTATACCATCAGGCAGGTGAACACGTTTCACGGCAGGCGAGTTGAACAAGCGAGGTGTACCGTGCGCAACTGGATCAGGACGTGGTTGTCGGCATGGCTTCTGGGCGGCGTCGCGACGGCGACCATCTGCGCCCAGACGCCCTCACCTGAAACGATCTATACAAACGCCAACATCCACACGCTCGACCCGGCGCGGCCGCGGGCGGAGGCGCTGGCGGTCGCCGGCGACCGCATCGTGGCGATCGGCTCGCAGAGCGAGGTACTGCGGTTGAAGCAGCCGACGACGCGCGTAGTCGATCTGGCCGGCAAGACGGTGCTGCCAGGGTTGATCGATGCTCATTGTCACCCCGCCAGCCTCGGCAGCTACGCTCTGGGACACATCGACCTGAGCGATGCCCGCTCGTTCGAAGAGGTGGTGGCAATGGTCGCTGCCCGCGTGAAGAAAGCAGACAAAGGTGAATGGATCATCGGCGGGCGCTGGGATCACGAGCGCTGGCCCGGACGGCAATTGCCCACCCACGACCAGCTCAGCGCCGTCAGCCCGGACAATCCGGTAGCGATCATGCGCGTGGATGGGCACGCCGGCCTGGTCAACGCCGCCGCGATGAGACAGGCCGGCATCGATCGGGATACGCCCGCGCCGAGCGGCGGTGAGATTATCAAGAACGAGGACGGCGAACCGACCGGGCTGCTCGTCGACAACGCCAAGGAACTGATTGCCCGGCAGATGCCCGAGAGCGAGCATCACACCGCGGATCTGCTGCTCAAAGCTCAGGAGCTGTGCCTCTCGGCCGGACTGACCGGTATACATGATGCCCACGTCGGCCCAGCGGACGTCGAGGCGTACCAGCAGTTGGCGGCGGAGGGCAGGCTCAAGCTGCGTGTATACGCGATGGTCGGAGGCGAGTACGCGATCGCCTACTTCGGCCAACACGGCGTCGTCATCGGGGACCGGCTTACCGTTCGGGCGGCTAAGCTGTTCGCCGACGGGGCACTGGGCTCGCGCGGTGCCTGGCTGCTCGAAGCGTACAGCGATCGCCCCCGCGACTCCGAAGGGCATCCCTACACCGGACTGAACGTGATGAAACCCGAATTCCTGCTCAAGATCGCCGAGGATGGTCTGCGGCAGGGATACCAAGTCTGCACACATGCGATCGGCGACCGCGGCAACCGCGAGACGTTGGACGCATACGCCGCCGCGCTCAGCCGCCGACCCACGCCAGACCATCGCTTCCGCGTCGAGCACGCTCAACTGCTGCACCCCGATGACATCCCGCGCTTCCAGCAGCTCGGCGTGATTCCCTCGATGCAGCCGACGCATTGCACGAGCGACATGCGTTGGGTCTACGCCCGGATCGGTCCCGAGCGGGCCAGGGGCGCCTACGCCTGGGCGAGCCTCCTCAGGACCGGCGTTCGCATCGCCAGTGGCAGCGATTTCCCGGTCGAATTGCACAACCCCTTCCTCGGCATCTACGCCGGGATCACCCGCCAGGACCTAGAGGGTCAGCCGCCTGGCGGATGGCACCCCGAGCAGCGCATGACGCGGATGGAGGTGCTGCGCTCGTTCACGCTCGACGCCGCCTACGCCGCCTTCGAGGAGGACCTGAAGGGTTCGCTCGAGCCCGGCAAGCTGGCCGACTTCATCGTGATCGACCGCGATGTCATGACCTGTCCGGCGCGCGAAACCGCCGACATACGGGTGCTGCGCACGGTCATCGGCGGCGAGACGGTCTTTCGAGGGAAATAGAAGCACGTCTCGGAGGACTCAGGGAGCCGTTGGCGGCGCGTGCTCGAGGTATGGTCGGCCCGCCCGATAGAGTTCGAGCCGCTGCTGGAACTGCTGGGCCTGGCGAACGTCTCCCCTTTCCTCGGCCAGGGAAATCGCGCGACTGAGCGTACGCACCGCCTCGTCGAACCGCCCGACCGCTGCCAGGGCGGCCGCGAAAGTATCGAGCCGGTCGGGATCCGGCTGGGGGGCTTGCATGACGGCCTGCCGGGCCAGCTCGACCGCCTGTTCGCGGTCGGCTTTCGGGAGTCCCGGCGTGGTCGCGAGCAGCCAGCCCAGGTCATTCGCGACCGCATCGTTCTGCGGAGCGAGCGCGTGGGCTCGGCGCAGCGCCGCGATGCCTTCCGACACACGACCCAGGGATACGAGAATCCGCGCCGACCACTCGTGCGCCTCGCTCAGCCTCGGATTGCACCGGGCGGCCTGGATCATGTGCTGGAGCGCGGCCTCGGCGTCACCTTGTATGGCCAGGACCCGCCCGAGATTGAAATGCGCCTCGGCGGATGTCGGCTCGATCTCCAACGCTGCGGTGTATTGCTCGATCGCGGCGGCCGGCTCGTCGATCAGCAACAGCGCGTTGCCCAGGTTGTTACGCAGATGGGCACTATTCGGGTTGAGCCGCACCGCCGTCCGGAAGTGCTCGATGGCCTCCTCAACGAGCGGCATCGGCACCGCGCCGGCGGTGGGCGGCCACTGGACGAGCGCGCGACCGAGTTGATCGTGGAAGATGGCGTTTTGTGGCTCGGCCTGCACGGCGAAGCGCAAGTGCCGGATTGCCTCATCTGTTCTCCCCATCTCGGCCAATGCGCCACCGAGATTGGCGTGTGCAAAGGCATACCGCGGGTTGGCCTCCAGCGCTTTGCGATACCAGGTGACTGCTTCGGCAAGCACTGCCGGGCTGCTCGGCTCCGCGGAAGATCCGGGCGTGAGATCGGCGTCTCGCCGGTGAAGCGCTGAACCCACCGCGTTTCGGAATTCAGCCCGCAAGGGTTCCAAGCGATCGAACCCGATCGCGCGGTTCACGAAGCCGAGCCCCACGCCGACGCACAGCGCCATCACGGCCGCCGCGGTCCACCTCCGCTGACGACGCCAGTGCAACGCCTGCCATAGCACCCACGCGCTGCCCACCACCACCACTGGGATGGCCGGCAATCGGTAGCGTGGCGAGAACCAGAACACCATCACGACCGCCAACGGCGCGGCAAAGAACAGCAATTCCGGCAAGTACCTTTCGAGGCGGCGCAGCCACACCGCGATCGCGACGATGCCCAACGGCATCAGCCAGGCGGTGTGCAGCGGCGTGAATCGAAAACGCGTCATCAGGCCTTCGGAGAGCTCCATCGTCGGCTGATAGATGTCGCCGTAGTTGCGCCCGGTCAGGAACCAGTACGCCTTGAGCGCGAAGAGCTTCGCGGTTCTGGGCAGGTCCTCCCGCCAATAGCTCAAGCCCTGGTCGAGATAGTAGCGGTCGATCTCCTTCCATGAGCCCTCGCGGCCGTGTCGGCGGCGGAAGTCCAGCTGGGCGGCGTGGAAGAGTTCCTCGCGGTTGCCGGAGGTGCCCGGAATCATGGTGATGATCCCGGTCGCTCCCGGCCCATTGCCCTGGCGAAAGTTGACGCCGAGCACGGACTGGATCGGGAAGAACTCGCCGCTGACATAGTAGTTGTGAATTGTCGCCGGAGAGATCAGCGCCAGGCCCACGACCACACCCACGGCCGCCCGTGCCGCGCCGGCACGCGTGCGTCCCGCGATCCACCACCACCAGAATCCGATGATCGGCAGACAGAGCATCGCGGGAGGATACGAAAGGGCCAGCAGGCCCAGCGCTGCCCCCGCCAGGATGCAGCGCCACAGTGACGTCCGACGTTGAGCACCGAGCAGCGCGAGCCATGCCAGGGCGATCAGCGACAATTGCAGCGTCGACGTAAGCACCCGCAGGCAGAACGACGCCGGCTCGAGCATCAACAGGAAGATCGCCGCCGCCAGCAACCCCACGCCCGCCCCGAAACGCAGCCGCGCGATCGAAGCGAGCAGACCGGCCGTAGCCAAGTCGAGCAGAATCTGGATCGTATAGACCGTTGAGAGTCCCCCACCGCACGCCCGCAGCAGCCCCACCAGGTAGGGATAGAGCGGAGCCGAGAAGAACGGAACGCCGTCGCTCAACTGCCCCGCGGCGATCCGCCCGGCCCAATTCCAGTAAGTGAGCGCATCGACGATCGGATGAGCCGCCAGCGAGTTGTCCGCCAGATACTCGGCCCGCAACAGAAACCGGAGGGCAGCGCCCACCAGACACATGACAACCAGCCCCGGCCAGAACCAAACAGGGCTTGATGATCGCTCCGCGCGCGCGGGAGCCACCGGCGAGGACGAGCCCGTCTCCGGTCCGCAAGGTGACATGCCGGCATTATAGTCACAGCCGCGCGCGTGGCACGGCGTGAACAGGAAGAACGCAATCCGTCAGCGTTAGGCGATTGGTGAATCACGGGGGTGAGCGGTATGGGCGCTTGGCTTCGTACAGCCTGAGCCGCCGCGCGATCACGATACTCAGTGTTTGCTGGCCGGCTTCTTTCGCCAGATGGCCGGCCCGTCGAGCGGCGTCGGCGGCCTGCTCGAACTGTCCCGCCTCGGCCAGAGCGGCACCAAGTGTGTCAAGCAGGTCCGCGCGCGATTCGCCCGCGGTGCGACAAGCGGCGCGCGCCAGCCGAACGGCCTGCGCACCGTCACGCAGCTCATCGGCGGGCGTCGTGGCCAGTTCCCAGGCGAGCTCACTGGCCAGCCGCGCATCGTCCGGATTTCGGGCGAGACCCGCGCGCAGCACGTCGAGCGCTTCGCCGGTCTGCCCCGCTCCCAACAGAGCACGCGCGAGCGACAGGCAGGTGTCAGCCGATTCGGGTCCGGCCCGAAATCGCTGGCGCAACTCGCCCAGCCGCCGCTCCTGACGCTCAAGCGCTTGCTGTAGCGCCGGCAGTAGATTGCGAGCCTCTTGGTGATCGGGCTCATACTCGAGTACCTTGCTGCACGCCGCGATCGCTTGGGCTGCCGCCCCACGCGCATCGCAGATCCGCGCCAGCAGAATCAGCGGCCCAGAAGCCTCGGGCCGGATCGCCAGAGCCTCGTGCAGCAGTCCCTGGGCACACTCCAGCATCCCCGCGCCGGCGTACGCCCGCGCCAACAGCTCGACAATCACGAAGGACTCCGGGCTGCACTCCACGAGCGGCTCGAGCGTCTGGATCGCCTCGACCGCACGACGCTCTTCGTACAGATGCTCGGCCCGGCGAAACGCGTACACCACCTGCGTCATATCCTTCGGATTCTTCTTTGCCAGCCGGTCGCCCGAGTCGATCGGCTGGCCCCCGCCGACATAGCCCAGCGCGCTCAGCTGCCGCAGATCCTCCGCCGACAGCGAGACCGTCGCGGCGTCGCGACGCGGCATGGCTTGCTCGAGGTCGGCCAGGGTGCTTTCCATCCTTGCGACGCGGTTCGGAGAGGAGTCAGCCAGGTTGTTGAGCTCCCCGGGATCGGCCCGCAGATCGTACAGTTCCGGTTGGGGAGAGCGGATGTACCTCCAGTCGCCCTCGATCAGACTGCGCAGCGGGCTCCAGCCGAAGCTCTCGAACGGGTACTCGCTCTCGCCGTACACGGTTCGGGCCGGCAGCGTCCCGCCCGCGAGTGCCGGAGCCAGGCTCTCGCCGCTGACCTCGGCGGGCGCCGGCCACCCGAGCAGATCGAGAATCGTCGGCATGACGTCCGCCAGGCGTGCGACCTCACGGACTTCGGTACCCTCTGGCAGAACGCCGGGCAGCGCGAAGATCAACGGCAGGCGGACGATCGAGTGATACAGCAGCAGCGAGTGCCATTCGTAGCCGTGCTCGCCGAGTGACTCACCGTGATCCGCCACCACGACCAGCAGCGTCTTCTCCAACAACGACCTGCTTTCGACCCAGTTAATCAGCCGTCCGATCTGCGTGTCCATGTACGCGACCTCGGCGTCGTACGGATCGCCCATCTTCGTCACGAACTCTTGCGGGGCGGTGTACGGCGTGTGGGGGTCGAAGAAATGGACCCAGCACATGAATGGAGCATCCCCGGTCGCGTTTGAGTTGAGCCAGCTCAAGGCACGGTCGCACACCTCCCGCGCCGGCCGCTGGCCTTGGGGCTGGTTCGGGTAGGTGCCGATCTCGTCGTCGTAGACGTCGAAGCCGCGGTCGAGTCCGTAGCGGGCGTCGAGCACCACCGACGCCACAAACGCCGCCGTCCTGTAACCGCGCTGTTTATGGATTTCGGCGAGGGTGGTCAGCGCCGGGGCGAGCGACTGCTTGCCGTTGACCCGCACGCCGTTTTCCGGCGGACGGGTGCCGGTCAGCAGGCAAGCGTGCGAGGGGGCCGTGATCGGCACGTGGGCATACGCGCGATCGAACCGCACGCCACGTCGAGCGATGGCGTCGAGAACAGGTGTAACCGCTCGTTCGTAGCCGTAACACCCAAGCCGGTCGGCGCGGGTCGTGTCAAGCGTGATCAGCATGACGTTGCAGCCCGCCGCGGTCCCGCGAAGCCCGCCGGTCTGCTCCGGTTTCGGCCCCGAACCGTGTTCGCAGCCGCCGCAAGTCAATGTCAGCAAAATAGTTACAGCCAACCTAGGGACGAGCTGGTTCATGGCGCGATCATATCGGCGCGCCCTCAGGTGTCAACAATCGGCGTTTTGGCAGCGAGCACCCGGCGTGGGTGACCGTGGTGACGCGTGCTACAGACAAGCGAAATGGTGTCCGAGGACACCCCCGCTTGAGGTACAATGCGGTTGCGGGCCGGGTCCGGTCGGCGAGGAGCAATTCCATGGACACCGACACACGATCACTCAACAGGATCTCTGCCAACGGAACGCGCGTGCTGCTGTGTGCACTTGCGATTGCAGCTCTGGCCGCGCCCGCGGCTCGGGCTGACATCATCTACGAGACCGAGGGCCCGTTCGGCGGTCCGTTTGGCCTGTGGGGTTACGACGTCTTCATCGACCAGTCGGTGGGTGTGCGCATCACGCCGGACCAGGACTACACCCTCGATCGGATCAGCCTGTGGTTCATGAACAACGACGGTTCCGGACAGCATCACGCGCTGGTCACCATCACGCTGCGGGACGACAACAACTCCGACGGTGTGAGCATTCCGGGCGACGCGATCTACGAGACGTGGCAGTTCAACGTCTCGGCCGTCGGGTGGGACCCGCAGCTCGAAGTCATGGATTCGCAGGATCACCCCACGCTCGAAGCGGGCGTCAACTACTGGATCGTCGCCGAGTCGGACTCGCCGGCAATGATCGACGGCGTGTGGAACATCGCCGCCCACGGCACCGGCTTCATGGCCAACACCGACCTCGACGGCGAGTGGTATCCCGGAGCTATGAGCGCCGTTACCTGCACAATCGTCGAAGGCGCGCCCGCCAGCGACCTGATCGGCGATCTGGATGGGGACTGCGACGTCGACCTGGCCGATCTGGCGATCCTGCTCGCCAACTATGGCGCAGCCGAGCCGGAGGACGGCGATATCGACGGCGATGGCGACGTCGATCTGGCGGACCTAGCCACGCTGCTGGCGCACTATGGCGAGGTGTGTGAGTAACCGTCGGCCGCTACGCCTGCAGCGCCCGGCACACGCGACGCCCAATCCGGTCTACAATACGCCGTGCAATGTCACGAAACGGCAAGGTCATCGTGGCGATGTCCGGCGGTGTGGACTCCTCCGTCGCAGCCTGCCTCCTGAAAGAGCAGGGCTACGACTGCGTGGGCGTGTTCATGCGCGTGGGGACGCCTCAGGCTGAGTCGGAAGAAGCGGGCTCGGAACAGGGCCGACACGGCCGTGCCACACGCCAACTCAAGCATGGCTGTTGCTCGGTGGCTGACGCGCTCGACGCCCACACGATCGCCGGCCGGCTGGGCATCCCGTTTTACGCGCTGAATTTCGAGCGGGAATTCGACCGCATCATCGACTACTTCGTCGACGAGTACGCCCGGGCCCGCACGCCCAACCCGTGCGTGATGTGCAACATGCAGCTCAAGTTCGGCAAGCTGCTGGAATACGCCGACACGATCGACGCCGAGTTCGTCGCCACCGGACACTACGCCCGAGTACTGCGATCCGGCGGCCAGGCGCACCTAGCACGCT
>Ga0180434_10007493_pt1 | contig 12272 bp, 18 predicted proteins | sample SS_ome_7_FD_132453 | JGI IMG/M metagenome (GOLD analysis project Ga0180434, IMG submission 132453) | Hypersaline lake sediment archaeal communities from the Salton Sea, California, USA - SS_1_D_2 metaG | ecosystem: Environmental > Aquatic > Non-marine Saline and Alkaline > Hypersaline >... | reverse complement strand
TACGCGGACAGAGCGCAAAGCGCGCGTTTGAAAAAGTACCTACGCAAAAGGGTCTGCGTCCCCGCGGTCAACCGCTCCGAGCTTCGACGCACGGGGACGCTTTCCCCTCCAATTCTTTTATCAGTCTTTCGCAATAATAATCTGGTGTGTACTTCGCTGCATACTGCATTCCGTTGCATGCCGACACTTCATCGTGACCGAGGTCAAGTAACAGTGACAGCTTATCCGCAATATGTTCAGCCGTCTCGCTTATGTCACACGTAATCATCGGCACAACTTCGCCCGGTTCGCATATTGGCTGATCGGCTGCTATGGCAGTATTGCAAGCTGGCACCTCGACGAATTTCTGTAAGCGGTACTTATAGATTGAGCTACAGAAGCAAGTGATTCGTGCTTGATTGACCGCCTGAGCAAATTGCACCAGATGCCAATTATTGTCGGCATCGTCAAGTAGATTGCCGGGATGCTCGAAATGGATGCAACGGTATTTGTTGGCCCGCATTATGCGAAGCACGTCTTTGAATCTGCTACGGAGGGGATAGACACGACCGGACAGCGAGCCCACCAGCATTACATCCCATCGCTTCGGTAGTCCCCAGTTTTTGAAAATGGATGGATCGGCAACGTGTGGGATATGGCAGGACTGGATGCCCCAGCCGGCTAGTCGCTCTCGCTGGTTCAGGTATCCGTTGTAATGATGAAAGATACAAATATCCGGCTTGCTTTCACGTACCTCTGGTTTGAATCGAGCTTCCTTGACTTCGTTATAGTGGAGCACTTTGAAACACGGTACTTTCGCAAAGTCGAGATGCTCAAGCGGCTTGTATGCAATCAGCACATCTGGCAGCCTGCCATAGAGATTGCGTAAGTTCGCCCCTACGGTTTTGTTCTCGTCGTAACCCGGCCAGCCGTTGCCTGTTCGCTTCGGCTGCAACGGATCGATCGACAGAAACCGACTCCGACAGAGCTTGTGTGTGTAGTGGTGATGCGATACGAGTTGCACGATGTTAGGTGCATTAGACAATTTCAGTATCCTCTTTTTTTCCTGCGCGATCATCTCATCAAGTTTATACTCTGGTGGTATACTCACGTTTCCACGTCTCCCATAGTGATGTTTCCGGGTATTCAGCCATCAAATCTCGTTCGTTTTTACGCAACACTCTCGCCCATAGATGCTGCCCATAAACGCCATTCATGACTGGCGGATCAGCATCGAAGAATTTAGCAGTCTGATGCCAGCGTAGCTGGCAATAATCCGATGCAGGTAGCACTCTAACGCGATGTGAAACACCACTTAAGTCAGGAAGTATTTTTACTGACTGATTACCACGCATCCCTTCGTTAAGTAGCTTTGGCCCGAATCGTCCCGCTGTGCGATCATCCAATCGCGTCATTCCTTGCACAAAAGCCCATTGCATAAGTCCTAATCCGCCAGGAAGGTAAGCGCAGGCGAAGTTCGGTATCTGCCGGTCGGCATTCTCTGAACTGAAGAAATAACCTTCCGGGAAATCATCAGACAAGCAAAGCGTATCGGCGTCGATGAAAACGCCGCCTTCCTCTGCCAGGAATTTGTAGCGGAATAAGTTGGCGTGCAGTGCTGGGCTACCTTCATTTCGCTTGTCGGTGTATCGCAAAATTGGCGAGCGGAATATCTCGTTGGCATCGCACAGTTGCACGCCAGCGGGAAAATCAATCCAGCGATCGTATACCCAAAGATTAACTTCGTGGCCGTGCTTGATCCAAGATGACATGCACAACCACGTCACCGGAGATAGCTCGCCATCAATCCATATCGCGTTGACAATCATTCAGCGCCCCCTCTTTCCATGCTCGCTTTATGCAAGGCAGTTTTTTTGTGCTTCTCCCACCACTCCTGTTTTAGCTTTTTAGCTCGCCCGCGATACTGTCTATACCAGTCGCTGTCCGGTTCTGGATTATGGTGGAAAATAGAAGTCTGACCACAAAAGGCAATGTCCCATTTTCCGGTTTCCCCTATCACGGTCATCCAAGGTCCATGCTCGCCAGTTTTTAGCATTTCATCGAATGGGTGATCTTCCAGTATTTCTCGGCGACACATCACAAACATTCTGGCTGTCGAGCTTTTATAGTACTGCAGCCCAGACGGCAGCGAGCGTTCTTCCAAAACGGGAGGAAAGTAACCGGGATCAACAAATCCACCGACTACACCGACCCGCGAATCGAAATCAAGTATTTCCACAAGCGGCCTTAGGTCCGTTTTCTCAGTAAAGACAAAATCCTCCTCAAGATACACAAGGTAGTCACCCACGAATCTCTTAGCCAGTTCATTGCGGGTAGCTGCACAGCCGGCATCAAAGGGCAGCAAGAAAATCCGCCTGCCTTCTTCTGATTTAACAAGCGTATGATCCCAAGGCCCTTCGATCCCATTTTCGGCGATGTCGATCCGCACACCTTGCGGGGCATGTTGCTGAATTGATTCAAGTAATCGCCGTACCAGATGCGGACGATTGAAACACGTAATGCCAAGCGTAACTCGTGACCAGTTCATTCTGCATACTCCCATGCCCCGCATGGAGCTGTCCAGTTGTCCGTCTTTTTCGCTTCGGCCATCTTTCGGTAATAGACTTGGCTCATCAGTGTTTTCCACTCGCTCATATTCGGTCGCGGATGGTCGTGATGATATGCAATTGCCTCTTCGCAACAGGTGCCAGATAATGGCAGATGCAAAAGTCTTTGATGCCGCCAACGATCTTCCCATGCTCCAAGCCGAAAATCCTCGTCCTGTCCGCCGATTGCGAAAATATCCTTTCGCCAAAACGCGGCCAGAAAATCAGGACGAATACATTTGGGACTGCAGTAGGTGTATTTATGATTGCCGGACTTATCAACATCGTAGACCGTCGCACAGACGAAGTGACCCGGCACAAGCTGATCGCAGAGTCGCAGGATCGTGTCTGGTGATTCATGCGTCACGTCCGCACACTGCTCGATAATTCGCTTTCCACGTGCGAGGCGATAGCCGATGTTTATTGCCACCGCACAACAACGCGGTTGCTTTTTTGGATCAGGTTTAATGCGACGATAAATCACTCTGGATTCTTCCCATCGCCCCCACGGTAGATGCGGCGTACCATCCGTGCTGCCATCGTCAATCACTATCACCTCGCGAGATACTTCCTCAGGCTGCTTGATAATCGACTCGATCACCTTCGGCAAAATCCATGCCTTGTTGTAGGCCGACATCACAACGCTAACGTCCACGTTTGTATCTCCTCCATAGATTGCACGGGAACTTGTCGAGGTGTTCCCAAATCCGCCGCTCTTGTTCGTCAGTCAAATGATTTCGCCAATCACCCGGAGTACCACGGCGAGCCTTCCGGGGATCTTCTGCATGCATAATCTCAAATCGACTTTCGGCTTCAGCATAGTCCAGTGATGCATCAGAAACACCAGACCCCAGCCAGTGAAGGAAACGCACCAGCGTAGGCCGGAAATTATCGTGCAGGTCTTGGTAGTCGCAAGCGAAACTCCAGGTAATATCGGAGTTCGCATACCCATATGTCCACCGCCCTAGTTCATCGGACTTATGATCAAGATAAGAATCAAGATCATCCCACTTTCTCTTCCAGTAGTAGTACGCAGACACGATAATGTCGCGAGGATCACGAGTCATTTTGCCGAGAAATTCCGCATTAGCAACTTTCTTCTCCCGCTCGCCAAAAAAACTATGCGTTGAACTTGCAAGCGGTAGGCCGATCGCATCAAACAATGGATTCTTCGACCACTTTAGCGTATCAGCCTTAATCAACCTAATGCCATGCTCCCAACTCAATGCTTTGCACGCCGCGTACCATAGCCATGTTCGACCACACTTGGGATAGGAGATTAGAACGCGAGAATAGTGTGTCAATCCTGTTTCTCCGTATCGCCAAAAACTTTGTTCACCGGTCCAATTTTCCTAGTTTCTGGTCGGTCTTTTTGCATCAATGGTTCGATTGTCACCAACAAGCTGTCACGCAATTTGGCGGTATCACGCGGAATTAAAATCTGTATGGAATGGTTGTCTTCGCCTTCCCCGTGAAACCATATCAAGCATCTCGCCTCGTCAGTTGTATCGTTTTCTTCTTCGAGTCCAACAACTTCCCCGTGACACTGATATTTCCAAGTCAATTTACGTTCATTCATCGCTCGGCTCTCCCCATATCAAAACTCTTCGCCGCCTCGATCACATCTTCAAACCACACTTTCAACTTCGGTCCATCCCATGCCGCAAAATGATAGCGGGCCATCTCGATTAGTTCGGCAACGTCGTGGCCGTAGATTCGCAAGTCGTTGAATTTGTACCGCCGATACGTTCGTTTCATTCGCTCGTAATCACGTTCTACCAGGAGGACAAGCGGATTGTATGACTTGAGAATCCATTGCCACCGTTTCCAGGTAACGACGAGTCGCGGATCCTTGATGCACCACGGCTGCGGCAATGCAGATAAGACGTTGGCAAATTCGTATGGTTGCGGATCTGGAGCAAACGAAGTTGGTTTGCCGCATCGGCCGCAAATCATAGCCTCGCTTAACTCTCCACCGCATGGGCAGATTCCTTGACGCAGTAGCAGTTGCTTATTGAGTTCCTGTACCGCAAGGTTTTCCGCAACGCCCTTTTTCACTTCGCCGAGATTCCATCCAAGTGCTTCCAGAATGCGAACGATCGGACTTGTACCAGAATGCCCCACGCCGAGCACGACGATGTTTGTCGGGTCATCCGGCTTGCGGAATGGTTTGTTGACTTCGACAGCCCGACAGCGTGCCTTTTGATATTCCGAGCTGTCGCCAGTGCGGTCGTGCTTGACTTTGCATGATGGGACGTAAGCTATTTTGATTCCTAGCTCTTTCGCCTGCACGAAGAATCGCCGATGCTCGCCGACTTTCAATTCTGGACACCACCGCAAGCCAGCGTCAAACACCGACCGCCGCACAATCATAAAGTTGTCGGCGATGTCGCACGGGATGAATTCAACGCCGGTATTGGTCGTGCGTTTCTCTGTGGTTCGCTTCGTGCAACCATCCTCGTCAAACACCGTTGGCTCACCGGTGCCAGCGTTGCCGCATACAATTCCGATGTCTGGATTCTCGTCTAAGACAGCCTGCAAATCTTCAATGCGAGTTTCCTCGGTGAATTCAAAATCATCATCCAGGATGAGAAGATCGCCGACAGTTTGCGAGATGAGAAAGTTGCGACATGCTGATAGGCCGCAGTCGAACGGAAGAACATGATAATCAATACGCAGCCCAATTATGCTTTGTAAATAAGCGTGAAACTCGGCTAGCTCATGAACCCCCTTTGGTAGCCTCTGACCATTATCTGCAATCAATACGGACGCGACGGGATACCATCGTGAAACCGACTGGATTAGCCGATCCAGCTTCTCTGGCCGCATAAACGTCACGATTCCGAACGCAGGCAACATGGCACCTCCTCCTCATTGCCGACTACGTATTTTGTTGTCGCGTTATCGAGTTGACGACGCAACCGTAACCTGCTCTCTTGCTACAGGTGGTGGCTTAACCTCTCTGTCAAAATCCACGTATAGCTTTGCCGTGAGAGTAACTAGCCCCTTCAACGGCATGTCTGCATTCCAGTCGACAACACGGTAAGTCCTCCCGGCAAGATCGCGAAGCATCGCTGGAGGGGATGCCGCCCTAGCCAGTATCTCCTCCGATTCGTAACCTGCTACAAAAGGCATGATACCTCCCCCTACGATGTTAATTCAAAAACCTGCCGTATCGCTCCATAGAATTGTCGGTGCTGTAGATGCAACGGACTGCACGCTACCAGAATTTGTGAACGCATCGTGATGTCGTCACGCTGGCCAATCCATTCCGCGTCCCATGCGGTATCCGATGCGTCCGTGATGCTCACGCGAGCCGCGGTAAGATTCGGCCCGGTCGCCTCAAATAGCTCCTCCTCGAATAGCATCAATTCGCTAAGTAACTCACGACGCACAGACTGATCTTCGTCTTGATCGCTCGCCCCAAGTCGCTGCCGAATGTCGATATCCCACGCCGCTACATATCCCTGACTGTTGCGATCTTTGCGACCCGCCGGCGCGTAGTTGCGAGGTACCATAACCCGGACCTGCAAACGCGAATCTTGCAACAGCCACTCCTCTGGTAGGTTGCTGCCTTGTGATTGCCTCAATTGCACTCGCCCGCCGATTTCCCAATCAACCGAAAAATCATTGTTCGAAAAACTACCGGCTTCGCGGTCGGTTTTAATCGCGTCAACCAGCTCTTTCGCAACTAAGACGAGCTTTGAATCGCTCATACGTCCACCTACTCAAGTAACGAAATGGCGTATGCTAGGTCGGTTTCGTCTACGCGACCGTCTTTATTCACATCCAGCGAACAGCCTGTAAACAAGATTGGAACGGCCAAAATAAACAATAACTTCTTCATGCTTTTCATTCCTTACAGGTTAGGGAACATATTTCCCGGCGATCGCCCAGTCGCTTACACCGTCTCCGACCAGGTGGAAACACTCTTTTTCGTTTACCGTCAGACTGGCAAAGTCGCCTTCTTCAATCGTGTCATCGCTGCCTGATTTTGGCTTGATGGAACAGGTGTATTCCGTGCTGTCCAATCGCTTTATGAAGAACTCCTTACCTGCGCATGCCTCAGCCGCCGTCGGTAAGAAAGCGTCAAGGCTTGCGCTTGTGAGCGTCAAAGTCACGAACTCTTGCGATGTCGTTAGCGAGACGGTTTCGGCGCCCCCCTCGGTCACAACAACCGGTGTCGGAATCGTGATTGTGACGGCAACCGGGCTCGGCGACATAGAGTATTCCGCTTCTACGCTTAAATCTGGGGTCGGCAGTGTTACCGACACAGAAACCGGCACGGGCGCCGTCGAGTACTCTGCTTCAACTGCCGGCGTTGCCGCCGGGACCGTAGCCGAAACCGCCACTGGGCTCGGTGCTGTCGAGTATTCCGCTTGTACGTCCGTCGTGACCGCTGGGACCGTCGCCGTGACGGATAGAGGACTCGGCGAGGTCGACTGTTCCGCCTCTGTAGCCACTGTAACCGCTGGGATAGTCACGCCGACCAATACGGGGCTTGGTGTAGCGGTCCCAACAGTTCCCGACGTGGCACTGACTGCCGGCACCGTGATGGACACTTCAACGGGACTCGGTGCCGTCGTTGCCTCAGTTTCGATGGACGTTGTTACCGAGGGTACCGTGACGGAGGACACAACCGGCGATGGGGTCGCCGTGTATTCTCCGCTGGTGGCAGTCGTTACCGACGGAATCGTGACGGTAACTGATACGGGACTCGGCGATGTCGAGTATTCGGCTTGCGTAGCTGTCCCAACTGCAGGAACAGTTGCGCTTACTGCCACGGGGCTTGGTGAGGTCGAGTATTCCGCTTCTACGCTGGTGCTCGCTGATGGAACAGTGGCAGAAACGGATACGGGCGATGGCGAGCTTGAATACTCGGCCTCGGCTGCAGTCGTGACTGACGGAACCGTAGCCGATGCAACCACAGGGCTGGGAGACGTGGAGTATTCCGCTTCTACGCTGGTGCTCGCTGATGGAACAGTGGCAGAAACGGATACGGGACCAGGGGCGGTCGAAGACTCAACCTCAATCGCCGTCGATACGGATGGGATGGTAACGCTAACGGAAACCGCTGATGGCGTTGCAGTTTCTTCAGTGCCTCCCCCCGCCGACACCGGCCACAGCGTACGACGCCAGGGGACCAGCAGGTGGTTGATGGGGTCATGCAACCATGCGTGTTGTGACGCGGACAGGACCGTTTCGAAAATACAGACGAGTCCGAAGGTATTGACTCGGTTGTGGTTCAGCCGAAATGTGCCGCCGTTGTAATTGATGGGCGGGTCCCAAAAAGTGGACCCGCCATAGTATTGCCCATTCAAATAAAAGGATACATCGTCCTGCGTGCCAGTCCCACTTAGACCAACGGAAATCCACTCTCCGCTCGTGAGCCCTGTATATTCAATTTGGTCCACGTCTGGAACAAATTTCGTGTACATCCGCCAAAACAAAGACGTGTTATTCCATCGCTCACACAGATACAACCCGTCCGGTCCTGTCCAACCGAAATGCACCTTGGTTGGTCCGCCGCCGCTGATGACCGGGCGAATGCGAGCAAAGATGCTGACGTTATCACCGCTCAAATCTCCAAGTGGCGTGCTAACGTAGTCAGTGGTGGCATCGCAATCGCATGTCCATCCTCGCTGATTGTCCCACACCCACTGCACTCCGTTCCCAGTCCCGTGGTTCCCCCGCCCGGACAGATCGTGGACGTAATCCGATCCGAGGAATCCGCCCGGCACGGCGAGCACGCAGTCCGCTTGGCTGACGGGAGCAGCCGCGTTCCATTTGTAATTCCGATCTTGCGGATTGGGATAAAACGTGCGCACTAGTCCTGCACTTGTTTGGTAAGCCCTCTGACTTGTAATGCCGTCTCGTCTGCGGTGGCATGAACGGCAACCGAGCTGCCATTACCTACTACGATCATCATGTATCGTCTCGGTGCTGTGAAATATCCAACCACGCCGACTTGCGGAGAATCTTCGTCGTTCATAACCGCGAGCCGAAGGTGCCCGATAAAATCCAGTTGCTGTACGCAATCAGCCACAGCGCCGCCGCCATAGCCAGTATACAATTCGTTCGCGCCAGAAAGCCCAGCAGGATTTCCCGTTGCCGCCGTAGCCGAATCAGAAAAGCCAGCATGAACAGAAATGCGTTCACCTGCGGTTGGATCGGTTTCCATTTCGATAGTCATCATCAGCTCGTACAGCTCATCTCGGTTCGCCCCAAGATCGAGCTTTGCTGATTGCCGATATGCTCCTGATGCTAGGCCGCCTAAGTCAATCTCTGCGTTGACCGTGTCACTCCATCCGAGCGTTGGAGTCTCCGGCCACTCCGTGTCATAGGCGAAGATGTATGACGACCCGTCGACGTATTTAATGCCATCTGGAAGTGCCATTTACCTAGTCCTTCACGTCAGCTTTGATTGATGATGGCGATTGCAGCTTGCACGTCTTGGAGGGTGCAGTTACCCTTGAAAACTGCCACCGCTGATTGAGCCTGAGCCGAACCGTCGCCACCACCAGGCCCATTGTCACTGCCACCGTATACGGTTTTGGGTTCCTCAGCGAATAGCTTCTCGACTTTCGTCGCCTTACGAGTGGCGAGTCCGAGTAAGCCGGCTTTAGAATTTGCCGCGCCCGTGCAAACTTCGTTTAGGGCATGCCTGCCTCGCGGTGCCTCGATCGCAAATGACCCGTTGTGAAACAGGAACAGCATCACGCTCATGTCTTTCTCGTCAAAGGCAGCGTAATCAGTATCCCAATCAATGCCCTCTTGCACGGCCCGATCAACCTCTATGCTCTGTTGCAACACCCAGAAATCGGACGTTTTTTCGTTGTACCAATTCATAATGACATTCAACGCACCATCGGCGAGGGCGTCGACAATCGTCTGGTCTGTGTTCGCTGCGATGTCCGCTGCGAATGCGATGTGTTGTTCTGGTGTCATAATTAGTTTCCTTTTGTTTCGGTTTCAGAAAGGCGCCAGGGCGTCAGTTTGACTCTTCCGCAATTCGTACTCGGTTACGATGTCCATGTTTGCTTCTCCCTAATGTTAAGCCCCGGCAGTCAACACAACCGGTTACGGTCCGGCAAACTGCACAATCCCCTCGGCGTCCCACTGAATCGTCACCTGCGTTGCCTCCAATACGACATCTGCGGAAAATTCATTCCAGACGATTGGGATTGAATCGGTGTCGTCGACGACGTGTTTGTACACGAGATCGCCGTCATAATCGTTAGATGCGTCGCCACTCAATCCAGAAAACACGGAGTCATCAGCATCTAACTCCACGCGATCGTTCGCGTCGTCCAATGCTACCGATACATTGGCTAGCGTCTGGCGTGATGTTCCCGTTGCATCGCCAATAGCATCGGTGGTGATCGCGTCGATGTCGTCAACTGTACCATTGTCCGCATCCGTCGCGCAGGAATTTCCGGTCATCACCAACGCCACCTTGAGAGTGTCGCCATCCAGGTCAATATCTGCTTGGACAATTTCCTGCAGCGCGTAAAGAAATATCTTGGAAGCCATCGAATTTGTCTCCTTGCTGAAGTCTCAGCTTTTGGATTAAACCTAACTCAGACCTCGGTGTTGGATTCGAACGAAGCGTACAGGGCTTTCTGTTCCTCGCGTTCGTCCAGTTTGAACCAGTCGCCTGTCTGGACGTAGCGACGTACTCGCCTTCTGGCGGATCGCTCAGCGTGATACTGGTTCGGATAGTACACCTGTGGCTCAAACAACATCTTGCCATTCTCGCCTGGTTCGAAAAACCGCAGGCGGAACGGCATCTTCGGGTGACCGTTTTCGGTCTTGTAGACTTTCACCGCGACGGTCACGACCTCGAAGTACTTTTTGTCGTTTTTGTCGACAGCTTTCCTTTTTTCGGAAGCGTCAAACTCGTTGACTAGTTCCGCTTCGATCGGCTCCAGGGTCTTGCTGACGACCGCCCTGCCGTTCTGGATGACTTGTTTCCCCTCGTCGTCAGTGACGGGAATTCTCTTGAGTTTGTTGATCGTTGGCATACGATCCTCCTCTTTTTTATGGTAATGAAGTGAAGTTCAAATTGCGCCACAGGACTACATCTGCCTCCGTCAACTGCCCGTCATGATTGACGTCAAGCATGTCGACCATGATGTTCCACTCCGCATCAGCCTTGATGGCCATCGCAACCACGCCGTCGACCGTCTTATACGAGTCCTTCTGCCGCTTCACGGGCCGCCGGGCGAACCTGCCCAAACCTGCCCAAACCTGCCCACACCTTGCCAGAGTGACCACACGTGTCACGCGATGGTAAGATAGGCAAGATCACAAAAGGGCACATTTGCACCAAATACCCTAGGTGCCCGCGAAACGAGAATCGGGCTATGATGCCGATCATGTTCCGCAACCCGATCTATGCCATCGGCGCCGCCTGCACGCTCGTCCTGATCGCCGTGTCGATCGTGTGGCACCTGATTATTTGGGTCGCGTCGCTGTTCTAGCGACGCTACTCCTCGTCAAGAGCCTCGTCGCTGCCCAGCTCCGTGGCTGCCTCACTTTCGACGATCGACTTTTCCGCGGCTCTCGCTGCCGCGCCGGCTTGCGGCACGCGGCTTGCGCTCAGCACGGCGCGGAAATGTGCCCGCAGGCACCGGATCAGAAATAGCGCCTTGTTGTCGTTGCTCGCCGGGTAGGGCAGACCGGTCTGCGCATTGATCGGCGGTCCATAGACCGCCCAGAACGCGTCAGCATATTTGCTGGACGTCTCGGCCGTCTGGTAATCGACCTTCGCGTCAGCGTAATTGACAAGCGTCGTTACCTCGTCGTCCTGGACCAGATCCATGATGATGCGCGCACGATTGACCGGCGGCAGTTCGCCGGCGAACGCTTGCACGTGGAGGCACGACGCCAGAAATATAAGGGGGAATCTCATTGTTTCTCCTTCTACCAAGCGTTGCCGGCCGAGTGATCAAATAGAATGACCCACTTTGTTACGCCGGCGGCGGTGGAAGCACAGCAGATGTCTCCGTCATCTCCTTTGCCCGTGCCATCGCTTAGCCAGATCACCGACTGACCTTCGCTAGGTTGTGTCGGATCGGACGAGCGCTCCGTGATTTTCAGCACCGAATTAACTAATAACGTGTCACTTGTGACCCTGCCGGCTTCGGTGCCGCCGGCGATCAGCGAAAGTTGGTCGGCGCCGGCCCTGCCAATGCCGGTATCCGTATCGTCGACGAAAGACAACGCGGGAATCGTACCCGAGGCCGCTGCGCGCCGAAGATAGGCGCCGTAAGACGTCATTGAATAGAGGGCGCCGGAGTAGATCCGAAACGTAGGGTATTCGCCCACCGAAAACTCAAGAATATTTGCGGCCACCTCGTAAATGCCCGTATCGCCGTCCCCGAAGGCCAGAGCCGGGGCGGAGCTCGTGCTGCTGCGGCCGCTGTCTAGTCGGATTCCGCCAATCTTTGTGACGTTGCCCAATACGGTGTCACTGCTGTCGGTCCACTGCTGCAGGTCGACCGACTGTGACGCAGCGCCTTTGATCGTCATCGCCGTCTGATCCGAGGCGCCAGCGACAATGGTAGCGCCGCTGGCGGCTTGATAAGTAAAGTTGCTGCTGGTTGCGAGCTGGTCGCTCCCGTCCGCAAACAGCACGGCGTTGCTGGTGCCGCCGCTGTAGGCGCCGCCTTCCTGCTGGACGGC
>Ga0180434_10007490_pt1 | contig 12274 bp, 10 predicted proteins | sample SS_ome_7_FD_132453 | JGI IMG/M metagenome (GOLD analysis project Ga0180434, IMG submission 132453) | Hypersaline lake sediment archaeal communities from the Salton Sea, California, USA - SS_1_D_2 metaG | ecosystem: Environmental > Aquatic > Non-marine Saline and Alkaline > Hypersaline >... | reverse complement strand
TACTACAACGCGACGTCAGCATTTTGCGCGGTGGGTCTGGAGCACCCGCCGCGCTCGAGAGGGCGTTTTCGGGGCTGCGCGGCGGGTGCGGAGATTTACCCGCCGGAGGCGGGCCCGCCGCGCACGAGTTATTGAGGCCGGTAATTGTAATGTCGCAGGATGTCATTCTGAGGCCCCGCTCGCGGGGCCGAAGAATCTCGCCGTGCCAACGTGAAACGACAAAGACCAAGGCGAGATTCTTCGTCGCGGCTACGCCGCTCCTCAGAATGACAACCGGCGAGCCGTGCCACTTTTGTTTTACCGGCCTCAATAGCGTTGTCGTGCTAACGGTGGCCGTTCCGCCATTGTTGTGGTCGTTTGGCTGTTGTGGTTGCCGTTGTCTATTGCCCGTTGCCGGTTGCCTTCCTTTACGGCTCGCGGCTGCGGTTACAGGTCCAGGGGCGAGACGTAATCGCCCTTGGCCTCGCGCAGGGCCAGGAGCCGCTCGCGCTGGGCGGCGAGGCGGTCGAAGACGACCTGCGGCGTGTCGTCCACCTCGCGGTAGATGGCCTCGATGCGGTCGAGTTTGGCGAGGCTCTCCGGCACGCGGATGGTGAACTGACTGACGTAATCCTCCTCGGAATACTCCTTGTCCAGGAGTTCCTTGAAGAGCGGGGCCAGGTCCCCGTGCCGCGGCAGGAGGCCGGTCGGCCCCTCGATGGTCTCCACCTCGCCGTGCACGCACCGCTCGGCCCACTTGATCCAGACGTGCTTGTCCATCATGCCGTTGAGGTACTTGCCCTCGGCCTTGCCGCCCTCCTTCAGGAAGTAGTTGACGGCGAAGACGGCGGGCGGCTGGTCAAGTTGGCCGGCAAAGTCGAGGTTGTTCTGGATGTACGTGCCGTGCCCGATGGCCAGGAAGTCGAGGATGCTCATCAGGTTGAACTTGCGGACGCCCTCGGCGCCGAGGGTGGCGGCGGTGGTCTCGCTCTCCAGCGACGCCCCCATCGTGATGATGCCGTGGGCCCAGTCGAAGGCCTGCTTGACGGGCACCCAGGTATCGCTGTCGCGGCCGCCGTAGATGACGCCCTGGAGCGAGACGCCGTCCGGCGTGTGGAGGTTCGGGTCGGCGTTGGCGAGGCGGGCAATCTCCACGGTGTAGCGGGCGTTCCGGTGGCTGGGGGTGATCTCGGCACCGTCGGCATCGGTCATGCCCTTGTGCCACTGGCCGGCGTAGTTGATGCCGGCGTCGGGAATCTCCCGCCCCATGCCGAGCCAGTACGGTTTGCCGTCCGCCACCAGGACGTTGGTGAAGATGACCTCGCCGGGTTGGGTAAGCAGGTCGTAAATGACGGGGTCGTCGTCGGGGTTGACGTCGCGGATGATGCCGAAGATGCCGGACTCGACGTTGACGGCCCGCGGCTCCCGGTCGATGGCCCGCAGGTAGGCGATGTCGTCGCCGACGACGAGTTCGCCCGGCAGCATGGCGGTGCTCGTCTTGCCGCAGGCGCTCGGGAAGGCGCCGGTGAAGTAGGTGACGCGGTCGCGGGGTCCGCGGATGCCCATGACAAACATGTGCTCGGCGAGCCAGCCCTCGCGGTCGGCCTTGCGGATGGCCAGGCGCAGCGCCAGTTTCTTCAGGCCGATCGTGTTCCCCCCGTACTGCGTGTTGACGCTGTAGACGAGGTCTTCCAGGACGTCGATGTAGACGCGGCGTTTGTCGGTCTCGGCGCTGGTGCCGCACGCGTCCAGCCGGCCGGCCGAGTGGAGGAACCGGAAGAACGCGGCGTCCGGGCCGCGGCGCCGGAGTTCCTCGTACCCGCCGCGGTACAGCAGGTCCTCGCTGTGGGCCACGTAGGCCGAGTCCGTGCACTGGACGCACGGGATGGCAAAGACGCTGCCGGTCGGCCCGAGGCAAAAGAACCGGACGTACAGTTCCTTGCCGTCCATCGCCCCGTCCAGGTAGCCGCGCACCTCGGCGAGGCCCGAGTCGCGGTCGGTCCAGTTGACGTCCGGTCCGAGCGAGAGGTCCGGCGGCAGCAGGTACTTGGTGTTGGCCTTGTCGCGGCCCTGGTCGTGGTCGGTGTTCGAGCGGAAGCCGTCGAAGTGGACGGTGTGGCCGTCGGTGGCCAGTTCCTGCTCCTCGCCATTCTCGACGGCCTTTCGGCGGATGTACGCCCGGTCCTCGGCCGAGTCGGTGCACACCTTGACCGAGGCCGGCCGACACAGGCGGACGGCATCGGCGACGAAGGCGCAAGCGGCGTCGCTCGGAAGGGCCTCCAGGGCCGAGAGGCTCTGCTCGTCCATCACGCCCTGGAGCACGTCGCGGGTTTTCGGGTCCATAGTCGCCTCGCAATCTGGAACGTCCGGCATCCTGTTGCGGCCAGCAAGGGGACGCACCGGGCACGCCGTCTGGATTTCGGGGAGGTCCCGCCGAACGCATACCCCTTTGAAGAGGCGAGAGTATAGGGCCTGGACGAAGACGTGTCAAAGGTTTCGCCTTCCGAGCCGTTGGCGTTGGGAACGGTCCGCAGGGGTTTGGATAAGAGGCAGAAGCCCGGCCGAGGGCATGTGCGGCACGGTCGGGGGGCGGACGCGAAGCCAGGGAGGGGCTCGGGGAGGCAGGGGGCGGATTCAATGCCGAAACGTCTCGGGCCGACCAGCGCCTCGCGTATTCCCGGGCCTCGGCCTCCGCTCCGGGGCTGTCCGGGGCATGCCCGATTTACGGCACATTCGCCACCCGCAGTCGGCACCCCTCCGGCGCCAGGCCTTCCTCGACGGCAATCCGGTAGAACGCCCGCAGGCCGTTCCGCTCGCTCTGGCCGAACGTGTACCGGACCATGCGGTGGAGATACGTCCGCAGGGTCTCGGCGGGCAGGGCGAGACGGCCGGCCGCCGCCTCGGCGATGGCGTCCCGGGCCGCCAGGCCCTTCCGGCGGGCCTCCGTCAGGACGGCCGTCAGACGCGCCAGGTCGGCCTCCGCCCGTGCCGTCCAGAAGGCGTAGACGAACGGCAGATGGACCAGGTGGTCCCACGCCTCGCCCAGGTCCATGATCCACCGGGCGCCATCGGGGGCGGCGGCGAGCGCCCGGTCGCCGATCATCACCTCCGCATCCGGCGGACGGGTGCCGGGCCCGGCCTCGTCCGGCATGGCGAAGTGCGGCGCGAGACCCATCGTCCGCCCCAGGATGATCCGGGCCAGCACGTTCGAGGTCCGGCTTTCGGCGTCCAGCCGCACCCGCCGGACCCGCTCCGGGTCGGCGTACCCGAACAGTCGGACCGACCCCACGGGCCCGCGCGACCCGATGGCCGCCACCGGCAGGACGACGAACCGCCCGGCCCGGCGGGTCCGGTCCCGCTCGCCGCCTTCCGCCGCGAGGTGGAAGTACTCGATGGACGGGGCCAGGGCCGCATCGGCCTCACCCCGGCGAAGCAGGTCCCCCAGGGAGATCGGCGGCGCCTCCCGCAGCGTCACCTCCGCCCGCCCCGACAGACCATAGACCAGCGGCCGGGCGTTCAGGTACGGCACCGTGGCAATGCGGAGGGGGTCGGTCATGGCGGTTCCTTTGGCGATGGGCCTGTCGGCGCTCCACTGTATGAGAACGGCCCGCACCTCGCAAGCGGTGCGGCGAAGCCAAGCCTCTTCGCGCCGGGCAGCGCGCCGCATGTCGCCAAGGGCACCGAGGGTCCGATAATCCGCCCGCGGCCGCCATCCCGGCATTCCGGGGGTTCCATGTCTCTCAATCTCCGTCGGAACCCGAGAAAAGGTGTCGCTTCAGATAGCCTCGCGCCGATAAGGTTCTGGGATTCCGTAGGGGGCACCACCCGGTGCCGATGCCGGCACGCCCTGCGGGCCGGCCGGAATCGGCTACGGGCAGCGACCCATCCTTTGCAGGGGGCCGACATGGCGGACGAACACGGACCGGCGCCCGGTCTGCGGCAGCGTGTGCGCCGGGTGCTTCGCGACGACCTGCACCTGACGTCCATCGGGTTCGGGTTCACGGCGATCCTGCTGACAGCGATGGCCGCCGCCGCCTGGTGGGCCGGCCACATGCAGGACGCCTCGCTGCACCAGGCCCAGACCGAGCGGGTCCGGACCGTCGCCTCGACCCTGGCGCGGACGGCGGAGGTGCTGCTGGCCGACGGACGCCTGGACCGGGTTCGCCGGCTCGTCGTCGAGACCGCGCGGGAGGCGGACCTGTCGCGGTGCCGGCTGCTCCTGCCGACCGGCGAGGTCGTGGCGGACGCGGAGCCGGAGGCGATCACGCGACCAGACCTGCCGCAGGCCTGGGAGGGCGAGCCGCCGCCGCCCCGCCCCGACACAGGCCGCCTCTGCCGAACCGTCCCGGTGACCCTGCCGGACCGGGGCACGCTGCTGCTCCAGGTGGCGGCGGCGCCGGACCCGGCGTCCACCCTTTTCTGGCAGACGCGGGCGGGCATCGGCGCCGTCTGCGTGGTGGCCCTGGGGGTGCTGGTCCTGATGCACCGCCGATTCCGCCGGGTGTTCCGGGGCATCTGGGCGGTGCGGCAGGCACTGCTGACCCACCGCGACGGACAGCGCGCCCCGGAAGCACTGAAGGTCCACGCCGGCTGGGGGGTGGAGGCGGAGGCCTGGAACAGCCTGATGGACCAGATGGAGCAGGTCAAACGCCGGACGGCCCTGACCCGGACGGAGGAGACGCTCCGGCTTCAGCGTCACGGCTCGAACGAACTGTCGGCGGCGTGCGACGCCCTGGCCCAGGGTCTCATTCTCGTCGACGGCCAGTGCCGGGCCAAGTACTTGAACAGCGCGGCAGCGGTGCTGCTTCAGGTCCCGCGGGACCAGGTGGAGGAGGCCGACGTGACCGACTTCCTCCCGGAAGAGCAGGTGGTGGAGGCGGTCCGCCAGGCGACCCGTCGGCCGATGCAGCGTCGGCAGATCATCGAGGTCGAGCGGACCGGCGCCGCCGGCCGGGTTTTCCTGCGGTTTATCGTTCGGCCGGTGCGACGGGAGGACTCGGCCGTGGCCATGGTCGTCATCGAGGACATCACCCAGCAGCGGGTGGCCCAGGACTCGCGGAACGCCTTCCTCGCCCAGGCCACCCACGAGTTGCGGACGCCGCTGACGAACATCCGCGCCTCCGCCGAGATGGGGCTGGAGGACGGCAAGGACGACCCGGCCGTCCAGGCCGGCTGCCTGAGCACCATCAACCAGGAGGCGTGCCGCCTGGACCGCATCGTCGGCGACATCCTGTCCGTCTCGGAAATCGAGGCAGGGTCGCTTCGGCTCAACGTCGACGACGTGCGGTTGGAGGAGATGATGGCCTCGCTCCAGGCGGACTACGCCGCCCAGGCCAAGGAGAAGCAGATTGCGCTCGACTTCGACCTGCCGCCCAAACTCCCCGTGCTTCGCGGCGACCGGGAGAAGATCGCCCTGGCGCTGCACAACCTCCTGGGCAACGCCCTGAAATACACGCCCCAAGGCGGGAGGGTCACCCTCGCGGCCGAGGTGGCGAACGGCCACCTGACCGCCCGGGTCGCCGACACGGGCATCGGCATGAACGAGGAAGACCGGCAGCGGATCTTCGAGAAGTTCTACCGCAGCCCGGACCGCCGGGTCACCGAGATCACCGGGTCGGGGCTCGGCCTCGCCATCGCCCGCGAGGTCATCCGCCTGCACGGCGGCGACATCACCGTTGAATCCGAGATCGACCAGGGCAGCACCTTCACGCTGACCCTGCCGGCCGCCGAAGGAGTGCCCGTGGCGTGAACCTCACGGAACAGGAATGCGGCGCGGTGCGGCTCCTGAGGCCGGAGGGCCCCCTCACCGCCAAAGGGGCCGACGACCTCAAGGCCCGGATCGACACCCTGATCGAGAGCAGCCTGGGCCGATGCGTGGTGGACGCCTCGGCCGTCCCCTACGCCGACAGCCGGGGGCTCGAGGTCCTGGTCGAGGCGAACGAGCAGATCGCCCGGACCGGCCACCCGCTGAAACTGTGCGGCGTGAACGAGACGCTCCGCCAGGTCCTGGAACTCACGGGGCTGGCGGCCCAGTTCGAGTTCTTTACGGACGCCAACAGCGCGGTCAGGAGTTTCCTGTGACCACCGCCACGGGCACCAACGTGCCGCTCGGCGAAACGCTGGTCCAGGCCGGCGCCCTCTCCCGCGAGCAACTGACCACCGCCCTGCAGGAGCAGCGCGCCAGCGGGCGGCTCCTGGGCGAGGTGCTCATCGAGCAGGGCATCCTCAGCCCCCAGGTCCTCGTCCGCGCCGTGGCCAGGCAGTTGGGGGTCCCCGGGTGCACGCTGCGGCACGGGCTGTTCGACCCGGCGTGCCTGGACCTGGTCGGCCAGGCGGAGGCGGAGCGGCTGAAGTGCCTGCCCATGTTCAAGGTGCACGGGACGCTGACGGCGGCGATGGCCGAGCCCCAGTCCCTACCCAAGATCGACCGCCTCCGCCGGCTCACCGGATGCGAGATCCGGCCCGTCCTGGCCTTCGAGACGAACATCCTGGAGTTCATCCAGAAGTGCGCCGGCGGCGAGACCGACGTCGACGCCTTCCTCGCTTCCCTCGACGATTCGCACGTCTCGGTCGTGGAGCAGGAGTCCGTCGACGAGGGGCCCGTCACCGACCTCGACACCATGGTGGGCGGCAGCCCCGTGGTCAACCTGGTGAACGTCGTCCTGCTGACCGCCATCCGCGACGGCGCCAGCGACATCCACATCGAGCCGGACAAGCGGGGCACGCGAATCCGCTACCGCATCGACGGCCTGCTGCGGGACCTGATGAAGCCGCCACCCGGGATGCACGCGGCCGTGGCGTCGCGCGTGAAGGTCATCGGCAAGATGGACATCGCCGAGAAACGCCTGCCCCAGGAAGGGCGGGTCCGCATCGTCGCCGAGAAACGCGAGATCGACCTCCGCGTCTCCAGCATGCCCACCCTCCTCGGCGAGAAACTCGTCATCCGCATCCTCGACAAGGACAACCTCCACGTCCGCATGGAGGACCTCGGCTTCCGCCAAGACACCCTCGCCGCCTTCATGCGGATGCTCCACCAGCCGTACGGACTGGTGCTCGTGACCGGTCCGACCGGCAGCGGCAAGACCACCACCCTCTACAGCGCCCTGGACCTGCTGCGGAGCCCCGAGCGGAACATCCTGACCGTCGAGGACCCCGTCGAGTACCAACTCGACATGGTCAACCAGGTCCAGGTCCAGGCGTCCGCTGGGATGACGTTCGCGCGGGTGCTGCGGAGTATGCTCCGGCAAGACCCTGACGTCATCATGGTGGGCGAGATTCGCGACGAGGAGACCGCCCGCGTCGCCGTTCAGGCCGCCCTGACCGGGCACCTCGTGCTGGCTACCCTCCACACCAACGACGCCCCCGGCGCGGTGGCCAGGCTCATTGACATGAACGTCGAGCCGTACCTGCTCTCCAGCGCCCTGAACGGCGTGGTAGCGCAGCGGCTGGCCCGCACCGTCTGCCAAGGCTGCGTCACAAAGTACTACCCCGCCGAGAACGTCCTGGAAGACGCCGGCCTGGCCGGCAAGACCGGCCAGGTCTTCCGCAAGGGCGCCGGATGCGACCAGTGCCACAACTCCGGCTATCGCGGCCGGATTGGCATCTTCGAGGTCATGGAGATCAGCGCCGACCTGCGCAAACTCGTCCACCGGGCCGCCCCCTCTCACGAACTGCGGTCGCGGCTCCGGCAGGAAGGATGCCTCTCCCTTCGCGAGGAAGCCATCCGCATCGCCACTGAGGGAAAGACCAGTCTCGAAGAGGCCCTCGCCGTCACCCACAGCGACGACGACCTGGAACCGCCCCGGGAAAGGGCGCAGGCGACACCGTGAAACTGACCTATCTGGCGTTCGACAAATCCGGCCACCAGGTGACCGACACCATCGAGGCCGGCACCCAGGCCGAGGCCGGCGAGATGCTCCGGCGGCGCGGCCTGTACGTCACGAAGGTCCAGGCTGGCGGCGAAAGGCCCGTCGCGGGCGCCGTCCCGTCCGGCCAAGCCGGCCGCGGGCCTCCCTCCAGGCGCCTCAAGAGCCTCGCCCTGCTGACCAGCCAGTTGCACGTGCTGGTCTCGTGCGGCACGCCGTTGGTGGAGGCCCTGGAGGCGCTCTCGCGCCAGACCCGCAACGTGCACCTGCAGGAGGTCGTCACCGACATCCAGCACCGGGTTGAAGGGGGGGCCTCGCTCTCAGCCGCCCTGGAGGCCCATCCCGACTATTTCGGCCCGCTCTACTGGAGCCTAGTCGGCGCGGGCGAGGCCTCCGGCGACCTGGCGGGGATGCTTCAGCGTCTGGCCAGCACCCTTCGCAAACAGGCGCACGTCCGCAACGCGCTCATCGGGGCGATGATCTACCCGGCCCTGTTGGTCGCGGTATCGGTAGCCGTCCTCGCCCTGATGTTCACGGTGGTCATTCCGCGGTTCGGAGAGCTGTTCGATACGCTGGAGGTCCCCCTGCCGCCGTCGACGGCCTTGCTGGTGGCCGCCAGCGAGGTGCTCTTGGCCTACTGGTACGCGGTTCTGCCGGCGGTGATGGTGCCGGCCGCCGCTCTGGCCGCCTACCAGGCCACGGCGTCGGGCCGGCGGGCGCGGGAGACTGTGGTGCTCGCCCTGCCCCAGGTGGGCCCCATCGTTCGGCGTTTCACGACGGCCCGCATCGTGCGGCTGCTGGGCGTGCTGCTGGACGCCAACGTTCCGATCACCGACGCGCTTCGGCTCACGCGCCGCTCCATCCGCAGCCAACGCTACGAGCGGCTGCTGACCGAGACCGAAGACGCCGTCACCCGCGGCGAGACGGTCAGTTCGGTCTGGAGCCGCAGCGGCCTCGTCAGCCCCTCGGTCCAGGAAATCGTCCGCAACGGGGAGCGGAGCGGCCAGGTCTCGACGATGCTCCTCAGCGCCGCCGACTTCCTCGACGACGAAAACGAACTGACCCTGCGGAGCCTGACGAGCATCGTGGAGCCGATCATCCTCATCGGGATGGGCGCCGTCGTGGGCGTGGTGGCGGTCAGCCTCTTCATGCCGCTCTTCGACCTGACCGCCATGACACAAGGGGGTGCGCCGTGACAGGCGTGTTTGGCCATCGGGAATCGCCCATCGGCGTGGACTTCGACGGCCGGTACCTCCGCGCAGCTCAGTTGGCGCCGGCGGCCGGCGGGTGGAGGCTTCAGGCCGCCGTCCGCATCCCCCGCGTCGAACCGGAGCAGGACCTCGACGCCCGCGACGTGAACCACCTGCGGAGCACCCTGGAGCGGCTGGGGTTCCACGGTCGTCGGCTCGTGCTGGCCGTCCCGGAAGACAAACTCGCCGTCGACGTCCTTGAACTGCCGCCGCGCGGCAGCGGGGCGCCGCTCGAGGAGATCGCCCGGTCCGAGATGGCGCGGACGCACGGCTACGAGGCGACGGCCGCCGAGATGGTCTCCTGGGACCTGCCCCCCTCCAGCCGCGCCAGGGACATGACCCAGATGATGGCGGTGGCCCTGCCCCATGCCGATGCCGAGGTCCTGCTCGACGTCTTCGACCGCGGCGGTCTGGAGGTGGCCATCCTCGACACCCACATGGCCGCCACCATCCGCGCGTGCCGGCCGCTGCTTCCCGCCGAGGGCCTGACGGCCGTCCTGACGCTCGGTTGGGACTGGGCGTTGGTGCTGCTCTGGCTCGGAGGCACGGTCATCTATCGTCGGCTGATGCCCGAGAACTCGCTGCGGCGCCTCACCGAGGCCGTCGCCCGGAACCTCGCCCTTCCGGCCGACTCGGTCGATTACGTGCTGGAGGAGGTCGGCTTGGCCGACCGGTGCCGCCGCAAGGACGACGCCCCCCTGCCGCTCGAGGCCTTGCGAACGCTCATCCGAAAACCGGTCAACGCCGCGGCCGAAGCCGTCCGCGCCGCCCTCGCCTACGCTGCTCAGATGTACGCCGACAGCGGGACCGCCGGCGTCATCGTGACCGGGCAGGCGGCCGGGGTGCCTGGCCTCGCGGACTATCTTGCCTCACGCCTCGGCGTGGAAGTTCACGTGGCCGTGCCGGACGATGTGATCGATGCCGCACCCGCCACGGTCAGGGAGGCGGGGCAGCCCGCCCTCACCCCAGCCGTCGGCCTCGCCATGTACACGGAAAGACGCAAAGGTGCAGAGCCGAAACCTCATCCCGTCGCACAGGCTTGAGGCCGCCCACCGACGCCGGCGGCTCCAAGCCTGGGTCGGCGCCGCCTCGGTCTACGCGGCCGCGCTGGTCGCGGTGTACGTGGGCTGCCTCTGCGCCTGGGGCGTCGATGCCGAGACCCTGGCCCGCCGGAGAGAGGCCACCGCACAGCGCGTTCAGCAGATCCACCGCCAGCTCCAGAGTACCCAGGCCGACTTGGCCGAGGCCCGGCGCACCATTGAGGCGAACGAGGTCATCAGCGGCCACCCGGATTGGAGCCTCCTGCTCCTGCTGCTGGCCCACAACATGAACGACGGGATGGTCCTCCGCCAGTGCCGCCTGATTCCCCAGGATGCGGAGGGCAGCCCGCCCGGCGAAGCGGCGGCCGGCGGCTGGCGTCTCGAGATGAGCGGCTTCGGCCGGCAGGTCCCCGCCGTTTCGCAGTTCGCCCTGGCCCTGGATAAGACCGGCCTGTTCCACGAGGTCCGCCTCCTGAAGACCGTCCGGCAGCCGTTCCTGGCCGGCCAGGCCACCCATTTCCAGATCCGATGCGACTTGGGCGCCCCGGCCGAGGAGGCGCCATGAACCCCCAGGCCCTCATCCGCCAAGGCCGGCACATCGACGCCATCGGCGCAGGCGTCTGCCTGGCGCTCACGCTCGGCCTGTATCTGGCAGGCATCGTCCCGCTGATGGCCTCGCACGAGGAGTACGCCGCCGATGAGCAGGCCTTGGCCACCGAGCAGGACCACGCGCGGAACCTGGAGGCGTCGCTGCGAAAGGTCCAGACGCACCTCCGCGCCGCGCGGCGCCGGGCCGCCGAGAACAGCGTCCACCTGCGGCCTCCGGCCGCCGCGCCGCTGCACGTGGCCCAGATCTCCCGGCTCGCGACCGACGCCGGACTCCAGATTGACGACATCCAGACCGGCGCCCCGACGCCCGGCCCGTACGCCACGGCGGTCCCGGTTCACCTGGCCGGCACGGGCACCTTCCGCGCCTGCACCCGGTTCCTCCGCCGGATGCGCCGGGCCTTGCCGGACACGTGCGTTCTATCGATCGCCTTGAACGGAAAGCAGAACGACACCAGCGGGGCGGCCACACTGACGATGGACCTCACGTGGTACGCGACGCTGCCGGGATCCCGTCGGCCCGGCGCCGAGGGACCGGCCGACGCCGCTTCCGAACGATTCTCGGGGACGCCGAGCCCATGACCCTCACGCGGTCACGAAAAATCGTGCTGGCCATTCTGGCCCTCGCCGCCACCGCCCTGCTGGTGGACCGGCTGGTGCTGGCCCCGTCGGCCAGCGGGCCGGCCCGGGCCCGGGCCGCGCCGACCGCCGACGAACGCCCAGAGGGAGCGGGCGCGGCCAAGTCGGCGAGCCCACCGACCGCACCGGAGGTCGGCTCCGGTCCCCGGCTGGCAGACCGCCTCGAGACGGTCGCCACACCATTTGACCTTGACCCCGATCGCTTGCGCGACGGCTTTGTCCCGGCAGACGCTTGGCTCGAGGAACTCCTCGAACCCCCTGCCGAGGCCGAGACCCCCGAGCCGCAGGTCTCACCCGCCGACCGGTTCGCCGAGCGGCACACGCTGACCTCGGTCATCCTGACCGCCCGCAGCGGCAGCGCCGTCATCGATGGCAAGGTCGTGCCCGTGGGGCAGACCATCGAAGGGTTCCGGCTCATCCGGCTGACGCGCCAGAGCGCCGTCTTCGAGGCCGGCGGCGAAGAAGTGGAACTCTCCCTTCGCCGATGAATGTCGGCCCCACGACGCCTCAGACTCACGCGCCTGGGCGACCCGAACCACGCTCCGAGGAACCGACAAACCCCGCCGCGAAAGTCCGATAACATCGCAGAACGGGCCCAACTGCGTGACTTTGCTTAAAAGCCCCTCCTCTGGAGCGACGGAAATCCCCAAGTTCCCAAAACTTCCTAAAGTCACAAACGTGGGTGGTCGATAGGAGTCCCGGTCCCGCCGGCGCACGGAAGAGGGTAACAGGGTCGGCACCGAACCAAAGGAGAGTGCAATGCCACGGACACATGCTCGTAGGAAACGCGGATTCAGTCTGCTGGAACTGGTGATCGTGGTCGTGATCATCGGGATCATCGCGGCCATTGCGATCCCACGGATGAGCCGGGGGACGGCCGGGGCCTCGGACTCCG
>Ga0180434_10007488_pt1 | contig 12276 bp, 5 predicted proteins | sample SS_ome_7_FD_132453 | JGI IMG/M metagenome (GOLD analysis project Ga0180434, IMG submission 132453) | Hypersaline lake sediment archaeal communities from the Salton Sea, California, USA - SS_1_D_2 metaG | ecosystem: Environmental > Aquatic > Non-marine Saline and Alkaline > Hypersaline > Sediment... | reverse complement strand
CTCGGGAGTCTGTTTGAAATGCGGCACAGCCGCCCTCGGCCGTGTTCTTCCGGCCGTGCGGCGGCGGTGATTTCCTCGAAGACTTGTGCATTCATCGAATTACGGCCGCTGCGGAGGTCGGCCCCTGCATCGGGCTGGTTTTAGCGCCCGAGATCGGTGCGGAAGTACATGCCCTCGAATTTGATCTGGTCGATCGTGTCGTACGCCAGCTTGCGCGCGGCCGCGCGCGTTTCGCCCAGAGCCGTGACGCCCAGCACGCGGCCGCCGGAGGTGACGATTTGATTATCGACGCGTTTCGTTCCGGCGTGAAAGACGGCCAAGTCATCGCGGCCAGAGTCGTCGGGCAGGCCGGTTATGGGCAGGCCGGTCGGGTATTTCCCGGGATACCCGTTCGACGCCGCCACGACGCAAAGCGCATGACGGGGATCCCACTCGATTTCGATCTCGTCCAGTCGTCCGTCCGCGGCGGCGTCGATAACTTCGAGCAGGTCGGTTTTCAGACGCGGTAAAAGCGCTTGCGTTTCCGGATCGCCGAAACGGCAATTGAACTCCAGCACCTTCGGACCGGCGGCGGTGAGCATCAAACCGGCGTAAAGCACCCCGTAGTATGGAATATCCTCGCGCACCAGCGCGTCGATAGTCGGCACGAAGACGTGCTCTTCGATGAAACGCATGGTGTCGGCGTCGATGGTGTCGACGGGGGAGAAGGCGCCCATGCCGCCGGTGTTGGGGCCTTCGTCGTTGTCGAGCAGGCGTTTGTGGTCTTGCGACGGGGTCAACATGCAGATGGTGCGGCCGGCGACGATCGCCAACATGGAAACCTCGCGACCTTCCAGCCGCTCCTCGACCACGATGCTTCGGCCGGCGTCGCCGAAAGCGCCGTCGATCAGCATCCTTTCGGCCGCGATGATCGCAGCGGGAGGATCATTACAGACCGTCACGCCCTTGCCCTTGGCCAAGCCGGCGGCTTTCACGACCAGGGCCTCGTCACGGGTCGAGATATATTGTTTCGCTAAAGAGAAATCCTCGAAAACGCGCGCGTCAGCCGTGGGAATCGAGTGTTGTCGCATGATCTGTTTAGCGAAGGCTTTGTCGGCCTCCAGACGGGCGGCCGCTTTTACAGGGCCGAAGACGCGCCGGTCGGCGTCCAGCAACGCGTCCGCCATGCCCGCCGCCAGCGGATCCTCGGGGCCGATAATGGTCAGGTCGATTTTTTCGCGGCGAACGATCTCGAGTACATGCGGGATGTCGTTAGGATCGCCGGGGAGGCACTCGCCCAGCAACTCCGTGCCCGCGTTGCCGGGCAGGATGTACAGTTTATCCAGGCGCGGCGAGCGCGCGATGAAACGACAGATGGCGTGCTCGCGGCCGCCGGAGCCAATTACCAGAACCTTCATGCAACACCTCAAATCAGGATTCGTCTCGCGGCAATTGCATGAGTCTATAGCGAGCCCAGTTCGCGGGCCAGTCATCCTGGGCGAGATCGATGCAGCGCTGATACCGCTGAGCGGCCTGATCGTATTCGCCGCGCTTCATGGCGAGTTCGCCCGCGATGTATTCAATGTCGTCGCGATAGGGCGCTCCGAGCCCTTCCAGGTAACGAAACAGGGTCTGGAGTTGGCGTCGCGTCGGCTGTTTGGCGCCGGTCTCCAGCAGCGTGCGCCCCAGAACCTGCACGGCCGTGATGTCGGCATAAGCGTCCAGCCGCCGCAAGCGCGGCGACGCCGACAAAGCTTGATGAACCTCGACGATCTCGGATTGTCGATCGGCCAGCGTCAGCGATGTTAGCAGTTCGAGGTATGATCGGGGGATGTCGCGCGGGTTGAAATCGCGCCGGTTAATCACATGTTTCAACCCGGCGGCGGACAAGTCGTATCGGCCGAGCAGGTAATGGCATTCGGCCAGACGCCAAGCCGTATAGGCGTCGGTCTGTCCGCCGCGGAGGCGTTTAGCTTCTAGCAGGCATTCACAAGCCAGCTCGAAACGGGCGCCCTCGTAAGCCGCGTGCCCGAGCAACAAGCTCGTCAGCAAATCCGCGTCGGCCCGGACGGTATCGAGCCAGCCGGTCGGGATCGGTTTGCGCGGACGGCGCAGCATTTCGCGTAGAATCGTCGTTTGCATATTCCGTCCGATTTCCGGCTCGGTTTCGCAAAGTCCCGCCGCCAAAAGCCAAGCGTCTTCATATTGATAATTGTCCAACGCACGCGCGATGCGGCGTTGGGCGGCGTAAACCCGGTTCTGCTCGATCAGGAGATCCAGCGAGTCGGGGCGCATCTCATTAATCGCGTCGTCGGAGGTCAAAATCGCCCGGTCGTCGTCGATCCAGGCGGCGAGCGGATGGACGGGGCTGGTCGACGCGGGCCAAGTCGCCACGCGCTCGCCCGAGCCCAGATCAAACAAGGCCAGCGTGCCGTCCGCGATGCGCCTGATCAACATGCTCCCGTCGGCGTTAAGCGACAGAGAAGTCACGGTCTCGCCGACGTTGATCCGGTCTATTACCGCCGCGCTTGCGGCGTCGAGCAGGCGGATAAAGCCGTCGTCGCAAGCCGCGGCCGCGAATCGTCCGTCGCGGCTGAAGGTGATTTGATAGGCCGGAGCGTCGAGAGTTAACCATGGCGCGGGAGGTTTTGGGGGCTCGGGTTTCTCCGGGGAGGGCCCCGGTAGTTTCTCGATATCCAGGCGGAGCAGCTCGCCGGAGGTGCGCGCAACCAGCAATTCCGCGGCGCCGGGCAGGAATGTGATTTCGTTGACCGCGCTGCCGGTGAATTCGATCGCTTTAAATCCGCGCCGCCTAGGATCGCCATGGGCGCTGACTGAATCCCTCAGCGAGTTGGTCAGGGATTTGATGAAGACCAATTGACGTTCGTCCGTCGGGTTGGCGCCGCAAAAAGCTACGTACCGGCCGTCATCCGAGATGGCGGCGTGGGTCAAGGAAAGGCGTTCGATATTTCGCCAGGGCAGAGGCGTCGTGCTCAGGCTGTCCGTATCGGCCAGCCACATGCGATTCTCGGCCACAATGACGGCGAGCGAGCCGTCGCCGTTTAGAGCGAACAACAGGTCGTCGGGGCTGCCGCCGGCGAGTCGTCGAAAAAGCCCGCTCCATTGCAGGGTCAGCGGTCGAACGTCCCGGCCCATTTTGTACACGCTCAACTCGCCTGAGTCGTCGGCGAAGAGCACGGCGGCGCCGTCGCGCGAAACGGCCCATTTCGCGGCGGGCGTCTCGGCGACTCGAATGTGTTGATGGGCGGCGCCGGTCGTTTTCCAGCGCGTGAGGGCGCCCCGATTGTCGAGCGTAATCAGCGTTTCGCCGTCGGGACTCAGTCGCAGGTCGTTCAGTTTTGCATGCGTGATTTGCCATTGTTTGACCAGCCCGCCGTCGCGGTACAACGCGGCTTGTCCGTCGGGTTTGCCAAAAACCAGGGCGCCTCCGCCGTTTTGGATGTCGAAATACTCCCAGTCGTCGGCCAAGTCGAGCCGCAAACGCCACATGAAACTTTTTTCGTCGGACAGTTGCTTGATAAAGACCTCGTCGGAGAGGATCGCGAGCGTGTTTTCGTCCTGGAAACGCACGGCGCGCGGACGTCCCGAATTCGCCGTCGTCCAGATGCGTTTGACCGACAGAGCCCCGTCCTGCGTGATAGTAAGGAGTTCGATCCCGGCGGTAGTCGTGAGCGCCGCGAGATCGCCGGCGGGCGAGAATTCGGGGGCGCCGGTCGGATCGCCGCTGAGCGAGCGTTCCCCGGTCAAGACGCCGTCGGCCCCGCGAAACGTCCATACATATGTTTCCTCGACAATCAGCAGGCCCTGGTTGTCGAGGATGGGATGAACGGTGAGCGGTACAATTTCGCGCGGAAACTCGACGACGACCGCCGGCTCGAGCGCCGGCGACTGCCACATTCTTGCCCAGTCGGCCCCGACCGCCGCGATCGTACCCGATTCGGTCACGCTTAACGCGAGCACTTCGCCCGGGGCGGCGAACCACGCCAGGATGCGCCCGCTGTCCACCTCGCGCAATGTGATCGAATGCGGCGCGTCGCAAACCGCCGCGAGCCGACCGCCGCGCGCCAGTGCGGATGGACCGTAATCGCGGACCTGCAGATAGCTGGCGCCGGCGTCGTCCGTTTGCATGTAATACTGGCGCAAGGCCCACAAGGCGGCGGCGCTGTCCGGAGCGTCCAGATAAGCGTCCCAATAGCTGTCGCGCGCTTCGGCGGCTTCGCCGCGGAGCAACGCCAAATCACCGCGCTGAATCGTCTGTCGCAGCAGGGCCAAACGACGCTGCTCGGCGGCGGTCACCGCCAGTTGCTTATCGTGCTCGGCCTGTCGCCGGGCTTCGCGTTCGCGTGCCTCGGCCAGGACGGCACGTTGGGCCTTGTCCGCGGCGACGGCGCGCAGGTGTTCGGCTTGAGCTCGCAAATCCCGTTCCTGTCGATATTGAACGGCGAAGATTATCAGGAAGGTAACCAGCATGGCCAGCAGCACGCCGGCCGAGGCGGCTTGCAGTCGATAACGTTTCAGCGTTTTCTTGAGCATGTACATGCCGCTGGCACGTTTGGCCTCGATGGGCTCGCCGTCGAGATAGCGGCGGATATCGCGCCCGAGGTCGCCGGAGGTTTGATAGCGCCGGCTGAGATCCTTCTCCAGGGCTTTCAGCAGAATCGTCTCGAGTTCGTCGTCGATCAGTCGGCCGAAGCGGGAAGACGAGCGCATGGCACGCGGCGGTTTGGGATCGTCCTTGGTGATACGCGACAACACGTCGCCCAGGGCGCCGTCCACGGGATATGGCGTGTCGCCGAGCAAGATCTCGTAGGAGATCACGCCCAGCGAGTAGACGTCGCTGCGTACATCGACCTCGTTAGTACCAGAGGCCTGCTCGGGCGACATATACGCCAAAGTGCCCAGTATCTGACCGGTCATGGACAGCGCCGGCAGCGTGCTGGCGCGCGGATCGGATTCGCCCCGCGCTTTGGCCAGGCCGAAATCAAGCACGTGCGGGCGTCCCTCGGCGTCCACGAGAATATTCGACGGTTTCAGGTCGCGATGAATGACGCCGCGCTGGTGGGCGAAGTTCACCGCACCGCAGATTGTTTCGATCAGGTCGAGCGACTCGGTGATTGTCGGCGCCTTTTCCTTGAAATACTCGTTCAACCGCCAGCCGTCGATGTAGTCCATGGCGTAATAACAGCGGCCGTGACTTATTCCGGAATCGAGGATCGTGACGATGTTGGCGTGGGTCAGGGATGCCGCCAATTCGACTTCACGCTCGAAGCGCTGGCGGGCGTTTTGACTGGCGTACTGGCCTTCGAGCAGAATTTTCAGCGCCACTACTCGTTTGGTTCCAAGTTGCGTCGCCCGAAAGACGATGCCCTGACCGCCGTGGTGGATTTTTTCGTGGATTTTGTAGCCGTCGATGAGCGGCGTTTCCGCCAGTTGATCGGGATCTATCGGGCGGAAAGCGCCGTCCGATGCCCGCGTCGCCTCGTCGGCGGAGCTTCCTCCCGACATGCCGTCCCGGCCCGCGTCCCCGCTCGAAGGCGGAGTGATGCGAGTTCGCTCGGGATCGATTTCATTATTCGGCTGTTGATCGGGCATAGCCAGGGTTACCTGTGACGTCCTTGTCACTAAGCGTCGGTTATTCTACACTGAAATCCGGCCGTTGGGAAAAGACGCGAACTATTCCGCTTGCCTTACTGAAAACGTTCGCGACTGGGCTTGCCCATGTACATTATGATTATGAGCCGCAATTCTAACGTTGGGACTACAGTTATGAAGATTTCGATTAAAAAACATGTATATTTCCAGATTCTCGCCGGCGTCGCGCTGTTGGCGATAGTCGCCTCCGTCAACGCTCAGACAAACAAAAAAGAAGCCCGTTGGTTTCGAAACGTCAGGCAACTCACCAACAAGGACATGGGGCTCGATCGCTCCGGCGAAGCCTACTTCTCGCCTGACATGCAAATGATCAGCTTTCAGGCTTATCCCGCCGGCAAGGATGCGTACCAGATTTACGTCATGGACATCAGCGGCGTCGGATTGAAAATGGTCAGCACCGGCGCCGGCGCCACGACCTGCTCGTATTTTCACCCCGACGGCAAACGCATGCTGTTTTCTTCCAGCCACCTCGACCCCAGAATGCCCGACAAGCCGGAACTGCTCGAGCGAAGACGCCCGCGAGACCAGGGGCAAAAACACGCCGGCGGGCGCCCCGGCGCCAAACCCGGCGGACATCCCGGCGGCCGCCCCGAAGACGCTCGTTCCACCGGCCACGGACAGGGCGATTACGCTTGGATTTACTATCCCGGCATGGATATCTTTGAATACACTTTCGAGACCGAAAAGTTGCGGCGATTGACGACCGCCGACGGCTACGACGCCGAGGGCGACTATTCGCCGGACGGCAAGCACATCGTCTTCGCGTCGTTCCGGGACGGCGACCAGGAGATCTATATATGCGACGCCGACGGCGCCAATCCACGCCGCATTACCTACGCCGAGGGAAAGGACGGCGGTCCGTTTTTCAGCCCCGACAGCAAACGCATTTGCTATCGTTCCGACCGCACCGGCTCGGGCATGCTGCAAATCTACGTCAACGACTTCGACGGCTCGAACGAAATCGCACTGACCGACAACGACATGCTCAACTGGTGTCCCTACTGGCATCCGTCCGGCAAGTGGTTGATTTTCACGCGGGCCGATTTTCGCGGGCGACCCAATTTCGATCTGTACTTGATCCGCGACGACGGTTCGGAGACGTATCGCGTAACCTACGACTCCGTCTTCGACGGTTTGCCCGTGTTCTCGCCGGACGGCCGATACTTGATGTGGACCTCGAAACGCAACGAAATCGACGCGCCCCAGATTTTCATCGCGGAATTCATCGGTTTGTCGCCGGACGGCGAATTGAGCAAGACGGTGCGCTAGCTAATCTTAGCGATGCCGTGAACAGGTCGGATGCGCGGACGCCGCGCCCCGATGAGTCGGCGCTACGCTTTCGTCGAACGCAACACTTCTTCCGGCGTTGTGTGACCCGCGCGGACGACGCGCCAGCCCTCGTCGCGCAATAGACGCATGCCGTTTGCCTGCCCGACCGGGATCAATTGCGACGTGGACTTGCGATGCAGAATCATCTCGCGCAACTCGTCATTCATCGAGAGCAATTCATAAACAGCGCGGCGACCGGCGTACCCGGTGTTGCGACAATCGCGACAGCCCGTGCCGTGGAACAGCTTGTCGGCGTCCGTGTAACCGAAGTCCTTCGGCAGCGTCGCCGGATCCTCGGGTTTCCATGGCTCGCGGCAATTCGAGCAGATAGTACGCACTAATCGTTGGGCCAGCACGCCCTCGACCGAACTGGAAATCAAAAACGGCTCGACGCCCATGTCCAGCAAACGCGTCGTGGCCGAGACGGAGTCGTTCGTGTGTAACGTGCTGAAAACCAGGTGACCGGTGAGCGAGGCGTTGACGGCGGTTTCGGCGGTTTCCAGGTCGCGAATTTCGCCGACCAGAATCACGTCCGGGTCGTGACGCAGGAAAGCCCGCATGGCCCGGGCGAAGTTCAGACCGACTTTCTGGAGCACTTGTATCTGGTTGACGCCTTCCAGGTAATATTCTACCGGATCCTCGATCGTCAGAATCTTCAAGTCGGGGCAGACGATCTCGCTCAGGGCCGCGTAAAGCGTGGTCGTTTTACCCGAGCCGGTGGGGCCCGTGACGAGAATGATGCCGTGCGGGCGATGGATCAGATCGTCGAATTGCTCGGCGACGTCGCCTTCCATGCCCAGGCTCGTCAAATTTAGCGTCACCGCGGCTCGGTCCAAAATACGCAGAACGACGCCTTCGCCGAAGGTCATCGGGATGATGCTGACGCGTAAATCGACTTCGCGATTGTGAGCGCGGAGCTTAATACCGCCGTCCTGGGGCAAGCGTTTCTCGGCGATGTTGAGGCCCGATAAAATCTTGATGCGACTGATGACCGCGTTCTGAAAGCGGCGAATCTCCGGGGGGACGTTGGCGAAGTGCAGCACGCCGTCGGTCCGGTAGCGCACGACGAAATCGTTCTCGAAGGGCTCGAAGTGGATGTCGCTGGCGTGCAGGTCGATGGCCTCGAGCAGTATTTCGTTGACGAGCTTGATGACGGAGGCGTCCTGCGCCATCTGAACGTCAAGGTCTTCCGACTCGATCCGATGCTCGTCGATGACCTCGATCTCGCCCGCGTCGGCGACCATCTCGGTCAGCACGTCGCCGCCGACGCCGTAGAAAGCCTTGATGATTTTGTGGATCGTGTCTCGCGTCGCCAGCACGGTTTCGACCGGCATGTTCACAGATGCTCGCAGGTCGTCGATGGCGTACATGTTGAACGGGTCCGATGTCGCGACGCGTAAGGTCTTGCCTTTTTTGTTGATGGGCATCAGACCGTACTTATGAACGAGTCGGCTGGGAACCAGCTTGACGAGCTTGCGATCAATGTCGCTCTCGGACAGCTCGATCACGGGCATCGAGAAACGCTCACTGTAGACCTTGAGCATGTCCCGTTCTTTGACTAGGCCGGTGCGAACCAGTAACTGATCGATACGCTCGTTTCCGGCTTGCTGAGAAACGGCCTGGGAGAGTTGCTCCGAGGATATCAAGCCCTTGTCAACCAGAGACTCTCCGAGCGGCATGGTTTTGTAACCTCTTTCTATGACAACAGTTATACGCTAGCAACGTTGTTCGCGCACTATCTTCCCCTCAGCTTATACCCCTGACAACCCCCGCGATTGCGGATTCTGGGCTTTTTCAACCGCTAGCTCGCATTTTGGCGAACCATCCGCCGTGCAACTCGGGACGGCACGGGCGTCGCGCCCATGGGCGACGTGTCCCGCTCGCCGGCGTTCGCGCTACTAATCAGCGCGGCATGACGCTCCACTAGGCAGCGTTCGTTTTTTGGTCATAATGTCTATCGGCGAGCGAAGCCTGGCGATTGGGGTAAATCCGGCATGCCCCGGGAAGCGTTTCGGACTCGATATTTCTAGGAGAAAGCGTGAATCATCTCAAATGTGTCTTTGAGTTCTCGTTTTTATTGGTCATGACGGTCGGCCTTCAGACGGCCTGTTCGAGCGGCTCGCGCGCCGCCGACGATCCGATCGTATATCCGCAAACGAAGAAAGGCGCCGTGGTGGAAAATCTGCACGGCGAGCAAGTCGCCGACCCGTATCGCTGGATGGAAGACCTCGACGCGCCCGAGTTGAAGGAATGGATCGACGCGCAAAACAAAGTTACTTTCGCCTACCTGGACGGCGTCCCGGCGCGCGACAAGATCAATCGGCGGCTGACCGAACTGTGGAACTACGAGAAATACGGCACGCCCGCCAAAAAGGGTGATCGCTATTTCTACAAAAAGAACGACGGCTTGCAAAACCAATACGTCCTGTATGTCGCCGACGAACTCGACGGCGAGGCGCGCGTACTGCTGAACCCGAACGAACTTTCAGCGGACGGCACGATCGCGCTCGCCGGCACGTATACGACCGACGACGGCAAGCTGATGGTCTACGCGCTGGCCGAAGCCGGCTCGGACTGGGTCGAGTACCACGTGCGCGACGTGGACACGGGAGAGGATCTGCCCGACCATCTCAAATGGATCAAGTTCTCGGGCGCGTCCTGGACCAAGGACAACCAAGGCTTCTTTTACAGCCGATACGACGAGCCGACCGGCGACAAGCTCGAACAGGTCAATTACTACCAGAAACTCATGTATCACAAACTCGGCGCCCCCCAATCCGAGGACGTGCTGATCTACGATCGGCCGGACGAGAAGGAGTGGGGTTTCAACGGCGGAGTCACCGACGACGGTCGCTATTTGATCATCTCGATCAGGCAGGGCACCGAGCGAAAGAACCGTCTTTATTACAAGGATTTGCAGGATGAAAGCGGCGAAGTCGTCGTGTTGCTGGATGATTTCGACGCACAGTACAACTTTATCGACAACGACGGGCCCGTGTTCTGGTTCCGCACCGATCTGGACGCCCCGCGCGGACGATTAATCGCGATCGACATTCGCAAGCCGCAACGCGAAAATTGGAAGACGTTGATACCCCAAGCCGATGAAACGCTGACCGGCGTCAACGTCGTCAACGACATGTTCGTGGCGAAATATCTCAAGGACGCGCGGGGGCAGGTCAAGCTCTTCAACCTGGACGGAAAGTTCGATCGCGAAGTCGCACTGCCCGGAATCGGCATGGTCTACGGCTTCGGCGGCAAACGCGCGGATACGGACACGTTTTACATGTTCACCAGCTTCGCGTACCCCACGACGATATTCCACTACGACATGGCCGGCGACGTCAGCACTGTCTACAAGCGGCCCGACGTTGATTTCGATTCCGAGGAATACGTCGCTAAACAGGTGTTTTACAAGAGCAAGGACGGCACGCGCGTGCCGATGTTCATCGCCCACAAGAAGGGGCTGAGGCTCGACGGAAATAATCCGACCTACCTGTACGGGTACGGCGGCTTCAACGCCTCGATGACGCCGTATTTCTCGATTAGCCGGCTGGTCTGGATGGAGATGGGCGGCGTTTACGCGATGGCGTGCATACGCGGAGGCGGCGAGTACGGCAAGGAGTGGCACGACGCCGGCCGTCTGAAACGCAAACAGAATTGCTTCGACGACTTCATCGCCGCCGGCGAATGGCTGATCGCGAAGAATTACACCAGTTCGAAAAAGCTTGCGATCGCCGGCGGCAGCAACGGCGGAACGCTGGTCGGCGCCTGCATGACGCAACGGCCGGACTTGTTCGGAGCGACGCTGCCCGCGGTTGGCGTGATGGACATGCTGCGTTTTCACAAATTCACGATCGGCTGGGCGTGGACGTCGGACTACGGCGATCCGGAAGATCCCGAGATGTTCAAGGTGCTGCGCGCCTACAGCCCGCTGCACAACATCAAGCCGGGCGTGGAGTATCCGGCTACGATGGTCACGACCGCGGATCATGACGACCGCGTGGTTCCGAGCCATAGCTTCAAATTCATGGCGACGTTGCAGGATGCGCACGTTGGTGACAATCCGGTGCTGATTCGAGTGGAAACACGCGCTGGCCACGGCGCCGGAAAGCCGACGGACAAGATCATCGCCGAAGTCGCCGACGAATGGGCGTTTCTGGTTAGAGCTCTGGATTTCAAACCGCACGGCCTGTAGATCGCCTGACAGCCTTCGGTGTCCGGGCCGGCGGAGACCGCCGGCTCGCATTAACGGCGGATGCGATTCATTGCCAAGGCAACTGTTACGCAAAATGAACATTCGTTCACGGACAACATCGCCGCAATCATAAAAATCTTAATATGCGGCGGTCTGATATGATAGCGAACGAAATCGCCATGAGTCTGAATTCGGCCGTGAATATGCACGCGCTGGAACTGCAGCTATAATGGCGGGTAACCGCCTAAGCGTGTTCGCATCAACGACTGGAGACGTCCGACCCGTTCACCGGAGAATGACCGAAGCCGGTTTCGCAAGCGCAATGTCTTGTTTGGACAAGAAATAAAACGTCCGTCGCAATCTCGGATTCCGACGCTGATCGGTTAGGGAGGCGCGCCATGGGTCAGCAAATCCTCGAGTTTCTTCAGCCATACCACCCGGTAACACAAGCGCTTCTGGCCACGCTATTCACATGGTTTCTCACGGCCGCCGGCGCCGCGCCGGTTTTACTGGTCAATAATGTCAACCAGAAAATCATGGACGGCATGCTCGGGTTGGCGGCGGGAGTCATGATCGCAGCCAGCTTCTGGTCGCTGCTGGCGCCGGCGATCGAGATGTCCGGCGGCGATTGGATACCCGCCACGATCGGATTTCTGGCGGGCGGGATGTTCCTGTACGTGATCGACAAGATCCTCCCGCACTTGCACCTCGGGCTTGAGATCGCGGAGGCCGAGGGCGTCAAAACGTCATGGCGCCGCAGCACGTTGCTTGTGTTCGCGATCACTCTGCACAATATTCCCGAGGGACTCGCCGTCGGCGTCGCCTTCGGCGCCGTCGCGCACGCATCCGATCCAGCAATGGCCCGGGAAATTATGTTCGGAGGTATCGCGCTGGCGATCGGCATCGGTCTGCAAAACCTGCCCGAGGGCCTCGCCGTGGCTATGCCGCTCAGACGCGAAGGCATGGGACGCTTCAAGGCTTTCCTGTACGGACAGGCCTCGGGTGTCGTGGAACCGGCGGCAGGAGTGCTCGGCGCCTGGCTGGTTTTCGTAATGCAGCCCATACTGCCGTACGGCTTGGCTTTCGCAGCCGGAGCGATG
>Ga0180434_10007485_pt1 | contig 12278 bp, 5 predicted proteins | sample SS_ome_7_FD_132453 | JGI IMG/M metagenome (GOLD analysis project Ga0180434, IMG submission 132453) | Hypersaline lake sediment archaeal communities from the Salton Sea, California, USA - SS_1_D_2 metaG | ecosystem: Environmental > Aquatic > Non-marine Saline and Alkaline > Hypersaline > Sediment... | reverse complement strand
GGGTCGCGGTCGTCGTCCCTGATGTTGCCGATGATCGGGTTGCCGCCGTACTTTACCCACGTCCTGCCGCGGTCGTTGCTGTACGCAAGGCACTGCGTGTACGGCCTCGGCGGGTTGCCGAACTCGCCCGCCGCCGTTTAGAACGCCAGCAGGACCTGCTCGCCGCCGGTCCGAAGGCCGGAGGTGTTGTTCCAGTCGACCACCGCCGATCCCGAATAGATCGTGCCCAGGTCGTCCGGCTCGATCGCGTTGGCCAGCTGCTGCCAGTGCATGAGGTTCGGGCTCACCGCGTGGCCCCAGGTCATGTTGCCCCACTCGATGCCGAAGGGGTTGTGCTGGAAGAAAAGGTGGTACTCGCCCTTGTAGAAAACCAGGCCGTTGGGGTCGTTCATCCAGTTTATTTGGGGCGTGAAATGGGTTTCCAGCTTGCCCTGGATGTCGAATGTGCTTTAACCCTGCGGAGAAAGGGCAGGCAGAATGCCTGCCTCCCCCGGTTGTGGCGGTAAATTACCTGTTGACACTGTGCCATGGGTCTGGCATCCCTGTTGGAATGAAGCAGAGGATCATGGTCGCGGGGCATCTTTGCCTAGACATTACTCCGCGGTTCGCTGCCGGTGGGCGCTACCGAATGGCCGACGTGTTCTGCCCGGGCAAGCTCACCGAGGTCGAAAACGCCGTGATACGGCCCGGGGGGGCGGTCGCCAACACCGGCCTTGTCCTTTCCAGGCTGGGGCAGGAGGTCGTTCTGGCCGCGAGGATAGGAAACGACATGTTCGGCGAGGCGATCAGGCGGTGCGTGGGCGGCGCGATGGCGGCGGGCCTGCGAACCGTCGACGGTGAAAACACCTCCTACACAATAGTGCTGGCTCCGCCCGGCATCGACCGGTTCTTTTTGCATTACGCCTCGACGAACGACACGTTCGGTCCGGAGGACATAGACTACGAACTCGTCCGTGAATGCGGTCTTTTTCACTTCGGCTACCCGCCGCTTATGAAGCGGATGCACCAGAACGCCGGCGCCGCCTTGGTTGAAATCTTCAGGCGTGTGAAGGAACTCGGCGTCACCACCAGCCTCGACACATCGATGCCGGACGCCTCGGGCGACGCCGGCCGGGCCGACTGGAACGTAATACTCCGGAAGGTTGCGCCCCACACGGATGTCTTTGCCCCGAGCATAGAGGAGCTGGCCTTCATGCTGGACAGGCCGCTTTTCGAAAAGAGAAAGGCCGCCGCGGCACAAGGCGACCCTGTGACGGCCTACGAAAGCGGCGACTGCGAGGCCCTGTCGGACAAGCTGATAAATATGGGGATCGGCATCGTCCTTGTCAAGTGCGGAATAAGGGGGCTTTACCTCCGCACCGCGCCTGCGGAATCCGTGCGGCGGATACCGGCGGCTGCCTCCGCCGGCGCCGACGGCTGGGTCGGCCGGCAGATATGGGCGCCGGCCTTCGAGGCAGAGACGTTCGGTTCGGCGCTTGGGGCAGGCGACGCGACGGTCGCGGGCTTTCTGTGCTGTTTGACGCGTGGCTTTTCACCGGAAAAGGCCCTTCGGATCGCGAACATGGTCGGCTGCCGGAGCGTTCAGACCGTGGACGCCTCCAGCGGAATCGGCAGCCTGGAGCAGGTGGTCGCCCTTCTCGACGGCGGTATTGCAGCCAAGCCGCTGGAACTGGACCTAGAATCCTGGAGCTATGCTGAACAGCTGAAGGTCTACCTGGGACCGAAGGACCGAGGCGGTTAGGGCCGGCGAAAGTGGGCGAGCAAGCCGGTAGGGCCTGCCGGTCTACTCCCAAGAAACCAACTGTTTGTCCTTGTCCCGTGCAGCCTGGAAGGCTGCCCCCCGACTGAGGCAGCTGCCTGATTGGTTTTCCTTCGGGGGTGGCAGGTCCTACTCGTCTGCTCGTCCACTTGTTGTCTACCCTTCCTACATTCCCTGATGGAAGGTTGCCAGGTCCAGGAAGTTGGTCACGCCGTCGCGGTTGAAGTCCGTGGCCGAGGTGGAGCTTCTGGATACCTCGAAGCTGACTGCCGAGGTGGATTCTTTTTTCACCCACACGACCAGCGAATCCGGCTGGTCGAGTTTCTTCTCGAGGCCCTGGCGAAAGAGCGGCCCCGGCTGGATTTCACCGCCGTCGATCTTCAATGCCGCCTCGTCGCTTCCCCAACCCTCGACAATAAAGCAGGCATTGACCATCGGCGAGCCCGACGAGCACTGCAGGGTGAACGACAGGATATCGGACGGCGCGTCCTGCGATATCATGTAGGCCCGCTGGGTCTTGTCGTACTGGCCGCCGGAGAATCCGGGGCTGGTTATGGCCAGCTGCGGCGGGCTGCTCCATGACTTCGTCAGGGGTACAAGCTGGCCGGCGGTCTTCTCGGTCGAGCCGGTAAGCATTATCTTTTCGGCGTAGTTGCCGCCGAGGTCGTGGTAAGGCCACTCGATGTGGGTAAGCGAGGTGTGGGCCGTCCGCTCGTTGGTGAAGCAGTACCTTCCATCGGAGGGTATCTGCGCCACCGGCCAGTGGTTGTAGTAAGGATAGGGCCGTCCGCTTCCCCAGCCGCCTGCGCCGTCGTTGCCTGCTCCTTCGGGCTCGACGATCGCGAACGGGTCGAACTGGGCCCTGAGGTTTGTCAGGAATATGTTGCCGCTGTCGTCCATGATGTCGTCGTGGTTGTCGGGGTCGTACCAGGAATAGCTTCTGCTGCTTCCGTCCATATGGGCCAGGTAAAGGGCGTCGTGCTCGATGTTGTCCATGGGCCATGTGCCGGGGCCGGTGACCACGATTACCTCGTGCCACTCGTGGTGTTCCGTCGGCTCGGTGCTCCAGAGGTGGATCTTCCTTAGCACCACGCCGTCGGGGTAAACATAGTGGTACTCGTCTGTAAAGTCGTTCCAGCCGGTGGCCGGGTCCTCGAAGACCATCTCCCTGATTACGTTCTCAAGGGCATAGCGCCAGTGTATTACGGCGCGTGCGCCGCTTGCGTGTATTATTCGAACGTGCGAGTGGCGGCAGTCGTTGTCCGACATCGGCTCGGCGCAGCCACCGTCGCTGCGGGCTTCGTTGAACTGGTTGTTGTACCAGATGTTGTTCTCCGAGACCAAATGGGGGATGTACCTCATGCCCCGCCAGAAGACATACTTGTACGGAACCTCGTCGAACTGCACCACAACGTCCGGGTGTTCGCTGACCCTCCAGAGGTTGTCCCATGCGTCGTGAAATTCGATGTTGGTGTAGTAGGCGCGGAATCTGTCGGCGTCCGGCGGGCCGTAGGGCAGAACCGGTTTTTGGGCCGGGGGATTGCTGACCGCCAGGGCCGCGGGCCTGGTCGCGTTGTAGCGGCCGAGGACCTCCGCGCCGCTCAAAGCCCGGTTGTATATCCTTACCTCGTCGATCGCCCCGTCGATAGCGTACGAGCACTCGTACCCGTCGCGGATCGGCATCGTCGGCGGCATATCCCTGCCCTTGCCGATCTTAAGGTCGGCAGAAGTGGCGGAGACCGACCCCGAGGCGCCGGTCGATCCCCTCTCGGAACCGTCGATGTAGACCCGCATCGTTTCGCCGTCGTACGTTCCGGCCACGTGCACCCACTTATACAGCCCCACGGACGCCGACGATGTGGCCGACCGCCACGAACCGCCGATCGAGGCCTTGAGGCTGAGGTGCCCTTCCTCGTCGATGCCAAGCCACCAGCCGCTGCTTTCCCACTGGCTGCGGTGGACGATCGGGCACCAGTTCCACGGGTAGGCCTGTATGGCCACCCAGGCCTCGAGCGTGAAGGGCCCGCTTATGGCCGGCGTGTCCGCCTGCGGGTGGACGACCACCGACGGGTATCCGTCGAAAACAAGCGACGTTCCGCACACCCCCGCCGCCCACAGGGCCTTGTTGCCGTTTATCTGGCTCGGCCGGCCGCCTATGCTCTCTACGGTGGTACTACCAGTGCCCTCGTCGAACCTCCACCAGGCCGCCGGGGCGGTGCCGGTTCCCGGGTCCTGCCTGACGGTGACAAGAACGTCGTCTTGGCCGTTGAGCCCGCCGTCTCCGGCGGCAAGCCGAAGCTTGTATGTGCCGGCCGTCGGCAAATCGACCTGTGTTTCGGGCAGGCTGGCATTGTGAAAACCGGCCGTCGCCGGCCCGGAAACATGGCTCCAGGCGATCGAGAGGCTTCCGGACGGAAGGTCGTCGTCTTCTACGGAGCCTGCCAGCTGAACCGTGTAGGGACCGCTTGAGCCGGAAGGAACCAGTATCGAAATATTCTCACCGGCACTGACATCGGGGGCCCTGTTCGCGTGGGTGCTCGAGCCGCGGCCGAAGATGCTTATATCGACCGTGCCGGTCGACTCGACCTTCAGCCAGAGCACGAGGTCCTCCCCCCTGGCGTGTCCGGCGAAACCGGTTTGCCGGCCGGCCAATATCGCGCCGGTGACCGAAACGCCTGGCACGCCGTCGCCGAAGTTCCTGACGACGAATGCCGGATTGCGTACCGGCGAGGAAACAGCGCCCTCGAGCCTGAACTCCAGGGGCTCAGTGGCAACGTTTCTTTTGGATCTGAGGACGTAGCAGCCGGACTTCTCGTCGAAGCCGTAGCTTTCATACGCCAGATGCGAGTTGCCCCTCAGGAAAAGGGCGGGCGCCCCCTGCCACTGGGCTGTGACATCGCTTATGCCCGAGGCCTCAAGCCGCAGCCTTTGTATCGTGACGTTGGCGGCGGAGGACCAGTCGTCGAGCCGGGCCGCCGGGCGCCTGACCGAGCGAACGCAAAGCCCGTCGGGGTAGACGCTGAAGTACTCGTCCGCGAACCCGTCGTGGTCGACGTTGCCGAAGTTCGGGGCGTAGCGCCAGTGGACAACGACCCTGGCGGCAGTGTTCTCGATTATCCTCGCCCTGGAATACTGGCAGAACCTGTCCGGCATGACGCCGGAGCCATCGCCGCTTCGGGCAAGTATCTCGTCCAGGTACCACATGCCGGAGGTTGTCTTCCAGTGCGGAAGGTAGCTCGAGGCCCTCCAGAACATAAGCCTGCCGGCCGGATCGCCCAGGACAACCGCCACGTCCGCATCGGAGCCGGCCCTGAAGGCCGATTCCCAGGAGTAACCCGAGTCGAGTTTGCAGTAATACGCGTCGAGATCGCCGGCGGCCGCGCAGACGGCGCCGATACTTGCCAAAATCACACAATCAAGCATCCAAGATAAGCACGTGCGGTCCATATATTCCTCCTCGGGACCTTGTAGGTAACAACCGCATCGTTTCGTTCACACACAGCGCCGCGCCGGCGCACATCAGCTAGTATATTATTTTACCATTATATCGGCGATTTTGTAAGGGTTTTTGCTCCGCCCCCCCTTTTTTGTCTTCCTCACTGAGCGCGAGCACGGAAAAATGGGGCATCAACGTGTTTTTCAGGTTGGACCGGCCGGGCAGGTCAAACGGACCTTGGACAGGGCATTGCGCTGGACATTGCCCTTTGTCACGGGATAGAATCGGCGAATACAAACAAATGCGAAGGTTCGATGTCATCATGTTGCTTTTGCTCTTTGCGGTTCCAGCCGCCTGCGGGGAGATCTCGCGGTCTTTCGAGCCGCGGTATTTCTCGAAAAACCTCGCGGCCGACGGTGAAACCGACTTCAAGGGCCCGACGGAGGTCTTCGACACCGGCCAAAGGATCGAGTTCCTGCGGCAATACGCCGATTACGCGGGGCGTTTCTTCGGCGATCCCGATCTCGACAGGCCCATCGTAAGCGAATGCGAGGTCGCGCGGGCGATCGAGGCCCTCAAACCGCAGCCCCTGCCCGAAATTAGACGTCGAATCCCGCTTGTCGGCTGCAGATGGACCGGATACGCAAAAGACCGCAGGAGCCGCCGCCTTGAAAGGATAGCAGAATGGAACAGGACCGACGGCGCAAAGGTACAAGGCGGCATTTTGTCTTTCGAAGAAGATAACATCACCGTCCGGAGAACGTTTGAAGCCAAGAACTGGAAACTGTGGCTGATGTGGCGGGCGAGATTCCGCGGGGCTGATTCGCGGCTGGTCTTTTCACTGTCCGGAAGCAGCGGCGCGGCCGCGGAGGCGGGATTTGACGGCGGTGCAGCCTTCTACAGGTCTGATAACAATATCATTGCCGCCAATGCCTGTGCCGTTGGCAAATGGCATGAATTCAAGATCGAGCTGGGCCTTGTCGAGAGCCGTTACAATCTGTACGTCGATAATGCGTTGAAGGCCGACTTTGTGCCGCTTGCCGAATGTGGCGCCAAGGCCGTGGACGCGCTGGAAATTATAAGTTCCGCCGGCGTGGAGATCGACGAAATATGGGCGGTAGCCTTCGCCCCCGCCGAGGATCCCGGAAGGCCCTACTCGATCACCACTTTCATCAATGAAACGTTCGACACCGGGGCCGACGTTACGGGCTGGCAGTCGCCGGAATACGACGATGACAACTGGCAAACCGCCGATCCGCCCATAGTCCACGGCGGCGAGCGATTCGCCGGGGAGGACCTGTATATACGGAAGAGCGTTTCCATCGGCTCATTCGAGAGGGCCGTCCTGGAAATCGAAACGCTAGATCCGGGCGGCGAAATATGGGTGAACGGGGGGCTCGCGGCGGTCGTCGACAACCGCCACCCGGTGAAGGTCGACGTAACCAGGCTGCTCAAGAAAGACAACGAGAACCTGGTCACGGTAAGGGTAAGGCACTTTTTCAGCGAACACCCGCTATTTCACGCCGGAACCGACCGGTCAATAGGCTGGTTCGCCGGAAGGATGCATCTGGACCTTACGCCGAGGACATGGATCGACGATGTCTTCGCCCATGCCGCGGACGCTAACAACCCGGCCGGTGTTGAAATCGAGATCGGCGTCAAGAACGAAAGGCATATTCCTTTCAAGGGAACACTGGAGGCATCGTTCTATCCCTGGCACCCGACCGAAAGCGATGCGGCCGCCGCCACGGCCTCGTTCAAAACGGTGGTTCGGGCCTGGAACGGCAAAACGATCAAGGGCAAAATCGCGGTTTTGAACCCGCTTTTATGGACGTTCGAAAGCCCGAATCTTTATAAGTTGTCGGTGATCCTGCGCGATGCCAACGGCCTGCCCTTGGACGACTATGTCGTGACCACCGGAATACGGACGGTCGGCCAGCATGGCGGCACCTTCAGCATAAACGACGTGCCGGAAATGCTCAACGGCGCACAGATTTTCGGATTCAGGCCTCCGCTGGAAAAAATCGCCGCGTGGAACCGCTGCGGGCCGCTCGAATGGCTGGCCCGCGAGATACTCATGATAAAGAAGATGAACGGCAACCTCATGCGGGTCCACGTCCACGCCTGGCGGCGCCAAACGCCCGCCAGGAACATCAACGACCCGCGCCTGGCCGAGCTGGGCGACCAGATGGGGATAATGTTCATCTGGCCAACCACCGCCTGGATACGCGAGGGCGAGGTTTGGGGAATCGATTTCGAGGGTTACCCCAAGTATATTCGTCAGGTGCGGAACCACCCGAGCATCGTGATGTGGGAGGCCAGCAATCACCCGACCAAGTTCAAGGATTACGACCTTTCCGAGTCGAACGACTACTGCAAGAAGATGTACGATATCATAAGCGGAGAAGACACGAGCCGCCTCATATCCTTAACCAGCCACATGCGCTTCCTGCACTACGGCAACGACGCCGGGACCGTGGACTACCTGGGCGAACCGATACAACCGGCCATGGCCTGGACGGCGCCCATGGTGACACGAGGCAACCAGGACTCGGTAACCGGCTACGGCAAAGACTGGAGCGTCCTGCGTCAATGGCCAGACGCGTATACGAAGGACTTTCTGGATAGTCCCAAACGGGCATACTTCAACTTCGAGCACGAGGAATCGACCGGCCAGCCCAACTGGAACCTGGTCAAGGGCAAGCCCTGGTATCGCGTGCACAGCTATGAGTGGAAGTATGATGACGGAAGCATAGGCAGGCGGCTTTCGTTCGACGAATGGAAAATCAGCCAGGCATGGCAGGCCTTCAGCGCCTACGAGTCCATGCGAAAACAAAGGATCCTCGACTACGACGGCTTCTCGTGGTGCTGCCTCCACGGCGGGCCGAACTGCGTCACCTATGCCAAGCCCCTGATCGACTACCACGGCCGGGCGAAGCTGGCGTTCTACACCAACCGCATGGCGTTTCAGCGGGTGCTGGCCGGAAGCTGTGACGTCGACGTGGTTTACGGTCCCGGTGACTTAATAAAACCGGTCGTGATAAATCTGGGACCGCGGTTGAAGGCCGACCTGCGGATATCCGTCAAGGACCTGGACGGCCGGACCGTCGAAAGGCGTACTTTCAACGCGGTAGAGCTTCCCGCCGGCCGCACGGTGACGCCCCTGCCGCCCTTCCAGCCGGATGTTGAAAAGGAGGGCTTCCACGCGGTGGAATACGTCTTGTGGTAAAATAGGCGGCCTGCGGAAGACGCAACGGCGGGTTTTCCCCCTCAACAGTACCGGCAGGGCCGCAAAAAAGGTGCCAGGTATCTTTTTTCACGGCGAAAAAGGTGCCAGGTATCTTTTTTCGCCGGGCGGTATACCATAAAAAAGTAATTTTTTCTTGACAGGGCGCCGAAGAACACTTACAGTTATGATTAACACGGTATCCAAGCAAAATTATCTGGAGCCGGTGATGAGAAAGTGCCCTGTTAGCCATTTGGCCCTGTCGCTGGTGGCGTCCCTCCAGCTTTTTTGCCCTCTAAATTCCATCGAACAATTACAAATGCCGGAACCCTTGTAGGAGGAAACCGCCATGAAAACAAGAATCACAACAACAATCGCGCTGCTGACCGTAATCGCGGTCGCATGCCAGGCGCCGGCGGGAGTGACGATCACCAAGACCGAAACGGCCCACGTTAAGGCATGGAACACAATCTTCGGGATCAGGGTCAGCACCATCCTCGACGTCAACATGAGCGGCACCCTTCCCATATCCGAGAGCTGGTATGCCACGGATCTCGACGTCGAGCAGAAGCCCGTAGCCAGCGTCTCCATGGCAAGCCACAGGCTGGCCCCCATCATCCCGGACGGAGGCGGCGGCCATACCATGGCGGTGATGCTGCCGTGGATGCAGGCGAACTTCGGCGAGGCCGCCCGGACCTGCCCGGACTTGTATCCACCGCCGGACAGCTTCTTCGACGTGTTCGTCTCGATCGACCTTAACCAATACCTGCACAGCGGCGCGGTGCCGCTTCCCGACGGCGCGGTTGTCGAGATTGTCAACGGCCGCAACCCGGGGGAACTGCCCGGCTATGAAGTCGGATTAGCCCCGATCGAGTTCGACCCGGCCGTCGGCTGGGCGAATCCCCAGCCTTACACCGGGCCGATAATGGTCGCCGGCCATTTCGACATAAGCGCGGAGCACGGCGGCGATGACTGCTACGAGGCCTTACACGGCGAGTTCGGTTTCGCCCGCGAGCCGATACCTCCGGACTTTTTCGGTCCCGGCTCCGACCCGTTCGACGGCATCATTGCGGTCCGGGGCGGCGATCCCGCCGGACCGGACACGATCGTCCGCCGACTGGAGCCCGCCGTCCTGCCGGACCCGCCCCCCTCGACCGACACGGTCCCGATCGAGCTTGTGGAGCTTTCACTGGTTAGTACGGAACCCATAACCGTAACCTACCAGGGCGCTTCGCCGGAGCCGTGGGACGTAAGCGTGGCACTTCAGGAAATGCCCGCGCCGGTGGGCCATATGGCTATCACTAAGGAGCACTTAAACGGCGGGACCTTCACGTCTGATTTGTACGTTCAGCCTCTGTTTACCTTCACAAGGCCGGACGGCGTGACCAGGCAGCTCAACACATCGCCCATACATGCGACTCATGTCCAGCCCTATCCCTGGCAGGATACCCCGACAAAGGCGAACACACGGTGTGACGGCCGGGGCGTCTATCCCTCGGGAACATATCCGCTTTTGGTGGAGTCCGACGTTCCTGGACGGATGATCCTGGAACTCGAACCGCCGAGGCCTGTAAGCCCTTACATAGCCCTTGATACAGAGGATCAGTGGGGGGCGGCCCTGGGTGAAAGGATCGTTCCGCTAAGCGAACTCGAGTGGCAGGACTACATGCAGCAGTGGGATACGTTCACCGAACCGGGGCTTGAGCCCTATCCCGACAACACCTTCGTTCCGGCGGAACTGTATGTGTGGGAAGGCAGTGACTGTCCCGGAGAAAACGAGGAAGCCGAACCTTCGTCGGCGGGACTTGTAATGGTCTGGGGCAACGAACAGATGGCTGACAACTTCTACAGCAGCGCGTGGAAGTACCAGTACCCTGCGGATCCCGACCTTTCCAACGTGACTATCACCATCACGGTACTGCCACCCTGCGGCATCAACGTTGTCTCTTTCGGCATGCGAGACATCAACGGCAACATCAGGGCGTGGTACTGGAACGTCGGCGCAGCCGCCGGACCGGGCATGCTGGCCTGCGGGACACCGACGACAATCAACATCAACACCGCACTTACTGGAACCGGCGCCGCGTCGCCGGCGGCCGCCAGCTATATGAACAATCCCGGGTTCGACATAAAGCAGGTTCAGGACCTGATCGTCGACGAGGATTGGGCCTGGATCGGCGGGGCCGTTCCGCCGCCGCCGCCGGGGCAGACTATCCCGAGGATGTGGAACTACTGGTACGATCTGTTAATCACGCCGAACCAGCAGCAAAAGCCGGACAACCCCATAAAGTGGAGCCAGCCGCCGGAGGAAATCGCCCCGCACGTATTCCTGGGCTGGGACGAGATGTCGGTAAGGCCGTGGCAGCCGCTTATGGCGGACGACTGGATGTGTGAGGACCAGAGGCCGGTCACCGACATCCACTGGTGGGGCTCGCACCTGGGCTGGGCGGAACCCGAGCCGCCGCAGATGCCGATTGCGTTCCACATAGGTATCTGGACGGACGTCCCCAAGAACGCCGACGATCCGGCATCGTTCAGCCATCCCGGCGAGATGATCTGGCAGCACGTCTGCAATAACTACGTGTGGAACTTCGCCGGCTACGACAAGGATCCGAGATATGCCGATCCGACGGACCCGGTTGACGCGACGGGCACCACAGTGGACACCACAGTCATAAACCCGGCGGTGCAGGACTCCTGCTTCCAGTACTACTGCGTCCTGCCACAGAGCAACTGGTTCTACCAGAAGCCGTCGGAAAACGGCACCGGGCAGGTCTACTGGCTGAGCATCGCCGCGATCTACGGCCCGGACCAGCCGGATCCGATGTATCCGTGGGGCTGGAAGACCAGGCCTCATTTCTTCAACGACGACGCCGTCCGCATCTACAACACGCAGGACGGCACGTGGCCGCCTTTCGTAGGTTCCAAATGGCTCGACGGCAAACCTGTGGAGTTCCCGGAGCATGTAAGCTGGGACCTCGCGTTCGAGCTGACCACCGACAGGCCCGAGCCGGTGCAGCCATCGCCCGATATCAACCTCGACGGCATAGTCAACTACCTCGACGTGGCGATTCTGGCGAACTGGTGGCTTACAGCAGGTCCGTAAAGGATGACGGACCCGCTTTTAGACCGAAGCGGCCGTTGCCCGAAATTCGCGCAACGGCCGCTTTTATTGAAAAAAAACGAGGCTGGGATTGCGGAGGGGAGGTAGAATAGCCCCAGCCCCGTCAAGTCGGCCCAAGCCAACGCCGGCTTCCAGCCGGCGGGTAGGGCACCCACCGACCGTAATGATTGTATCATAACACCCCCGCCTGTTACGTGCGGCTTTTCCTTAATCGAACGGTGTAAAAACCTCAGGGGCGAACGCCTCTTAAACGAGCCGTTCTTCCTCAGCGAGATGACTCCAACGGCCAGTCTGACAAAACGGAAAAGGCATTGCAAACCAACTGAAAAAGACTTAAAATTCCGCCGCAGGCACCCCCTGCCGGGCCCGTAGCTCAGCGGCAGAGCAGTGGACTCATAATCCATTGGTCGTAGGTTCGAATCCTACCGGGCCCATTAAAATGAGTCCTAAAATGGGGACAGTCACCTATTTTCTATAAAATGGGGACAGTCACCTATTTTCTTGAAGAAAATAGGTGACTGTCCCCATTTTATGACTGTCCCCATTTTAGGACTGGGCCTATTTTAACTGTCACCGGTTTATTCCGCCTACTGTCCCCCAATCTGTGCGTAGTCGGCGAAATTGACCACACCGTCGGCGTTCAGGTCCGCCTCGTTGTAGCCGGCCCCGCCGGAATAGCCCTTCCACAGCCAGTGATAGGCAAGCGTCGCCATATCTATAGGCTGTTTTGTCT
>Ga0180434_10007484_pt1 | contig 12278 bp, 5 predicted proteins | sample SS_ome_7_FD_132453 | JGI IMG/M metagenome (GOLD analysis project Ga0180434, IMG submission 132453) | Hypersaline lake sediment archaeal communities from the Salton Sea, California, USA - SS_1_D_2 metaG | ecosystem: Environmental > Aquatic > Non-marine Saline and Alkaline > Hypersaline > Sediment... | reverse complement strand
GCGCAGTGGGATTTCTGGTCGCAGGTGCCCGAGGCGCTTCACCAGGTGACTATTCTATTTTCGGAGCGTGGTATTCCCAGGGGCATCCCTTTCATGAACGGATACGGCAGCCATACCTACAGCTTCATCAACGCCGAGAACGAGCGGTTCTGGGTGAAGTTCCATTTCAAGACGCAGCAGGGCATCCAATGCATACCGCCCCAGGAGGCCGATCGGCTTGCCGCGGAGAATCCCGACTACCACACCGTCGAGTTGTTCGAGGCGATCGAGCGGGGCGATTACCCCAGGTGGACCTTCAGCGTCCAGATAATGCCCGAAGCCGACGCGGAGAACTATCGATGGAACCCGTTCGACCTGACGAAGGTGTGGCCTCACGGAGACTACCCGTTGATCGAGGTGGGCGTGATGGAGTTGAATCGCAATCCGGGCAACTACTTCGCCGAGGTCGAGCAGTCGGCCTTTTCGCCGGCGAACGTGGTTCCGGGCATCTCGTTTTCGCCGTGCAAGATGCTTCAGGCTCGCATTTTTTCGTATGCCGACGCGCACCGTTATCGTCTTGGAGTCAATTTCGAGCGCCTTCCGATAAACGCGCCTCATGCAACGAAGGTTTCCAATCCCTATCAGCGAGACGGGCGAATGAGATTTGATGATAACGGAGGCCCGGACCCGAACTACGAACCGAATACCCTTGGCGGACCGGAGGCGGATCCGGCCTGCAAGGAGCCCCCGCTCAAGATATCGGGCGACGCGGACCGCTACGAGCAGAAGCGTGGGGTTGATGACGACTATATCCAACCGGGCAATCTATACAGGTTGATGTCGCCGGAGCAGCAGAAGGCACTGGTCGAGAACATCGCCGGCAGCCTGAAGAAGGTCCCCAGGGACCTCCAGGAAAAGATGGTCGCCCACTTCAGCAAGGCTGACGCGGACTATGGTGACGGGGTCGCCAAAGCATTGGGATTAATGTGACATAGACATGGTAAATTATTACAACTGCACGCTGTCGGATGAGGCAAACTTCCACGGCGCCTTTCCTTGCTGGTGATGCAACCGGCTGCAAGTCCGCGCCGGTTTGAAAAATCACTTCCGCGACAGCATTGCAAGGCAGGTGCGCACTTTTTCTTCGGCGGCGGTGAGATGTTTGAGATGCTCGGGGTCTGTGACCGCGCATGACTGAGCCAGTGCGTGCATTTTGGCCGCGAGGCGAATTGTCTCCACGAGCACCAGGCGTCGCCGATTGTCGTTCGCGGGCCTTCTGGACAGGACATCGAGAACTTTCGGAGTATAGGTCCTGGCGTATTTTTCGAGCACGTGGTGGGTTTGCTTCAGGCGGCTTAACCATACCGCTCGGTGAAGTTCATGTGGAATCACATCGTCGCCGACCCATCCCGTGCCATTGCAGAATTCGCATGGCGCCAGGCCGGTGGAATTGCATCGCAGGCATCCGGTTTGGGTGTCTGTATCCTCATCGCTGCAGTTTTCGCAGGGAACCGATCCATTTGTACACATGAAGCATCTCTCGTGCGCATATGCCGATACGACCAGAGCGATGGCCGATTGTCCCAGGACCTTGTCGGCCAGGGGCAGAACCTGCTGAATTCCCATACCGTTGATGGAGGACTTCAACGTTTGATATGCCTTGCAGATATTCTCGATCCGGCGTGTTCGGGCCGCGACGGCGAAATTTTCGATGGCCCTGGCCACTGGTGCGGAGACGCCGGCGGGTCGGTCGTCGCTTTCCGGCGAGGGCCCAGGTTGTCCGCTGTTCGTAGAAGGCACAATTATAACTTTTTTGCCGCAAACCGGCAGGTTAGAGAGACTGAATACCGAAAAATAACGCGCACAGGACACCGCCTTGTCGGGCTCCTGCAATTGGCCGGTATAAGGTATCAATGAGTGCGGTAAACCACTGCCGGAGCGGTGGCTTGCAGGCCCGCCTATATGTATTATATCGTATGACCATCACCAGGGGACAAGAAAATGAGCAGGGAATTTTATAATACCCAGAACATTTGGACAACTTGTGCGTCTAAAGCTTAATTCCACGTGCCTTGCGTGCGAAGGTCCAGTAAGATAGAGTATTTGGTGTTGGCGCCCACAGACCGCCTGGCGGGGAGTGTGGCGAGAAAGTCCATAAGATCGACCATGACAGCAGAGCGCAGATACATTTGTTACCGGCTCATCGGCGCAGCGATCGTGCTTGCGATCATTGCCGTCGGTCCGCGTGCATCTGCGCAGAGGCTTGTTTCCAGGATATCCCCGTCGGTCTCCACGGGTGGAAAGCCTCCGGTATTGGTCAACGCCGACGACGAACTGGCCAGCTACCTCGCCGGAGCCCGCAAGAATATCAAAGAGGGAAATTACGATCGGGCGATAGAAGTTCTCCAGGCGCTGATCGAAAAGTCCGACAGAGGTTTTGTAGCCGACGCCAAAGGTAAGCAGTATGTGGCGTTGTGGCAAAGGGCCAATGAGGCGTTGGCGGCTATGGGGCCTGAGGGCTTGGAACTCTACCGGCGATTATACAATTCGCAGGCGGAGAAACTCTTTCAGGAAGCGTCCGGCGCGCAGGACACCTCCGCGCTGCGGCGACTGACGCAGCGGTTCCTGCATACCGCGTATGGGCGCCAGGCGCTGTGCAGGCTTGGCGATATCCATTTCGATCGCGGGCGATTCGCCAGGGCGGCGATGTACTGGCGGAGGGCATTGAGGCTGAAAGTCGCGTCGGGCGCCCAGGCGGTGCTGCTGGCGAAGATTGCTTCAGCGCTGCACCTTGCCGGTGACGCCGCGGGCAGCAAGTCCGCCGTCTCCGAACTTCGCAAGGGTCATCGGGGCGCCGCGGGCGTCATGAACGGAAAGAAGCAGGACCTTGCTAAGTTCGTCGAGCAGATCAGGAAGATACCCGTGCCCCACATCACCGCCAGGACGTATCAGGTGGGCAAGGAATGGAGGGGGCTGGGCGCCTTTCCCGACGGTATGGCCGTTATGGGAGATTGTGACGTTGTTCTGACGCCGAGTTGGCGCCTGCCCGCGGAAGTTCCCATAGGGCCTGTTGACATCCGCGGTAAGATGATTGCAATGCAGTCACTGCTGAATAGCTACAGCGGAAGCGGGTATACGATGGTGCCCAAGCCCCGCAAGGGGCACGTACACGTTAATTACATCAGGACGCGGGGTGTGGGCGGTTCAACGACCGGATTCTTCATGCCCGCGGGTATCCAGCCGGTGGTCGCGGGAAACCTCGTGCTCTGCCGCCTCGACGAGGGTGTGGTCGCCTACGATATCAATACCGGCGCCGACAACTCGGGCAAACCGATCTGGTCCACGCAGTTTTCGCCAATGTATCGGAGGGGATACAGTTCGTCAGTGCGATACTACAGCGGTACGATGCGGAGAATCGCGGATAATGGACGCCATGCGATGACCGTTGACGGAGACCTGGTGTACCTGCTGGCGAACTTCACGCCAGCGCAGAGAACCACGTCTTCTCGTGTTACGACACCTCGCCGGCACGCCAATACTTCCGTTCTGCAAGCGCTGTCGATAAGCCGCAGCGGCAGGCTTATGTGGCAGAGTGATGACAGTTCGGTTAACAGCGACGACTGCATTCTGGGCGGGAAGTTCATATCGGTTCCCACTATCCACAACGGGCGGTTGTACAGCCTGGTGGCGTTTCGGGAGATGTACCATCTCGTCTGCCTTACCGCCGATACGGGCAAGCTTATCTGGCGCGTGTCGATATCGCAGATACCGGCGATGGCCCGGAACTACCAGAGATACAACCAGCACCTGCTGGACAGGGGCAGCCCTGTGGCGATTGCCGAGGGGATGGCGTTTGTGACCACTAACGCAGGCGTCGTCGCGGCGTTCGAGGCCGAGTCGGGCGCCGCGGTATGGGCCTACCAGTACGACAGCCTTATTAATAAGGCGATGAGCCGATACAGTTCAATAATCCAACTGCCCGGTCAACCGTCGGTAAACCCGATTATCGTAACGCGAGGCAAAGTAATCACCCTTCCGATCGACAGTTCGAAGGTTTTCATGTTATCGGTCATCGACGGTAAACCGTCCGGTTCCGGGGCGGACCGCCAGGGGCATCGCGATCTCAGCGCCATAGACGCCGACCGCGTTCTACTCAGCGGACCGGGCCTGATCGTGCTGTCCACCGCGACGGGCAGGGAACTTCACAGGACTTCGAACGCGGGGATTGTCGGGCGTCCGGCGGTGTCGGTCGACGACGTCCTCGCCAGCGGACAAGGACAACTGATCCGCATGAACCTCAAGGACTACTCCCGCTCGACGCGGGTATTCACCAACAGCGATTGCCTGCTGGGCAACCTGGTTTGTGTCGACGGGAAACTAGTCGCCGCAAACAGCGCCGGTCTCTGCGTGTACCTGAGCTACAAGGACTCCATCAACTCACTGACCAGGCGGATTGAGCGGAGAAAGGGGTTCGCCAGGCTCAACCTGATTTTCGATCGAGGGCAGTTGTCGTTTAACTCGCGGAAGTTTGACAGCGCGCTGGCGGATTTCAAGACCACACTGGACGCCGCTCGCAAGGGCGGTCATACGGCCGTTGATCTGCAGGCCAGGCACTGGTTGTATCGAACGCACGTGGCTATGGGAAACGCCGCCAAAACCGCCGATGAAATGCAGCAGTATTTCGAGCGGGCCCGGGAGGTGGCGCGGACGCTTACCGGTGACAGCGGCGCCCAGTATATTCTTCGATGCACGATGCGGTTGGCGCGGGTGATGGAATTGCGGGCGATCGAGTACCAGGCGGCCGCCGCTGCCAAACTGTCGGCGGGGAATCAGGCCGATTCGGCCAGGCTCGAAGACAAGCGTCACGCGGTCCTTACAGAAGCGGTGAAACTGGCCCGGAAAGTCGCCGAGACCTACGCCGACAAACGCGTTCCCGACATACGGGTCGGCGCCGAAGCCGACATTCGCGTGCGGGACACCGAAGACACTCCGTTGATGCTCGCCGGGGTTTGGGCGCGGCAGAAATTTATTCCGAGGATCATCAGCGCCCACGGGCGAAAATGCTACGCCTCGTTCGACGCGGATGCCGGCGAAATGCTGCAACAGGCAATTGCCGACAACGACAGCGACGCGATGCTGGAAGTCTCCAAGCGCTGGCCTAACAGTCTCTGGGCCGCACAGGCAATGTACGAGTCGGGCGCGAGCCTTTACACCAAGACGCGCGAAAGCGGAAGCGAAGAGAACTACCCGGCGATGTCGCAGGCGGCATGGCGGATGGCGCTGGCGGCGAAGATGACCGACGATCCGATGCTGGCGGTTTCATCGCTGGCGGGCAGGGCGACGATCTACCACCGAATGGGCATGACCAACTGTGCCCGGAGCATCTGTCGCGACGTGAGAAGACTCTGCCGGGCAAAGGGGATCACACTCAGTGAGACAATCGAATTCGCCGGTAAGGAGGACCGAGTCATCGAGTTCCTCCGGAAGTTCGAAGGCGACAAGCCACTGCCCCTGGAATCCGCCAGGTCGCAGGAGTCCCTCGCGGCGCCCCTGACCGAGGCGTTTGCGATCGGGGGCGGTGATGTCTTCATCGTTCGCGATCAGGAATATCAACCGATTCGCCAGGGCGGAAACGTGCTGTTGCTGAATGGCGGAAAGGCCGTCTGGTTCAACACCACCGCGAAATCCGCTGAAGATGCGATTCTCTGGCAGAGCGGTGCGCCGGTCGTGGTGACCGAGCAGATACGCAACTACATGTCGGCGCCGGGGTATGGACTTATCGCGGGTTTCAGCAGCGACGCTAAGACGGTAGTACTGGCCGACAGGGGAAGTTGCAGGGCCACCGGTTTTGACATCGCCACGGGCAAGGTAAGGTGGCGCGGGACTTTTGCCCAGTTGGGAATAACGTCTGTGAGCTACATGGCCGCCGCCGACGGCGTTCTGGTGGTCACCGACACCGCGGGCAAGGTTGTTTGCGTTGATATGGCGGACGGTAAGATACGGTGGGTCGGTAGCAAACTCACCGGACCGAGCAAGGCGACTGTCGGTCCGGCGAGGATTGCCCACGGCGTGGTCATGGTTCAGAGCAACAGTTACAAGACGCTCACCTGTTTCGACGTTAAGGGCGGAAAGGTCGTGGCGAAATGGGCGGGCAACTCGTATGCCGAAGGGCGAATGACCCCCGAAGGGCTTATTCTTGTCCTGGTCGACGGGGTGGTGTCTATGCACGATCCGGTACAAATAAGCCACCCGCTGTGGGTCAGAAAGTACGATGAGCCGGGCAAACCAATATTGCTCACCAGCTCCGCGGGGCAGTTGTTCGTCTCCGAAGGTGTCTACAGTCCCTGGATAGACGTGGTGTCTATGAGCAGCGGCAGCCGACTTGCGCGCGTAAAAATCGAAAGCTTCAACGGCGCCCAGACATCCATAACCGGCGCTGTCGCAAGAGACGGAAATCTGTACGTGACGTTCGGGGGAGTTGTCTCAGGAAATCGCAAGAGGTACTTTGGAAGGCAGACAATGATACGCGGTCTGGGTGTCCAGAAAATCGACCTTGGCGACGAGCGCGTTGTCTGGCGCAAGGAATTGGGCGCGGCGAATTATTACTTCAAAACCCTTCCGCTTACCGTTACCGATCGGACGGTCGTGGCCGCGCCGATGGACTCTCAACAGACAATACCGCGAAAGATATATCTGATCGATACCGAACAGGGCCGAAACCTCCAGAGTATTGAAGTATACAAGGGCCTCACTGGGGTCATGAAACAGGAAGACCGCCTGAGGCTGGGCGCAATGTTCCAGCCGGTGTTGATAAAAGGGCGTCTTTTGGTTGAAACTTTCAACGGATTGAGTGTTTATAAACAGAAGTGACGCGGCGCCGGTTGTTCGGGTGTGGCGTTAAGAGAAGCCTGCGGATACCGGAGGCAAGAGAAAATGAATCGCAGTAATCGTGATATATCCGGTCGCAAGAGCCTGTGCCTGCTGCTCGCTCTTAGCGTGGGCGCCTTGACCGTTCTTCCCGGAGAGCGGATCGCAGAAGCCCAGGCTCCCAGCCCCGTCCTGCCTGAACTCGTCAATCGCAAGATACTGGCGTCTATCGATCGCGGGTTGAAGTACCTCGTTGACACTCAGCGGCGAGACGGGAGTTGGTTGAACCAGGGTGGATATGGGATGTACCCGGCGGTGATGACGGGTCTGGCGGGCCTTGCATTAATGGCGGGCGGATCAACGCCCGAAACCGGTCCGCATGCCAAGAATGTCGCAAAGGCCATGAACTACCTGCTGCGAGTGGCTGAAACTCATACTGACGGGCTAGTTGCAGGCCCGGGTGCGGAGTATCGCAGTATGTACGGGCACGGGTTTTCCATGCTGTTCCTGGCGCAGTGCTACGGGATGGAACTTAATACATCCACCGAGGCGAAACTCCGCAAGGTCCTTACCGCCGGGGTGCAACTGATCGTCAAAAGCCAGTCGAAAAAGACTTCGCGATTTGGAAAACCCTGCGGCGGTTGGTATTACACCCCGGGCAGCAGCAGCGACGAGGGATCGGTCACCGTCACGCAGCTCCAGGCGCTGCGGGCGTGCCGCAACGTGGGCATCAAAGTGCCCAAGGACTGCATAGATAAGGCCGTCGAGTATCTGCGTCACTGCCAGATGTCTGACGGTGGTATCTGCTACTCGTTCTCGAGCCGCGGTTCGTCTCGCCCGCCGATTTCGGCCGCGGCGATTGCATGCTTCTACGCAGCCGGTGTCTACGACCGGAACACGGGCGGGAAGGGTTCCGAAGCCGAGATGGTCGAGAAACTCGTCCAGTACGTCGACCGGGCCGCTGGAACCGGTTCGAGCGGTGGGGGGCACTGGTTCTACACGCAGTTTTACCTTTCACAGATAAAGTACCAGCAGGGCAAGAAACCCTGGAAAGTCTATTACCCGCTAATGAGCCAGAGACTCACAGGAATGCAGAATCCAGACGGTAGTTGGAACGGTGACAGTGTCGGAACGACATACGGAACGGCGATCGCCGCGATGATCCTCCAATTGCCTTTCGGATACCTGCCTATCGTCCAGAGATAACACGCGGTATCGCTTTACGCGGGCGCCCGCGCACGGAAACAAGAGAACAGGAGAATACGGTGACTGACAATCCAAACATGCCGGTGAGCGAACTTACCTCAGATGAAATACAGGCCGCCGAAAAACTTACCCGCGCCTACCAGACCATCCGCGATGAAATGGGCAGGGCCATCGTCGGACAGGCCCAGGTCCTCGAAGAACTGCTGATGTGCATCTTCGCCAGGGGGCACGCTATACTCGAAGGTGTTCCCGGGTTGGCCAAGACGTTGATGGTATCGTCGCTGGCCGATTGTCTCGACCTGGACTTTGCGAGAATACAGTTCACCCCGGACCTGATGCCTTCGGACATTACCGGTACGGAGGTGATACAGGAAGACAAGGCTACAGGGCAGAGAGAGTTCAAGTTCCTCCAGGGACCGATCTTTGCGAACATTATCCTGGCCGACGAGATCAATCGTACTCCTCCGAAAACCCAGGCCGCCCTGCTCGAGGCCATGCAGGAAAGGCAGGTCTCCATTGGCGGAAACCGCATGCCGATGAAGGACCCGTTTTTCGTGCTGGCGACGCAGAACCCCATCGAGCAGGAAGGAACCTACCCGCTGCCCGAGGCCCAGCAGGACAGGTTTATGTTCAAGATATTCGTGGACTATCCCAGTTGGGACGAGGAGTTCGACATTGTCCGGTTGACTACCGCGGTGCAGCAGAGCAGCCTGTCGAGCATAATCAGCGGTGAAGATATTGTCTTGCTGCAGGAAATCATCCGCCGCGTCCCGGTGGCCGATCACGTTATCCGCTACGCGATGCGACTGGTTCGTGCAACGCGAGTTCCGGCGGACGACGTGCCCGATATAGTCAAAGACTACGTTTCATGGGGCGCCGGACCGAGAGCCTGTCAGTATCTCGTTCTCGGCGGGAAGGTACGGGCGGTTCTGTACGGGCGGTACCACGTCTCCACTGAAGACATTCAGGCTGTGGCCAAGCCCGTATTGCGACATCGGCTCGTGACGAACTTCAACGCCGACGCGGAGGGCTTCGACGCCGACAAGATCATCGCCCGCCTGCTGGAGATCGTACCGGCAAAGGATTCAACCATAGCGTCTAATCCCGCCACCGCCAAGGCCGTGGACTCAGCGACCGATACGGACGTTTCCGCCGATCTCGAAGTAACCGACGACGAACCGGTATAGGGTGCCGGTGCCCCATGGACGGATAAATCACCTATGGCGACACCAGAAAGATGAGTAACGAACTTACAGACTATCTCGACCCGAAAGTGCTGTCCAAGATCACGCGTCTCGACCTCCAGGCCCGCCTGGTTGTCGAGGGGTTTGTCTCGGGAATGCACCGCAGCCCGTTCCACGGGTTTTCTGTGGAATTCGCGTCGCACCGCGAGTATGTCCCCGGCGACGACATCAAGCATATCGACTGGAAAGTACAGGCAAAAACCGACCGGTACTACATCAAGCAGTACGAAGAGGAGACGAACCTCAAGGCCACTTTCCTCGTGGATGTCAGCGAGTCGATGCACTACGGTGGCGGTAACGGGTCCGAGAGGCTCAACAAGTACCGTTATGCCGCCGCGACCGCGGCGTCACTGGCGTTTCTGCTTCTCCAGCAGCAGGATGCCGTCGGGCTGGGCGTCTTCGACGAGCAGTTGAAAACCTACATTCCCGCCTCGGGACACCCGAACCAGATAAAGAACTTCGTTCACGCTTTGGCGATCAACGAACCGAGTGCAAAAACGTCAATCGAACTGATCTGCCATTCACTGGCCGAAAAGATATCCCGGCGAGGCATGGTCTGCCTGGTCAGCGATCTGCTGACCGATATCGAGGGCCTGATGCGGGGCCTGGAGCACTTCAGGCACTACGGGCATGAAGTAATGGTGCTCCACATAATGGATGAAGACGAACTGACCTTCCCGTTCCAGGGCAACACGATGTTCCAGGGTCTGGAGGATACCGGGCGCCTGCTCATCGAGCCAAGGGCCCTGCGCAAAGGATACATCGAGTCGATGGAAAGATTCTGCCATGATGTCCAGCGACGCTGCGTGTCGTCGAGAATCGATTATAAGCGAATATCCACCGCCGACCATCTGGATGCGGCGCTGCTGGCGTTCCTTGCGGCAAGGGCGGCGGCGAACCGCAAGGCCGGATCCAAGAGATAGCCTGACTTTGAGATTGGAAAAAAACAGATGTCATTCGTAACGCCGATGATATTCTGGATTGGGCTTGGGACCGTTTCGGTTCCGGTCATAATCCACCTGCTGAATCGCAGGCGGTTTCGTATTCGCCAATGGGCGGCGATGCAGTTTCTGCTCGACTCCCTTAGGCGTAACCGGCGCCGCCTTAGGATAGAAGAGTTGATCCTGATGGCCATGCGATGCCTGGCGCTTTTCCTGCTCGCAATGGCCATCGCAAGGTTTACCGGATGCGGTGATAACGATCTCCTGCCAGGCGGCGACCAGGCGCCCGAAACCAGCATCTTCATCCTCGACGACAGCTTCTCGATGGACCAGAAGATCGGTGGTCCGACGATCCTGGAAAACGCCATCAAGGACCTGACCGCACAGATCAAGCAACTCGCCGAGAACGCCAAATCCGATCGGATAGCGATACTGCTGACATCCAGGCCCTCTGTGGACAGCGCGTTCCAGGAACTCATGCCCGTCGCCGGAGCCGGAGAAATCGAGCAGCTTATCGCGAGGATAGAGGCCATCGAGTCCAGCGACTCACCTGCCAGGCTCGGAGAGGCCCTTGCCTCCGCCGGGGAAATACTCGCCGGCGAGGATGAGCCAAAGAACGTCTTTGTTTTCAGTGACTTCCGGGCCGTCGATTTGGGGCGTGGAAAGGCCGGACAGTACCAGCCCGCGTTCAAGGCACTCCGCCAACAGGGCGCGCGGGTCGTAACGCTGGATTACGGACAGGCGGTAAATTCCAACCTGACAGTCGAGAAGATAGAACTGCTCGACAAGTGGGCGCTGGTTGGTGTTCCAATGCGTATAGGCGTTACCGTTCGCAACAACGGGTCGTTCCGGCTTGAAAACGTTGCCGTCGCGCTGTCGACACGATGGCGAGTGAACAACGCCGACGAGCGAGCGGTTCTCCCTGCTGAGACGCTTGCCTCGATTGCGGCCGACACGTCAACTCGAATGGAGTTCACCGTGACGCTGCCCAAGCAGGGGCCCGCGGTGATAAGGACCGACCTTCCGTCAGACCACCTTGCCGGAGACAATGCGGGTTATCTGGCGCTGGATGTTCGCAAGGCGGTGCGCGTGCTGATAGTCGACGGGCATCCGGATATGACCGATCCGGCGCTGAGCGAGTCGTACAGACCGGCCCTGCTGCTGGACCCTCAGAAGAACGCCAGCCACGGTAACGTTGTGACGGTTGTCCCCATAGAGGCAGTGGAGGCCAGGAATTTCCGTGACTACGACCTCGTGTTGCTTCTGGATGTGCCCACGCTGCCTTCGGCGCTGGACTCCGAAGGCAACGTGTTCTATCCGCAGTTGTTGGCGCTGGAGCAGTACGTGCGCGACGGTGGGGGCCTGGCGATATTCACCGGAAGTAATCTGAACCTTGCATTCTATAACGGGCCCATGTACGCCGAAGGCATGGGGCTGTCCCCGCTGGTGATCGGCCCGCCTCGCGGTGATTCCGCCGCCAGGGAGAAGTATCGTCGTATCGACGCCAGATCCGTTGCGGGCGACCCGTTCCTGCGCTCGCTGCGCGGTGACGGTGGTGCGATTCGTTGCGCAATGGTCCGGTTCTATGCCTATACTCCCGCCGACCCGTTGACACGATCGGCGCCGTCGGGCGATATCAAGCCTCCTCGAGTGGTCGCCCGGTTCACCGCTCCCGATGGTGGTGACGGACCTCCGGCGATCGTGGTCAGGCAGTTTGGCAAGGGGACAACGATGATGTTTTACAGCACCGCCTCGACTCGCTGGAACGACTGGGCCGACGACGAGCCCGAGTCGGCTTACAGCGCGCCTATGCTGGACATGATGATGCACCTGGCCAGGTCACAGGCGGGCTTGTACACGCTGAGGGTTGGTGAACCGATCGTCCACACAATAAATCGCGAATTACGCGACGCGCGCGTCACGATCCAGACCCCGCGATTCCCCAGCGACGATCTTATTACTCTCAAGACCGTCATGGAGGAAAACGACGGTAATCAACCTTCGCAGACGGCCAGATACGACAATCCCCCGCATGCCGGAT
>Ga0180434_10007483_pt1 | contig 12279 bp, 5 predicted proteins | sample SS_ome_7_FD_132453 | JGI IMG/M metagenome (GOLD analysis project Ga0180434, IMG submission 132453) | Hypersaline lake sediment archaeal communities from the Salton Sea, California, USA - SS_1_D_2 metaG | ecosystem: Environmental > Aquatic > Non-marine Saline and Alkaline > Hypersaline > Sediment... | reverse complement strand
TCCCTTCACCGCTGGCCGGGCTCCATCCCCCAGAGCGCGGTCTCCATCTCCGCCTGGAAGGCACGATGGCGTGGGAAACGGCCGCGCACATCGTTCACCAGTGCGTCGGCCGCTGTCTGGTCCCCCCGCAGCCGCAACACCTCGGCGCAGGCCACGGTCAGCACGGCGGCCTTGTTGTGACTGCGGCGATGCTGATTGCCCACGATAGCGTCCACCCGCTGCTGCGCCACGTTTAGACACCAGGATAGAAACCGCTCCTGTTGGTCAGCGCTCAAGGCGGCTGCGGCGAATTGCTCCGCGTAAGCGCGGGTCAATCGCTCGCGTGTAGGGTCTTTTTGCTCGTAATCCCAACTCCAGGCAGCGACGCTGGAGTGCACATTCCACTGCCAGAGTTGCGCCAGGTTCGAGGGCATCGCTTTCAGGGTCTTTTCTGCAAGCAACACCAAGAAGGCCGTCAGGACCAGCCCTTGATGGCTTTCGCTGCTGCTCCAGCCCAGCACCTTTCCCTGGACCGCGAGATGGTGCGCCGCGTCCCAGTTTTTGGCGAGCAGGTAGGCGTGAGCAAGGACAGAGGAACCGATCCACGCTGGACTTTCGAGGCCATCGCCGCCCCGCATGATCACCTCTGCCCGCTGGGCAGGCGGGTGAGCCAGGTAGTCTCGAATGTGCTCGGCGGCCCGCTGCATCAGCGCCGTCCGCTCTGCCGTATCCACAGCGACATCCCATAGGTCGAGCAGGCGCGTCAGGGTTGGCTTGGCGACGAACGCCTCCCAACGTCCCAGATGCAAAGCTTCGGCCTCGTTCAACCGGGCAGCGGCGGCGCACAGGTGATCGGCGATGGCGGCGCGGATGGGGAGTCGAGCTGGCAGCGCTTGCAGAGCTTCCTGAGCCGCTGACAACACCTCCTTATGCCTGCCCTCCTCCTCCAGTGCCGTGAACCAGTCCAGGTAGGCGCGGGGGCGCGTCTGTCCCTCGGCCCGCGCCAGCGCCTCCAATCCCGGCGTGCCCTGGGCAAGCCGCACCGCCTCCCGCAGCCAGGCGTCAACGTCGCTGCCGCTCGGCGCGCTCTGCGTGCGCAGGAAGGCAATCCAGTCCGCCAAGAACTGCTCCCGGTCAGGCAGCGGACGGGGTGAGATCTGTGTCAGGTCGTCCAGCATCGGGCGCGGGCGGAACAACCACGCCGGTATCTGCTGCATCTGCTCACATAACGCCTGGGGTCGATGTGCAGGGGGTTCCGTCTCATAGACCGCGCGCAGGTAGCGGGCGACCGCCTCGTCAGCGTCCACACCGGTCAAGTCAGAGACACTCACGCCGCGCCCATAGTCGTCCTCGATTCTCAACAGCTCGAACAGCCTCTGGTACGCAGTGCGGGCCAGGGAAATCTCGCCATAGTCGAAGGCCGCTTCCGCCCGGTCGAACAGCTCGACGGACGGCTCCACGAACTCTTCGTAGGGCCCCAGGCTGTCTTCCTCGTCATAGTACTCGCCCCACTCGTACCGCTCCTCCCAGGCGTCGGCGTGTTGCATCGCTTCCTCGAGTTCCTGGGCAAGGTCGTCAATATCAGCCAGCAAGCCCTCTTTCTGGATCACCTTGGGCGCGGTTACTGCCCCCTCGATCGGTTCGAGCCTGGCTAGAAAGGCCCGCCGCCCGGACGGTGGCGTATCCTGGGCCATCGCCCGCAGAATGGCGCGGAGTTCGTCGGCGGAGTACGCCGCCAGCCGCTGCTCCACGGCCTCCCAGAAGGCTTTTAGGGGCAGTTTATCGGTAAGCGCCATCAATCCTCTCCTGATAAGGTATCAATAAGTCGCTTTGGATGTCGTAGGGTCTCTCAGCGCCCAGGTATATGGGTTGTCGGTGCTCTTGTGTCTCATTTGGCTTCAGAAGGGGAGCGCACTATTTGATTGGATCAGCTTACCCCTGCTTATTCCCTGGATTGCTTCTGCATCACCCAGCGGCGCATCAGTTCGACGGTGAACTTCCAGCGACCATCTTCCTCCATCACGACATCGTGCCGCGCCAATGTCTCTAGTGCGTCCCCGACGTCCTCTGGTGCAAGCCCAATGTGATGGATGATCTCCTCAGTAGACATCCCGGTCTCTGTTCGTGCCAACGCGCGCAGTACCGCCGTCTGCCCGGATGGCTCACTCGTCTCCGCCTGCCGCCATACACCGGTGAAATAGGCGTCGCCATCGCGGTAGAACTCGGCTGCGTTGATGACCGCCTCGATGTCGGCCAAACTGAAGCGTCTCTCCCGCTCAACACCCTGCTCAAAGGTCTGCCGGTTGAAGCGTGTCACCAGCCCGTGCCCGATCAATTGTACCAGGTACGGCTGCCCATAAGTGAGGCCGATGATGCGCTCTACTGCATCGTGGTCATAGTCCAGCGAAAAGTCGGGCAAAGGTTGGGTAATCAGCCGCCAGGCTGCCGCATGGCTGAGGAAGCTGACAGGGATGCCGATGACGCTGCCAAAGAGCGGATTCCAATAATCGCGCGTCATCTCCTGAAGTGTGTGCAAGCCCGCAAAGGCCATCACGAACCAGGGATAGGTCTGGATCAGGCCGCGCCAAAAGTCGAGCAGGCGTGGCTCCAGCTTGTCGTCGGCGATCAGCGCCTCGATCAACTCGAACTCGTCCAGGGTGACGATGAAGCGGTGGTCTGCCCGCACGCGGTCGAGTTGCCTGAGAAAACGGTCGAAAGCGGTGTAGGGGTTGTGGGCGGTGAAGCGTTCTTCGTCCGGCTCGTCCAGGCTCTCGGGGCTCTGCGCGTCGTACAATGCCAGCGCCAGGTTGTAGAGCAATTCGCCGGTGCTGGCGACGAGACCCACGCGCTGCATGTTGAAATCCACTACGACTGTGCGCGGGCCAAAGCGGGCGCCCAGGTTGTGCAAGATGGAGGACTTGCCCATACGCCGGTGACCATAGATCACGACGGAGGGTTTTTGCCCTGTTCCACTCCACAGTTCCTCCAGGCGGCGCAGGACGTCCTCGCGGCCCACGAAGAGATCGCCGGTCACAGGATTTCCAGCCACGTAGGGGTTGGCGATGGGGCCGATTTCCTCGGCGCGTCCTACCTCGCCACCAGCCTCGCTGACCAGCCGTCGCCATTGGCGAATGATGCGCCGCAGGATGGTCTTTTCCGGAGCCATCACCTCTGCCACGACGTACTCATCCAGGTTGTCGAGGGCGTCGGTGGCGCGGGCCAGCGCGGCCAACTGGCTGACCCGGCTGGTAGCGTCGCGATAGGTGGCGATCTCCTCACCTACTTGCCCCAACTGACCCAGGGCGGTCAAAACAGTAGGACGAATGGGAGGATCAGCGTGCAACGAGAGCAGATTGTGATCCGCGGCAGTGGATAGAGTCAAGAGGTTATCGTAGGATAAGAAAGAGGCCATCGCCACAAACGTGTAAGCAATTTCCTCGCCGCCAGGGTAGTTGGTCAGGCCGGTGTAGATCTCGGCATAGGCTGAAAGGTCAAAGTTGTCTGCTGTGATGGTCTCTTCGTCCAGTAACTCGTAGTGCATACCAGCAAAACGAGTCAGTGGCGTTCTGCGCTGGCTACGGAGTGACCGAGTTAATCTCCATACCAATCTCTCAGCCCACCGGTTTGTTGGGTCGCTGCTACAGTCCACCCACCGCCCGTCGAGCTCACCGAATAACAGCCGTCTGATGCTTGGTATTTTTTTCCAATCTTCCTGGGTTACTGGCGCAAAGATATAGGTGCCTAGATCTAGGCAGGTAAGCAGGGTATATATCCATCGTATCGGGGATGGTTGTTCGTGCGAGTAAGACTGTAGGACCACTTGCACTGCCCAGCGTTGGAAGGGATTGTGAGCCACATGAGCTAGAAAGCGAATTCCGTTTTGCTCATTCTGCTGTAACCGCAGGGTCAATGCCTGACGTGTGCCTGGCAGCGGCAAGACGGTCAATTCATCCTGTTCCAAAGGATGCGCTGCTTCCCGAAATACACTGCGTGATGCCGGAATGGCCTGAAATAGATAGAAGATAACTCTCAGAGCACCTGTGCCGAACGACACGCCACCTACCCAACCAATCGCTATGCTGAATAATATGCAGCCCATCAGGATGACTGCTACTGCAACCGCTACACCACCTGCCACGCCAACCACCACACCACCTGCCACGCCAACCATCACACCGACCACTGTGCCAAATCCCGCGCCGAACCCCATACTGAGCCCTATGCCGAACCCCACGCTACCCACCAGGCCAAACACCACGCTGAATGCCACGCCGACTGCTACACCGAACGCCACACCGACTGTTATACCGAATACGACTACACATCCTATGCCGAACACCAAGCCACCTATCATGCCGATCACCATGCTGAACGTTACATTTAACCAGTCTATTGATGTCCCCTGGATCCAACTGGTCATCAGCACAGCAGGCAATCCTACCAGCACTGAAAGTAATATGACTATACCTGGTGTCATCAAGTAAAGACTGCGGTAGGCTGGAACGCGCAGTGTCTGGAAAATACCCGCCCCCGGGCCAGTGCGATAAAGATCAGGATCGGCCTGATAGAGGTAGCACTTGAGTGCCGTAGGGCGAAAGTAGATCCAATAAGCTAACAGGAAATAATGATGCAGATTTAGCGAGTTCAGGCACTTGGGAAGTTCACCGTGATAAGTTGGAAATTCAGGCATCAAGCACCTCGTTTCTCATTGTACAAGTCGGCGGCGGCGCGTTGCAGTTTCGCCGGGTGACCGCCAGTTTTGGCAAGCAGGGCAGCGATCTCGCTTTCGGTGAAGGTCACGCCAGTCTCCCGCAGGCGGCGGGTGAGGAAGACACGGGCGACGTTCGGCGAGAACGATCTCACATCCAGCGGGCGGCAGATGCCTGCCAGTGGCGAGTCCAGCTCCGGTGAATCAGGGAAGAGGCGAGCCAGCGGCGAGCGGCTGGCGATGACCAGCCGGAGTGGCGCGGCAAGGCCGTCGGCCAGGCCGCGTAACTGGCTGCGCACGCGCACGGTAAAACCGTCCCAGGTCATCTTTTCCATCTCGTCCAGGCAGAGCACGTGCCGTTTGTCACGCAGAGCACGGGTCAACTTGAAGCCACGGCAGGTTTCAATAGATAGCGCATCGCAGAGCGCCACGTAAAAGTCGTCCTCATCGTCCACCCACTCCAGGCTCAGGTAGGCGAACGTTTCCGGGGGTTCCCCCATTCGCTCCGGCCCCAGCGCGCAGACCATCGAGAGCAACGACGACTTGCCGACCTGCGATTCACCCACCAGTGAGACGTTGACCCCCTTGTTCAGCTCTTCGAAAATCTGCCGTAAGAGTTCCTCGCGGCCAAAGAAACGATCAGGATCGGTGATGCGGCCCGTGTCGCCGAAAGGATTGGGCGCATCCAATCTTTGTGATGAGTGCTGAACTTTGGCAGGGGAATCAGCGCGAGTGGAGCTTCCCATTGCAGATAGCTGGGTTTCCAGATCGGCGATCTGCTGCTCCAGCTCCTCAATGCGCTTCTCCGTTCGCCGTTCATCCTTGATCAGATCGAGGGGGATGCGGGTTTCCTCCACGAACTCGGTCTTGCGTTCCTGGATCAGGAGCAGGTTTTCCCTTGCCTCGGCCAGTTGGCGGCGTAGTGATTCGAGCATTGTTTTACGATCGTTCGATTCATTCATCTTGGCTCCAGTAAGTCACAAGCAGGAACGCTGATCCTGTATAGCCCCGACAAACACCTGCTATCCATCAACCCGCAAATACGTCACCTCGAACGCCTTCACCGCCCGCTGCTCCTGCACCCGGTTCGCGAGGGCAAAGGCATCGTTCATCTCGTACCGTTGGAAGATGTCGAGGCCGCGATCGAGAGTGATTTTCCAGCCGGTGTCGGTGACGATGTGGCGGGCGTGGAGACTGCCAGAGTCGTCGAACTCCCAGGTGAAATGAATCCCCACAGTCGCTGCCGATGCTTGCATCTGTTGCAAGTACTCCTCCTGCCGGTCGCCCTCGGATTCGTCCCGGCTGGTCACCAGGTGGACGGTGACTTGCTCGCTTGCCTCCTTGGACCTCGCCACCGTTTCCAGTAACTCCATCATATTGCGGGCCTGGAAAAAGAGGCGGATGTAGGGGTCGGTGACGACGATCTCGCTCGCGCCCGCCAGGTAGGGTCCGAAGAGATCGTCGAAGGAGACGCCGCGTTCGTTTTCCTCAAAGGTCAGGTGTTGCTCCAGGAGTTCATCTTTACCATCCGGCGAAACGGCTTCGGACGTTGTCCCCAGGTCCGGCAGTAGATCCTCGCCCTCACCACTCGTGATACCGTAATGTCGAGGGTACATCTTTTCTTCTAGGGTCTGGACGCGGCGGATCTGGCCGCTCTCCATATCCGTATACGCAAAGCTGACGTCGGCGTAAGTCGGGTCAATGCGCATCAACTGATCCTTGACCCGCTTGCGCCCCTCGATGGCAAAGCGCAGGAGCTCCTCGATCTCCTTGTGGGTGGCTTCTCTATGTGGGTAGAGCAGTTTCATCAGGCCGGAAAAGGTCTTTTGGACGCTGGTGCGATCGCGGGTCGAGATGTCGCTCATCAACTGGAAGTGCTCGGTGTAATGCTGGGAATAGTCATAGTTCCGCAGGTGGCGCAGGATCTCGGCCAGGTAATCCACGACAAAGCCGTATCCCGAGGAGAACATCTCGCCGCGAATGATGTCCATCTCCCAGCCGGGGGCGTAAAAGTGCAGCCGGTCGAGAAAGGCCGAGTCGTAGTATTTTTCCGGGAGCGGAGCGAAAAGGTCGCTGTGGCGCAGCATGTAGGGCAGCGTGTGCTGGGTATTGCCGACAAAGGCCATGCTCGCCTCCGCGCCCAACGTCTCGATGCCTCGGGAGAAGGACTTGTTCGCCATATAGTTCTTGAGGATGTCTACCAGCGCCTTGTCGACCCGCTTCTTGCCCGCGAACTCGTCGAAGGCGACCACGTCCCAGAAGCCGACCAGCCCGATCCGGCCGGTGGCGTTGTTGACAAAGAGCTTGGGCACCGTCACCTCGCCGCCCGAAATCAAGATGCCGTGGGGCGAGAACTCGGTGTAGATGTGGCTCTTTCCCGTCCCCTTCGGCCCCAGTTCGATCATGTTGTAGTTGCGCTCGCAGTAGGGCGCCAGGCGTACCAGTTGCAGGAGCTTGCTGCGCCGCCCAAAGAGCGCCGGGTCAAAGCCGATGCTCTGCATCAGCAGGTCGATCCACTCGTCGATGGTAAAGGCGCGCCGCGCCTCCAGGTACTGATCAAAGTCGAAGCGAGAGAGCTGGATCGGCTTGAGCGATTCGAGGACCCAGGGGACGGTGTTGCCCTCGTCGTAGAACTGGTATTCGAGGTCGGCGATGCACCAGACGCCGCTCACCAGGAGCTTGGGGTGGCGCTTGATGGTGTCGACGTCGACCAACACCTGCCGGATGCCCAGGTTGGCGAACGTGGCCTCGTAGACGTCCCGCTTCTCGTTGAGATCGACGCTGACCTTGTCGATAACCTTGTGTCGCCCGCGCTCGCGAATGGTGGAACGGATCAGGCCCGCCTCGCTGCGGTGGACATAGTGCTTGCGGAGGATTTCCTTGACGGTTTCGACGCCAGATTGGATGCTGGCCTCGTCGGAGGTGGCGCAATACTGGCCCAAAAGATACTCCAGGACATAGGATGGCACGATGGCGTTGCCCTTGACCAGCTTGACCAGATCCTTGCGCACGACCATGCCCGGAAAACAGTCATTGATTTTTTGATCGAGTGGATTCATCTCGCGTTCCTTGCTCGATGGGCAGAACTGCCCATCGAGTGCTAAAAATCAAAGTCACTGGTAAACGCCCGACGCAGGGTGTAGCGGACCGTCTTGTACTCCCGGTAATGGGCGGTACCCTCCACCTGTTCTTCCAAACGGAGGAGCACCGCCTGCTCGTTCGCCTCGTCCGCCTTTTGCGTGAGAATGAAGCGCACGGACACCTCCCGCTCGCGCGGATTCTCGGACGGCAGATCGAAGAGCAGCTCGTGACGGTCAGAGATCAAGACGTCATCCTGGGTGTAGATGCCCGCCCGCAGACGGCGCGGCTGGACCTTTTCCGTCACCACCTGGGTCTGGTAGAGAGTGACGCCCAACTGGCCGGAGGTGATGACTGAGGAGACGCCGCGCAGGATATCCACGTCGACCTGGCTGACGTCGCTCTCCCGTTTCTTGTTGATCTTGAGGACGGGGATGACGATCTCTTGCAGAGACGCGCCGCCGTGGACGTAGCGGCTGCCCGCCCCTTTGATCCGCAGCCGGTTGATCGACTTGGGGATGAGCATCTCTGTGTCGCCCTCCAGTCCCATCTGGGCCGCGGTAAAGTGTTTGAAGCTGCTCGTCTCCTTCAGCCCTCGCCCCAGAACAAAGCGCCGGTGGCGCTTATCGATCTCTTTACCCACCGGGTCCTGACCGGCAAAGTCGCTCTCGTCCAGCGTCTGATTCTGGTAGATAAAGCCGTGGTCAGCCGTGACCAGCAGGTTGGTGGCGTTGGCGTTGACCAGCTTTTTGACGATGCGGACGAGCTCATCCAGCGTGGCCTCGACGGCGTCAAAGACCCGCTCCTCGGAATCGCGCTTGTCGCCTGTGGCGTCGATGCGGTTGTGATAGACGTAGACGACGTCGTGCTCGCGGATGAGGGAGCGGCTCTGGTCCCGGTTCATCGCCAGCAGCTCCTCTACCCTCACGGCCGTGGCGCGGCCAGGCAGCGCCTGCTCCAGGATCTTGGTCCGGTTCCCGGTGCCCGCCGAGCTTTCCCCGTCCACCAGCACCGTCGAGCCGTCGCTTGCGATCTCCAACCGTTCGTGGGGCAGGAGCGCCGCCATACCGAGCTGGGTGTAGCTGGGCAGCAGCGTCAGCGCCGGTTCGAGGTCGGCGTTGTAGCGATCCTCCTGAAGGATCAGGCGCAGCAATTCCTCGCCGATCTCGTAGCGCAGCCCATCGGAGATGATGACAAACACCTTGTTGTCCCGATCCAGGAACGGCTGGACGAGCCGCTCGAAGAAATCCTGCTGCGGCAACGCCGGCCGACCGCCGCCTGTAGAGGGAAGCGCAGCGGCTGCATCCCACGCATCGAGAGTGTCCACCACCGCCTGCCACCGGTTGTTGACCGGGAGCAGGTAGGCGTTGGTGTACAGGTTCTCCACCTTCTGCGCCAGGGCATCGAACAGGGTCGTCTGACCGGATTGTCGGACGTGGGTGATGAACTTGCGATAGCGCTGGTCGAGCGGATACCAGACGCGGGTGTACTGCTCGACCACGCTGAAGGCGTGCGCCGTCAAATCGACCTGGTCAAGGGTGTCCATAAAGACGGCGGCATCTTCCACCGCGGCGTACTCGTGCCGGTAGTCGTCATACCAGTAGCTCTGGCGGCGACGGCGGATCAACCGCTCCACCTCGGCCCCCGCTATCGTCCGCCCGGCGACGTCGCGCACCAGGTCGCTGAGAATTTTCCTTTCGACCAGCTCAAAGGTCTCGACGGCGAGCAGGCTGCCGTAATCGCGCCCCTGCAAATCCTGCTCGACGTTCAGGATATCGGCGCAGTTGGCCGATAGGGCGCCAAACGCCTGCTGGTGGCGCACGCTGTCCTTCCACTGCTTCAAAAAGACGAGCGCGTCGCCGTTGAGCTGGGACGCCTCGCCGATGCCCATCGCGTAGCACGATTTGAACAAGGTGATGCAAAAGTCGCGCAGGCCGGGCGACTCGGACGTGTAGCTGTAGACCCGCTCCAGTTGCTCCCACAAAAAATCGGCCAGGGTGCTCCGTTCGATCAACCGCATCTTTTCGTCGCGACCTTCGGACAGCTCGTCCAGCAGGTTTCTCAGGATGTCGTCGAGGCGCGGTTCAGATCGGGCGCAGACCGCCAGCATCTTGAGGTGTACCCGGCGCGGTGTGTCATCTTTTTCCAGCATCTCTTTCAGCGCCTCGCGCCGGCGGACCGCCTGGAAGAATTCGACGTGCGGAGCCACCACGTCGGTGAATTCCATCCCCAGTCCGATCTCGCTCAACCAGAGAGAGACCTGGTCGGCGCGAAATTGCCCGGAGGCGAGCTGCACGTCGAGGAGCCAGTTGTCCAGATCGGGCGGGGGCGGCCCCTCGTGGTAGAGGAGGAATTTTTGCTTCGGTTGTTCGCGCAGGATGCGGTGCTTGATGCCAAACTGGTTGTTGGTCAGGGCGATCTTGACCACGCCCGGCAGCGCCAATGCTTCAAATTCCTGTCGCAACTCCCGCTTGACGTCGTACCAAAAGACGATGCGGCGGCGGTCAAAAATGCGGCTTAGGGCTTGCTCGATCTCGTTCATAGGCTCCCGTTTCCAGCGGTCAGGACATGGCCTCAAGCTCCGTAGACCCTGAGCACCAGGGGAAGGTACGTCAGATACCACCGACCCCGCGCGTACCGGAGATCGCAGGTGGGATAGCTGGTGTAGTAAGCGATGTGCGGGTGTCCGGCGCTGTCCAGGGCCAGGCTTCCGGCGGCGCTCTCACCGACGACGTCGACCGTCATCGTGTGCCACGCGCCTGCGCCCAGCCAGGCATAACGCACAGCGTAGACAGAGGGTGCGTGCTCGGCCTGGTACGTCATGCGAGGGCCGCCGGAGCTATCGAGCGCCAGAGAGACCCAGGAGTCGGCGCCTTCTCCGAGCGTGTCCACCGTCTCGCTCACCCACGTGGCGCCGTCCAGCCAGACGTATCTCACCTGGTCCCCGGATGTCTGCTCGTAAGCAATGTGGGGCCTGTCCAATGCATCAAACGCCAGGGAGGGGTAGTAGCTGTAACCTGGACTCACCGTCTCGCTCATCCAGGTAGTCCCACTGAGCCAGGCGAGATGCAGGCCATACCAGTCTTTGGAATAGACGATGTGAGGCCGGTCGGCGGAATCCAGGGCCAGGTCGTTATATCGCTGGACATCACCATCTACCGTGACGCTGAGCCAGGTCGTGCCGCTCAGCCAGGCGTACTTTAGCGCGGTGTTCTGCCGGTCGTAGTAACTGATGTGCGGGTTCCCAGAGATATCCAACGCCAGGGTGTTGTACTCGCCCGCGCGATACGCGTCGTCCACGGTGGCGCTGAGCCACGTCGTGCCGCTGAGCCAGGCGAATCGCAGGGCATAGTACGGGCGATCGGCATAGTAGCTGATGTAGGGCGCGCCGTCGGCGTCCAGGGCCAGGGAAGAGTAATAGCCTACGTCGCCCTCACTGTGCACCGTCTCGCTGAGCCAGGTCGTGCCGCTCAGCCAGGCAAAGCGCAGATCCCCATGGATCAGTTCGTAGTAGCTGACGTGCGGGACACCGGCGGCGTCCAGGGCCAGCGAGGGGTGGTATCCAGGGTCCCTGGCCCTATCCACGACCTCGCTCATCCAGCCGCCCCTGTCGGGCCAGGCATATTTCAGGACGTCGTCGTTGAGGTGGTAGAAGGCGACCCGGGGGCTATCGGCGGAATCCAGCACGATGTGGGGGCGCAGGCCGGCTGAACTGCCAATCGTCTCGACGGTCTCTCGCAACCACGTCGTATCACTCAACCAGGTGTACCGCACCACGTCATTCGTCGCTTCGTAGTACGCGATGTGAGGCCCGTCCAGATCATCCAGGACCAGCGACGGATACCACCCGGTCCACGCGACCGAGTCGTCCACCGTCTCGCTCGTCCAGGTAGTGTTGCTGATCCAGGCGTATTTCAGGCTGTGGTTCGTCGAGTCGTAATAGGCGATGCGCGGCGCGTCTCCCGAATCGATAGCCAGGGAGGAGGCGGATCCCACCTGCCCCTCGGTATCGACCGCGACGCTGATCCACGTCGTCCCGCTGATCCAGGCGAACTTGAGATCGTTGTGAGTGTTATCGTGGTAGCTGACGTGGGGAACGTCGGCCGAATCCAGGGCCAGGGAAGGGGTCATGCCGACGAATTCGGCGCTGTTATCCACGGTAGTGCTCACCCAGGTCGTCCCACTGATCCAGGCGAACTTGAGGGCGCCGTTGCTTGTATCATAGTAGGCGATGTGTGGGACATCCGCGCCGTCCAACGCCAGGGAGTTATTCAAGCCGACGTTCCCGCCGCGATCCACCGTCTCGCTGATCCAGGTGGTGCCGCTCAGCCAGGCGTAGCGCAGGTCGCGGTCGGGCCAGCCGAGGTGATAGCTGATGTGAGGATCGCCGCCGGAGTCGAGCGCCAACGAGCAGACCCCGACGCCGACGCCGCCGTGCACGATCTCGACGCGCCACGTCGCCCCGTCGTGCCGGGCGTAGTAAAGCCCATCGGCCCCGCCGTAGGCGATGTGGG
>Ga0180434_10007481_pt1 | contig 12280 bp, 9 predicted proteins | sample SS_ome_7_FD_132453 | JGI IMG/M metagenome (GOLD analysis project Ga0180434, IMG submission 132453) | Hypersaline lake sediment archaeal communities from the Salton Sea, California, USA - SS_1_D_2 metaG | ecosystem: Environmental > Aquatic > Non-marine Saline and Alkaline > Hypersaline > Sediment... | reverse complement strand
GTCTGGACGTCCAGCGTGGTGACGTCGTCATCCGTCAGCAGGGCGCCGACTTGGTTGGCCCAGTTAAGGTGGTCGACCTCTTTCTGAGCCATGACGCCGTCAAGTTGATTTCCTGTGATGACTTCGCTCGCATTTCCGACGATGCCGCCCACGCCGGTATAAGAAAGCGCTCCAACGATCATGAGCATAAGCATGACTGCGCCGAATCCCATGCCGATTTTCTTACCGATTGTTGCGTTCTTGAACATAACGTGATTCACTCCTGTGTTGGACTGGGCTTTACAGCCTCGACTCGCGCGACTGCGACCTTGTTAATTTTTCTATTGTTCCGCAGAAACGATGGATCAGACGCACACGGTCGCCGCCTCGGTGTGCGGCCCGATTAGACTCGCCAAAGTCTCGTTCTCCATCAGATCCCAAAAACGCATACGTAGACCTCGCAGGCTCTCGTGGGCGGCGTACACGCGTCCCGGATCGACCGTGTAAATACGCGCGCGCACGTTTTTGCGATGGTTCTCGAAGCCCAGAGCACGGGCTACGTCGGCTACCGTGATTTGCGAGAGGGGCCGGGCCAGGCGGAAGCCGCCGCGGCGCCCCTGCCGCGCCTCTAGCAGTCCGTTTACGGCCAGTTCGCGCAGGATTTTCGCGGTTTGATTGGCAGGCAGCGCCGTGCGATCCGCGATCTCTCCGGCCGATACCGATCGTGCGGTCGGACAACACCCGAAAGAGCAAACGGCGCACACGCCGTGCATGACAGGCCTGGGGAATTGCATTGTTGGTCCTACGCCAAATAGTCCCGTGACAAAAAATCTTGCCGTCTTCTAGAATCGGATTCCAGAACATCGGAAGTTAGAATAAACTGAAAAAAAACGAATAAGCCAGATGATCTATTATTACCGAGCAAGGTGCGCAATATTCCCGTCGCCAGTCTCTAATCTGAAACGAGTATTATTATTGTGGCAATCGCCGCTATTTTGATATGAAGTCGATGTGTATTTGGAGCTTATGGCTCTCGTTTTACGCGTCGCGAGTCTTTTCTCGCAATTTAGACGAGTCGCTGCGCCCTTCCGGCTCACACGCACGGATCTACAAGAGTCGGCAATTGACTTTGATAGCGTTTTAGGGCGGGTTTAACGTGTTTTCTTACGTAGTCCCGCGTCTGGCGCGGGGCCAAGCCGACATAACGGCGAGCGTCCAGTATTTTTTCCCACACGATACCGGCGAACGCCTGATCCGCTTTTAGGCGATCGATCAGGTTGTTGGCGTGCCCGCGGCATTTGACTTGTTCGCCGGCTTTTTGAGCATGGCGGCGAATGAGTTCATGCAACTGCTGCCGATCGCCGCCCTTAGAAACCGCCTCCATCAGGATGTCTTCGGAAGCGATGAACGGCAGCTCGGCGTCGATGCGCGCGGAGATGGTCGCCGGATACACCACCAAGCCGTCGAAGATGTTCTGAAGCAGAAGCATCAAAGCGTCGGCGGTCAAAAAAGCTTCCGGAAATACCAGCCGCTTGTTGCTCGAATCGTCCAGCGTACGCTCGAACATCTGGGCGGCGTGCGTCATCATCGGCGACGACGCGAGGCTTACCAGATAACGGGCCAGCCCGGTCGCCCGTTCGCAACGCATCGGATTGCGTTTGTACGGCATGGCCGAACTGCCGACCTGCGTCTTGCCAAACGGCTCATCGATCTCCTTGAGCATCGCCAGCAGGCGAATGTCGTTGCACATTTTCTGCACGCCGGCGGCGAACGACGCCAGGGCGTTAATGATCTCGACGTCGATTTTACGCGAGTAAGTCTGACCGCTGACGGGATAACATTCTGAAAAACCGAGCTTCTTCGCAAACGCTTTTTCAAGCTTATCGACTTTCGGCGCGCCGCCCAGCAGTTTCAGAAAAGAAGCCTGCGTGCCGGTCGCGCCGCGCAAGCCGCGGCATTTCAAATCGTCTCGCAGAGTTTGCAGCCGATGCAGGTCGCTCATCAGATCCTGAAGCCACAATGACGCACGCTTGCCGACCGTCGTCAGCTGAGCCGGTTGTAGATGCGTGAAGCCCAGGGCGGGCAGGTCGGCGTATTCGAGGCAAAACGCCGCCAGCACGTCCGCCGCTCCCGCCAGTCGCGGAATCAACAAATCGAGCGCGTCGCGCGTCAGCATCAGGTCCGCATTATCCACGACGTCCATGCTGGTTGCGCCCAGATGGATCACGCCGCGTGCGTTCGGCGCCGCGTCGCCGAAAGCATGAATATGCGCCATGACATCGTGTCGGCACTCTTTCTCATACCGGGCGGCCGCCTCGAAATCGATGTCGCCTACAGCTTTCCTCATCGCCTTAATCTGCTTCTTCGTGACGGGCAGTCCCGCCTCGTTCTGGGCCTCGGCCAGCGCGATCCAAACGCGCCGCCAGGTCTCGTGCTTGCCGCGCGGGCTCCAGAGTCGCGTCATTTCCTCCGACGCGTAACGCGACACGAGCGGGTGTTCAAAAACCGCGTATTCGTCCGAAGGCTTGGCGCTCCGCTTCGGCCGGGCTGCGTAATGATGTCGCACGGTATGCTGCTTATGAGTGGCGTGCATTTAATTCTCCAGAGCCTGCTCCAGATCGGCGATCAAATCTCGCTCTGTTTCCAAGCCGACGCTAACTCGTATGAGCCATTCCGGGCGTTCGGGGCTGGTGCTGAACAAGGTCCCGCCCAGAATCAAACTCTCAAACCCGCCCCAACTCACGCCCACACCGAAAAACCGCAAGCGATCGAACAAACGATGCATGGCCTCCCGGTCCTGCTGCTTAAGCGCGAAGCTGAACAATCCCGAATATCCGCGCAGTTGTTTCTTAGCCGCGGCATGCTGCGGGTGGCTCTCCAAACCCGGGTGCAACACATAAGCCACCTTCGGATGTTCTTCGAGAAACCGCGCGACGGCCAGCCCGTTTTGCTGATGCCTCTCCATCCGAATCGGCAATGTCCGTAACCCGCGCAGCATCAACCACGCCGCATGCGGATCGAGCATCCCCCCCGCAAGTTCCACCTCGTTCCACAATAGCTGTCGCAAGTCCGCATCCCGACCGGCCACGACCCCCGCCACCACGTCGCTATGCCCGTTGATATATTTCGTAGCGCTGTGAACAACCATGTCCACGCCCAGTTCGAGCGGATTCATAAAGCACGGCGACGCCCATGAATTATCGAAAATCGTCGTGATGCCCCGCTCGCGGGCGACGGCGGCGACAGGTTCGATCTCCGGCACGTCGAACCGTCCGCTGGTCGGACTTTCGAGATAGATGAGCTTGGTGTTCGGCCTGATCGCCGCGATGTAATCGGCCGGATCAACGCTGTTGACAAACGTGGTCTCCACGTCAAACCGCCGCACGTGATTGAAATACCACTGCGTCGGCCCGTAACAATGCGCCACGGCCACCACATGCGCCCCGGCGGCAATCCGCGTATTGATCGCCGCGCTGATCGCCGCCATCCCCGATCCAAAACAATCCGCCCACTCGGCTTTCTCAAGCCGCGCCAGCTTCGCTTCCAGAATCTGGTTCGTCGGGTTGGCGGCTCGGCTGTAGTCGTACCGTCCCGATTCCGGCGTACAACGCCGCTCGAAGGTCTCGGCGTCAGGATAGATAAACGTGGAAGTCTGATAGATCGGCGGCGAGGCGGCGCCGCAATAGCGCTCCGAATCCTCCCCATGATGCGCACAAACCGTCTCATCCCCGCACCCCGCCGGCAGATCCGCCCCCCCCGCCGCCGGCTTGATATGCTGCCACTTAACCATCGCTTCACGAATCGGCGACCCGTCCTGTTTCTCAGCCATCGGCACTCCTCAAAATGCAGGGTCCGCCGTACGGACCACCCGGATCTTCGCGAAAATCTGGACTACAGCGTGCAGCATACGCCGACATGGCCTTCTCGGCCAAGTAGCATCCGCCCCCCCGCACCGGACGGCTTTCAAGCAGCGGCCGATCCCCCGCACCGGACGGCTTTCAAGTAGCGGCCGACCCCCGTGTCGGCCGTAGTCCGAGGAGTGCGCAAGTCATCGAAGTAACCGTCCAGGCCGCAGCCAATCAGAGCCCCGAGCGCCAGCGAGCGGCTTTACAGCGTTGGTCTCAGTTCCCAACGAAAGCATCGGCGCTCGCTAAATCAACATGCCGACGCAAACAGCCGTCGGCATGGCGCCCGGCGCTTGACGAAGACCCGTTCATTAATGGGCCACCCGGCCAACAAACTAATTTGCACGACTTCAAACGTTTACAAGCGCTGGTCTGGGTGTGGCCCCCAACGAATTCTCCGCCACAAATCTGACCATGAAGTGCAAATCAGTTTATATTTCAGGCATGCTCCCAAAACGACTATAATCACCAGTTGCAGTGTGAGCCGACATCCATCTATCCCGGATCGTCTGCATTCGAAGTTCAAACGAGATTCCAGACGAATTCGGTCTTGGATTGGTAATGATGAAATTCCGCCTTGCCATTTCAACCATCTAAATAGCATTGGTTTCTTCTTTGACCATATCTCCCATATTGGGGCATAGCCCATATGGCGCAAGGACTCTTCATCTTTATAACACCAAGGCGGGAAGACAATCATGGCGATCATGACGATGATCAAGCCCACCCGTACTATTTTCCCCAAATAAATTATTGTTTTGGTTCTGCCATCAGTCGTATTCGATGCAGACCTTGTGTGAGTATCCTCGCTGCAGTGTTGGCGACCGGTGCGACGATCGAATCCGCATGATGTGCAAATTACAGCGTTGTCCAAAATTGGCGAACCACACGCTGGGCACGGATCGCTCGTGGGCGGGTTATCATCTTGCATAAAATCTCTCTCCAAGAGGCTGTAATTCGCGGATGTAATTAAATGCTGTTATGCCGCTTGTTAACTGAGATTGCCGATAACCACCTGCCGATTGAAAATACCCTAGCAATCACAGCCATTGACCTGCCTGCATTCATGATATCACACTCGATGAATATGTCAACGACCATCGATATTCAGGTTCATCCGTGATTCCAGACATCCATGATAGTCCTAGATGGGTGCGCAAGTCATCGAAGTAACCGCACCGTCCGCAGCCAATCAAAGCCCCGAGCGCCAGTGAGCGGGTTTTTCAGCGTCGGTCTCAGTTCCCAACGGATACAGCGGCGTTCGCTAAATCAACATGCCGACGCCAAAAGCCGTCGGCATGGCGCCCGGCGCGTGTATTCGCTCTCTAAATGGCCCCCCATTCATCTCTGAGCGATGGACGTGCCGCCCGCTCGTAATGTTACGAAGTTATTGTGTATAGTGAAAATATCGGCGCACGGAAGGCAGGTTCAGGTCAATGAAAATGACTATCGCCGGAATGAAGAGGCAGAATATAGCGATGATGGGATCTGATTTGTCTTCGGGTTCGAAGAAAATGATAAGGCCCGCCAGGATTGCGAGGCCGGCGATAATCTGGGCGCACACTCGTGATCTGCGTTTCCCTCTCAACAAAGCCAGGGGTGTTCCCGCAACTGCGGCAACTATGCCCGTGTATATCAGAAATTCCGCATTTACCGGTTGCCGGCTCGGGAACCACTCCTGGAACCATTCTACTAACAACACGAGTGCGATTACACTCATGGATAATATTGCATACCATGGTCTTCGGCCTGAGTAATCAGTCACTGGTTCAGAGCTGTCTTGGCTGAAATAAGCGTCCTGTGACTGCAGGGCGTCGGTTTCTACGCTTGCTTCGGCGTGGCGTTGACGTAATGCACGATCATAGCCGCAAGTGACACAGATCACGGCCTCGACCGGCATCAGTGCTCGGCATGAAGGACATGCGCACAGCCCGGGCGTTGAGGGACGCTCGAGATCCGCCGACAAGTTCGTGGATTTGTCCGATACCTGCGTCTGGTTCTCGTCGTCGGCTGGAGAGAGAGCTGTAAAGAGTTCCTCAACGTCATCGTCGTCAGTCTGGGCGGGCGAGTTTGATACAGCGTCTAAATCAAGCGGAAATTCCGCACCACATTCGTCACATTTCCCGTACGCGTTCAGGGAATCGACTTCGAACATACAAGACATGCCACATGACGGGCATTCAACAGTAATTAGTTCGCTCATTATCGACTTCCTTTTAGCTCCTTCATAATCTGGGCTTGTCCATTTGCCGGAAATCCTTCGCTTTCCCTACGGGGATTTTCCCTTGGTTCGAAGGGGAATTATTAGGCAATAGCGTTCCCGCCAGCGTACTTTATTCGATTTTGAGTCGCGGTGCATCAGCGCTTTCGAACAACTCGACGATCTTCGACTGCACGTTGCCTACGTTGTCTAGTACCGTGGACAGGTGTTCGCTTTGATCCACCAGGACGAATTCCTTCGGCTCGGCGGCGGCTTCGAACAGCTCTTGCCCAAGTTCCGCGAAACAGATGTCGTCCTCGCGCGACGCGATCATCAGCAGCGGGCGCGGCGATATTTTTGCTATGTAGTCGATCGGGTCGTAATCGGCCGACAAGCCGGCCCATGCAATCAGGTCCGTCAGCCATTTGAAAAACAATATTTTTTGCAGATGGCGCGAACCGATCCGCCGGTAGCTGCTGAACGTCGAATCCAGCACGACGGCGCGGATTTCCTGACGCTCGGCGGCGACCACGGTCGCGACGGCGCCGCCCAACGATTGGCCGAAAGCGAAGATTCGCCGCCGATCCACATCCGGTCGCGAGAGCACGTAATCGAGAGCGGCGTGCCCGTCGCGGATCGTGCCGGCGCGGGTTACCTTGCCTTCCGACTTGCCGTAACCCCGATAGTCGAAGACGAGCAGGCTGTACCCTTCCAGCGTCAACCAGTACGAGAGCGAAAAATGGGCGGTGATGTTGCCGGCGTTGCCGTGGAAGTGAACCACCGTCCCTTTCGGTTCGCCGCGGGCGGGGAAGAACCAGCCCGAGAGTCGCACGCCGTCGTCGGCGGTGAACGAGACCTCCTCGAATTTGAGCCCGTAATCGTCGGGCGAGTCGTAGACCTTGCTCGAAGGGTAATAAAATAGTCCGTCAAATCCCACTATGAAACTCCCCGCGATAAAGAGCAGCACCGCCGCTCGGATAAACCATTTCAACATGACGAACCTCCGCGCCCGGCCCCGGCGGCGGCCGCTGACACGGGCGTCCGGCTGAGGATTCGAGGTCTCCGAGGTGTCGGCGGTCGGATCGTTCATGGCGCCGAGGCATTATACAGGGCGCGGCGGGAGTTTTCAGTTTTCCATTTTCAGATTTGAGGGGCCGCGAGAATATCCACGCAAAATGCGCGGCGACCGCTCGGGATAATTACGGTCGGCCCATTATCCCCCAGTCGATTTGTCGCCCGTCAAGGGCGGCGCGGATCGGGCGTCGCCTTATTCCGCGGGCATGGACTGAAGCTGGTCCAGGAAACCTTCCAGCTTACGGGCGCGGACGGGGTGTTGAAGCTTGCGTATGGCCTTGGCCTCGACCTGGCGGACGCGTTCGCGCGTAACCTTGAAGATCTTGCCGACTTCCTCGAGCGTGTAGGTATAGCCGTCGCCGATGCCGTAACGTAGTTTTATGATTTCGCGTTCGCGGTAGGTCAGCGTTTTGAGCACGGCGTCGATGCGGTCCTTGAGCATCTCGCCGGTGGCGCTGGTTACGGGCGACTCGGCCTTGTCGTCCTCGATAAAGTCGCCGAAGTAGGAATCCTCGCTTTCGCCGACCGGACGGTCGAGCGAGATCGGGTGGCGGCTGATCTTGAGGACGCGGCGGGCCTCGCCGACCGGCATGTCGGCCTTGTGCGCGATTTCCTCGATGGTGGCCTCGCGGCCGAGATCCTGGAGCAGTTTCTTGCTGATGTTGCGCAGCTTGCTCATGGTCTCGATCATGTGGACGGGGATACGAATCGTGCGGGCGTGGTCGGCGATGGCGCGGGTGATGGCTTGTCGAATCCACCACGTGGCGTAGGTGCTGAACTTGTAACCACGTCGGTACTCGTATTTATCCACCGCTCGCATCAAGCCGGTGTTGCCCTCCTGAATGATGTCGAGGAAGCTCAGCCCGCGGTTGCGATACTTCTTGGCTATCGAGACGACCAGGCGCAGGTTGCCGCCGGCGAGTCGCCGCTTGGCTTCTTCGTACTCGCCGAACACTTTCTGGGCGTCGTCCACGCGGAAGCGCAGATCGGCTGGGGTTTCCATGACCAGATCGATGAAGCCGTCGAACTCCTCTTTCATCCCCTCGGCGTCTTCCTGCGAAAGCGACTTGCCGCGCTTGGACAATTCCGCCTCGAGGGTTTCGAGCTTGTTCGCTATCGACAGAATCTTCCGCATCAGGGGCGTGATGCGGCTGGTGCGCAAGGGCAATTCCTCCAGCAACGTCACGGCGCGGCGACGGCGCTGATTGATCCGTTCCTGGGCCGCCAGCCGAGCCGACGAAGAGGTGCGGCTCTCGCGCGTCAGGCGCCATTCCTTGCGATTCAATTCGGCCAGTTTGCGAACGGTGGAGAGGTTGGTCGGCAGCCGCTTGATGATCGTGCTCTTGCCCATGCTTTCGTTGGTGGAGATTTTCATCGTTCGGTCGAAAGGCATACGGCTTTCCGCGACGGCCTGCATGAGGTCCGTCGCCTGACTCATGCAAAAATCGTTTTCGAGCACCTTGCGGCGGAAAGCCATGCGCGTGAGTTCGATCTTTTTGGCCAGAGCGATTTCTTCCTCGCGCATCAACAGCGGAATCTCGCCCATCTGAGTCAGGTACATGCGCACCGGGTCGTCGATTCTGCGCGCAGAAGCTTCAGCCAAATCGAGTTCGGTGACTTCCTCCGTCACCTCGCGGCCTTCGAGATCGCCGAGGCCGCGCTTGCGGTTGGATTCGCGCAGCTTGTCCGCCTCGATCTCGTCGATCATCTGGAGTTTGTTCGAATCGATCCGATTCAGTACGCTTTCGAGCTTTTCGGGCGAGATCGCCTCGTCGGGCAACGCCTCGTTAAGCTCTTCCCACGTCAGATAACCGAGTTTCTTGCCCTTTTCGATTAACTCGTTAACACACTGCTCGATCGGATCGATGTCAACGGGCATCGGATTCATTGTTGTCATTCGCGTTCTCCATCTGGCTTGACGCCGGTCGTCGCTCGGCCTCGCCCCACCATTCTAAAATACGCCGAACGGCGTTGTTTTTTACGCAGATGCGATTCAAATCGCGGCGTCTTTCATGCTCTCACTGTTTATCGCGACGCTTTCCAATGAGGTTCGGCGCCCAGCAAATCGTGCCGGTGTCGAGCAACCTCGCACAGCGCGTCAAAAGTTTCTTTATCGCACGGCCCGCGACCGCAATCGCCGCCGCTCAGGTCTCCTCGCAGACTCTTCATCCGCAGCAGATCCAGTTCCGCCAACAAACGCCCCGCGGCGGCCTGGCATAACTCCGCGGTCACGACCGAAGCGCCGATGCGTCGAATCGCACGATCGACCAGCTCGCACAAGCCAGCGTCGTTGCAATGGTCGATGACATCCGCTTTCGTGTACTGGCCGCGGTGCTCTACCAACTCCTCCAGGATCTCGTCCAGGCGCCGCCAAGGATCGCACTGTTGCGCCCCGGCGGAGAGCGCCTCTTCCATCACCGCAAAGTGCTCGGAACTCGACAGGGCGAATCCGAACAATTCTTCCGCCGCCGAAACCATTCCCGGCGGGATATCGCGCACAGCCTCGTCGTATATCGACATCTCCGCGATCTCCGGGATCGTGCCGGAGGATTCGCGCGAGAGGGCTGCCTTGTTTTTTACCAGCAGTGCTACCACGTCGCCGGCGGATATCGTAAGCAGTTCCGCCAAGCGGTTGACCAGTTGCCCGTGATCGATTGGGTCGTTCAAGCCCCCCGCCAACGTCACTTGAGCAACGAATCGCAAGAACGCCTCGACGGCGTCACGTTGCCCCCGCTGTCCGCTGCTTCTAAACGCCTCCTCAGTCCTGCACCACCTGAATTCTAGCGCTCCGGTCGCCGATTGCAATATGGATTTGAATGCTTCAACACCGCGTCCCATAACAAAATCAGCCGGATCCTGCCCGTCGTCCATAACTACTACGACAACCTCAACACGATGTCGTAAAGCGGTTTCAACGGCCCGGTCGGCGGCCCGCAGGCCCGCCTCATCGCCGTCGAAGCACATGGCGATCCGATCCGCCAGGCGTACCAGCGTCTTGGCGTGCATGTCGGTCAGGGCCGTGCCCAGCGTGGCGACGACATTTTGCACGCCGGCCTGGCTGAGCAAAACCGCATCGGTATAGCCCTCGACAACTACCGCCTCCCGACTCGTCGTAATCGCCTTACGAGCCAGATCCAAGCCGTAAAGAACGCGTGATTTACTGAACAGCGCCGTCTCCGGCGAATTCAGGTATTTTGCCTGATCGTCGCCCAGTGTCCGTCCGCCGAACGCCACGCAACGACCCATGGCGTCATTGATCGGGAAAATCAAGCGGTTGCGGAATCTGTCATAAGTCTTGTTATTTTCGTTAGTCGTGATGAGGCCAGCCTGGCCGAGTACATTTTCATCCAAACCCGCGCGACGAGCGTGCGACAACAAATCGTCCCAGTCATCCGCGGCGAAACCCAGTGCGAAGCGCTCGATCATGGCGTCGCTTATGCCTCGTCCACGAGCGTATTCGGCCGCTTGGCGACCGCCCGGTGTTTGCTGTAAATTTCGCTGAAAATGCGTCCTTGCCCACGCGAGGCTCCGGCTGATTTGCTCTCGCATGGCTGCGGCCTGGTCATCCCTGGGCCTGTTGTTGGGCTCGATACCCGCCCTTTTGGCCAGGATGGCCAGGGCTTCCTTAAAATCCACTCGCTGCGAAAGCTGGACGAATTTGATGACGTCTCCGCCGGCGCCGCAGGACCAGCACTTAAAAATCTGTTTTTGCGGGCTGACGGACAGCGAGGGGCGATGGTCGTCGTGGAATGGGCACAGGCCCACGAACTCGCGTCCCTTGCGAGTCAGCGAGACGTGCTCCCCAACAATCTCGACCACGTCGATCGATGCTAAGATTTTGTCTTTAATGGAGTTATTCATCCACTGGCGCCGCAAGTGGTGCCGAAAGTGTATATGAAATACGACAGCTTACCCCTTGTGCTCGAAGCCGTCGTTATCTCGCCCTGTGTCTCTAGCCAGTTAGAATATAGCCCCAGTTTGAGCTGGAAGCAAATAATCTCGGACTTTTCCACAGTGTTGACAGGTTATTAACTGGTTATCCCCACGTTGTTTACGGCGGAATATCTACGGGATTCCAGGTATGTGGGCAGTCAGGTAATGCGTTGCAGCAGACCAGGCGCTAACTCTGGGTCTCTGGTTCTCCTCGGCGTGCGAGGCGCAAACCGCTACTTACGCGTTTGCTGGTGATCGGGTCTCTGAAAGGTCGGGACTCAGCTTCGCATGAGTTTGTTCATGAAGCGGGACAGGCTGCGGTAGGCGCGCAGGGCGACGGGCGCCGGAGCGGTTGACAATTCGATCAAGCCGTTCATGCCGTGTCGCAAGGGCGTATCGGGATTGTCTTCGAGAGTAATTGTGAGTTCCCAGTATGGTTGAGTCGTTTCGCCGGTCGATTCATCGAACACGATCGATCCGCCGGCCAAGTGGGTCAGAGCCGTTAGGTCGGTGTGGCGCAGGCCGCCCGGGTTGATCCGCGTGATCGTACCCCAATAGGGCGTTTCGGGGCGTTCCCGACCGCGAAAGGCGACCTTCTCGTCGATTCGAGGTTGGGCGGCGAACAATTCCTCGGCGGTTAATATTGAGCGGACTTGCCAACGACCGGAGACTATCGTCGCGACAGCATCGCCGGCTTGAAGAAAACGCCCGACTTCTGTCGGCAAGATGCCGTTGACGAGTCGGCCGCGCATTGGCGCCGTTATCTTCAACTCGTCCATTTGCGCGAGATAATAGTTCAGTTCGGCTTTCGCGGCGTGAGCGCGCTCGGCTTCCTGCCGCGCGGCGCTCGGATCGTCGGCCTGATACGCGAGCATGCGTATTTCAGAAGCCTCGACTTGCGAGCGTGCTTGCGCGACGTACTCGCCGAGCGACGAGTTCTCCAACCTGGCCAGGAGTTGACCAGGTATCGTCTCATCGTTTCGTTCGAACGCCACTTCTTGCATGAATCCGGGGGAAGTCGTTCGAACCGTCGTTTCGTTTTCGGCCACTACGGTCGCCTGAGCATGCACGCGTCCGGGCAGCGGCACGACGCCGATCACGGTTGGAATAATGATAAAAATCAGTGCGCTGACGGTAACCGCCCGATAACGCACGTTGACTGTCTCTCTTGATTGCCACAAATAGCTCG
>Ga0180434_10007480_pt1 | contig 12281 bp, 7 predicted proteins | sample SS_ome_7_FD_132453 | JGI IMG/M metagenome (GOLD analysis project Ga0180434, IMG submission 132453) | Hypersaline lake sediment archaeal communities from the Salton Sea, California, USA - SS_1_D_2 metaG | ecosystem: Environmental > Aquatic > Non-marine Saline and Alkaline > Hypersaline > Sediment... | reverse complement strand
GACGGCACGCTGGTCAAGCCGAACCATGAGTCGGAACCGTTGCAGTTGACGCAGACCGGCCCCGGGGTGTATGAAGGCGAGTTCGACGCCCGGGCGACCGGCAGCTATGTGGCCAGCTTCGCGTACCGACTGGGCAGCGGCACGGACGCCGTCGCCGGTACGCTGCAAACGGGTCTGTCGGTCGCCTTCTCGCCGGAATATCGCGAGCTCGAGACGAACGAGGCCCTGCTCGGCGAAATCGCGGAGCGCACAGGCGGACGGGTGCTGACCCCCGCTGAGGCTGCCGCGGCGTTCGACACCGCCAGCCTGCCGCAAGCTGAGGCTCGCCGGCCGATCTGGGAATACCTGATCCGCTGGATGCTGCTGCTGTTTCTGTTGGACGTGGCGGTTCGGCGGATCGCGATCAACCCGATCGAGATCGCCCGCAAGCTGCGTCGTTTCATCGGAGAGATGGCGGGCAAGCGGCAGCCGGCGGAGGCGAGTGCCGCGGTCCTCTCGACGTTGAAGGGGACTCGGGCGCAGGTGCGCGACGACCTACGCGAGCAGGCGACGGAAGCGGGCCCGGCGCCGGACCGCTCGGCCCGCTACGAGCCGACGGTGCCCGACTCGAAAGTGACCGAGCAACTGAGCGAGGCCCTGGACGGCGCTTCGGAGTTGGAGCGGCCGGTGGTCGCGCGCCCGACGAAAAAGAAGGTGCAGACGAGCGAGGCCGACTTCACCTCGCGCCTCCTCCAGGCCAAGAAACGCGCCCAACAACGTATGAAAGACGAGCAAGAGAAGAAAAAGGAGTAACCGGTGCCGATCAGAGCATATGGCGTCCGGTACCAGACCTTTTGGGCGGATTGACAGGGAGCTCCATGCCGGCATCAAGACTGTTGCAACTCGTCAGAGATGAGGACCTCGACGCGTTTGAGACCCTGTGCCTGGAGGCCCTGGAGGATGAGAGCCTGCGGCTGGCGGACCTGGTGCCGCCGTTCGAGGAACTCGAACGGCAATCGCGGGCCGAGCGCGTCGCCACGCTCGGACAGATGGTGCTCGAGAACGTCGATCCGGGGACTGACCCCGCCGCGGCCCTGAAGATCGCCCGCATCGGGCTGCTGGGTGATCCGAAGAATGACACGTTACGCGAACAAGTGGTCGCGCTATACCGTCAGATACACGGGAACAAGCCCGGCTTCGAGGCCCTGCTCGAGATCTCCGGGCTGTCCGCCGGACGACCCGCCCGCAACGCAATCCGGCTGATCGATGTGTGCCTGGCGCTCAAGCCGGGTGACCCGCTGCTCAGCCGAACCGAGGAGGCCGTGGTCGAGGTGCTCGACGTCGACCTCGCGCACGGGCTGGTCACGTTGCGGCATCCGCAACGTCCCAAGACGATCACGCCGCTGGAGCTTTCCCGCGAGTATGAACGGGTCTCGCCCGATGATTTTCGCGTGCTGCGGGCGCTGAAGCCCGAAAGCCTGATGGAGCTGCTGGACTCCGATCCCGTGGCGGTCGTCGTCGGTCTGATCCACGCGCACGGCGAAGCGATCAGCCAGGACGTGCTCAAGAGCGAGCTAGTCCCGAGGCATCTCCCGGCCAAAGAGTGGCCGAAGTGGTGGACGAAGGCGCGGGCGGAATTGCAGCGCTGCCCGCACGTCATTATCGAGGGGCGTGCCCCGGTCCGGCTGCGCTACACGGAACAAGCCTGGACGCTCGAGGACGCGACCTGGGAAACGTTCGAGTCACAGGGCGGGCCGGGGGAATGGCTCGCGACGCTCGAGGGCTACCTGCGCGAAACGAAGACACACAAAGCAGAGCCCCACGTCGGTCTGTTGGCGCGCTGCCGGGCGCACCTCGACCGGCGTCGGGAGTCGATCAAGGATCCGCGGCCGTCCGAGGCCCTGGCCTGCGCCCTGGTGAGCGAACGCATCGACGAGCTTGCCGACGGATTGGGTCCGGAGAATGCGAAAGAGCTCGTCATTGAGATGCTTCGGAGCAGCGACGATCCGGCGGCCCTGATCGCGGGCCTGGAAAACGAGACGCTGTGGAGCCGCGCGCTCACGGCTCTGGCAGCCGCCCGGCCGGACGACGTGGCCCTGTGTGCGGCCGAGCTTGTGCCGCAGGCCGCCGCTCCGCTGCTCGACCGGCTGGTTCTGCTGGCGCGCGAGGCGGAGGTCGTCGAGCTGGTCCAGATGCACATCGACACAGCCCTGTCTGACCCAGTGGACTATCCCGAGATCATCTACTGGCTGTGGAAAGGCCCCAAAGGCCAAACCAAGTTGCGTCTGCCGGCCGACGACAACCTGTTCGCCACGATCGTCCAGACGCTGAGTGCGCTCGGGCGCACGCTCGACCCCGGGCTCGAAGCGGCCAAGCGCTTCCGCAGCCGCATGCGCACCGCGCTCACGCTGCGCGACTACGCGCGCGCGGGGGCGTGCCTGCGGCGGGTTTCGGCCGACCGCGCGGTGACCCTGCGCGCCCAGTTGGAACGGCTCGAAGGCGTCGGCGACAACGCCCGCCTGAAGCTGCTGGACATGTTGCGCGAGGTGCATCCGGAGATCTTCGTCGTCCAGCGGCGCCGGCTCGAGCCGTGGGAGGATCCGGATGTGCTCTGGAACACGGCCGCCGGCATCAAACGCATGACCGAGCAGCGCGATCACCTGGTGAACGTGACGATGCGGGAGAACTCCAAGCGCATTGGCGAAGCCGCGTCGCACGGCGATCTGAGCGAGAACTCCGAATACAAGTTCGCCCTGGAGGAGCGCGACTTTCTGCGGGCCCGGCTGGCGCAGATGAACCACGACCTCGGGCTGGCCGACACGATTGAAGCCTACCGGGTCCCGACCGCCCACGTCGGGATCGGCTCGCGCGTCACGCTTTGCGACGTGGCCGAGAGGACGACGCGCACCATGACCTTCCTGGGACCGTTCGACACCGACGTGGAAAATGGGGTCTACAACTATAAGGCCCCGGTTAGCCAGGAACTGATGGGCTTGCGCGTCGGCGACCGGAAGACGCTGACGATTGACAATCGCCCGTGTGAGCTCGAAGTGGTCGAGATCACCAGCGGCCTGCCGGCCGGGAGTGCCTGACACATCAGACCGACTGGAGCGGTGGACGTATCTTCTCGGGAGTTGAGCATCAAGTGTAGCGGCCGACGCCCCAGTCGGCCGAGGAGATCAGTAAGCCACCTACGTCCGACACGCGGGTCGGACGCTACGACTGGATCGAATCTGCTCTAATACCGCGGCCCCATCGCCGCCGCCTTCTCCTCCAGCCGCGGGAGCTGGTCGCGCAGCACGCCGGCCTGCGGCGATTCGGGGTACTGCCCGAGCAGTTCGTGAGCGACGCGCAGCGCCTCGTCGAAGCGGTGTTCCTTGATCAGATCGCGAATCTGGGTTTCCATCTGCTGGCGGGTCTGGATCTCGGCGTTCTCTTGCAGCGTCGGCAACTGCATGCGCAAGGCCTGGGCTTCGGGCGATCGTGGGTAGCGCTGGATCAGCGACGTGGCCGCTGCCAACGCCGCCTTCCACTCGCGATTGTTGCTGGCCTCCTGAGCCTGGGCCATCACGCGGGTGCGCTGTTCGGCCTCGGCCTGGTTACGCTGGGCCCGGAGTCGCTGGGCCAACTCGTTCGCGCGGGGCGCGTCCGGATGCCGTTCGAGCAGCTCGTTCACGACCTCGGCCACGCGGTCCCACGCGCCGAGCGAGGTCAGGTCGTCGATTTGTCGCTCGGCCGCCTCGATGTCGTGCGCTTCAACCTGAGATCGCATCCGCTCAATCTGTCTTTCGAGCGCATCCCACTCGGAGAAGCTCGGGAAACGCTCGCGGGCTTCCTCCACGCGGTTGCGGGCTTCGATCCAGTTATGCTCGCGGAGCAGCACGGGCACCTCGCGCTGCAGCAGGCTCAGGACCGCCTTGCCCTGGGCCTGCAAACGCAGCGAGCGCTGTTCCTCGTTCAGCAGCGAAATGTCGCGGACCTCGCGCATCAGCACGACCAGCTCGTCCAGCTCGTCGGAGCCGCCGACCGAGCGGTCGGCCGCTGCCCGGGGACGTCCCGCCGAGAGCTCGCGGTATGATGCCGCCGCCTGCTCGTTGGCCCGCTGAATGGCCACCAGCCGGCGAAGCACGACTCCCAGCCCCCACAAGGCCACCCCTCCCCACACGCCGACGAACATCTTCGCCAGCGTCGCCAGCACGGCCCGCGCGGAGGTCTCCTCGGCCTGGCTGATCTGCACCAGCGCGGTGATGCCCCACACCAGCGTGGTCCCGATCACCACCCAGCCGCCGTATTCCAGCCACGCCTCGACCCAGCGCGAGCGGCTCAGGCCGTCGCGCTCATCGAAGTCATCGTAGTCTGCCATTAGCAACCTACCTTCCGGAGCCTAGAGCCGTCATTATTTCGGATGGCCGCGAAAACGCAACCGGGAGGAGCGCCCGGCTGAGAATGTAGACCGCCCCCGGATAGAACAAGTATCGGCAGCAATCGGCGAGAACTGAACCGGTTACGAGATCGCTGAGGAGCGCCGGGGCGCCGCGGAACCATCCGTCTTTCTGCCGTGGTAGCGGAAGACCTCGCGCTTGTAGCGCTTCCCCTCGTTCTTCACGTGGTTGCGAGGCACGAAGCGCGTGTCGTTGGGGAGCTTCGGCAGGCGGTTTCCGGCGGCCAACCGTTCGAGCTGATCACGGACGTCCGCAGCGCTGTACGCCGTCCCGGATCGGGCGCTCAGCGACGCCGCGATCACGCGCAGGGCCACCTCGTTCGGCAACAGGTTCTCCAGCGTGACTTTGGTCTCGCGGTAGAGCTGCATCAGGAACTCGACGTGCAGCTCCGGCCAGGTGTCGTCGAACAGCCGGACCTTGCTTTGATCTCGGGTTCTTCGGAGTCGCGCCCGGGCGCGCTCGACGTATTCCGGCGAGATGTCAATTCCGACGTACTTGCGGCCGAGACGTTTGGCGGCGGCGAGGGTGGTTCCGGTTCCGGCGAGCGGGTCGAGCACCACATCGCCCGGGTTGCTGCTGGCCATGACGATTCGCATCAGGAGGGCCTCGGGCATCTGGCAGCCGTGGAAGCCGTCGCGCTCCTTGAATGTCCCGCAGACCCGGGGGAACTCATCCCAGACGTCGTCCGGCAGTCGTCCCAGCGGATTCGCCCGCAAGTCCTGGTATTCGGTGTGCCGGGCGCTCGGAAAACGCAGCAGGTGATCGTTGAACGTGAATTCCTTCGGATGCTTGCTGAAGTAGAGAATGTGCGTGTGCGCCCGGGAGAACTTGTTCTTCATGTTCTGCCCGAACGTGTAGCGCCAGATGATCCAGTTGCGCAGGTGCAGCCCGAGCTGCCTAGCGACCATGCGCAACTGGGCCGCGAAGTCGTCACCGATCGCGAGGTAGAACGAACCCGTGTCCGTGAGCACGCGCTGGCACTCGGCCATCCAGTCGCGACACCACGAGACGTATTGGTCGTCCGGCAAATCGTCGTGGTACTTGTCGTAAACGTAGCCGATGTTGTAGGGCGGGTCGGCGAAGACCAGGTCGACGCAGCCGGCGGGCCACCTGGGCAGCAGTTCTAGCGCGTCAGCGCAATATATTGTGTTCGGCTTCATCCGTACCCCTTCACCTTGTTATGGCAGCGCTGTCATTCTGCCTGACGGTGGCCGGCAAAGTCAACCCCATTCGGACCGGCGACGGCGCATCGAGCCGGCGCCGCCGCAGAAACCGGCGCCGTCCGTCCGACCTCTGGGGCGCTAACTTGTTTCTTGTCAGAGGCTTGTCACTTCAGTGCAGCGCGCTCGGGACCGATCCGCCGCCAGTGCGACCCCTCCCAGAAAACCTGGGCGCAGCGCTCGCAGCGGTAAAACTCTCGGACCCAGATCAGGCTTCGGGCTGGGACTACGTCGGCGACCTCGGCCCGGGCGACCGCCCGTAGCTCGCCGTTGCAAGTGGCGCAGCGCGGAAAGCCGGGTTTGAGCGCCAAACGATCAGACACGAAACGCACCTGCTCGCGCAGCTTCAGCCCGACGGGCAGGTGCAGCCCCTTCAGCTCTCCCGTGGTGAACAACCGCCGCTCGAACAGCTTGTGGTCGGATGAGATCACCGTGCGAGCCTCGGCCAGCGCCTGCCTGATCAACTCGGCGTCGTCGATCCCGGGCGTGTGCGTCGTATCAACGCCGAATATGCGCAGCCAACGGGCGAGCCCGCCACACATGGCGTCGCAGACGACGCGCGGCGTGTTCATGTTTTGCTGGGACTGCACAACCATATTCTACATGAAACGCGCGGCCAGCGTTCTGTGACGCCTCAATCTGCGGGTAGCGTCGGCCCCCTGCGGTCGACGTAGATTGTCGATGGGCATTCGCCGGCCTACGTCGGCCGCAGGGGGCCGACGCTACTATTCGCAGGTGGTTCTCTCGCGGGATGGTGCCCGATACACTGAGCGGCAATCCGCTCGGTTGCGGTTTCGCGACAGCATTCTCCGCGTGGGTCCCCGAGATGCCCCACCGTCAGACAAACGCAGCGCCCCGGCCAGCCACGATCGGCAAGACGCCACCCTTGTGGCGGGCGTACTGGATCACGCTGGCCGCCGCGCTGATCTTGTTCGTATTCAGCATGGCTCCCGGTGTGCTGTGGCAGGACAGCGGGATGGCCCAGGTGCGGGTGCTGCAACGAGACCTTGTGGGTTATCTGGGATTGGCGCTGAGTCATCCGCTCTACTACGTGCTCGCGCTCGCGTTTCAGATTCTTCCGTTCGCTGAGTCGGCCTTCAAGACGAACCTGGTATCGGTCTTGTTCGGAGCGGTCACCGTGGCGAACGTCTTCCTGCTGCTGCAACTTGCTACCGGGCGTCGTGGGGCGGCAGCGATCGGCGCGATCTCGCTGGCGGTGGCACACACCTTCTGGCAGCACTGTGCGCTGGCGGAAGTCTATACCGTCAGCACGGCCTTACTCAGCGCCGAGCTGCTCTGCATCCACCAGCATGCCGCCACCGACAAGCCCCGCTGGCTGATACTGCTCTTTCTGCTCAACGGGCTCGGGGTAAGCAACCACTTGCTGGCAGCACTCAGCCTGCTGTGCTACGCGGCCCTGGTGCTCTGGCTGGTGTGGCATCGCAAACTGCGACCGACGACACTCCCCTGGCTCGCGCTGGCCTGGGTCGTCGGAGCCGGTCTTTATCTGGGATTGATCATCGGGCAGCTTGTTGCCGGAGAGGCGTTTGCGGCCACCATTCGCTCGGCACTATTCGGGACCGGTTACGCGGATGACGTCCTGAATGTGATCCCGGGTCGCAAACAACTTGTTAACAGCATCCTCTACCTGGGAATGGACTTTCCCACGCCGGCGGTGTTGCTCGTCATCCCCGGCTTTGTCGGGCTTTGCCGGCTGAGGCTCCGGACGCTGCGCGCGATGCTCTTTGCACTCCTGGTGGTCCACCTGGCCTGGGCAATCCGCTACGACGTGCCGGATCAGTACACTTTCTTTATTCCGGCACTGGTGCTGTTGTCAGCAGTCATCGGATTCGGGGCCGCTCGATTCCTGGAAAACCGATCCGGCAGGTGGCGTGTGGTGCTGATCGTTGCCGCCGCGCTTCCCGCGGTCGTGTACGCTCCGCTGCCACGAATAGCGCGTGCCGCCGGGCTTCGCCTCGGCGTATCCCGCACGGTGCCGTACCGTGACGAGTACAGTTACTTCCTGCACCCCTGGAAAACGGGATATCGCGGCGCGGAACGTTTTGCGCGCGGATTACGTGAGACGTTGCCCGCCGATGCCGTGCTGATCGCTGATGGAACGACTGTCCGCCCGATCCACTATCTGCAACTGACACAACGTTGGCGGGAGGACGTGAGCGTGTCCCCACCCGTCGGCTACCGCGCTGAGGCAGCGCAGGAATTCGACGAGACGAAGCTCGCGGAGGCCCTGGCCGCGGGGCGCGTGTTCGTCGTCACTTCCCATCGCCCGTACTGCCCCGCCTGGTTGGCCGAGCATTACGAGTTCGCGCGCGAGGGGCTCGTGTATCGCGTCATCGGCAAGAAAGCGAGCGAGGAAAGCCCCTCCGGAGCTGACGACGCGCCGTAACACGTGCATGGTCGTCGTTCTCTCCCTCAGCACGTTGGTACGTCGTCGCGCGGCCAGTATAATCCGGCCGACACAGGATTCCCCGCGACCTTCTTGCGAAAACCGTTGACCGTCTTTTCGATCGCCAAGCTGCGACCTTACGAATGGCTGTTGCCGACGCTGTTGGCGGCGCTGGCCGCGACGCGTTTCGCGCCGCTGGCGACACCAGCCATGCTGCTGCTGCTCTGCTATCTTCCCGGGCGATATGTCGTGGCCGGCTTCGGGCTGGGCGCCAGCTGGGACGCGTCGGGGCGGGTCGTGCTGGCGCTGGCCACGTCGCTGGCGATCACCCCAGTTGTGCTCAATCCGATCTGGCACCTCACGAACGCCCCCTGGCCGTTGCTCGGTTGCGTCTGGCTGCTGGTCACTCTCGGTTGCTGGCTCAGCCGCGCGCCCGGCCAGGGTCGTGCGCCGACGATCGAAGCGCGGCTATTCGATCAGACGCGAACGAAGGTGGTCTTCGCGCTGATTGCAGCGCTGGTCACGTTCGCCGCGATCGGAACGTACTGGCCGACCGAGCTGCGCGGCTACCCGGTGCCGGCGCTGATCCACGACTTCATCAAGCACCACGCCGTGCTGTTCTCGCTCGAACAGCGACCGCTACCGTTGGGGAATCCCTTCTTCGCGGATGACGCCGCCGGGCCGATCTCCTACTACCATTTCTTCTACCTCATCCCAGCGACGGTGCGCGCGTTGTCGCCGAGTGTAAGCATCGAGCTGGCATTCGGCTTGCAGGGGGCCCTGGTGGGGATCTGCGCCGCCGGCATGTGCTACCTGATCGTGAAGCGCTTCACCGGCGGGGATGGGCCCGCCACGCTGGCCGCGTTGCTGGCAACGGTGATCGGCGGACTCGACATCCTGCCCGTCATCGTCATGAAAATGCGTGTAATCACGCTCGACGCCTGGGCCGACAAGCTGGTGCGCATCCACAACCTCTTCACACAAATCGTCTGGACGCCCCAGAACGTGCAAGGTGTGCTCATCACGTTGGTGGGCGTGTACGCGTTTTCGCTGAAAGGCTGGTGGAAAGGCTGGTTCGTGCTGGGACCGGTGCTGGCGGCCAGCCTGATCGGGTCCACCATCTGGGTGGCGGCAGGCGTGCTGCCCGGGCTGGCGATACTTGTCTTGCTCGAAGGTGTGGTCCTGCGCCGCAAACCCATGCTGGCACTGCGACGACTGCTGTCGAGCAGCGTGGTGGCCCTGCTGATGCTTGTCCTCGCGCTGCCCAGCCTGCTCGGTTACCTGGAAATGTCGCGCCGCTACGGCAAGGGGTTGACCGCCGAGTGGCCATATCAGAGCCACGCCCTGCTCGGCAAGCTGGTGCCGCCCGGCGTGATCGCAAACCTGCTCGATCTGCCGTGGGTATTGGCGATCGAATTCGGACCGCTGGTGCTGTTCCCGATCCTGTTGCCCCGACGCATCTGGCGACGCGCCTGGGACGATCCCGGGTTACGCCTGCTGCTGTTGTCATCGGTGGTGGCGTTAACCGCGTTTGTCAGCCTGCGCAGCCAGTTCACATATAACGATTTCGGACACAAGATCATTCTGTCGGCGATGGCGGCGGGCGTGCTGCTGGGAGCGTGCATCCTCACGCCGGAGACGCGCCGTGCGTGGCTGTTGAACCCGCTCGGCTGGTCGTTGCACGGTCAATCGCCGGACCGCCCGCGAAGGGTGCTGAGCGCATTCATCGGGCTGGTGCTGCTGCTGGGCCTGCCGGTCGGGCTCTACCAGTCGCCGCTGGCGGCAATCCGTCGCTACGTTCCGAAGGAGGGCCTGCTGGGAGTGCTGGCGCACGACGATGCCCAGCGGGCCGCGCAGGAAGCCGGAGCCGGAAGGTTCCTGCGCCATAACCTGCCGCCGGATGCCGTCGTCCAGGCTCACCCGTTCAAAGAGCGGCTCAAGTTGGCGCAAATCGCGCGCCGGCAGATCGGCATCACGGTCCTCGAACAGGACACGATGGTCTTCTTCCCGACGGATGCAACGGCACATCAGAAGGCGTTGGAGGCGATTGCCGAGGTCCTGGAGCAGTCCGTCGGTGGGGAACGGTGTCACGCGACCCTCCGCGCACACGGCATCACACACGTGTTGGTCGGGACGGTGGAGCGCGAGTTGTGGCGAGGGCTCGACAAGCTCACGGACCAGCGCTTCTTCGAGCGCGTCTTCCACGACGACGAATCGTCAGTCTACGCCCTGCGATAGGGAGACAACGTCAGTTGCGATGCGGTCACTCGCCCCTATTTTCGTATTTACCGCACCCGATGTTCAGATGCGCACCTCCAATGTTGTCGGCCCGCTGGTCCGTGGTGTTTCAACCCTGCCGTTCGGCCATTAGAGCAGCGTGAACCACAGCGAGAAACAGGCTTCTGCAGCGGACTGCTATTTACGATCGCTATCACACTTTTGGCTATGCGCCGCAGCCGTAGTCGGCCAGCAGATAGGCCAGATCGGAGAGGTCCACGCAGAGGCTATCGTCGAAGTCCGCCGCCGGCTCGAAGCCCGGATCACCATCACACAGACCGTACGACGCAAGCAGAGCGGCAAGATCCGCAAGGTCCGTGTCACCGTCGCCGTCGACGTCGCCGGGGCACGCGGGGCAGCCCACCCAGGCGGCGATGTCGCCGCAAGGTAAACCGCCTACGCCTTGATAGCCGCCGGCGCGATTGAAAAAGCCGCAGATGTAGAGCGCATCGTCCCAAACGCACAGGTCGGAGGTCGAGGGCCAAGGGTTCTCGTAGGGGTCTTTGGTGATGCCTCCGCCGACCATTTCCCAATCGTCGCCCACGAGTCGTGCGAAGTACCCCAATTCCCAAAAAGCGTTGCCAGTGCGGTAGAGGCCGGGGCCGTTGCCGTCGTCAAAGACGCAGAGTGTGGTGCAGCGTCCGTCGTAACGCGGTCCAACCGTGGTCCACTGTTGTCCGTCCCATTTGGAGACGTTGCCGAGGGGCTGGCCGGGGGCGTTGAACTCATATCCGCCGACGTAGAGCGCGGGTCCGCTGCCGTCGTCGTAGACGGCCATGGATTCGATTCCGAACATGTACATGTTGTTGATGAGTCCGTCTCCGACTTGCTCCCAGGCTTCGCCGTCCCAGCGGGCGAGGAGCGGGATGCTGAGTCCGTCCATGGTGTCGAAGCGGCCGCCGACGTAGAGCTTCTCGCCCGATCCGTCGTCCCATGCCATCATGGCGTCGATATATGGGTTCCAGCCGGTGATTCCATCGCCCATGGCGTGCCATTGCATTCCGTCCCAGGCGGCGATGCCGTTGGCGGTGACGCCGCCGGCGGTCGGGAACCTGCCGCCGACGTAGAGTCGGTTGCCGACCACGCCGTCCCAGGTTGTCATGGAACTCACAAGGTCATTCGGTATTCCCGTGCCGAGCGCGGACCACGCGCTGCCGTTCCACTTGGCGATATTGGCGGTGTAGGGAACGCCGCTGACGGTTCCCGTGAAATATCCACCGACGACGAGTTCGGGGCCGCTGCCGGCGTCGAATGTGGCCATCGTTTGGACCCAACCGCTGTCGTCGATTCCGCCATCAAGGCCGGACCAAGTGTTGCTGTCGCGGTCCCAGCGAGCGATGTTGGATGTTCCGGGTAGGCCTGCGAAGTCCCCGAAGCCGCCGGCGGCGTAGAGCATTTCGCCGGTTCCGTCGTCGTATACTTGGAGGGCGTCAATGGACCAAGTATAGTACGGATGCGAGACGCCGGGGGTTCCGACGGTGACGTTCCATTCCGGTTCGCACGGCTGCCCGGAGGCGAAGCTGCCGCACGCGATGAGACATGTCGCGAGCGTTCCGATTCGAGTGGTTAGTCTGTGTCGCATGGTAATGGGCTCCTTTCGCTTTGCCTCCGACCTTGTATCCGTCCGTTCGTACTTCCCGTTCCGTTGAGAGTCGAGCTTCTTTAATGGCAGATTGTCCGCCGCACCGGGTCTCATCACACTACAACGACCCGGGAGTTGCCCATGGCTCCGGACATCGATGCCGGCTGATCCGGCTTCAGGAAGCCTCGCGTCGACGCAGTACGCTGCAAAGGCCTCCGATAAGGAGCAGACCTAAGGTCGACGGCTCCGGGATCGTGGCAATCCATCCTTCTGTAATGCCCTGTGGGTTAGTTCCGAACCCGACGAACGTGTTGCCGTCCTCGGAGATGTCAAGCACTTCGACCAAGGCCCATCCAGTCAGGTCCAGGCCGTAG
>Ga0180434_10007479_pt1 | contig 12281 bp, 9 predicted proteins | sample SS_ome_7_FD_132453 | JGI IMG/M metagenome (GOLD analysis project Ga0180434, IMG submission 132453) | Hypersaline lake sediment archaeal communities from the Salton Sea, California, USA - SS_1_D_2 metaG | ecosystem: Environmental > Aquatic > Non-marine Saline and Alkaline > Hypersaline > Sediment... | reverse complement strand
TGGGGTGATTTTTGGGGTGGATAGCCGTTTTTGACCCCGCCAGGGACGTTTTTGTCCCGAATTGCACAAGAATTGTGCATCGAAACGTGCGGAAACTTTCGGAACTTTTCAGAACTCTTCAGAAATTTTCACGAATTGGTCCCATTCTGACCCCGGTTGGTCCCATTTTGACCCCTCGGTGTGTATGTTTTAGTTTATATCGAGTTGGTGCGATACCTTTGTGGTCATCGGCCCTTCGTCATTGGTCATTGGGGCTTTGGCATTGTTCATTTGCGTCGGACCCGGCCTGCGGCCTTGACGCGGCGGGGGCGGCGCGTCAGGATGCCCCTCTGCCCGGCCGAACGGTCGGCCCACCGAACCGGGGGAATCGAGAGCGGCCCATGAACCTGTTGAAGGCAATCCTGGCGAACGAGGTGTTCCCGGCCATCGGGTGCACCGAGCCCGTCTCGTGCGCGTACGCGGCGGCGGTGGCGGCCGAGCGGCTGGGCCGGCCCGTCGAGCGCGTCGACGTGTCGGTGGACCTCGGCACGTACAAGAACGGGGCGGCCGTCGTGGTGCCGCACACGGGCGGGGCCAAGGGGAACCGCATCGCGTCGGCGGTGGGGGCGGTGCTCGCGCGGCCGGCGGGCCGGCTGCAACTGCTGCGCGATGTGACGCCCGAGATGGTCGCCGAGGCCCGGGCCCTGGTGGACCGCGGGGCGTGCACGTGCGCGGCGGTGCCGGGACAGACGGAGTTCCGCGTCGAGGCGCGGGTCGAGGGCGGCGGGCGGACGGTCACGTGCGTCCTCAGCGAGGGCCATGCGAACATCGAGCGGATTGAATGCGACGGCCAAACGGTCGAAGAGCGGCCGGCCGGCGGGGCCGACAGCGGCCTGGCGTACCGGCGGGCCCTTCGGCACCGGACCGTGGCCGACGTGCTGGCCGAGGTCGAGCAGGTGGACGACGCCGACCTCGCCTTCCTGCGGGACGGCGTGGCGATGAACCTGGCGATGGCCGAGCGCGGGTGGGACGTGCCCGGGGCGGCGGCCCAACTTCGGCGGATGCGCGAGGTGGGCGTCCTGGCCGACGACCTGTTCCACCGCGTCAAGACACACGTGGCGGCGGCGGTCGACGCCCGGATGGCAGGCGTGCCGGAGCCCGTCATGACGAGCGGCGGGTCGGGCAACCAAGGCGTCATGGCCACGCTGGTGCCGCACCTGGTGGGCACGGAGCGCGGCATCGAGGCGGACCGGATCGTCCGGAGCATCGCGGTGGCCCACGCGATGAATGCGTATGTGAAGGTGTACATGGGCGAACTGTCGGCGATCTGCGGGTGCGCCACGGGGGCCGGCATTGCGGCGGCGGTGGCCATCGTGTACCAGCACGCGGGCATCGACGCGGTCCGCATCGCCCACGCGGTCAACAACGTGGTGGGCGACCTGAGCGGGCAGATCTGCGACGGGGCCAAGCCCGGGTGCAGCATGAAGACGGTGTCGGGCGTCGACGCCGCCCTGCGGGCCGCGTTCATGGCCATCGAGGGGTTCGGCCTCTCCGACGACGACGGCGTGCTGGGGGCGACGGCGGAGGAGTCGATCCGGAACCTCGGGCGCGTGTCGCTGGAGGGGATGCTCCAGGTGGACCCGATGGTGGTGGCGATCCTGGCCGACAAGGCGGCGCGGGGCGCCGGCGCGCCGGCGCCGGGCGGAGCCCGCAGCGCCACCCGGAGCGGAGGCGGCCGATGAGCCTCGTGGCGGCGGTCATCAAACTCGTGCTGGTGCTCGACCCGCTGGGCAACGCGGTGGCGTGCGTGCCGCTGCTGAAGGATATGAGCGGCCGGCGTCGGGCGGTGATCCTGGTGCGCGAGTCGCTGGTGGCGCTGGGCATCCTGTTCGCGTTCCTGCTGGGCGGGCGGTACCTGCTGAACCTGCTGGACATCCGCGAGCCGGTGCTGAGCGTGGCGGGCGGGGTGGTGCTGTTCCTGGTGGCGCTGCGGATGATCTTCACGCCGAAAGAGGGCGTGTTCGGCGACGAGACCGGGGGCGAACCGTACGTGGTGCCGATCGCCACGCCGCTGCTGGCGGGGCCGTCGGCCGTGTCGGTGGTCATGCTGCTGGCCTCGAGCAACCCGACGCGGCTGGGCGAGTGGTCGCTGGCGCTGGTCATTGCGTGGGCGGTGGTGGTGGCGGCCCTGCTGGCGAGCGACGTGCTGGTCCGCGTGCTGGGCCGGAACGGGTCCGTGGCGGTGCAGAAACTGATGGGGATGATCCTGACCGTGGTGGCCGTCCAGTTGCTGGCGACGGGCGTCGAGGAGTTCCTGGCGGCCCGGCCGGGGGGATAAGGGGGCGCGCGGTTGGTTTGAGGCTGCTTCAGCAGCCTTGGTCTTGGCCCGCCGAAGGCGGGCGTAGGCCAGGGCTTTGAGCCCTGGCGGGCGGCGGTCTGGTTCTCCTTTTTCTTTCGGCCGGGGGGGCCTCGCCACCCCCGGCCCAAAGGGCCGGGGCTACGAAAGGGCAAGGCCGATGAATCGGCCTGAGAAAGCCGCCCCAGGCTTGACGCAGCGCGTGGGTCCGTCCGGGGCGGCCCGTACGGGCCGCGCGCCGTCACGGGCACGACACGTCGTGCCCCTACGGGCCACACGCGCGGGCTACGCGGGCAGGCGAAGGGTCCAGCGGTTCGCGTCGCCGCGGGCAAGGGTGACGTCGGCCGAAACTTCCTTGCCGGCGGCGGTGGCCGAGGCGCGGTAATCGCCCAGGAACCCGCGGACGGCGGCGGTGCCGTCGGCCCCGGTTCGGACGGTCGCGCGGGTCCACCACGCGCCTTTGACGCGTTTGGCGAGTTCTTCGTAGGCCGGTTTGGGCGACATGTCGTTGCGCACGAGGCCGGCCGGTGCGCCTTGCCAGGCGCGGTAGTCGGAAAGGTCCCACCAGGTGATCGCCTCGACGGCGGGGTGGGCGAAGAGCATGGTGTAGAAACGGACGACGTCGCGGGCCTGGCGGGCCTCGCCGTCGGGCGTGGTTTCCCAGGTGCCGCCCGACCGCGGGCCGGAGACGACGGTCGTCTCGGTGAAGTGCAGCGGCACGCGGAACCGGGCGAACGTATCGCAGACGTCCCGGATTTTGCGGAGGGGCCAGAGGCCGCCGTGCATGTGGCTCTGGATGCCGATGACGTCGTAGAGGGGCTTGCCGGCGTCGTCGACCAGGGCCTCGATGACGCGTTCGTAGGCCGGGTCGGTGCGGTAATCGTTGATGAGCAGGGTGGCGCTCGGGCCGGCCTTCCGGGCGTGGCGGAAACACTGGCGGGCGAACTCGACGCGGCCGACCTTCTGCCACATGGCGCTGTGTTTGGGGGCGCGGCGTTCGAGGAACTCCTTGCGGTCGAAGTGGGTGGCCTCGTTGACGACGTCCCATGTGTCGATGAGTCCGCGGAAGCGGGCGACGCAGTCCTCGATGCGGGCCATCTGGAGGCGGCGGATCTCGTCGAGGTCGTCGGGCAGCCACCGCGGGTCGCCCACGTTCCACGCCAGCGGATGGCCCTTGCAGCGGATACCGTGCCGGCGGCACCAGCGGGCGACCCGTTCGGTGTGTTCGTGCTCGGGTTGGCCGCGGCGGCGCTCGTACGAGGGCCAGTAGAACGGGAGCGTGGCGAAGTTGAGGAGGTCGGCGAAGCGTCGGCGGTAGAGTTCTTCGAGGTCCTCGGGCAGGCGGCCCCACTTGAAGATGTTCGAGCCGAAGAGGAAGGCGTGGCGGGTCTGCGCCACGCGGACCTCGGCCCCGGCGACGGGCTTGCCGGCGGCGTCGACGACGGCGACGACGGCGTCGGCCTTGCGGTGCTTCTCGATGCGTTCCTCGGCCGCGGCGAGGAGGTCGTCGTCGGTCGCCCCCTGGGGTGCGGCCGGGGCATTTCGGCGGCCGGGTCCGGCGGCGCCGGCGCGGCCGGCGGCGGAGAGGATGAGCGGTGCGGCGGCGGTTTGGAGAAACGAGCGGCGGTTCATGGTCATCTCCCTGGTCCGTGATCCTTGATTCCCGAGCCCTCGCCGGCGCCTGCGACTGCTTGTCACTCGGTGCGACACGGAGTGCAAGCACTCCGTGGCACCCGCGTCCTCGCCAGGCGGTTCCCGGCCATTCGCTGCGCTCATGGCCGGGCGTTCAACGGCACGCCGCCGCCTGCATGGCCGTCGCAGGTTGCTGTTGCCTGTTGCCTGTTCCCTCGCCGTCAGAAACTGTACCGGGTGCCGAAGTAGAGGCTGGAGTTATCCTCGAACTGGCCGAAGAACGTATGCTTGTGGTTGCCGAAGAAGACGTTGGCGCCCATCTCGACGCGCCACTGGTCGGTGACCTTGTACGCGACGCGGGGGCGCATGTAACAGTCGGCGTCGGTGGGCGAGAAGAAGGTGAAGAGCGAAAGTTCCAGGTTCTGGTTCAGGAGGAGTTTCGTGAGGCGCACGGTGACGACGTGGCGGTCGCGGGTTTCGTCGGGCGCCAGGCCCGCGCGCGTGGCCTCCCACGCATCGTGATTGACACGTATCTCGACGTAGTACTGGAGGCCGACGGAGAGGTCGCGCGACACCGCGTCGAGGTCCTGCTCGTAGCCGGCGAGCAGCCGCACCTGGCTGTTGGGCGTGAAGGGGTCGGTGCCGGGGCGGTCCTCCATCGAGTCGTAGTAGACGGCCTCGACGTTGCCGATGCCCGGCCCCACGGGCCCGCGGACGCTTGCGCCGTAGGCGGCCAGGCGGGGATGCCGGGGGCGGAGCGTGGCCGGGTCGGTCCCCTCGGGGCTCTTCCAGAACCCGTAGTATCCGTAGAGAGCGGCCTCGACGGCGCCGAAGCGGCGGTAGGCCCGGGCGGCGAACTCGTCGTCGCGGAAGCAGCCGTCGCGGTCGACGGGGTCGACGAGGGCGTCGCGGCCGGCCCGGCGGCCGAGGAGCGGGTTGTAGTAGGAGATATATCTGCCATCGACGAATCGGTCGGCGTCGAAGCGCGGCGTGTAGACGAGGTCGAGGTTCGCCAGGTCCGAGAAGAGCGAGACCTTCAGGGCGTCGCTCGGGGCCTTCAGGTACTCGACGTCGCGCCCGATGAGGAAGGCGTTCCAGTCCTTCGGGAAGAGGTCGTTGAGAAAGACGAGGTCGCCGGTGCCCCAGGTGAGGATCTGCCGGCCGACCTTCACGTCCATGAACGACGTGGGACGGAAGGCGGCCCAGGCCTCGCGCAGGTCGAGCACGCCGCGGCCCTCGTCGAGGAAGACGCGGCGGTCGTTCGCGATCATGTCGTACAGCAGGTCGGCGGTGAGGTGGAGCGTGAGACCGTCGTCGAACGCCTTTTCGAGTTCGAGTTGGAGGCGCGTTTCGCCGAGGCTGTGCGCGGGCTGGTGGTCGTCGTCCTGGACGCGGAAACCGCCGCGGAGGTCCCAGAAGCCGGTGAGGTCGAACGGGAGGCGGTCGGCGAGCGGCTTCTCGGCGGGCGATTCGGGAGTCTGGCCGGGCGTTTCGGGCTCGCCGAGGCCGGGGGGGAGCGCGGGTTCTTCGGACTTCGATTCGCCGCCGAGGCCGGGCGGGAGCGGCGGCTCTTCGGCGGCGGCGACGGCGCCCGCAAGGATGACGAGGACCGCAAATGATAAATGAACAATGATAAATGATAAACAGGACACGGTACCGTCCGGCACGTTACCACAGGCCGAAGGCCTGATTTGGCATTGATCATCTGCCATTTATCATTCCCCGCCCCCCGGCCGGGCAAGCCGGCCGGGCCACACACGTCATCCCCGACCCCGCGCCCGGCGCGTCACTTCAGGTATTTCCTCGGCGGCTGGCGGAGGTACCGTTCGGTGAAGATGTCGGCCGGCACACCCACGTTGTACGCCACGTCGGAGTACGCCAGCACCGTGTGGCCGCCGATGCGGGTGTCCTCCATCTTCGCCTGCGTGACGGTCGGGAACCCCTGGATCGTATCGACCTTCAGCGCGGTGTACGTGCGGTACGCCTCGCCCTGCTTGTCAACATACTGGATTTTGACGGGGATGAACGTCTTTTTGTGGACCCACATTTTGTAGGACGCGAACTCGACGGCCGTCTTGTCCTTCGGCGTGTTATTGAGGACGTAATAGGTATCGGTGGTCTCGATCAGTTCATGTTCGTCCAGGGCGGGCGACCGGCCCGACACGTCCTCGTAGAAGAAGTGCGAGCCGACGAAACTGGTGCGCTTGTCGCCGGCGGCGATGCGCTTCACCAGGTCGAGGGCCGGCAGGTACAGCCAGCGGTCGTCGTCGCGGTCGAGGTGCTTGTGAACCATGAAGACCATCTTGTTGACGTCGGCCGGCCGGTGGAAGTAGACGTAGAACTTCTGCTCGCCGGTGAACGACTCGTCCTCGGCGCCTTCGGGCTGGTCGTCGCGGCGGAGGATGGCGAACTCGCGCGAACGGGTCCGGCCCTGGGCGTCGGTGATGGTCATGGCCACCTGGGCCCGGCCGTCGGCGCCCTTGTAATAGGCCGCGTAGTTGGTGCGGTGGACGATGTCGGCCACCTTGAGGTCGGCGGCCGTTTCGCCCGCCGCGCCGGGCGCCGGGGCGGGCGGCGCCAGGACCGCCACGGCCGCGGCCGCCGTCAGCATCAACGCGTATGTACGTGTCATTGGGATTCTCCTTCTTCGCTCGGTGTAGTCTGCGCCTCGCGGCGGCACTTTTCGCGGCGCGAGAGCCATGCGCACAGGATCGCCAGCACCGCCACGGCCGGCAGGCTGACGTAGGTCAGCACCGTCCATCCGACGGCGAAAAACAGTCCGATATTCAGCGCCGCCAGCGCCACCGCCGTCGCCGACGCCACGATGCACGTCCCGCACTGGCACGCGACGCGCGACGGCCGCGTCTCGGGGAACACCAGCGGCCGGAGCACCTTCAGCAGGGCCGGCAGAATCAGCAGCGTGGCCACGCCCGCCAGCACCAGGATGGCCGCCATGAACACGCCCACCGTCTTGTACGGCACCAGGGGGGCGGCCAGCAGCGGCAGGAACCCCACGCCCACGACCACGACGTTGCGGGTGATGGCCCGGGCCGGCTCGCCGAAGACGTGCGGCACGGCCTCCTTCCACGAGCCGAACTGCTCGCGCAGGCTCCGGCTGCGCGCGAGGAAGTGGATGGCGTAGTCGATGGCCAGGCCGAGGGTCAGGCTCGACAGCACCGCCGTCGGCATGTCGTAGTCCTTCCCCACGAGGCCGATGATGCCGTAGATCATGCCCACCGTCACCGTCAGCGGGATCATCGACAACAGCCCCCACAGGCCCGAGCGGAACAGAAGGATCATCATAAGTAGAACCACCAGGAACGATCCCAGGAACGCGTGCAGCATGCCGTGCACCATCCGGTCCTGCCACACCACGTTGATGTACGTCAGGCCGAACCAGTGGTGCTCGAGCGGGACGGGCGGCTCGTGCTCGCCGACGTACGCGGCCACGGCGTCGATCACCTTTTGCATGTCGCGGTTGTCGCCGCTCGTCAGTTGCAGCCACAGGACGCTCTTGCGGAAGTGGACCGAGGGGTCGGCCTCGTCGCGCAGCACGAAATGCGCCAGGTCCTGCGGCCGGTGGCTGGACTCGTACTGGATGAGACACTGGGCTACGGCGGCGGCCTTGTCCGGCACGCGGAAGTACGCGTCGTTGCCCTCCATGAGTTCGCGGTAGACGGTCTTGACGATATCGGGAAGCGAGTTCGACTTGCCCACCACGCCGGTCGTCTTCAGGTAGGCCTGGAAGTCTTCGATCCATCGCAGGACGTCGGGCTGCTTGAAGGTCTGGCGGGCCTGCTGCTCCTGGCCGATGAAGAGGGCGGCCTGGTCCCAGGCGTCGGCGGCGTCGCCGGTGGCCTCGTCGAGTTTCTCCTCCGCAAACGCGAGGAGATGGGCCAGGAGTTCGCCGGGCGCGGCACTGCGGACGCCGTCGGGCAGACCTTCGAGCGGCACGCCCGCCCCGGCCTTCCGGGCGAGGGCCTCGAACGCGTCGGGCGCGGCCGGGTAGTCGGCCTTCAGTTCCTTGCCGCGGGCGCGCAGGCGGTCGGCCAGGGCCGAGGCGAAGCCCGACTGATCGGCCTCCTCGGCCGGCTCCAGTTCCAGGTACGCCATGTACGTGCCGCCGAAGTGCGAGTTCAGGACGCGGTCGGCCACGCGGATGGGGTGGTCGGCCTCGAACCACTTGGTGGGGTTGTCGTTGATGCGGATGCGGCTGATGCCGTAGCCCGCCACCGCCACCGCCAGGCCCGTCGCCACCAGGATGAGCGGGGCGAAGCGGGTCGTGCCCCGTCCGACGGCCCGCAGCATCCGCGACACGGGCGTGTGGGCGTGGGCCTCCTCCTCGGCCTTCTTCAGTCCGAAGTTTTCAAGATATTTTTCGGGGATGAACATGACCGTGGCCGGGATGAACGCGATCGTCAGCACCCACGCCGCCATCACGCCGAACGCCACGTACAGGCCGAACACCTGGACCGGCGGAATGGGCGTCAGCGCGAGCGACGCGAACCCCGCCGCCGTCGTCAGCGACGTGTACAGCATCGGCGCAAAGAGCGTGTCCATGACGGCCGTGATCGTCCGCCGGCGGTCCCGCGTCTCCTGGTACCGGTCGAAGAACTCCGACAGGATGTGGATCGAGTCGAGCACCGCGATGGGCATGATGAAGATGGGGATCATGCTGCTCATGATGTGAATCGTCTGCCCCGTCGCCACCAGCAGGCCCATCGTCCAGATAACCGCCACCATCGCCAGGACGAGCGGCTGCACGATCAGCAGCAGTTTCCGGAAGAACACAAAGAGCAGGATGAAAATGACCAGCATCGCCAGCGGCGCGCTGATGGCCATCTGCTTGAACATCTCGACGCCGAAGGTGTCCTCGGCCACGGGCAGGCCGGTGATGTGCCAGTCCTCCGGCCCGCCCAGTTCGGCGATCTTGGCCTGGAGACGTGTCGATACCCGATGCGCCAAGTCCTTGTGCGTCAGCGGCAGGTACAGGGCCAGCGCCTTGCCGTCGTCCGAGACGAGCGTGCCGTCGAGGAACGGAATGGCCTGGGCCTTCTCGCGGACGGCGAGGGCCTCTTCGTCGGTCGCGGGCGGCTTCGGCATGAGCCACTCGAACCGGACGGTGCCCAGGCCGCCCTGCTCGATGTGGTCGACCGTCGACGGCGCGATGACGTCGGCCGAGACCACGCCCTCCTTCGTCTGCGGGTCGTCCCGGTCCGGCCAGCGCAGGGTCTTCGCGAACTCGGTCAGTTGATAGATGCGGCCCAGCGAGGCCCGGTTGAACACGCCGTCGGGGTGCGCGTCGTTCACCACGCCCACCACCACCATGTCGTGCAGCGCGAAGACCTTCTTCATGCGGTCGTGGAAGACGCGGACCGCTTCCTCTTCGTGCAGCATGTTCTCGGGGTCGGTGTCGACCTTGACGGCATGGAGAAACGGCAGGGCGTCGGGCCAGAGGCTGGGCGCCCCAGCCACGACGATGAACGCCGCCGAAACGAGCACCACCAGCAGCACGACCAGGCCCGGACGGTCGACCGCCGACCAGGTCACGCCGGCACGCAGGGTCATCGCGGGATCTCCTCACGGACGGCCGGCCGGCGGATCGCCCCCGACGGGCAGGCGTCGGCGCACGCGCCGCACTCCCGGCACCGCACGCTGTCGATCCGGTACGTGCCGTCCGCGTTCTGGCGAAGGGCGTTCCAGCGGCAGACGAGCCGGCAGCCCCCGCACCCGATACATTGTGTCACGTCCACGTCCATCATGCTACGGTCCTCTCAAACTTCCGGTTGATGCGGCGGCTATGGAGCCCGGCACAGGCAACCTTCATGGCTGTCATCCTGAGCAGCGGCGGAGCCGCGACGAAGAATCCCGCCTCGATGCCGTTCGCACGGCGAGATTCTTCGGCCTCGCAAGCGAGGCCTCAGAAGGACATCTTCGCTGGTTACTCGTAGCGGATTCAGTTGGCCCCGCCCACCACGGGTTCGAGGATGGCCGCCTCGTCCTTCGCCACCTTGCCGCCCATGACCTCGGCCACCGTGCCGCCGAACAGTTTGCCCATCAGGCCGGTGTTCATCTTCGAGACGTACACCCGGCCGTCGTCGCCCTCGTACACGGCGATGGAGCACGGCATGAGGGCGGATACCTGCCGGTCGGTCGTCAGCACCTCCTTGGCGTACTCGGGCTTGCAGAGTTGGACGACGCGGACCTTCGGGCCGAACTCGACCCCGTGCTTCGCCATGCTCTTGTTCAGGTCCAGCGTGGCGGGCGACGACCAGCCCTCCTCGGCCAGGGCCTTCTCGAGGGCCGCGACGGTCTCGTCGAACCCCAGCCGGCTCGGCTCGACCACCAGCATCATGCCGGGCATCGCCGTCAGGATCATGAGGGCGGCGGCGAGGGCGCCGACCACCACGCCCACCAGACCGCCCAGGAAGAAACGTTTCATGACAGGGCTCCTGAATCAGATATCGCGCTTGCGCGGTGGATACGTCTATTCCCCGCACGGCGGGTCTCCGCACCCGCCGCGCGCGGCGTCAGGCCACCCCGGCCGGGCAAGCCGGCCGGGCCACACAAACATACTTCCCGCGGGGCGTGTCACAGGTCCTCCTTCGTCCGGCACGATCGCCGGATGCAGTGAATCACCTGGACCACGTGCGGGTTGGCGATGCGGTAATACACGTGGTTGCCTTCGCGCCGGGCCGCCAGGACGCCGCGGTCGCGCATCAGGCCCAGTTGCTGGCTCGTGATGGCGGGCTTGGCCCCGAGGGCCTCGACGATGGCCCCGACGCTCCGCTCCCCGCCTTCCAGCAGGTTGATGATGCGGAGCCGTTCCGGATGGGCCACCGCCTTCAGCGTGCGGGCCACGCGGGTCCACGTCTCGTACGGAATGGCTTTGGCCGGGGTCGGCGGACCGTCGGCGGGCCCCGGCCGGGCCGTAACGTCGGCCCGACCGGAGCGTGCGCCGGCGGGTGTGTGGCCGTCGCGGCGGGTCGGCGAAGCCTTGCGGTCGGTCCGGGTGGCGCCCGCCCCTTTCGCCCGACGGACGGTCCGTGCGTCGCGTCCCGTCTTGCGCCGGGGCGTGTGTGTGTTCGCCGTTCGTGCCATGGCTTCCTACCTCCTCGTTACACTATATAGCGAATCTCTAAATCGGTCAAGAGGGGAGGAAAGAAAAATCTTCGGAGCCGCACGCCGCGAACCACGCAGGCCGCCTGCGGTCCTGGTGTCCCGGCCTTGTTTCTTACTTCTGTTTCTTGCCTTTGCTTCCGCTCGCGGCCCGCGGCTCGGGGCTTGCAGCCGTTCCCTGTTGCGTCTTTGCGACGCATCCCGTACACTCGATACGCCGAGCGGATGACCCGCCGCCCTGCCCCGAAGGGACCGCCCATGACCCGCCGACCGGCCCTTGCCGTCGTCGCCGGCTTCGCCTCCATCGTGCGGCTCGACCCCGTCCACGACGCCGCCGGCAACACGGTCTTCGCCCCCAAACCCGGCGCCGAAGCCGCCGCCGCCCAGGCCCTCAACGGCGTGTACGATGCCTGGAACCGCCTCGCGGCCGTCTACAGCGACGACGGCGCCACCTCCGGCCAGTTGGACGGCAGCGACACCCTCGTCGCCACCTGCCGCTACGACGGCCGCGGCCGACGCATCCGGAAAACCGTGGAAAGCACCGAGGTCACGTACGATTATTACTATTCCGGGTACCAGGTCGTGGAGGTGCGCAAGGACGGCGACGCCGACCCGCTGGAACAATACGTGTGGGACGGCCGATACGTCCATTCGCCCTGCCTGCGGTGGCGCGACGCGGACGAGAACGGCTCGCTCGAAGAAACCTTGTACTACACGGGCGACGCGAACTTCAACGTAACTTCCCTCGTCGAACCTGATGGTGACGTGGTGGAACGGGTGATCTATGATCCTTATGGCCAGCCAACCTTCTACGACGGCGCGTGGGCCAATCCCTCCGCGTCCAGCGCCTACGCCAACGAAATCCTCTTCACCGGCCACCGCCTGGACCCCGAAACGGGCCTGTACTACTGCCTCATGCGCCACTACCATCCGGCGATGGGCCGCTGGCTCCAGAGGGATCCGATTGGGTATGACGGGGCAGGCAGCCTGTACCAGTATGTCATGAGCATGCCGCTATTAGCCTTTGACCCCATGGGACTGGATCTTGAGTATGGGGTACTGTGGCCCCAATGGAAAGAGTGTAGACACCCCGGCTACAAAATGCTCAAGCCCGATTGGGAGCAATTTGAATTCGAGGATGGGGGGAGCGTTGAGGGAGCCTTGTCGCCCGTAAGGGTGGCGCTGATCCTGCATA
>Ga0180434_10007478_pt1 | contig 12281 bp, 10 predicted proteins | sample SS_ome_7_FD_132453 | JGI IMG/M metagenome (GOLD analysis project Ga0180434, IMG submission 132453) | Hypersaline lake sediment archaeal communities from the Salton Sea, California, USA - SS_1_D_2 metaG | ecosystem: Environmental > Aquatic > Non-marine Saline and Alkaline > Hypersaline >... | reverse complement strand
ATCCTCAGGAACTTTGGACAGGATTGGTTAAATGGTATGATGCGAGACGCTCTGGCCCGGGATGTTTTGAGTGGCACAGGGTTAGACCTGCAGGCGCAATATCCGGTGATCGTCTTTCTGAATGGGGAATACTGGGGTATCTACCAACTTCAGGAACGATATGATGAATTCTATTTCCATAACAACTATGGGATGGATATCCAGGACGTTTCTATCCTCCGTCTGTATGGCAAACTCTTTCGCGGAAATCAGGAAGATGCAAATCGATTTGAGGATTTGAGAACTTTCATCCGAACGCAGGATCTGTCCAACCCAGAAAACTATGCATATATTGATTCCCAGGTTGACCTAAATAGTTTTACGGATTACATGATCGCAAACATTTTCCTGGCAAATACAGACTGGCCGCAAAATAACATCTATGTCTGGCGAAAATCACTCGAATCGAACGATCTCGATCTTCAAAGTGAGTATGACGGCCGTTGGCGATGGATGATCAATGATCTCGACTTTGCGTTCGGGCTGCAAGGGCATGGAACTGGTTATCAACACAATACACTGCAGTCCGCCCAATCTGGAAGTGTGTGCGGTGATCTATTGCATTCACTACTTGAGAACGATGAATACAAAATATATTTCATCAACCGTTTTCTCTATCACCTCGACACGACCTTCACTTCAGATCGCATAATTGGGTTGATTGATCAAAAACAATCTGAAATGGAACCGGAAATGAAGGAATTTTTTGACAGGTGGGGATCTGGTGACACAGACTTGATGGAAAATTGGTATGTAGAGATCGATGAAATGCGCCAATTCGCTTTAAACCGAAAAGAGTATGTCATGCGGTATATCAGCGAGCAATTTGACCTTGAAGGGCTGTTCCGCTTACGGATCATTAATGACACCACGTTAGGAACCGTTTCAGTCAATGGATTTCAAATTCCTGATACTGGCAGTTGGACCGGAATGTTCTTTCGCGATATTCCGATTTCTATTTCTGCTTTTCCGGCAGATGGGGCCCAATTTTCTCACTGGGTAGGATTGGAAGAGGATCAGCAGCAATTGACTATCCAGCTTATGGGTGACACAGACATTTCGCCTGTATTTGTCAGTGATCAATCCGATTGAGATGCCTCATAGGCTGCCTGGCGCTCTTCCATCTCGCTCCATATCGCCTGCGGAACAAAGCCGCGGATAAAATCATGCGCGTTCTTAACCCTGGTCAATTCTGTACCTTCCAACGCGCCTACACTGGGAACAAAATATTCCCTCCCAAACGCGAAGATGATCAGGGATGTTGTGCTGCCACCAACCCGCTCTCTTACATTCTTATCCCAATTATTTTCCAAGAATCCGTTCCCATTAAAATATGCATACAAAATTTGCAGATCTTCCGCTGAGACTGAAAACGGTGTCACCCACCGAGCAGGATCCCCTTCGTCCCCGTATCCGGGAACATAATCGAATTCTCCCTGCGGTCCTGGCCCGATAGTGATCACATAATCATAACGAAACTGTGGCGGCAGTGACCCGGTATTCCAGGAAAATGAAAGGGAAAAATCTTCAGGCATCTCGATCTCCCTGCCAGTACAGGCGTTGATAGAAAATATAAAACACAAAACTGTCGTAAAAATCACAATCCTGCGCATCGTCCCTCCTTTCATTTATCCTATAATCATATAACAAATTATCAATCATTTCATCATTCATGAAAGCAACTAAAAATTCAAATCAAAAAATCACGATCGGCCTGCCCCGCATGCATGTGGAGGCGGGTGAAAAGCGCTGCTTTCTGCCAAAATTGGTAAATTGCCTGGAGAAATATGGCGCGCAGGTCGTCCTTGAGCATGGCTATGGCGAGGAAATGGGATTGGCACCACAGGATTACAAACAAGCTGCTCCCTCTCATATTTTCGCGGATAATACCCAAACCTATCAGCAGGATATCGTTTTGATTTTACGCTGCCCGGACGAAGAACGGATCCGCTCCATGCGCCGAGGTGCCTGCCTGGTCAGCATGCTGCATTTCGCGACCCGGCCTAAACGCATTAAGCTGCTGCGCGACCTCGGGCTGCAGGCGATCTCACTTGACAGCATCACAGATGACTCTGGCAGGCGTATGGTAGAGAATTTCAACGCGGTTGCTTGGAACGGCATGGAAGCGGCTTTTGAGCTGCTGCAGACCATCTACCCTTCCCGGGGATTTTTCAATCCCTCCCGACCGCCAATCCAGGTTACCCTGGTCGGCGCGGGAACATTAGGCGCTTTCACTGTGCGTGCGGCAGTACGCTATGGCAATCTGGCTCTACAGGAGAAGTTATCGCGGATTGGTGTACCCGGAGTGATCGTCAGCGCAGTCGATGTAGACATCACTAACCAGGCACCGGTCATGCACAGCCTCCTGGAAAGGACTGATATATTGGTTGATGCCAGTTCCCGTCCTGATACCACCCGCGCCATCATCCCAAATTATTGGCTGGCACACCTGCCCGATCATGCGATCGTTTTAGATCTCTGCGTTGATCCTTACCAGACAGTCGCGAGAGAATTCCACACCAAAGGCATTGAGGGCATTCCGCAGGGCAATCTTAACCAATATGTCTTCTCGCCGGATGATACGGTTTTCGAGAGCATACCGGAACAGGTTCCGTCTGCCGAAAAACGCCATACCGTTTCCTGTTATTCCTGGCCAGGCATTCATCCTTTGGAATGTATGCGGGTTTACAGCTCACAGCTGCACCCAGTCATGCGTAACCTTGTCAGCCGCGGCGGACCACAGGCAATCCGAGCTGATGGCAATTTCTTCGAACGCGCAATCTCGCGTGCTTTATTATCAAATCATCAATAACCTACAGGAGATTTTTTAGATGGAAGACAGGATCAGTATCGGCTTCCCGATCATGCGAGAAGAGCCGGGGGAAAAACGGGTTTTTTTGCCCGGTTTTACGCGAAAAATGACAGCAATGGGGTTCGAGGTATTCCTTGAAGAAGGGTATGGCAATGCACTCGAACTCTTCTTCGACGATTACAAGAACAGCAACGCGTTTATTCATCCTGCAAGCAGGGAGGAGACATTCCAGAAAGATTATGTCCTCATCCTGCGTTCGCCATCGAAATCAGAGTATCCGCTGGTCGGTAAAAACAGCTGCCTGATCTCAATGCTGCACTACCCTACCCGCCCCGCCCGCATAGCGCTCATCGAAGAGTTGGGTATGAAAACTATCTCCCTGGATGGAGTCGTTGATGATTTCAATATGCGCCTGGTAGAGAATATGAAATCTGTTGCCTGGAATGGGCTTGATGCAGCATTTACACAGCTCAGCAGGAACAATCCCGCCCTCTTGAAAGCAGACCAATCACCGTGGAACGTTCTGGTTATCGGCAGCGGCGTAGTCGGAAAACAAGCGGTTGATGCCGCTTCCAAGTTCGGCCGACGCGAACGCAACGCGATGCATATGGAAAATGGCGGATCAGGGGTGATCGTACACACAATTGGCCGCAATATTACCCATCACACAGACCAGATCAAAAAGCTCCTGAAAGACACGGATGTGCTTGTCGATGCCACCCAGCGTTACGACCCATCTCAGCCGATCATTCGCAATGCCTGGCTCGCCCAGCTGCCTCAGGACGCGGTGATTGTTGACCTCTCAGTAGATCCTTACACCCTGGATACAGAACCGATGGTTGTCAAGGGAATCGAGGGCATTCCGCAGGGCAACCTTGATAAATACGTTTTTGAAATGGATGATTCCCAATGGGGGGAGACCATTCCTCATGCAATTCCCACTGATCACCGGCGGCTGACTGTGTCCTGCTATTCCTGGCCAGGCATTCATCCCGAGAGATGTATGCGCCATTATGGACAGCAGATCCGCCGTTTGATGCGTGTTCTGCATGATAAGAACTACGATACTTTATCGCCGGATGGACTTTATTTTGAACGCGCACTTTATCGGGCACGCGTTAACACATTCATTCATAAACAGAAATCTTCCTGAATTGTGAAGTTTGTCAGTCTTGAACTACCATGAAATAATCCTATAATTGATGGGGTTAATTATTACCATTGGAGAAATTATTTGGCAGCAGCGTATGATGTGATCATAATTGGCGGCGGGATTGTAGGGTCGATGATTGCCCGATTTCTATCCCGCTTTCAATTGAAAATCCTGTTGATTGAAAAACGTGCCGATATTGGTTCAGTCACTTCTGCCGCAAATACCGCGCTGATTCATCCTGGATACAATGCAGTCACGGGATCGCTCAAAGCGAAAATGAACCTGATCGCCAACCCCATGTGGACCCAGCTCGCACAGGAACTGCAATTTTCGTTTGATCGCTGCGGCGACTATGTTGTAGCGGTCGGACAGGATGAATTACAAAAGCTGGAATCTCTCTTCGAGCGCGGAAAACGCAATGGCGTGCTCGGAATGAATCGCATATCCGGCGAGGAGATGCGCCGCCGAGAACCACTGATCAATCCAAATGTCAGCGGTGCCCTGTTTGCAGAAACGGGCGGCATGTGTGACCCCTTTGGGGCAACCCTGGCAGCTGCAGAGCATGCGGTCCTGAATGGCGTTGAGATCCGTACCAATACCAGGTTTGAAGATTTTGTCATTGAAGACAACCGCGTCATCGCTGTGCGCACCAATCAGGGCGATTTTGCCTGCCGCTGGGCGATCAACGCAGCGGGTTTGTATTCTGATGTGATCATGCATAAGGCAGGAGTACGGCTGGAATTTAAGGTCACACCGCGCAAAGGCGAGTACCTGATCCTTGACCGCGCAGAATTTGAACTTAAATCCGTGTATTTTCCAGTGCCAACCAATGTCAGTAAAGGCATTCTCGCCACCGCCACTGTGCATGGCAACACGATTCTCGGCCCAACCGCGCGTGTGCAGGATGAGCGCGAAGATAAATCCAATACCGCAGCAGGTTTAGAAGAAGTTCTTTCGGGCGGCAAGAAACTTATCCCAAACGTCAACACCCGCCATGTGATCGCTATGTTTGCCGGATTGCGCGCCGCCGGAAACGCGCCCTGCGAAACACCGGGTGTGGACTACCAGCATGACTTCATTATCGAGATTCCTTCACAGGTTAATGGCTTTGTCAACATCGGTGGGATCGAATCTCCGGGGCTGACATCGTCGCCTGCTATCGCTCTGCGGGTGATTGATCTCCTGCGCGATGCGGGTGAAAAACTGGTTGAGAAAAAAGAATGGAATCCCAACCGTCCGGCCCGACCCTGTTTCCGCCACATGAACGACGCGCAACGCCGTCAGCTGATTGAAAAAGATGCTCGCTATGGCCGCGTTATCTGCCGCTGTGAAAACGTGACCGAAGGCGAGATTGTCGCGGAGATCCACGCTCCCGTGCCAGCCACTAATTATGACGCCATCAAGCGCCGCACATGGCTCGGTACCGGCCGCTGCCAGGGCGGATTTGATATGACACGCGTTACAGACATACTTGCCCGTGAACTGGACCGATCCCCGCTTTCTATCACTAAAAAAGGGCGGAAATCTGAGCTGCTGGAACGACCAACCAAGATACCCAGAGAGCGCTATGAAGACTAATCATTTTGATATCGTCGTCATCGGCAGCGGGCCGGGCGGTTTGGCTGCCGCGATCACCGCGAAGAAGAACGGCGCGCGCTCAGTCCTGATCATCGAGCGAGACGTGGAGCTGGGCGGTATTCTCCTGCAATGCATCCATAATGGATTTGGTGTTGAGATTTTCAAGGAAGACCTGCCCGGACCAACCTATGCCCAGCGCTTCATCAACCAGATCGGTGAATTAGGGATCGAGACGATGCTCGACACCATGGTACTGAACCTTACAGCAGAACGATGTCTGACCCTAACCAGTAAGACCCATGGGTATCGCCAGATATCGGCCAAGGCCGTTGTCCTCGCTATGGGATGCCGTGAACGCACGCGGGCGCAGGTGCGCCTGCCCGGCACACGCCCGGCTGGTGTCTACACTGCCGGCACTGCGCAGCGCTGGGTCAACGTTGAAGGGTATATGCCCGGAAAAAAAATCGTCATTCTCGGCTCCGGCGATATCGGGATGATCATGGCGCGCCGGCTCACTTTTGAAGGCGCGAAGGTGGAGCGCGTACTGGAGATCATGCCCTATCTCTCCGGCCTTACCCGCAACTATGTCCAATGCCTGCAGGATTTCGATATCCCGCTGAAACTTCAGCATACCGTCAAACGCATTTTCGGTAATGATCGTATTGAAGCGGTTGAAACGGTTGCCGTGGATGACACCTGGCAGCCCATCCCTGGCAGTGAAGAGACCATCGCCTGCGATACACTGCTCTTATCAGTCGGCCTGATTCCAGAGAATGAGCTTTCCCTTCAAGCGGGTGTCAGGCTGCACCCGACCACCGCAGGCCCAGTTGTGGATGCTGATTTCCATACCAGCGTGCCTGGTATCTTTGCCGCGGGCAACGTAGTGCATGTTTATGACCTGGTCGACTGGGTGACTGAGGCCGGCTATGCTGCTGGAAAAGCAGCCGCATTATATGCTGCTGATAAATTACGGCCAAAAGAAAAAATGATAACCACGCAACCAGGTGAAAACGTCCGCTACATCGTACCCCAGCATTTTGACACCAGTCAGTTAACATCTGAAAAGATCCCTTTTCAAATGCGCGTTTCCCGCCCAATTGAAAAACCGGTTTGGGTGGAAGCCAGGATCGCGGATGAACGCCTCACCCGGCGCGGCTTGCCTTATGCCCGTCCAGGAGAAATGATTACCTTGGACCTCAAGCCAGAACACTTCGAAAAATTTAATAAAAACAATTCGATCACAATACGGATCATAGAGCGATAAATGGAAAAAGATAAATTGGAACAGCCAATGGAGATCATCTGTGTAGCCTGCCCAAAGGGCTGCCGCCTGGAAGCGCGACGCGAGGATGGAGAAATCCTTGTATCCCATGCCGGGTGCAAGCGAGGCAGACAATATGCTATAGGTGAGATCACAGATCCACGCCGCATGGTTGCGAGTACGGTTCGCATATCGGGTGGTTTACACCCGCTCATACCTGTTTACACAAGCGCGCCATTTCCGAAAGACCGGATATTTGATCTACTAGACCAGATACGGGCAACCCAAATTCAGGCACCGGTAACCACTGGTGATGTCGTTATCAGGGATGCGCTGGGCACTGGCATCGATATCATTGCCAGCCGTGATATGGCATAAAAAAACTGGTTTCGATTGAAACCAGTTTTTTTTGTTTTCCAGTAAGTTATGGTGTCGGTGTTCGTGTCGGCACCGGTGTCAGGGTCATCGTAATCTGGTGATAGAAAGTGCAGAATTCTTCACCATTATCATTGACAATCGCCCATTCGGTGATATATCCCGGAACGCTCCTGGGTTGGGTCGGCACCTGAATATCAATCGTGATATCGACCGTTTCCCAATAGGCAACATCATGGGGCAGCTTGTATATATGGGATGGGCTTAGATCATCACCGCCAACCCATTTGACGTAATAATCCGATTTGGTCCAATCCGCGATACCTACATTGCGCATGGTCATCACAAAGTCGTAATTCCATCCGGTTGTCTGTGGACCATCCAGCGGAGTCTGCGTCACAAATTCGCAACGATACACATCCGGGGTCCATGTTGGGATGGGGGTGCCGCTGGTGCTGCCACCACTGCTTGATGACGATCCGGACGAAGACGAAGAACTGGCTGCCGGTTGTGCGGCATCTGAATCCAGCGTGGCAGTTGGCAGCGGTGTCAGGGTTGCTGGTACATCTGTTTCCGTCGGGGAAAGCGCCGCCTGCACGGTCATTTCCGCCATGGCGGTCTTAACAGCTTGCGTCTTAATCGCGTTCAGGTCGGGTGTGGGCTCAGCAGGCTCTTTGGTTGTGCACGCACCAACAAATAGCAATGTGCTGAGCGCTAAACCAATCCATATTTTCTTATTCATTTTTTGCATATTACCTCCAGTCTGTTTCCGGCTAGTGGCCGGATGCAGGTGAGTTCTGACGTATTGTGTCCTGAAAAGGCTACATTGTCAAGGTGGGGATTGTCGGGTGAACTCAACTATTTATTGTAACACTCAAAGATAATCATACCCTGTTTGCAAGCATCTCTCGAAAATTCTTCAGAAGACTTTGGCATATTTCTTGTACCGTGTTTGATATGCCTGAGAATAGAAAAGGTCGTGATGCATTTAAATTTAGTATTGCAGGGGCGCTATTTGGAAGCGCTTTTCCCTTTCTGGCAACCACGATCGAGATTCTCAATAATAACCTGCCTCTAAGTTTCGAGTCTTTGGTCCGAATTCAGCGCACAAATCCACTGTTATGGATCATTGACTCTGCGATTCCAATTCTTACTGCCGCAGGTTATTTGATTGGAAATCGGCAGCAACAGCTCAAACTACAGACAGTTGTTCTTGAGGATGGCATCAGGGAACGTTCACAGGAAATTCATGAACGGCAGCTATTCTATGAAGCGCTGGTCGAAACCAGCCCAATCGCGATTGTTACACTGGACCCAAACCACAAGATCCTCTCCGCAAATCCTGCCTTTGAAGCTGTTTTTGGCTTCAGGTCCCAGGATATTTTCGGTAAAAATCTGGATGCATTGATCAGCGATCCACAAACAGAAAGTGAAGCATACGAGATCACCAGAGATGTGCTTTCCGGCAAGACTATCCGGCAAATTACTAAACGCCGCCGCTCCGATGGATCCCTGGTAGATGTGGAAATTCTCGGAAAGCCAATCCTCATCGCAGGAGAGCTGCGTGGCGTACTCGGTTTATATCGGGATATCACAGCTGAGAAAAACGCACGAGAAGATTTAGAAGCAAGCGAATCCCGCTTTCGCAGTTTATTTCAAAATTCGCCGATTGCTCTGCGCCTGGAAGACCTGTCTGACATGCAAAAGAGAGTAAGGATCATTCAACACACTTTTGGAATATCCTTGCCCGAATATTTTGAATCACAGCCCCAGAAAGTATCGAAACTTCTCGCGCTCGCGAAGGTCCGGATGGCAAACGACGCTGCGCTGTCACTTTTTGAATCACCAACCGCTGGTGATTTGCAGAAAAACATCGGTTATATCCTTAGCCCGGAATCATTATCAAATGCCATCGAAATTGTCGCCGCTTTAGCTGAGGGAAAAACATCCATCGAAAAGGAATTGATTTACAAAATAATGGATGGTAAAAAGAAGATCATCGTCACGCGGCTGACTATTCTTCCCGGCCATGAATCCGATTGGAGTCGGGTTCTGTTTTCAAGTGTTGACATTACCGATCGTAAACTGGCTGAGGAGCGCATGGCATACATCAGCCTTCACGATATGATGACCGGACTATATAACCGTGTTTTCTTTGATGAGGAGCTAGCTCGCCTCGAAAAAAGCCGTATTCGCCCTGTGACGATTATGGTATGTGATATGGACAACCTCAAGAATATAAACGACCAGTACGGTCACAGGGCCGGCGATATTGCACTCCAGAATATTGCCAACATCCTAAAGAGCTGTTTCCGCGATGAAGACGTGCTGGCACGCATCGGCGGCGATGAATTCTCTGTCATCCTGCCACATGTTTCATCTGAAGCAATGCCTCCGGTGATAAACCGAATCCATCTCGAGATCAAAGGCCACAATCAAAAATCTATCAATAAAGATCGGCTGGCGCTCTCAATAGGGTTTAGTACCGCGGAAAAGAACGGTAGCCTCTTGCAAGCGTTTAAGGATGCGGACAGCGCGATGTACCAGCAAAAAGCATCTAAAAGGGAAAAAGCATAAATTAATTTGATTAAAAAAAAGCCTTTCTCGCCGAAAGGCTTTTTAGTCTATTTGGAGGACTTTTCCGCGCCTTCTGCTTTACTTGTTTTCGCTTTCGATGCGCCCGACGATTTCCTGGTTGTTGGGCTCTTTTTTGCGGGTGTTTTCTTTGCGCTTGTCTTTGATTTTGCGGTTGATTTTTTTGCGGGAATTTTTTTCTCTGCGGCTTGCTTCACCGGCTGCGGCTCTTTCACCGCTATTGCCGTCTGGTCTGGTTTTTCCATTTCATCAACTGGCGATGTCAGGGCAACTGGTTTTTCAGGCATTATGATCCATAACACCAGGTAGATCCATAATCCACCGCCACCGAGAAATGTAAATAGCACAAATACCAGACGAATGATGGTTGGGTCTACGTCCAGATACTCAGCAATACCGCTGCACACACCAGCAAGCATTTCATTTGAATGATCACGATAAAGTCTTTTCATAGTTTTTCTCCTTCACCTCATCTACGCAGGTTACAGGTATTTAGTTGCGCGGAAAAAATCAATATAACGCTTCAGTAATGGATTTCAGATATTCAACGGGAGACCCGCACAAATAACCTATAGGCGCTCGCGGTTGTTCATAATTGTAAATATCAAAGTACATCAGATCCGGTGTGTTTTTTCCGGGGTAGTTGACCGTCACCTCGCAGATTAATGCGCTATCCACTGTTAATTCTTGAACAAGGGTAATCTCCAGCTCCTGTCCCTGAGGGCCCAGCAGCCACGGCAGACAATCCACCTCTTCCGCAGCAGCGCTTAATTCATTCTCATGCCCGCCGCGCGGATCGTATCCGATGCGGATCGGATTCTGCGGGGTGTAACCGTATGTGGGATCGTCGCTATTAATACACACGCCTTCAGGAGCGCCTGTTGGTGCCGCTATCGGCACATCCAAAAAGCTGATCTGCGGAGACCAATCTGGGTAGAAATCTGCTGCAGGTAAATTGGTCAGCCGGTTTTCAGCAATACCGTCCGCGGTGATCACGTAGATCTCTTTCTGCCCATCTTTACTGGATGAAAATGTGATCGCGCGGCTATCTGGCGACCAATTCGGTTCATCCAATAAGGAACGTGCGTCAGTCACTTTTGTCACATTTCCGCCGTTGGTATCCATCGTATACACTTCATAAAATCCGTTACGGTTGGATGTAAAAACGATGCGCGTGCCATCCGGCGACCAGGCAGGGTTTGAATCATCTCCGGGGTCATCCGTCAGGCGCGTCAATTCGCTGCCATCTCTACGCACTTTATAAATCTCAGGATTGATATCACGATCTGTCGTGAAAACAATCCATTCCCCATCCGCTGACCAGGAAGGAAAGTAATCCGCCGAGGAATCATTCGTTATGCGCTGTGTAGCACCGGTATTGATACTAATACTATAAATTTCATCATTTCCATCGCGGTTTGAGACAAAAGCCAGCTCATCGGCTGTGTTCGACCAGGCAGGTGTCACATCAGCAGACGCGGAATTGGTCAATCGCTGCAGGTTCGTGCCATCCGGGTTCACCAGGTAAATATCGGGGAAACCACCCCGGTCAGACGCAAATGCAATCCGATTCCCATCTGGTGACCAGGCCGGGAAAACATCCACCGCCGGGTTGTTAGTCAATCGAGACACATTGCTGCCATCCGCATTCATCACGTAGATTTCCAGGCTTCCGTCCCGATCTGACTGGAACGCGATCCGCCCCTGCAATGAACCACCTATCGGCTGCATCGTCACCGTCGGCGTCAGGGTCGTGACCACATCAGCCGGTATTGTCACCCACGGAATGGGCGTCTCAGTTGGCCGCACAAATCCATTGTCCGAATTTTCTGGTTGGGGCGTGCTTTCAGGCTGCAAACCGCACGCGCCCAGGGTGATCGCCAAACAGAAAAATAATTTTAGGAGAAAATTCCTCTTACCGGTCATATTTACCTCAAACTAATGCCATCAACGCACATCGGCAATAAAATTATCAAACTCAAAAACGCCTTCATATCCGCTAATCGTTCCCGCGATCAACCCTGCTTCGCCGGAGATAAATGTCTCATCCACCTGCGAATCAGCTACCTCACCGTTCACCACCAGGGTTATAGTATCCTGAATGCATTCTAAACGCACCTGGTTCACCGCCACGCCGCCCAGAATAGATGGGACGGGTGTCATCTGTTCTCGTCCGATCAATGTATATATTCCATTCTTGACCTTGAAGATGCCGGCAAATCCATCGCTGCTGACCTGTCCAGCGTAGAAATTTCGTTCATCTTCATATCGGCAGATCAAACCATAATTATTATCATTGGAACCCGATACTTTTTGAATATCTGCCTGGACAATGCTGTTGATATAAACTCGGGGATAGGTAATGAAGATATCAGAATTCGGCACATTGACTGTTATGCGGTAGGCATCGTTTTTATATACGGCAGAGCCTTCAGGATAGATGAACTGCCCCCATCCGCTGTCCTTAT
>Ga0180434_10007473_pt1 | contig 12285 bp, 8 predicted proteins | sample SS_ome_7_FD_132453 | JGI IMG/M metagenome (GOLD analysis project Ga0180434, IMG submission 132453) | Hypersaline lake sediment archaeal communities from the Salton Sea, California, USA - SS_1_D_2 metaG | ecosystem: Environmental > Aquatic > Non-marine Saline and Alkaline > Hypersaline > Sediment... | reverse complement strand
GTAAAGGAACGTGTTGGCATTGCGGTAGCGCTCGGCAATGCCCCGCACCACCGGCTCGACGGCGAGCGCCTGCCTGACGAGGTCGGGGAGTTTCTCGAGGGCGTCGATATAGGCGAGGCCTTGCTCGAGGCTGAGGTGTCGGAGCCGGCCGAAATAGAGGGCCAACAGTGCCATGACGACACACTGGCTGGTAAAAGCCTTGGTGCTGGCGACGCCGATCTCGGGGCCGGCGTGCAGATAGATACCGCCATCGGCCTCGCTGGCGATCGTGCTGCCGACGGTGTTGCAGATCGCCAGCGTCGGGTGCCCCTTGCGTTTCATCTCCCGCAGCGCCGCGAGGGTGTCGGCGGTTTCCCCCGACTGCGTGATGGCGAACAGCAGCGTGTTTTTACTGATCGGCGGATTGCGGTACCGCAGTTCGCTGGCGTACTCAACCTCGACCGGAAGCCGGGCGAACTCCTCAATCAGGTACTCGCCGACGAGCGCCGCGTGCCAACTGGTGCCGCAGCCGGTGAGCACCACCCGATTGATCGCCTGCAACTGGGCGGGGGTGAGGTTCAGCCCGCCAAAGACGGCGGTGGCGTTGTCATGGTCGAGCCGCCCCCGCATCGCAGCGCGGATCGTCTCGGGCTGCTCGGCGATCTCTTTGAGCATGAAGTGGGCAAAGTCGCCCCGGCCGACATCGCTCGCCTCCAGATCGAGCGGCTGGACCGCCGGCTCGATCCGCCCGGTGTCGCGGTGGACCACCCGGAACTGCTCCCGGCTGATCGCCGCCACCTCGTGATCGGCCAGATAGACGATCCGGTCAGTGTGGCCGGCCAGCGGGCTGGCATCGCTGGCGATGAGGTATTCACCATCGCCGACCCCGATCACCAGCGGACTGCCGAGCCGGGCGGCGACGAGCAGGTCGGGCCGGTCGCGGAACAGCACCAGCAAACCGTACGTCCCGCGGAGTTGGCTGACCGCCTGCCGCACCGCCGTCACCCAGGGCGAGTCGTCGAGTTCGCTGGCGGCACCGGGGCCGGCGGCAGGAAGCTGCTTCAGGCAGCTGTCGACGAGGTGGGCGATCACCTCCGAGTCGGTCTCGGATTGAAAGACATATCCTTCGACCTCCAGCCGGGCCTTGAGGCTGCGAAAGTTCTCGACGACGCCGTTGTGGACGACAGCGAGCGAATGCCCCCGGCCGTGGGCGCAGCCGCCGCCGAGATGGGGGTGGGCGTTGCTGTCGGTCGGCCCGCCGTGAGTGGCCCAGCGGGTGTGGCCGATGCCGATCGTGCTGGCGGCGAGGTGGTCCGGCAGCACCGCCTCGAGCCGGTCGAGTCGACCGGCCGCTTTGGCGACGGCAAGCTCGGCCTGTTCGTCGAGGACGGCGATCCCCGCCGAGTCGTAGCCGCGGTACTCCAGCCGCTGCAGGCCTTCAAGAACCCGGTTCACTGCCGGTCGAAATCCGACGTAGCCAACAATTCCGCACATCGTCAAATCCTTTCAGGCAACGCTGGTTTCCGCCGGACGGTAGTCGCCGGCTGTGTCGCTTGAAAGGCCAAAAACCGCCGCTGCTATGTCTGCTGCGGCTATGCTCTCGGCAGGGCCGCTTCTCCCCGGCCCGCAGCCGGAGTTCGCCCCATGCCCGTCCCTGCGATCATCGCCATCCCCGCCCGGCTGGCCAGCCAGCGGCTGCCGCGCAAGATGCTGCTGGCAGAGACGGGCCGGCCGTTGATTGAGCACACCTGGCAAAACGCCCGCGGGTCGACGCGGGCGACCGATGTGGTGGTGGTGACTGATACCGGCGAGATCGCCGCGGCAATCGCCGCCTGCGGGGGCCGGGCGGTGTTGACCTCGCCTGCGGCAGCCAGCGGCACCGCCCGCATTGTCGAGGCTCTGCCACAGCTGCCGGAGGCCGAGATCATCGTCAATCTGCAAGGGGACGAGCCCGAACTGCCGCCGGCGGCGGTTGACGCGGTGATCGCCCTGCTCGAACGCTGCCCGGCTGCCGGCGTGGCCACGCTGGTGACGCCGCTGCGAACCGAGGCAGCCTGGCACGACCCGGCGGTCGTCAAGGCGATCCTGACGCCCTGGCTGGAGCAGGCCGGGACGGCGGCCGAATCGGCAGGGCCGGTCGGCCCGGTCTGGCGGGCCATCACCTTCAGCCGGGCTCCGGTGCCTGCGGCCCGCGACTGGCGGCCGGCACTGCTGCACGCGGCGCCGCCGCTGTTCTGGCAGCATATCGGGGTCTACGCCTATCGTCGCAGCCTGCTGGCGAAGTGGAATGCGCTGCCGGAGTCGCGGCTGGCCGACCTCGAGAGCCTTGAGCAGCTGCGGCTGGTCGAGGCGGGCGTTCCGATCGCTGCCGTGGCGATCGACCATGCCGCCCCCGGCATCGATACGCCGGCAGACTACGCCGCCTTTGTCAGCCGCGTCCGCCGCTGACAACCTGAGAGCCGGTCGCCGCCGGCTGCCTGACGGGGTCAGTCAAACGGCCGGCGGGGACGCTTCGCCGCCGCCGGTTTCGCTGCCGGTGAATCGCCCGCGGGCTTTGCCGGCGGCTTTTTCGCCGCGGATGAACCGGCGACTCCCGGCAGTTCGGCTTCGGCCATTTCCTGCCGCTCCCGCCACGGCTTTTCCTCGACGTAGCTTTGAAGTTCCCGCTTGAGCTGGTCGTCGATGCCGCCCGCCCCGCCGTCGGTGTCGACAGCCTTCTCGCTGTATTCGCGAGCCTTGGCGAAGTCACCGGTTTCGGCGTAGCCCGCCGCCAGGGTGCTGATAACGTGGGCCGCCTTCCACTCGGTTACTTCGCAGGCCTTCGTCGCCAGCTCGATCGCCCGCTTGCCGTCCCGCAAGGCATCGTCGGGAGAGGTTGCCAGCAGCCAGGCGAGATTGTTGAGCACGCCAGAGTCATCCGGCTTGAGGGTGAGGGCCCGCTCGAGGTCCTTGACCGCCTTGGCATGCTGCCCGATCGAGATCAATGCATCGCTGCGGCCCCGCCGGCTGAGGAATTGATCGGCATCGATCTTGATCGCCTTGGAAAACCAGTCGATCGCCGCCCGGGGCTGCTTGGCGGCCAGATGCAGCATGCCGAGTTGGCCGAGGACGAGCGGGTCCTGTTCGGGGCGGTTCGCCAGCGTTGTGAAGTCGCGGATGGCGGCGGCAAAGTCTCCCTTGTCGGCTGCCATCAGACCGCGGAGTTCCAGCGCGGCCGGGTTGTCGGGCTGGGCGGCCAACACCTTGGCCAGATCGGCTGCGGCTGCCTCGCCGTTGCCTGCCTGGTGCTGAATGCGGGCCCGCAACACCAGCGGCACGGCATTCTGCGGCGAGATCTCAATCGCCTTGTCGAGGTCGGCGAGGGCATCGGGCTGGGCACCCTGCAGGGCGAGCACCCGGGCCCGCTGCAACAGCGGGCCGGCGGAATCAGGCGCGATGGCAATTGCCTTGTCAAACGACTTGCGAGCCTCCTCCAGCCGGGTCGTATCCTCCAGCGACGCGTCCATCATGAATGCCATACCGAGGGCTTCGTGCAGCCCAGCTTCGTCGGGTTTCTGTTCGATCGCTGCCTCGAGGTCTTCGCGAGCGGGCTTGAATTTGTTTTGCAGCAGGCGGAAGAGCCCGCGAGTCTGCCGAATGTCGGCGTCGGCCGGGGCGAGTTCCACCGCCTTGTCGTAGTCGGCACCGCGGGCATCAGGTTTGTCGGCGAGGTTGCCCCGGACGAGGTGGGCCTGAGCGAGTTGCAGCCGATCGGCGCGGCCCGGCGTGAGCAGTTCGATCGCCTTGCCGGCGGCGATCTCGGCCGCCTTGCGGTTGCCTCCGGGCAGCGACTGCAGCCGGGCGATCATCAGGTGCGCCGTCCCGAGTTTGGGATCCCGGCGAACCGCCTCGGTCAGATCCCGCATCGCGAAGGATCGCATCCGGGGCCATTCCGGATTCGGCTTGGGGTTGTCGAAGATCGCGTCGACCAGCATGCCGGCCCGGTCGATCAGCGTGCCGATAAGCAGGCTGTCTGCGAAGGCCTGCGACTCTTTTGCCAGGCCCTTGCGGCTGGCCCGACGGCAGAGATCGAGCACCCGCTCAAAGTCTTCAAGGCTGCGGGCGGCGAGCTTTTGCTCGATCGCGGCATCGAGGTCGGCCTGGCCTGCCGGTTCTCCGGCGGCCGTCTCGGGTTGCGGTGCGGCGGCCGACGCATCCTCCGCTGCAGGATCTGCCTCGGCGGCGGCGACCGGCGGGCTTGCCAGTGTCAGTCCACCGAGGACCGCGAAGGCGAAGGGCAGCGACAACGCACTGCGGAGCCGGCCCTGCGGTGCGCGGCTGGCGTGAGCGAACAACAGCGAAAGCATCGGCGGTCTCCTCGACGGCTGAGGACAGGCAGGCCTTCGTGGAGTCAGGTGCAGCGGGCGTCCGGTTGCGACCACTCCCGGCCACTCCTGACAAATGATATCACCCCCGAACCGATCGGACCGACCCCAACTGCGGCCGCTTCACAGCGGGGCGGGGAGGTCCCGCCGGGCGAAGACGACACCCCCGACGAGATAACCGGTCAGGCCGATCCCCAGCAGCACACCATCATAAATCGCCAGCCGCTGCCAGGCTTCCCAGCCCCCGCCGACAAGCCGTTGCGGCTCGTAGGCGTTAAAGACCGAGAGGTAGCCGACCCAGGCAAAGGCTTCGCTGAGCCGGCCGACCAGTTTGGCGAGCAGCGAGAAGACATAAAACCCGCAGAGAATTCCGATCGTCCGCCAGCGGTAGCTGTCACAGGCCGAGACACCGGCCGCCAGTCCGCCCATGCAGACCATCAGCCCGAAGACGTTGGCGGCAGGGGGCAGAAACAGCAGCGGGTCGACCCGGCCCGACCAGGGGCCGAACCGGACTGCCGTGTAGACCGCGGCATAGAGCACGCCGCAGAGGCAGGCGGCTCCCGCGGTCGTTGCCACCGCTTGCGTGGCGTAAACCGCCCGCCGGCGAACCGGCTGGGCCAGCAGCATCTCCATCGTGCCCCGCTCGAGCTGCCCCGAAACGGCGTCGCTGCCGCGGGTGACGCCCCAGACCGTCGCCGCCAGCACGACCACGGGGTCGACAAACGCCAAGGCGACGCGGCCGACATGGGTCGCCACCTCCGCGAAGGGCACGCCCGAAAGCTTCTGCCAATCGTCGGGGATCGCCCGCAGCAGAATGTCCTGGAAGGCGTTCATTTCGATCTGCGCCGAAAGTCCGAGATAGATCCAGGGAAAGGCCGCCCAGAGCAAGGCGAAGGCAAGCCCGAGGAGAGCCTGGTCGCCCCAGGTCTTTTTCCAGATGGCACTGCTCCACATCGGCGACACCTCAGGCGGGCTGCAGGGGGGGCGAGGCGAGCGGCCGCTGCGGACCGGAGCGGTCGCCGCCGGCCGATTCGCGGTGGTAGTGGTCGTAGATTGAGGCGAGCCCAACCGGCTCGATCCGCAGTTCGCTCAGCGACAACCCCGCCAGCCAGCCGAGGAGGTCGGTCAGCGAGTCGGCGACGTCGAGGGTGACCAGGTCACCGGTCGCGGCAGTCAGCACCACCCTGTCGGCAAGGTCGGCCGGCAATTCACCGAGAGGACCGGCCAGCCGAGCTGTGATCCGGTGCCGTCGGCGGAGATGGGCGATCGACTGCTCATGAACGAGCCGGCCTGCCCGGAGGATCACGACGCGGTCGCAGGTCTCTTCAATTTCCGAGAGCACATGCGACGAGAACAGCACCGTTCGGCCCGCCTGCCGGGCCTCTCGGACCAAGTCGAGCACCTCGGCGCGGGCGGTCGGGTCGAGATTGGCGGTCGGCTCGTCGAGGATCAGCAGCGGGCAGTCGATCGCCAGCACCATCGCCAAGGCGAGTTTCTGCCGCATGCCGGTGCTCATCCGCGCTACCTGGCGGCGGCAGTCGAGCAGCAGCCGGTCGGCCACGTTGGCCGCTCGCTCTCGGCAGTAGTCTCGCCGGAGCCCGGCGAAGAAGTCGAGCACCTGATGGCCCCGCATTCTCCGGAAAAGCCGGGCCTCGCCGGGCAGATAGGCGGTGTTGCGGCGGACAGCAACCGAATCGCGGCAGCAGTCGAGCCCGGCAACGGCCGCCGACCCCGAGGTCGGCCGAATGAACCCCAGCAGCAGCCTGAGAAGCGTGGTCTTGCCGGCCCCGTTGGGGCCGAGCAGCCCGAAGATCTCCCCGCCCGGCACGCTCAGCGAACAGTCGGTCAGGGCCGGGAATGCTCCGTAGCGTTTTGACAGGTTGTCACAGGTGACGAGCATCGCACGTTAGAGAGTCGAAGGCCGGAGGGTCGAACAGGGTGCCGCGGGGAGCGTTACCCCAGCAGATGATAGCCGGCCAGAGCAAAGCCGATCACCGCGACGAGGCGGCGGACCGCCCGCGGGGGGCAGCGACGGGCCAGCCGGCCGCCCGCGAGACCGCCGGCCACCGCCGCTCCGGCCATCACCCCGGCCTCGGTCCAGGCGACGTCGCTCCGGCCGCAGAGGCTACCCACAGTGAAGACGCCTGCCGCGGTCGCATTGATCGCCATGGCCAGCAGGTTTTTCACGGCGTTGAGTTGGTGGATGTCGCCGAGGCCGAGACTGCCGACCGCCGCGAGCATCAAGATGCCGATGCCGGCGCCGAAATAGCCGCCGTAGACCCCGATGGCGAACTGCAGGCCGGCTGCCAGCAGCAGGCCGCCCATCGTCGGCCCCGGCCGCGGCATTGCCGCAGGGGACTGCCGCCGGCCCAGCCATGACGAGAGCCGGGGCTGAATCGCAAACAGCACCGCCGCCAGCAGGATCAGCCAGGGCACGATCTGCTCGAACAACGCCGGCGGCAGGATCAGCAGCAGGCCGGTGCCGACCAGACTTCCGGCGAGACTCGGTAGCAGCAGCCAGGCTGCCCACCGGGGCTGATTCCGCCGCTCGTGCCGATACTCCCAGGCGGCTGCCACCGCACCGGGCCAGAGGCCGACCGTACTGGTCGCATTGGCGATGACGAGTCGCGCCGGGCTGGCCGGCAGGATCGCAGCGAGGGCCGGAAAGGTGAGGATTGTGCCGCCGCCGGCGATCGAATTGATCGCTGAGGCGACGGCTGTGACCGCCGCCAGAAACAGGAAACGCAGCAGCGTCTGGCTCGCCTGGGTGTCGGCAAGGACCGCAGCGAGTTGTTCCATCTGGCGGGGTCCTGGGGCCGGTTGCGATTCTTGCGGGCTGTTGGCAGTTCAGTCTGAAAGGCCTCGGGACAACGCCGAGTCGGCCTCGGCGGTTGTCACAGATCGCGTTTCGACCCTGACGACTCGTCATCCGCCGCCGGCAGTCGGCCGCAGTCGATCAGCGTGTACCCGGCCCAGAAAAACGGATGGGTGGCGTCTGCCGGAATCTCCTCGCCGGCGAGCTGGAGCCTCGGCTCAAGCAGAAAGTCGGGCTGTTCGGCTGTTACCACATCGACCGCTCGCCGCCAGCTCACGGCGGCTGGTGGCGGCTGGCCTCCGGGCCCCGACTGCTGCTGGTCGCGCAGGAATTCGCTGCCGAGTTCGACCGCCAGGCGGCCCCCGACGTTCCACCGGCTCAACACCGCGGTCTCGGCTCCGGCGGCAGCGAGATCCATTGCTGCTTGAAACATCTCGGCTCCGTCCGACCCTGCCTGCGGCTGGCTGGAGGTGGCGGTGAACGGTGTCGAGAGTCCCGTCAGGAGCACGCGGCGGGCAGCCTTCGGCGGAGGCAGCAGCCAGTCGGAAAACGCCATGCCGGGCCGGCCCGCGACCGCGGCCACCAGCGGCCGGCCGCTGCTCCCGGGGGCCGTCGAAAGATCATCGAACACCGCGATGGTGTCGCCGAGAGACGCCGCTAGCGGCACCGGGATTCTCGCCGCTGTCGGGCTCAGGCAGATCGCATCCCCGACCGCCGTGGCAAACCGCTTCAGTGACGCCGCCGCCCGCTCGGGTGGATCGCCCCGGTGTGCCTGGCTGTGGTACACCGCGACCAGCGGTCGCTCCGGGGCTGGTCGCCGCGGGCCGACAGCCAGACTTCGCGTGGGGCAGTACCGAAGCTGGCAGACCTCCCGGAGCCGCACCGGTTCGGCCCCGGGCCCCCCGGCGGCCGGCCCAACCGGCAGGAGTTCAAAGGGCAGGTACCAGAGCGGCCCGTCGGGGACGATCACAATCTCGTCAAACTCGTCGTGCCTGGCCAACGAAACACCGGAGCCTGCGAAGAGGAGGTCGCCGAGCAGAGCAACCTCGTCCTGCCAGCCGCCGGCGGCGAGCCGGTCGCTGGCAACCGGCCGAAGCGGATGAAACAGGCAAAGCGACTTGGCCAGGGCCGCGATCGCCTTGCGAACGGCCGCCGGCTGCTTGACCCGCCAAACCGCCGACTGCTTGCCTGCTTCGAGGCAGCCGTGGAGGCCGGAATCGGTCCAGACGAACGAGAGCAGCCGCTGCCGGGGGGTCAGGCGATCGCGAATGTCTGCGGTGGGCAACAGCGGAGGAAAGTCGAGCGGAACCGGGTCGCGGCCGGCGGCGACAAAGTCGATCTGCTGTCGCAACTCGCCGCTGACCGCGGCGTAACGTTTCCACTGCTCGGGGTCTCCGGGCAGGCTCGGTTCGACCCCGGGCTGCGGCGGGCCCTTCCCGGCCTCGAGGCGGCGGCGAAGCTGTCCGCTTAGCTGCTCGGTCTCGGTAAGCAGGGCCGCTACCGCAGGATGCCGTTGCAGCAGTTTCGACCGCTGCTCGGCACTCGTTTCGGCGATCGGCGGAAGAGCGAGGAGCCGGAGCACCGCGTCCTGCCGTCCGCCAAGCCCGCGCCGAGCCAGCCAGCGGCTGCGGAGGGCGGCCTCGACCGCGTCGAGCCAGGCTTCGTCCCCGCGGCTGTTGGTCACCGAGATGTTCCACGCTGCCCAGAGCCGGGCGGCGAAGGCGGCAGTCCGTTCCGTCGACATCACGGCGAGGGCCTCAAGTGGATCGGTCTGGACCAGCCGGGGCTCGGGATCGGCGAGCAATTCCTCGAAGAGCTGGTCGATCTCCCGGTCCGAGAAGCCGGACTGGCCAGCAGCTACCGCTTCGGTCAAGAGCTGTGTCTGGAACAGCCGCGGCGACCGGCCGCGGGCCAGGGCGATGGCCCGCGACAGGTCGTTGTCGCCCGCCTGCCGGTTGCCGGCGGCGTAGGCGATCAACGCCGAGGCATAGGCGGCCCGGCTGCCGCACCAGCCCCGGCCGAGATCGCCCTGGAGCAGCCGCCGGTCGATCTCGGAAATCAGCCGGGCGGCCTGCAGCCGCTCGCCGGCAGCTGCAGCAGCAACTGCAAGCTGGAGTCTCAGCCGGGCCGCGAGACTCGGCAGCCCGTCGTCGGCCCAGGCCGCCGCGGCCGCGACCGTCGGCGGTAGATTCTTGCCCGCGGCGAGCTGGGCCGCGATCGCCCAGCGAAAGCTCTCTTCGAGGCAGCGGGCATCGGCCTGGGCGGCTGCGGAAAAGGCGGCTGCCTCGCAGCGTTGGGCGGCCTCCTGCAGGCGGCCGGCAGCGAGTTCGATCCGCCCGCTGACCAGCAACGCCCAGGGGGTTAGCGGATGGTCGAACTGCCCCTCGAGCAAGAGACCGCGGCTGAGCAATGGCTGGGCCTGTTCAGGACGGCCCTGCGACCAGAAGGCGATGCCGAGGCAGACGTCAATCCACGACTGCGAGTAATGGTTCGGCGGGGCGGGACGCCGCTGCAGCCAGGCGGCCGCCGCCTCGACCGCAGGACCGTCCTGCGCGAGGGGCCCGAGCAACGCGGCCCGCCGGTACAGGCTGATTGCCAGCGACCGCATGATCTCCTGCGGCCTTAGCGGGTAATCGACCGGGGCGGCGAGCACGCCGCCGTTTTGCATGACGCCGCGGGGGTCGGCAGTTCCAATCCGGATCGACACTTTTTTCGGCAGCCCTGCCGGCAGGAGCGGTCGCGGCGGAGCGGCCCACAGCTGCTCGGTTCCCCGCCGGGGCTGCAGCGGCCGATCTGGAAACTGGATGTCGAGCAGCCAGTCGCCCAGGGAGACCGTCTTGAGGATCGCCTGCTCATAGCTGGCCACGGCGTCCCGAAATTGTCCGAGTTCATACTGACATTCGCCGAGCATTGCGGCGGCGGCGGCGGAATCGATCCAGCGGCTGGTGCCGAATCGAATCGCTCCCTCAAATTCAGCCCGCGCCAACTCCGCTGCCTCGGTGAGGTTGCCCCGCGCCAGCGCGACCTCGGCGAGGTCATACGCTCGACCCGGCACCGTCCGACCGCCCGGCGCAGCGAGACCGCCGAGCTGTCCGCTAGCGGCAGCCGGCAGCAGCACGATCAGCAGCGGCACCAGCGCGATGTGATAGGCAGGTCGGAACACGGCTGGCGGCCTCGCTTCAGAGCACACCCGGCCGACCCTGTGCGGCCCGGCCAGATCTCCTTCAGACGATACTCCCACCAAGGCCATGGGAGCAAAGCGGCAGGTTGCGGGTGGCAAACGGCATTGCCGCCAACGGTCCCTGCCCGCCACCGCGACCGAACGATCGTCCCCCGCGGCAATCGCCAAAACCGCCGCCGCCGGAGACACGCGAGGCCTGGAGCGATTCTGCCGAAAAAACGAATTGCTCAAAGTTTGCCGATCGTTCTCGCCGATACCACCCAACAACGTCCTCGGAGAGCACTCCCATGCACTGCGTCACCGCAAACATGCCAGCCTTTTCCCCGCTTTTTCGCAGCAGTTTGGTGCTTCTTGCTGTCGCTGGGGCAATCTCCCTGACCGGCTGCCAGGCCGACATCGGCGGCCAGACGCTCCCCAGCGGGTATTACCTGCAGGACGACATCCAGTACTTCCCGGCCGGCCCTGAATTCAAACTTTCAAAGGAAGCCGCCGCTCAGAAGGAATACCGCGCCGAGCAGGCGGTGGATGACCCTGCTTGCAGAAACTGCCGCTAGCAGGCTGGTGAAACGTTTGCCGCCGCCGGATGCGGCAGATTGGCACCCCGGGAAATTCCGCGGCGTTTGGTGTGTTCGCGAGGGCGGATGACCGCTTTGCTGCGTTCGCAGGCCAGCGCCGAGCGCTGCCCAGGGTCGCGAGATTCCGCCGGGGACGCCCACCAAGAATTGTGCTGGCGTCTGCCCGCCGACCGGCTGCACCAGCCGAGAACGCCGGTCGGTTTCGGGCGGCCAGCCGAGTCGGTCGGTGGAGGGGCGGGAAGTGCCTGCCCTGATCTGGCGCCGATTTCCCAAAACGCTCACAGCGTCAGCGGCCGCTGAGCCGGGCCGTTCAGGCTGCCGGTCGCTTCAACTCCGGCGGTCTCCCGCCGGTTGCACGATGCCAAGCCGCCGCTGACAGCCCCTTGCAGTTTTCTCATGGTTCTGTATTATTGGTGGGGAATCAGCCCAAAAACGCTCCAAATACAAAATTTTTGTGGGATTTAAGCCATTCAGGGGTAATGTGAATGGTGGTTTTCGGCTCGCAACGATATTTCGGCGGTGCTGGCCTTCGGGATCGAGATGATCGCCGAATGCGGCGGAATCCTCGGCTTATGAGCGGCAATGGCAGTGGCGACCGACTTGCTGATCGGAGAGTTTCCGCGAACGCTCGACGAGCGATATCGGGTCGGCCTGCCGGCGGAACTTTTCGAACCGCTGACTGCGGCTGGACAGGAACTCGTGCTCGCCAAGGAGCGGCAAGGCTGCCTCTCCCTCTGGAATGCGGCGACCTGGAAGCCGCGACTCGACGCTGCAGTCGATGTGCTGCGCAGCAAGCTTGTTGCCGGTCGGCTCGGCGAGCGGATCGATCAGGTTCAGGAACTCGGCAGGCTCCTTTCGACCCGGCAGCGGGTGATTGGTCTTGCTGGCCGGGGCCGGCTGGTTGTCCCCGAGGGATTTCGCGAGTTTCTCGGCGTCGATCCTGGCGGCGAACTGTTGGTTGTGGGGGCTGCTGTCTGTGCGGAACTCTGGAACCCGACTGCCTGGAGCGAATTCATCACAGCGGAGATGCCGGCCTTCCGGCAGCGTATCGACGAATTGACGGCCTGAGACGACGACCGCGTCGTGCGGAATTCGAATCGGGTCGATCAGCCTTGGCCATGCCCGGATGAGAGGGACGGGTTGACCTGCCTCGGAGCTATCCGGCAGGCACGCGATACAGCCACGGAACGGGCCCCGATCAGCACGGATGCTGCCGAGGGACCTCCTCCGGGCATGGCCTTCTTGTTTCACGGAAAGCTCGGGCGTCGTGCCTGACTTTCCTGAAGGCGGATCGATGGAAAGCCAAGGTTTCCATCAATCCGCTAGTGCTCATTGGCGGCATCCTGCCGCCGGGTGGCAGTTGCGAGCGGC